>JGI24021J15306_10001234_pt1 | contig 24278 bp, 18 predicted proteins | sample Ectturendosymbi1_FD_15306 | JGI IMG/M metagenome (IMG submission 15306) | reverse complement strand
GTTGAATGAGCACGATGACGTCATATACTTTACGGTTTTAACACGGGCCCCTACAACAACGATTTGACCCCCCTGGCCCAATGTGCTAGTTTCGCCACTGGCATTTGCCGCCGTGGAAATTGAGACTAAGAACCAAAAATTTTTAGAAAATCTGAAGTCAGCATCTTGATTCCGATTAATTGATTCAATTCTTGCAATAACCCACTTTATTTTCCGGTATGGCACTCACATTGCACAGGAGTCAGCTTCACTATTCTGGTGGGATGCAGTGATGCGCTAGCGGTTCACTCATGTCCACTCCTTTACGTTACGATAGTCAATGCGCTTTTCCTCATGTCACTGTTGACCTCAGACATCTGTGGCAGGTGATGCAGCGAGACAGTGACTGATGATAACGGCAGGACACGTTTTCTACTGTGAGAAAAGAAGCAGGGGTGAATCTGTAGCAGGGCTACCGCTTCCACAAGTTTAAAATCCATTATAGTGTGAGATTGTGAGTGTGACCAATGCGCCTGTATGAATGGCTTAGTCAAGTTATGCTTATGCAATATGCAGGCTCATTTCACACAGTATAAAACTACGCGGCTTGTTAGAAATACCTCCATGAAAGGCTTGTGGGAATGCGTCTTAAGCGTTAAGGCTTAGTTCTGACTTCTGAGCGAGGACTAAGCGCAAAATTTTCTGCGGCGAGTTTTCATGATTCATCTGCTCAGTTTTTACACCTGTGAGGTGTTCTGGTTTTAGTAGTTCTTTAACCCTCTAAGGACCGAATTTTTTTTCTTTGCCAAAAAAAATTTTTGGGTGTTTGTTTTTGCTACAAACTGTATCAATATTGCACTGGTACAAAGTTTTTGGAATAAAAATGTTGTACTCCCCATTTTTGAAAGTTACAACTTTGTTACAATGGTCCACAAAGGTGCTAATTTTAGGACGTCTCTGTGCTTTCAATCAAGTCTGGAAGCCAAGTTTGAAGGTTGGGGGAACTCAAAATACATTTTTAAGGCGAGAGTTTGGTTTATTGAATTTTTGAAAAAAAATTTTTTTCTTTATCAAAATAATTCCGGGGGGCACAAAAATTTGGGGGATATTGCCCCTTAAAACCCCCCCAGGACTACGGACCTTCCTGAAATAAAGGCAATAATAAAGGGGGCCCTGCCCCGGAATGTTCCCCACGGTTACGGGCCTGCTTGGAAGAAATACAAGCTTTATATGTCAAATGCTCTGTAAAACAGTGCTATACTGAACTCAACAAGCCTAAAGCAATTAGACTGTACAACCACCTTAATTCTTTGTTGTTTTAGGTCATAACGTTTGAACCCGAAACTCCAGCAACTCATCCAAAGTATCAGAAGACTCGGATTTTAGCCTAGTTTCCAATAAAAACTTGAGCGAAATACTACCTCCTAGCGATTTGGTCCCAGGGCCAGATGAAGTGGACCAAAACTACTCCACTTATGACGTCACTCACAAAAAATCCAAAACACAAAAACAAAAAAAATGTTTTTCATTGCGGACTCGCAGACTTGCAAAGTCTTTTGAGGATTTAAACAGCTCTCTAGCGCAATCGGCAGAGGAGCTATGGACTTGCGAACACACGTGCAAACTGCTGTGCTAAGCTGAAACCACACTGGCAGCTAAGGTGTTAACGACCACATGCACAGATTTGTTACAATTGGACCTAGGCTAATAAATTATATCAGAAAATAAGTCCATAAAGCTTATTATGCATATTCAAACACCGAACTGAACTGAAACTCAAAAAAATTACCTAACCTCAAGTTGCTTCCTAATCCTGCACAGCATCCTCCCCAAACCACTCAACATTGAGTACTCGTAAACCTCGGTCAAGAGAAATTCAAGCTTGTCTTGAAATTCACGCTTGACGAATTTTTCAAAATTTTCAAATGAAAGGTTCGAGTTCGAAACGCAACAAATCTGTTGATACGGACATTTGCGCGAAAACCTGTTTCATTGACCATAGAAACAAACAAATTTGAAGCGTTACAAGTCTGTTGAGTTTGGCGGTGGTTAGAGGGTTGAAGTTCTCCTATGGTCATGTTAAAGATACAGTCTATTTCTCATTGTCTGAAACAGTTATGCGAGAGTGTCTAACTTTCTTGTTTTTCATAGCTAATCTTGATTTGGTCGGTCCATTGTTCTTAATTTTGACTTGTTTGTAGAAAGTGCTCGCAAAACGGATACTAGGCAGTTTATGAAAAGAAAAAGCATTTCTGATAGCCGAAGTGCAGAAAACAATTCGGACAAAAGATTTCAGAAGTGGGTTCTGTTCAACCAGCATAGACAAATGAGAGAGCCGAAAACGTAGTTGTTGATAGTTCAAGTGCATTTCAGATTCATTTGTGTGGAGTTCACGATGATAACGACATTTATGCGCCAATTCAGCAATGTAACTGATGACTGAAAGTACACCTTTGTGACAAACTCGTATAGCCTACCTACAGCTCCACTTGAAAAATATTTCAAAATAGATGCGAATGGAGTGCGTGCTTTCATGGGGAATTTTCTTTGTGGTGTAGAAACAGGAAAGCGTTTTGTGAACGTCCATTTGCATTGCAACGTCAGCAACCTGAGAATAATAAGCAAAATGTCGACCTTGCTCCCCCTGGAAAAATTTCTGCGGACGCCCATGGCTACATTAACCCTTTCAGCAAGATTTCATGTATGGGCAAATCAGGCTAAGCTAACCATGTACGAAATTGAAAACTAAACAAAACGTATTCACACCACACAACCGTTCTTGAATAATTTACTTTTTATTACACAACTGTTTAAGATGGAACAAATGTACACATTGTTCTATTCATCTACATTGCTTATTCTTGATTGTTGTATGTTCAATGTAACCAATAGTTCAAAAGTGAAAAGTTTAAAACAGGGGTCACCAACCTTTCTGAAACTGCGAGCAACTTCTTGTGTACCGATTAATGCGAAGGGCTGCTAGTTTGATACACACTTTTGAAATAGAAATTTTGCTCAATTTACCTTCAGTTATGTTAGTATTGATATTCGTTAATGATGAAGACATTGATCATGATAATGTTAGTTTTAGAACAGGCCCGGGGGCGACCTACTTGGTCCTTGCGGGCGACCTGGCGCCCGCGCACCACGTCGGTGACCCCTGGTTTAAAAACTATTCAAGAATTTTCAAGGACTCCGGAGATATTCAAGGACAACAAGTTGTTTTTCAAGAATCAAGGACATAACGAGCTTTGATAGCAAATTCAAGGACAATTCTTGGCGCTCAAGGACGTCTGGCAACCTTAGTCAGATCTAATTTTTGCAAGGGGCCAAACCTACGCTGGAACACAGCCAAAGGGCCAAACGAAAATTTTGGGGCCAGCAAGTGTTATTTGGGACCAAGTTTATAAAATTTGGCCCCAAAAGGGCCAACCTGGCAACCCTGGTGGGCGGTCTTGATTTTACTTTTGACGTCTTTTGCCTCACACTGTTATTTGCTGCGTCACAGAGACTTTCGATTTTGAATCGCTAGCATTGCCAAGTGTTGCTTTATTTTTTGACTGAAGATGGATTACAAATAACATGTACTTACTCTTTTTCGTTGTGCTCATTTAGTGGGAGAAATCGAATTTCTTCTTTCCAGTTCCCAAAATCTTGGTTCTATGAGACTGACAGCGAGTTGAAGACGGTTGGTGTTCACTGGTCAAACAGGAGCGCAACTCGTTCCTTACGAAGTTCATAGTCAAAAACAGGTTGGGAGCAGCAAGGCGACCTAAACATAGTGAGAATTCGCGCTGCTACTCTCTGAAGAGTTGGAAAATGAGTAGAAGGCCCTTTCTTTGACCAAAACCTCTTTGGTGCACAGTCACCGATAGCTTCTTTCAGTGCTACATTCTCGTGGAAGTCAATTAGTTCCAGCTGAGATTTTGCTTCGACTGAAAAATCTACAATGTCTGTAACCGATAAGCTCAGACGGCTAAAAAACGGGGAAGGCTATAGCGGTTTGCCGAAAGATATGTTCCTGCACAAAAAGCAGATTAAAAAAATTACAATTTCACTTCTATAAAAAATACCATTGATGCAACCTTCGCCCCAGTAATGCAGCACCAGAAAAAGTTGCATTCACAAAAAATGTTTTTAAAAATAAAATAATTTCGAAAAAAATTTGTTTTTATGTTTGAAATGATTTTTTCCAAAAGCAAAATAATTAGAAGGCCTCGCCCGCCCCAGATCAACGTATCGTGCGCTTATGCTGTCACTAAACCGGGGATTTATATGAACAGCAGCGATTGTTTGCCATGTGCATAGTCACCAAATCTTACCTCAAAGCTGTTTATTACCTTCTCAACAAATTGAATAACTTTAGTATCTTTTTCATCTTTACGTTGCTCCAAAAGCCTTGGAAAATTAAAAAAATTGATTTTAAGTGTCGCGTTTGAAAATTTCTAATTTTTTTCTGGGAAGCTCGAACTGCTGAGATCAATATATAGATTGTGAGTTTTTCATTCGCAATTTGTCATTCGGCTCTTTCGGATGTGACGTTATGTCAGTGAGAAATCCAACAATTTCGTTTTCTTACCGTCTTTTCAAGATTTACAGTATAAAATGCTTTTGCTTTGCCATTGCACTGCAAGCGAACTCATGGACGAGCAGGCAAGCATGCCTTGCTCACGAGAGCAAGAAATAAGGTTTTAAAACGGATATTATTTAAGGTGTTTGTGTAAGCAGTTCTTCCGAGCGAGAGTAGTGCTAATTCTACCAGAAGACCTGTCTGTAACCGTGTTTTTCTTGTTGTAAAACTTATCTCCCCGATTAAAACACCCACCCATGGTTTTTGGTAAAAAAAACTGGGTTTTATACGAGGGTGAATACAAAATTGTTTGTCTCATCCTGGAGTCTGAGGTTCAGCCTCAAACTTGAAGTATCCGATTTCGAAACATGATCCGCCATTTGACTAACTATAAGGCTACAGCCGCTTTTCACTTTATCTGGGGTCTGAACCAAATGGTTGCAGCAAGCGTGCGCAGCTGAAATTAAGCACAACGCTACAATGATGCCTTTGCAAACACGCCACCGCACGTTTTCTTTGTTCATTTCTTTGCAAGTACAACACAACGAAGAAAACATGGGCGGCGTCTTTTTTTGATCTTGTTTTAGCATGCACGATGATATAAATCAATCAAAAAATTAATTTACAGCCGTGCTTCCAACATCTCAAAACTGACGGAAATTTCTTAGTTAATTTAATTCGTTCAGCTTGGCATTGCAATATAAACTTTAATAACTGAGGCAACCAGGATACAATTAGCTAAATTATCTCTAGAAAGTACAAGCAATATCGAAGTTAAGTTGCTTAAAATATTCTAACACGCTATTGCAGCGGCGGTTAAGGTCAAAACAGTTGGTGCTGTCAAAATCATGTAGATTTAAGTTGCCAGTAGTCAACTTCGTGAGCTGATCATCACAAGGTTTAACTATTTTGCATCTACAGAATAGTGAATAAATGCGTACAAAAATTTCGAAACCGAAGAGACGTGCTTAGAACCACGTTGACTTCGCAAAGTTGCTTTGGTTTGACCGCACCACACAAACATTTTCATAAACCTGGTCGCGTCGCTTCAGAAACTCCTGATGTTGTAAATAAAACTAACGTTTGGTAACAATACTTGCACACTGATTAACGAAATTGTGATGACGACATGATGTATCTACGTCCGCAAAATCTTGGATGACAAACTCAACAAGAAGCAGAATAGCATTTTACCAAGTGCAGCACCCCTGAAACCACAATTGCCGAAATTTCCGATACAAACATTTAAAACCAATCATCATCTACAACTGGTGGGCCAACTACTTTTGTCCTACGGGCCATTTTACAAGAACCTGGCAACTTGCGGGCCACTTCCAACAAAATGATGCATAAAACAACAGATTCACATGTCAAGAAACGAAACAAGGTGTATGTGTTTCCAAACGTCGAATCCATTTTGAGTGCGAAATCTTTCAGTTTGGGAAATCTACCTTTGCTGATTAATTTCCAGAAGCTCTCTACAGTCTCTAACACCGTTACTGTTGTACATTTTTATTAAAAGATGCTAGGCTTGTTCTAATTAAAATTACCAATTGCAAGGATTGACAATTATTTTAGCTCGGGGAACACTTTGAGAAGGCCGCGTTTAGCGAATAGATTAATAGAGAGATTTATGTGGCAGTACTGAATTCATTGCGCCAGATGTACTCTTCAAGACAACGAACGCCGAGGCACCGAAAAAACAGGTTACCCAGTGAGGTGCCCCAGCGGAGGGTTAGCGGAGCGCCTACCTTCTAATTTGATCGTGAAATAAATAAAAAAAACAAAAACAATAACGGTGCACAGAAATGGTGTTATTCATTGTTCTTGTGCGAATGCACTTTATCCAGCGCTGGCAAATCAGTGAGACAAACGTAACCTCACACGTTTAACAAATGTCAGATTTCAAGATTTTTCCTGAATGCTTCCGCGGGCCACTGAAAACGCTGTGGCGGGCCTGTAGTTGGACCACATTGATCTACAAGATCAATTTCAAGATCTTCTTTGCTTCATATAGTACATCCTTACCACCGTTATATTCTTCTTTGACAATTTCAGGGACCCCATACGTAGGAAAATTTTCTTTCTCTCGTGCTGTCATTGTTTAGGAATCCTGTACGCAGCTAACTTTGCATATTGATATCTTCAAGCTGAGTTGCTCTGTCATGGAGCTCATCCATCTTGGAGCATATTCCATCTACTGTTGATTTAACATTTACACAGAAGTCATCAACCGAGAAGTAATCTATTTATTGATTCTCCTCTTGTGATCCAGCGCCCGATGTCAGCGGGCACAAAATGCAGTAAAATTTATTTTGACTCATAAGAGACAAATAGGCTACGTTTCTACAGTTAACCATCTCCTTTTTATTCAAATGATGCAATATACAACTGAAGAGCATGAAAGAAAGTTTGGGAAGATGCCAATACCTTACCACGCTTTGGGATTTTCAGGATGTTTTAACACAAATGTCTGGCGTGGCGTTTTGCAGCCAAACTTTTAACAAGACTTTCAAACGAAAGGGTTAAAACAAAGTAAGCAAAAAGTTGCAAGGAGCAAGCAACAGCAAACTCTACGAACAAAATCACCCAGCATTATAAATTCCACATAAAATCAACAGCGAGAACTGCTTGGAAAAACGTTTCACGTCATCTAGATAGGTGGGAAGCAGAAAAGAATTATAATACACGGACGAATAAACAACCCAGCAGGCAATAAGCTTTCCAAAATAGCAGGTTTTCACAAGCTAAGCTCTTATTTACATGATCTGTTTTTCTAAGTGGCTTTTTGAAAACAACAACAGATTTTTGCTGAATGTTACTGGAATATCTCCGGTGTTTTCATTCACTACGATGCGCGCTGTAAATTGGTCTGGCCCAATGTTCGTGCTATTCGAATACGCTGCACGTAACCTGAACGTTGCGAGAATGTCGCCACTTTCCGGTGTGGGAGAAGAAGCTTATAAACGAATATGTGGCGAGTCTCTCGTCCACCCAACATAGCTGCTTGGCCTCTGCATCCTGCGCGACTTGAACTTAGAATCCGTTACGAGCAGGTTATCACAAAAATAGACAAAAAACAAATCGTTTTGTCTATTTCCTCTAATAACAGATGAAATTGAAACTAGAATTTGTTTGTTATTATGTATCAATGTCTTTAATAGTAACTGTACGTTATCTGAGTTTTGAAAATGTTTGATGATGCAAGTGAAAGAGCCTTACAGTGAAAAACCTTTTTTTTTAAGACAAGAAGGAAGTGTTTATGACTATATTTGGATGATCTACAGTATATTTTACCGTAAATTGGCAATGTGAAAATCACTTGATGGTGTGAAACCAGAATATAAGACAGATTTTAGTTCTCGCCTGGCTTTTGTGAAGCATGGGTCTACAAGCATCGAAAAGGAAATCACTTTTTATTCGCTTGGGCGTTTTGGCAATACTGTTCTATGCTGTCAAGACGATTCTAGTGTTTATAAATCCACATCTCGGCTTTGTACAAACAAACGATAGCGATGAATCTCGGAAAACGTTTTCTGAAACAAGAAGGTAAGGACTATTCAAAGTACAGTTTATTCAACTTATGTGTGGAAAGCATTCTACATTATGATAGTTGTAGTGTATATAACGATGGAAAGCTCTTTAGAAAATTCCAGCTTCAATGAAACGATGTTGTACAGAAACTAAGGAAGACAGTTGGTTAGTTTATATGCCTGAGAAGTTTTCGCATAACGAGGAATTCTTGCTTTACGAATATTTTTTTCCCATGAGAAGATTTTATGCTCAGACGGTCATATACCGTATATGTCATAGCTTCCGACACCAAACTTGTTGCAACAAAAATTGCAGCACATAATCGCAGATATGATGCTGTCTGTTGTGCCGGAGTTCCTTTTCATTGCGCTTTTCAGAAAACCAGATTTTTCAATTTTTAGTAAATGATTGTATTTTTTATATTTTGTTGTGCTAACTACTACGGTTTTCGAAAACGCTAAACGTCACATCAAGTTGATTTTACGTAATTTAATAAAACGTAGTGTTTGAAAGTCAAGATTTTCTCCACCTGAAACAACGCAGGCAACTGGCTCTTCCTTACTTGTTCAGTTGCAGATAAAACGCTGTGTCATACTAGTCGTGCATTAGCTTACCATAGGCTATACAATCAACACTGCTGCAGCAGCAGCAGGGTCAGACCGCTTTGCACTGTTTTCCACCTTCCTCGAAAAGGAAGCAGCACCTCAACGGCGCAGGTTGACAACACCATGTTTTATCATTTCGTTCCTATTATGCTGTGAAGTATTTGGCAGTTTGCGTGATTTTTTCTTTTCGAGGTTTTCCCATTGTAAACAAGTGTGCTTGGCTAGCTTATTTTGCTCCTATAGATAGAAGTCTGTTGGAAACTGCTTTCATTACCAACATTCTCGCTAATTTAGTTCGCTCTTAAATAATGGGTAGAATTTCATATAGATTAATACAATCTACTTACGTTACGACAGAGGTTCTATGCTTGGGTTCGAAATTTACGATTGATGATAATATTAAATTTTTGCAGAAATTGCCACGAAGATAATACAAGTGAAATGCTACTCCAGGAAGGATTGCTTTGCCAAAGTTAGTGGTTTTTATTCAAAAGCGTTTTATTTTAACATTTCAATAGAAAAATTGTAACAGGTGGACGTTAGGATGCGCACATTTCTGTGAGGTTCACGAGGAATACATTTGACCCCATCTTATTGTACCTCAGACATCTCCTTGCAAATACCCACACGACCAACCTTCAAAGTAAATCTAAAATTCCTCAAAAATCCAACTTCATTGTAAATTTTATGTTTGTTTAATAGTGACGGATCCAAGGGGTGTAGTTTGGGGTAATTGTCCCCGAAAACGTCTGTGGCGCCCCGTTGAATTTCGTCCCTTTGATATAAATGCGCCCTTTTTGGAGCCTATCGATGTAGAAACAAAAATTAAAAGACACTATAAACCACAGGTTCTTAAATTTTTTCAGTCGCGTCAAATTTGGCGTTAGCCATTGATACTCGCGCTTCACCTAACCTGAAAATTAAACACAAAAACAGAACAATTTATTTGCTGGCATCCTACTTAATGGAAAGGATACAGCTGTTTTTCGGAAACTAGCAGTTTAAATCGAGGCTTTGTTGAAGACAACCCACATCGCAAATCGGCTTCACATTCCAGTTTGTCCTGAGATTTTGTCTTGTCCGCTTTGTTTCGATTATGGCGTTTATAGTGAAATAGTAATAAATTTACGAATGATAGAAACAATGTATTTAATGCTTTTCAAAAATATATCGCTGCCATACTTGCACCCCCCTTGTGAACCATTGACGCCCCCCAGTTTGGAACCGAGGATCTAAAATAAACAGTGCTTTGAACTTCGTTTAACTGCAGGATTCACGTGCCAGACTTTTACCCAGCTTCTATTACCAAATAGTATCAAAAATGCTATTCTTTCGTAGTAACACTTTTGTTCCATTATTTCTTTTCCGCATGAGAAAATCGCAGCTTTGCGTTTGCTGAGGTAATCGCAAATGCAATCGCTTTCGCTAGCACGAAACGGTTGTCAATTTGCCGTTGAACTGTGCAAAATTAGTTTGTTTGTGTTACAAGTTTATATATTTTTGGTGGCAGCACTGAAGGAAAGGCAGTAGTGAAAATAGGAATGCAATATGAAAAATGCATAACTGATGGAAGATTCTAGCAAACTCTTAAGCAGCTTCTGCAAGCAGATAGCTATCTACTGGACAGATTTTGCAGAGATAAGCGTCGCCTTGCTCAAGTAGTGCAACTGACAAGGGACTGTTGAAAGTAACTAATGTCTTTCCAAAACTGATAAGCTACAGTATCTGGGACTAGGATTACTGGGAAAATCCGGCACTTTCCTAGTTTGCTTTGAAACGGTAACTGTTTTATCAGCGCTGGGTTTTCAATGTAATCACAAAATAGCACAAGTCTTTCTTTTGTAGTAAATATTTACGCTGTGATATAAAGTTCGCCCAAGATAACGAAATGACAAACTTTTTGTGGCCTTTAAAAAGCCTGCAGCCAATATACAGCTTGTTTGCTATTGAGCTCGCTTAAATTACAACAGATAAACAATAGGCCTACATCGATAAATAGTTTGGATTTTTAGATTGATAAAGTTTGTGGTAGAGTTGACTAAAAAAGTGAGAAAAATGTTCATAGACAGACACATCACATCAAAAAGCTTCGGATTATGTATGTAATGCAAATCATAAGGCATTGGGCTGTCGGTGTCTAGCGTCTGTTGAAACTTTTAAATCTGGGCTATAGTGTGATTGACCTTTTTTCTTCACATCAGGGCCTAAGCAGAGTGCACGGTGGTAGGAAAGCAGGAAATTCTTCATAGATTTTGCCAGCACTGCTGACTAACTTAGTCAGCTGTTTTCATGACAAACTTCCCTGGAAAATCTTTCTATTTTTAAGCTACATCTAGGAAATGTTGTAAAAGACAAACAAAATCTTTCCATCTACTTGGATTATCTTGTAAACTAAGCTGTTTATAATTTTTGTCACTGTTTGCACAACTTTAACATTTATTTTTTGATATCTAATTTTAACAAGTTTGCTTCTGCTATGTACAGTACCTTAATTTGTTGTCAAACCTAAAGATTTATCTTCAACAGGCAAGACTGTCGGTTGCTTTCATGCTCTACCTGGTTATGATAAGAAACCAGGTGCAATTGTCCAGAAGTTCACTCTCATGAGCGCCAGTTGGTGCAATTCGTACTGTGCTCTACGGTAAGTTATCAGAGTTTCGAGTTTCTGAACACAAAACTGTTAAACACGGTATGTTTATGATGAAAGAATATATTATGTCAAAGTTAGAAAGTCAGTGGTCAAAGCCAGTGATCGTGGGAACTCCAGTAATGATTTATTATTTTTTACTGACCGTACTGTCAGAGCGTCATTTTCGGCTTTTCGCAAATTGATTAACGCTTCCCATTTTTTCCTCGCAACGATGGGAGAGGGGGCCTCAACAAGTGGATTAGACTAGGGCCTCGCATCAGTTAAATCCGGCCCTGGCAACGACCCATCATTCACTGGTAGAGGTGGTGGAGCTGAGCTCCGGCAGCACTCTACATCACTTTTTATAGCTTACGTTATGAGAGACCATGTTGGTAATCAACTCAAAGCGTTTGCAGCCGGTTTTTGAGCAAGTACTTTAACTATCTCACAGCATTAAACATTTGCGTGAAAATTTTACTTAAATCGTCGAGTGAAACATCGTCTGGATAACTTGCCTTGCATGTTTCTTTTATTTCCAGCATGCAATCATACGCTGGTGTGATTGACTCGAACACGTGCGTTTGCGCGAAAGACCAGCCAGACTTTTCGATTATAAGGCAGCCAAGCGAAGGTTGTAATACAACGTGCCCGGGTAACCAAAAAGAAACGTGTGGAGGGAAAAGTAGTTTCAGCATCTACCGAAATCCGACTTATTGTGAAACAGGTATATACGTTGCTCCATTGCTTTCTATTCGAAAACACGGTGTACTTCGTTGATGTTACGAAACAAACAGGAGATAAATCTTGGTAGGTAAATATAGTGCTTGTTCATACCAAGAATATTTTATAGAACCTACAACATGTCTAGAAGATCAATCAATAAAATATGCCACGGCAAGTAGAAAGAAATTGTTTCTAGTTGTCAATTGCAGTGGAATAATGGTTAGAATGCACATTTGAGCCGATTCTGAACGTTTACTGGAAGAAGAATTGGCAAGCTTTATTGATGAGGTTCCTTCCTTGAAACATCTGCGCACACTACATTTTCATGCAAAAACATAAAAATCATGTTTTCAAATCGCTTTTATGCGACTGGTGGGTATTGAAGAGTTGAGCATGTAGTTTTTATACAGGTATCCACAACGTCTCTTTACAATAAAAAAAATTGTTACCAAGGCAACTGATGAGATTTGTTAGTCAGATTTGTTTTATGTATTCCGCATTGTCAAAGTTTTAACTACATCACATTCTGTACTTCAGGCACCCAGTTGATGAAATAGGTGCTGTGGTGTAGATAACCCCTAAAAAATTTCCTGTTTTCAGTAAATCCTTATATAAATTTCCTATTTTATGCACACCACACCCCTATAAAAATTTCCTCTTTAAGTAAACCCAATAAAAATTTCCTGTTTTAAGTCAATAATCCCTATAACAATTCCCTGGCCACCTCGTTCTTTTTGTGGACTTACGTCAACGTGCATCAAACAAAGATACTGGACATCATTGTCCTAAAGTGAAACATCACTAATACCATTGCTACCATTGATGAGGGTGTGCTACAACGAACATGGCAAGAAATCGATCTTTGCTTCGTGTAATTCATAATTTCAGTGTAGATGTCTGTTAAATAAAGCAAAACCAAATCCACTGCTCATTTTGTAACGTTCTGCACACATTTGTCTGTTTATTTGCTTTCGCAAAAAAAACTTAAATTGTAAAAAGACTATAAGGACATCCTGTGCGTATATACTATCTAAACACATGAAGTTGCATTGCTTTTTGTTTACCTGTTGTCAGTTCCTTTGTCGGACGAATACCTTGAATCAAGACTCCTTGGATGCTTTTACGTTTCGCGCTGGGAGAACGAATTCACTCAACATTGTGCCTTATCAAGCAAAAACTGTTACATGATTTGCAATGCTTTACGACGGCCACTGGCGATGTATTCCGACCGGGAAGGTTGCTTATGTGGTCAAATGACCAAGAGGTACTTATCTTTCACAACAATTTCAAGGCTTTGAATTGCAACAAACCGTTATTTCCACGACGTTTGGTGGTTGGATATTTAACGGCATTTTACTCTGATTTTCAAACTAAATGCAAACAAACGAAAGCGTTTCCTTGACAGCAACAGGGATATCCCTGGACAGTAGGCAGCAAACAAGACACAGGCAGCTCTATCATACTCCCCCAGCACCAGTGGTATTGCGTCAGAAAGAATTTTTCATGTACTGTTAGATCATTGTTGACACTTGACAAAACAATGGAAGTAATTTAATTTGTCTAACTCTCAGTGGATGGCCGTTTCCGAAGATCAACTGGAATTATTTTGCTTCCCCAACCAATGATATATTCTACTTTTGAAACGTAAATGACAAGGGTGAAAGTGCAATAATTTTCTAATCGCCAGAACGATCTCGGAATTTGTCAATCCCGTCCCGAAATCCCAACCCTGCAGTACGGTGCGAATTAACAGGTACAAGCAACTTTTGTGTTACGTTTTGGAAAGCTTCGTCTAATCACCGGCAGTAAGTTGAAAATTACCGTCACAAAGCAAATGCCGTCACAAAGCAGATTTTTTGTGCTTCAGGACCTGGCAAACTGATCCCGATCGAAGGCATGATGAATTCGGATAAAAATAAGGACATTTTGAATTAATATTTGATGCCCAGGTTGTCAAACAGTAGTTCTGCATGAGGTCTAATTTTTCAACAAGATCTCGCACCTTGCCACTGTTCAAAGAAAATGCAGAATTTTTTAAGCAGTCAGGAATAAATGTGCTAGATTGGCATGAAAATTCTCCAGACGTTAACGCTATTGAGAATATTTGGGGATTGTCAAGCGGAAACTTTCTAAGCGCAACTGCTCTAGAAAAACTTTGCTTAGTGAAGCCAGGCGTCATGATGCATGTGGCATCATGATGAAGAACTAAAGAAGATGTGCTCTAACCAGGGTTGCAGAGTTGGTGTCGGAGTCGCAAGGAGTCGGATGTTTTTGGTTGGAGTCGGAGTACTAAGAACACTATGAGTCGGAGTCGGATTTTTTTATCCGACTGCGGAAGTTCAATTGAATTATTTTTTATATCACACTCCTAAGTTAGGTTTCCCTACTCGTGCCTGTTGAAATGGTACGATTTCTTTTGAAGCTTTTATTGAAACAGAGAATTCTTGCTGTGCACCACGATTTCCATTGATTGTTACTTGCTACAAAATTGTTGACAGCCAAACTTCATTCACGTTATGTGAAGGAGTTGGTGTCAGAGTCGGAAATTTTGGAAAGGCCAGAGTCGGAAAATTCGGAAGCTAGAAGTCGGAGTCGGACATTTCACCTCCGACTCTGCAACGCTGGCTCCAACCTCGTTCAATCAACACCCAAAAGGATTTCAATGGTTCTAAAATCAAAAGGAGGGCACATCAGATATCAATTTCGTACTGAGCAGCTTATTATTGCTTACAGCGCTGCTGTTATTGAACTAAAACCAAATCACTGCCTGACTTGAGAATTTTTGGATTTTATTGCAACTGTCCCAATTAATTTGCACCGTACTGTAGTTGTACCAAAGCAATCAAGAGTAAGTCTACTTTTGGCCCACCCTGCATTGTATATTTTCAAAACAACCAAAAGCATAAAAAGAGTAGTGTTCGTAAGCTTCTCATAAAGGTTCATAAAAATCATTATCCTCTTTCGAGTTTTGACGCACCATGCCACTTGTTGAGTGAGCTGCTTCCTTTTCTAAAATCTATGCCATGCTTTTATTCCTATTGGGTCTGAATCCATCTTTCGCTAGTAGGCCTCACAGTCCTAATAAAGAGCAGGCTGGCGGCAGTGTTTGTAGTTAGTGTATTTCTGCTATCGGTAATAATATACTTCTTCTTTCGTGTACACAGCAGGGCATCTGACTAGAAAACCGTATGGTTATTTCAGATGTCCTGGGAACAAAATAAAACGCTGTTCTAATGTGGTTTGTTTTCTGTGGCAAAATTTGATGTTTGTTTACAGTTGTTCCTAAATAAACTGATACTGATACAGCACATGAGCATACGTTGGTCAGAACTTTTATTTAACAAGTTATTTTAAGAGAGCAGGATTGTCCACCTCATAAACGTGACAAGGAGGTTTAAATTTGCTGCAGCCATGCAGCATGTGGTGTGCAGACTGCACCTTGCTACACTTCCACAAATCTGAGACACACAAGCCCATAATATTGTTCATTGAGCTGAACCCTCGCTCACAGTAGGCATAACTTTTTGACAGAGTGCCAACTGCCACACACAACTTGTTGAGTTTGCTAGGAATGCTTCTTCCACCACTTGACTGGGATTCAATAAACCCAAAATGAATTTTTTGTTTGTTGAGATTAAGGGTATCACATAAATGTTTCACTTGCTCTTCAACAAATCGAGGATATTCATATGTCCACTTGTCTGGGTTTAATGTAAAGCAACCAGTCGATGAACAAGGTTTCTGGTGCATCTCTTATCGACTGCAACAACGCTGACCTGTTCTGTCTTTGATGCCGTAGTGAAAAGCCTTTGTTTCATGTTGTCAGCTACACACAGCTCGAATGTACTGTGCCTAACTGCCGACGGGGCTTCTACCTTCTCTCAATTTTCGTTCCAGGAACAACATTGCTTGTTCCGCACGTTAGCCAAAATAGAATGCTCTCGCGGAGTAACATTAGGGCTTTCTATTCATTTTCATGTGCCTTTGGACGTGAGGCATTTCGTTTTTTTGGTGTTTCTGATATAAAATTTCTAATTCGTTCAAGACACGCACTATTAGCTCAAAATTTGCAACAAAATTGGTTGTACACAATTTGAAAACTAATCCTTGAAATGTTGTTTTGTCAGTACTTTGTCTATTTTCATCGTTTGGATTGTTGTGAGAATGTTTCTCTGAGGCTGGAAAAGAATGCCAGACTTCTGATACCGTCTGTAAGATGCAGCCACCCAGAGAACAGCAAACAGCTTTCCGTTTCTTTTGAGGGTGACATGGAAATCATGGGCACATTCGCTAAGTTCCAGCATGTTTTTCGGTGACAGACTATGTAAAGAATGTAAACTTGCAAGTAATGACTGCAAGCCATTTTTGCCATTGGCAATACCTAGTGTATCACCAACAGCGAGTTCAATTCTATGATTCAGGCAGTGCCACAACGTTATATTAGGAAATTTGTCCTTGAGCAACTTTCCAACCCCTGATTTTGTCCCCAGCACCACCCTGACTTCATCACTTCGAAACCAAATAAATACTTATTGAAGCAACGCAGTGATGAAACCATTCTTTAGCAAACAGTCCATAACCTTGTCTTTAATACCAGAAATGCACAGAGTTTTTAAGTTAAAAGTTTTTTCTTCACTGTGAAGATACATGACCAATTAAATCAAAAACAACAGTTTTACTGTGTATGACACGTCCATGTCTGTGGAATTAATTTGCTAAAGGCCAATCAAACTTTGAAAGTCTGTGAAAGGTTCCTTATTTTTTGCCAAATAATATGTGGTCTGAAAACTCGAGCAGTGGATTGACAGACAATTTGTTCATTTCGGGCATTCAAATTAAGCGATAGGTCTTTCTTCGCCATTTGAACAACAGCTTCTGAATGTGCTTAAGAGTTTTTTGGCTCGTAGATCTTTTCAAGCAATGAAGAGAACTGAACATCTATTGTGCTACCATAATAATTGACATTGACTTTGCCCTCAGAGTAATTGTTTATGCTTTCTTATGCTTTCATCAACTCGGAATATGTCTTATGCTTTCATTAATAGCGTAGCCTATATACAACTGTTTTTGCGTCTAAAGTCCTCACATTGTTGTTCATTATTTGTTAATGGGTAAACAGTCGAACTAGCACCTTGAACTAAAATGGAATGAGGTTGATTTTGACAAGTTGAATGGTGGTCAGGTCAGTGATTGTGTTATTTTGAACAGTTTTGGGTTCTAACATTGCTCACCGCTTTTTTAACTATGTTTGCTATTGCGCTCAATGTTTGTTTGTTATTTCCTTTTCTCCTCCAATACTGATTAATTTTTCTTTGCATTTTATTAATAGTTTCTTAATTCTTATTTATATTCCTAGCGATTATATTTTTAGCACTGCTTCAGTCAAGCCTGAAGATAAAGATAACTCAGGTAGCCTACGCAACACTGTACATGCGGCTAGTAGTGTATTACATAAATTTTCTATAATTATAAACTCCGGCACCATTCTCTATCTCTACTCTAAGACTTGTCTAACCAGTCAGGGTTGCCAACTCCTTGTTTCAAAAAACGCTAAACATGAACGAAAAAGTGCTACAGTAGATACTTCTTTGCACGTTTCAAGACTGTAATGTAATGGGATTCTATTTTAATAAGGACTGAGGATGCGTAATTTTACGTGGAATCGATTTCCCATTAAAAATTAGCTGATAGATTCCTTGCTTACGTCCATTGTGGGGAGTACGTACTTGAATATAGATGTGTGCAAGTTTGAATTATCGCAAAAAGATGAAAGCAGAGCACAGTCGGCTGATTCCTCGAAAGCATACAGAAAACCTAGTGCTTAATTAACTATCATGAGTCGGATCATGGTCACTCACTGTAAATAGCAATTTGCACATGCAGTGCTGCAAAAAGCCTTCCTGACATCGCCTTCAACCCGTTCTAACCACTTTTAGTATTCCCTGTGGTCAGTGACGTAACTATAAGTTTGAGCCAGTGGAGGTGACACTTAGTTGAAAGCTTCCCAATGGCCACTGTAGTGAACCCATTAGCCAACACTCAGAAAAAAATGTGAGAAATTATGTTGAATCCGGATGTAGATAGCAGATGACCATAAGAAAAACCTACATCATCTGAAAATACTCCGAAAAACGCAAAAAGACAACCTACTGGAAACAAAAGAATACTAGCGCTGAAACAGCACCTTCGCGCTTTTTTCATGAAAGAGCGCTAGGCTTGACGAAAAAGTGCTAAATCAGCGCGTTTCACGCTAATCTGGAAACTCTGTAACCGCTCATAGGCTCATAATAAATGTTTATGTAACTGTAACCTATTTCATGCAACTTCCAACTAGACTAATTTTTCTATGTAGTTTTTTCAATACTTGAAATACCTGGCGTTGAAGCTCTTACTGGTACTCTATACCTGCAATATTTCTTTTACCGGAACGGCGTTCCCGGGCGGTTCCGGCGTACTTTCACCACTGGCAAATGATGTCTTGCTTCAAGGTTCAATCTCATTCATAAGTTGGATCACTGCGGGATTGAAAACTCTCTCAACGTTTTTCGAACTGCAGCGGTCGATTACAGATGCGACATTATCAAAATCTTACCCCCTCGACGTTCCAACAGAACGATGCTGACGTCATTTCCTGGATCCGGCAACACGTGGATTCGCTACTTGCTAGAATCTGCCACTGGATTTTACACGGGAAGTGTTTACGAGGACGCGCTATTGGTTAAAACAGGTAAGTCGTGCTCAGCCCGGGTGCGATGTGGTTTTTACAAATTTCAAGAAAATATAAAAATACTGCAATCAAAGCAAGTTTACTTTATTAAGAAGCTAGTGGTTCAGTAAAGAATGCCATTTTGGAAATAGAGTTTTTGCACAATCAAGCCAAAAAGTGATTTGAAAACGTTTTATAGCTACCAGTTTTGCACTAAGGCATCAACGTCCATACTAGATTCGGTTTTAGCCGAAATTGTATGAAAAACTATCTTCGTCTTTACGATAATAGCCCTGTCTCTGATCCTTGGACGCTATTCTCAAGTTAACTCCTTGTGATGTTTTCTTATTTTAATATCAGCGTCAAAGGTAATTTCGTATCAACAGAAGCTTACCATGTCGTAACCAGCGGTTTATCTTTAATGTTTTTCGAACAGCTTGATCTGTTAATGATTGTCTCAGAGAGTTAAAACCAGGGCGTGCGGAGGTTTGGTGATGCCCTGGGTAACTATTTGATTTTATGCTCCCCCACCAAATTCTACTAATGAGAAATGTGAGCAATATAGGCGCAGTACCTGCCCAGGTCGGATTACGCCACAAAAACTTCGCCTCAAGGGAAGATAAAGAAGAGGAAAAGCTGTCCGAGTCTCGTATCATGTTACGCAGCAATAGTAAGGCTCTTGAACTTTGCAAAACGTACCGAACATACGAAGGCACAGAGTTTTGTATGGTGATGTCCATTTTTAGCAATAAAAAAGTGAATGAAACGCTGGCGCTCTGCTCTAAAGAACACATCACGTTTTCAAACGTATCGTACTTAGCGCCTAAAGTGTTTTAACAGCTCAGAACGATGTCCTTTCTAACAAATTTACTCTATTGTTTTCATCTTTTTTACAACAGCTGAAAGAGAAAAATCTATCGCAAAATTGTCACACATGCTATCAGTGGCATAGCCAGCCCCACATTTTGGGGTTGAAAATATTTTCACTTCAAGCGAGTAACAGTATTTTGTTTGGGACACCGCCACACAAAAGCACAAAATGAAAAGATATGGTAGAAGTTTGGAGGGCATGGCCTCCTTGGCTCCCCCTGACTACGACTATGCATGATACAGTCCAGTGACACAATTCGCGTTGCCACTAAAAGCAAAAACAAGCAGACAAGATACCATCGTAATATGAAGCGTTCTTTACTCAGAAATCCAACTTTGAACAAGCAAGTTTAAGAGGTCTCGGTTTTTGTTCACTGTACTGTCCGCTTTGTTCTGATTGTTGCGTTTGTAGTGAAGTGATAACAAATTTACGAATGATAAAAACGATGCATTTAATACTTTTCAACAATATGTCGCTGCCATACTCACCCCATTTTGCCTGAGTGCGAACCTTTCACGCGCATAGTTTAAGGCTAGAGACAATCGAGAGATATTTTGAAGACTACAAATCGCAGATTAAGTGATTAACATCAGGCTAGCGGGAAGTTGCCAGCTTACAAAAGGGAGAAGAGAGGTAGGGTGTGACACCTTGAGATAACGATGATATTGCTTCATCTCTCTCTCGGGTCACTTCACACAAATTTGCATATCCCCCACTGGCGAGATCCGATGAGATCCATGCAGTATGTGTTAGTAGCCTCACAATACGAAGAATCATCTAGTTATAGCATTTTAATGTGATAAAATGTAATTTTTATTTCACTCTTTGGATGCCCCCCTGCCTTGGATCCTGCCTTGGATGCCCGGCGCCCTAGACCCGTTCGCCCAGCACGTCTGCACGCTTTAATTCATTTGCTACGTTAAAACACTACAGATTTTATTCAGTAATTGAATGTAATCAACACACACCTTAGAATTTTTGTTGTTGTTTTTTGCAACTTGTCAGCCAAACAAAACTATTTTTGTTTTATTCACAGGATTTATAGGAGAAAAGTTGGACGTAGAAGATCTTCAAGCAGATATCGTTAAGAATCACTTGATGAAAGAAGTATTACCCGATCTAGAACAAATCATTCTGATCATCCGTAACCCTTACCATGCCCTGGTAGCCGATTTTCATCGATTAAGGTCGGGTTCTCATCAAGGAAGTGTGGATAAAAATGTGTTTGACGCAGGTAAAGAGTCATTCCACAAAAATGCTGCTCCACGTTTTCCGTTGACCTTTTGCGCAGCCAGACGTGAACAGTAAATTAATATTTGGTTGGTTGCATGGGTTTTAGAATGCCATGTTTTCTTGAAGTAGTTAAAAATCGTGTGAATTTTTTAGCAAAGTAAACACATTTTGCAGTTTTCGTCGATCACTAGAACGGAGCCTTTTTTATCGGTGAAGGAAGAAGTAGTTTTTTTCCAAAATTGTATCAGAAGCTGAGAGCTACCTTGGTCTAACGCTTACTACTAATATTAGACCCTCACACCAAGCAACGTTTGCCACAAGTATCATATTCCAATAATTAGTTAATGTTAGCATACTTAGAAAGCGGCCAGTGTGGCAAAACCATGTCAAATCGAACAAAAAAAAACGAATAAATGGTACGTCAGTAAACTGAAGAAATACAGAAATAACGTTTATTCTGCGAATTCGCTTCCGCGCTGTTTATTCTGTTTATTCTGCGAATTTCGCTTCTTGTGGTCTTGAAGCTACGCCGCAGGGTTTTCAGTTAAAGTTTTTGCAAGTTAGGCAAGTTTTGCAGTTTCAACAACCGTAAAAGCCGCTGTATGAATGGTGATAAAGCCCTTGAGGACATCGGGCAGTTAGGTTTTTTGAAAGGAGGCTAAAGGCATAGAAGTACAAACTGTTGCAAGCAACGTCAAGCGATTTTATGTTGCTAGACGTCGATAGCCATACCTCATACAGCGACAATGAAAAACTCTATCGCTGCCACAATGCCACATACATGTGGGAGCTATAGGTTCGATTGTTATGTCTGACCAAACCCAGTAGTAAAAGAACAACGAAATCATTTTAATGATTTTGAAGTATCTCGAGCAAATAAATCTTTAGACACACGAAAATGTGCGTAGGCGATTAGAAGCACTCAGAAAGTTTTACATACAAAAAAGCGCTCAGGTTTCTTGACGCAGAAAATTGATCTGATAGTTTGCAACTCAAAGTTTTCTCTAAAATTACAGTACGTCAAAACGTTTTGAGCGCATGATAAATACTTAAAGAAAACATGGCAGACTGCGATGATATACCTTTGGTCAAAAACTTGTACAGATGAATGAGAAGTGCATTGCGTATTTGACAAAAAGAATATTTTCATCCCGCATATCAATCACATCGATAAGATTTCACAGCTGCTTTCCGCAAATTTGCTAAGACTTTTATCACCGCCTTTATAAACAATTGATGCCGCCGTTTGGTTAACCAAACTTAGTATTTATTCGATGATTCTTTGCTTGTTTGTCACCTTTGAAATACCCAAACATTTCTACAGTATATCTCTTTCATTTTGATCTGATGCAGGTTAACAATTGTTGTCGTATGACCCGGAACATCACTGGGTTTAGCTTAATTTTATTCAATATAGTTTGTGTAATGGAGTTATCGATTACTGTATCAAACCTAATCCTTTAAAAGTAACTCCAAGCTTCCTGCCACAGGTTTTGAAGCTTTTGTCAAAAAACGCACAAACCAATGGCAAGCTGTTGTCATCAAAGTACTAGAAAGCAACATCCCGTTCAAAGTGTTCTACTTCGAAGACGTGGTCGCCTACCCAATTGAAGCAGTTCGACAAATGGTGGAATTCCTTGCAAGCCCAGTCCTACATCCTCACAATCTGGAAGATAGACTCTCATGTCTTAGTCAGCAAATAAACGGGGAAAACAAAAGAAAACGCTCAAAAATCAACTATGATCCTTTCACAACCACAATGAAGAAGAAGGTGAACTCTGTTATTAAAGAAGTACGGAGCGCTCTCAGAAAAACAGGCGTAAAAACGATGCTACCTACCTACGAAGTCAAAGTGGAAGTGGATAGTTAAAAGTTGTAAGTAAACGTAAACGATAGAACGGAGATCCTAGTTTATAGTGGTTGAGAAAGCAAAGGCTTTATGATGGTGGTGATCCGTTGGTGATTCGACAGTTCTTGTGAGAGCATTTTTTCAATCGTTAATCTGAGCACTGTAACTTGCTGTATTTCATCTACTTCAACTTGAAACCGCAACCACTGAACAGATATACTGCGTTTGAATTTACTACGTCTAAGCACTCCCGTCGCCCCGGGGGACAATGGTGGGCTTAGCCCCCTAAACACTGCTCTAAGTCCCCCCAAATTGAAATATGAAACACTATAAATTAGTGGAATTTTTGTCAAATTTAACTGTCAAGTCCCCCCTGCACGAACGCAAAGCCCCCCCGCACAAACGTAAAGCCCCACTATTGACGGCTGTCTGGTGACGGTTCTGCTTCTAAGATGACAGCAACATCTTCGATTTTACTTTGTGCAAGTGATGCTTATCTTGCAGAGCAGCAAACAAAAATTAGATGTGACCTGAACGTTTTTGCCACTCAACCAGCCCAAGGTTAGTTGAGATTAGTTATTTATTCGGTTGATTTATCGTTTGTCGGGAAGAATCAAAGTACTTCAGCAAATGTCATTTTCCACACAATATTATTTTGCTTGTCGATTAACGAACACACAGTTCTGAACTTTTTCTGGAATTATTAGTGCCTGAAACAAGACTACAAAAGCATTGCTACAACAGTCTTTGAAGATCGTATTCTATCGTTAAATCTACAGTATTTAAGTGTGGAAAAGTGACAGAAGCTTGAGTAGCTCTTAGCAACTAAATCAGTAGAAAGTAAGTACAACTTGATGTCAACTCTTGCCTGCGTGGACATAGAGTCCTGCGCGGTGCGGGTTAACCCGCGCGGGTTGCGTTTATCCGGATTTGTGGGTGCGGGTACCCGCAGAGCTGTGCGTGCGGATGCGGGGCTGATGCGAGATATAATATTTTTTGTGCGGGTAACTGAATGCTTGACTCAATGCATATGAAAAAGACATGAGCAATAAATTCAATGTTACAGAGAGTTAGTTCTACAAGGGTGTAGCGACATTCTCCAGTGGTGGTGAGAACATAGATTGGGGTTTCCATCTCTCAATGATCTTGCAACAAATATGTTCTGCGGGATGGCAACTGGCGCTGCTAATGAATGAGTACTTAGTATGGATGGTCATGTCGTGAATAGCAGAAGAGCAAATTTAGAGTTCGTCAGTGAACGACGTACTCTTTTTCAACATGCTCTTGAAACTGAGAAAGAAGCGCTGAAGTTGACTAAAAGGTTTCACATTTTTACGTTACAGTGTTTTTAAGAGCTTCTGTTGGCTTTGAAATGAACCACTGAATAAACTGCCACTATCATTGTTTAATTTCAACAGAACAAACCTATTGGTTTGTTTTCTAACACTGTATACGAATACNCTTTGTATTTCGCATTTCAGTTGAAAACGTAGGAAATTGATAGGTCAAAATAAAGTCAAAATTTGTAAATTATAAAGTCAAAATTTTAAGTTTTTAGGTCAAAAAATTGGTTGCCCTA
>JGI24021J15306_10001231_pt1 | contig 24305 bp, 13 predicted proteins | sample Ectturendosymbi1_FD_15306 | JGI IMG/M metagenome (IMG submission 15306) | reverse complement strand
CATGTCATCTCATGTTGAAAAACGCAACAGTCTGATGTTAACGAGACTGACCCCAGTGGCAACATTGATTGATACTAAACTGGTCAGCAACCACTAGCTTTAGCACACAAATAGTAACGTTTTCGTGACATTTGTGCAATAGGCGCATGGGCGCAATTTGGTGGGGGACACGGGGGACGTGTGTCCCCCACTTTTTCAGACGGGGGGGACATATTATGCCATGCCCTCCCCACTTTTTCTCTTCAGGTTTTGTATTTGGAGAGGTTTCAAAAACAAAAGTGATGTTAGTCAAGTTTTGTGTGAAGAGCTTTTCATGTTAGATGGTACGCCATACATAGCCAAGCTGATGTGGAAACAGAATTTGGTGTGGTATCACTGATTCTGTTAGTTCATGAATCTTAGTTTCGATAAAATAATTTTTCAAGTCTCTAGAGAACGTGAAAGATGTTTAACTGCTTCTGTCCGACATTTTCACTTGTGTGGTATGCTGTTAGAAAGGTTATTTTCTTGTAACAGTGCGAGTATCACAGCTGCACATGTGAGAGGCCACAGTACAGCCATGATTTCTTCCGTGCAGAAATGTAACTGGCTTTGCTGAAACGTTGGTTGTCACGTATTCAGAAACAAGCAGCGTATAATTTAATGATGCTAGTGTATATAGTGTTAGAAGGTTAGATTTGCAGGTAAACCTTTGCGAAGCTTTTGCCGAAGACAAAAAGCAGCACTATTGTGGACACTTAGTTTTGGGATGGGGAGTTTTGCAAAAGACTTTTCAACCATTAGTGAACAGGATTTCAATTAAAACGTTGGAAAAGTAGCCTACAGTATTTACCTAGCTGTATGTTGACCTACAGCTCAAAACGTAGGGACTTGACTCGGAAATAAGGATAAAATATACCATTTATCCTCACTTCTTGTGATGTCACAACAATGGTAACTAACAAACCCAAAAGATATTTTTGCCTTGACTTACACTTTGTGCTTGTGGTGAATGCATTGGTTCGTAAGTCATCTGATTGACTTGAGTTTAACCTAACCCACAATGCAGCAGTGTTTTCATTCAAGTGCGAAACATTAGCTTTACAGATATATCACACCTAATTTTGTTGGACATTCTTTTTGTATTGAAAGTGAAACTTGGTACTTTTTTGCCAATTCACCATTGTGCATTTTGATTTAATCCCAAATATATCTTTGTGTCTTTATGCCAGTAGAACACTTAGAATGAAACTTTTGACATGGTGCAGAGTTATAAATCTGGCCGGGTTTTTCGGGTCGGGCAGCGCTCGGGCTCAAGTTTGTCAAAATATTTCGGGCCTGCATACAAAACTTTTTTATAACATTAAGAGTAACGACTTTTTCTTTCGTGACGTAGATTTGTTGTGCTCACTGCGGTACACAACTTCTGTGAGTGAAGTGATTGTGATTTTTCTTCAACTAATTCTGTTTGCAAACACAGCTGCCTTCTTTTATTCTCTGCTGGGATTAGTCTGACACTGTTTTTGAGAAGGCGACAGCGGTGAGGAAATTAGTACGCAATGGCGTTGCGTCGAAAAGATCAATCACTCACGCGATTCGTGGCTTGTTTTAAGAAGCCTACAAGCCGGCTTTTCATATGTGTAGAGCTATCCTAGAAAGTTTCGTTTATGCCCATAGCGCCATCGTAGATAGTTTCGTGATTGTTTCTTTTGCTTGAGAAACATTACATTGCGCAGTATTATCGTTGACTAACATGCTACGTTTGTGCCAGATTATGCCAATGTTTTGGTCAAGGTGGTTGCTATTTTCGGTGTGATAAACCGCGTACCTGCACCTACACCTGCACACAACGGTTTTTGTTACTCCGCAGTTGCACATATCTTAACTCCCTTGGTATATTTGCCTTCCAGGCCTAAATCGGGCTTCAAAAATAAATGTCGGGCTCGAGCCGGGTTCGGGCTTGTGATTTTGGGCCGGGTTCAGGCTTCAAACTGATGCCCTTTTACAACTCTGCGTCGATATAGGCAAGGGCCAACAAGGGGAGATTGAAAGGATACGTCCTCCACCCACCAACAGTAGAAATAGATTGAAATCATTTTGTGAAGAAGGCTACGCTAATTTTAGGCCAAATGTTTTTGCTGCTGGTAAGAGGATTATCAATGGACATTTTGGTAGGGGTGGGGCTGCATGTATGATGCCCAGTAGCATTAAAAAGATTTGTAGCTTTTTTCAAAAAGCGGAAATGTGTAAGAAAAAATTTATCGTCTTTGTAACTTTAAGCGACTTGAACAAGACATCAAATCGCGCTGTAACCCACACTTATAAAATGCGTGAAAACTGAAGTGTTCTACTGTAAGAGCAGGGGTGTAGTGGGGTGGGAACGGCGTTCCCACACCGTTTTTTAGTGTAGGTTACCCACACCTCTTTGCACTAGTGACGTTACTTGAGGATGTGGGATCCAAACGATTAGATTAAAACATGGCTGCGATCTCACAGATGTGCTAGCGACACGTAGATTCGCACTGCTAGTCAAAAGTCTGCAATGAAACAGGAAGATCCAGTGTGGAATTCTTGTAGGCGAATGCTCACTTTATTCGAACTATTTGCTGTAATGTTCCTTTTGATTTGGTGTGGGAACGGCGTTCCCAGTTCCCACACCAAATCAAAAGGAACATTGCAAACGCCGTGTGGGAACGGCGTTCCCACACCTCTTGTTTTAGCACTACACCCCTGTGTAAGAGTGATATGCACATGCGACCAGTGCGATTCAGCATTTTGTGCACTCCAACTGACAGCTCTGATAAAACCCATTTGATGTGTTCTACTATACTGCCGTTCTTGTTTACATCCAAATACGATACCAGAAACAGGTTGAACTGCAGTACAGTGTCCAACAACAAATTTAAGTATATTAATATGTAAATCATCTGCCAGGACAAAGCGTGATTAGTGTTACTCTCAAAACACATCTAGAAATAAGATTGGGAATCTGTATATATAAAACGTCTCTTCTTCATCGACCCGATGACTATATTGGTTTCACACCAAGCTGTCCCCCCACATTTTGCAACAAAATTGCGCCCATGATAACAGGTAACTATTATTATGGACAACCGTACATCATTTGGGTGCACTAGACGAAAGCAAGTGAGATTAAACGAAATCTATTTTCCCACTGCTGCTGATCTGTATCTTATATCTTTCCATTTTTCAGACATAGATTTGCCAAGTGGACAGCTTGCTGCAGAATAATTTATTGTCCTCTGCGCGTATGACTCACGGTTCCCTTTCAAAACAGACCTGTTCATAGGAAACCCGCTCATAAGAACAGATCCGTTCATAACAGACAACGTTCATAACGGATCTGCTAGGAACGTGTCTTTGTTTATACTAAATCGTCAAAAACCATGGGATTGCCAGAATCTCATGAAGAACCTTTGGTTCACTAGAGACTAAAAGAATATTCGATTGTCTACTGTACATGACGTGCAAAACTTATTACAGAGAATGCGTGTCTAAGCTTTCGTAAGTAGTTTTATCTGACTAGACCACATAACATAACTCCATTCATTACACATACGAGCAATCGGATTTTGATAAAATTCGGCAATATAAAAACATCGATCATACACAAAGGATAGGAGTATCGTTGAAATGAAAACAATGGACAACAGGACTTTATCTTCACTCCTAACTTATCACGAAACTCGTGACTCCAGAACATGATGTACAGTGTACATAATACGAAGTGATGCAACACTAAGAGCACTTTAAGCAGTCGATGAGAGAGGAAACGTTGGTGGAACGAAGGGAAACTGCTCTAGCATATGCATTCAAAGCTATTTGTTGGCCAGTTTTGACTTAATGGCCACTTGTAAAACCAAACCACAGCATTATTTTTAACAAAAACGTAGGCCAAGTTTTATCACGTAACAAACTTATTGGAGCAATACATTCTTGAAAAGTCATTATGTCATGGACTTGCGTCGTCATTCACAACAATTCCTTGGAAAAAGTAGATTTATAAGCGAAAACATCATTAACGTTCTTGGGGATAGTAAACACAATCATGTTTGCTCGTTTTAATAGTTAAAAAGTGTTCTTGGACACGTTTTTGCGAGAACTTACAATTTAATTTTTTTTAATTGATGAGTGGGGTATCAAAACAAAGAAAAAGTCTATGCTTTGTGATTTAAGCAGAAGTGCACATAGAAAACTCTTTTGTTTGGTTGTTCACCATATACTATTACTCATTTACTAATTCTGCTTTTTTCAGTTGGTGCAACAAACACCCCGCATTCAGTACGACAAACACCGATAAAGTGCATCGAATATTAATATAAATATGATAAACCTTATCAACTGAATGTTTGCATAAAGATATTTGACTGCATTGAGGTGCTGTGAAACAAAAACCTCTTGCCTAGTACCTATGTTGTAAACCACTCTTTCGTAAAAGACAAGAACTTGCTTGCCAACTGGAGCAACGGGAAACTTGTACTCGCTTTGCAGCGATTATTGTCACGAGTGATTGCAGCTCCCATCTTTTCTTTCTGCCCGCATATTGCAGTGGTAAGGATTTGCATCAGTGGCGTAGCCAGCTCAAAATTTGAGGGAGGTAAAAATAATTGGGGGGGGACAAAATTTTGGATTTTATGCGAGCAACGGTATTTTGTTTCAGATAGCGCCTCTAAAAGCACAAAATGACTAGATATGCTAAAAATTTGCGGGGAACATGTCCCCTGGGCCTCCCCGGATACGCCTATGATTTGCATCATAAAAGGTACGATTGAAAACAAGCAGCAAGCAAAACTTTTCAAGCTGTAGTTCCTGCCTCTCAGCTTGTGATGATTGTTTTCCAATGTCGAATTCTCCGTCATAGAAATCCAGAGGCAAGAAGCAGTGTAGATTCATCGTGAGTCAAACTGCTAAAAGATTTATTTTTGACACAGAACATTTCAAGATTGGAAGGTCCAAACTCGCAATGGTTATCTTCTCCAAAGCAAAAGGTTTGCTTCTATACTAGATTTTTTGCAAAACTTGATCTGTCAACCAGTTAATGCCTTCCTTGAGACCATCACCAGATAGCGCATTGCTTTCGCATACGTGCCATGGTCTTCCAGGTCCTCTTGGCAGGACAGTCTTATGAACTGGACTTCCTCCTTTCACCCACTGGCCTTTATCCAATCCAAGGAGCTGTGCGCACTTTACAGCAGAAAAAGAGTTTCTCAGATCTGACTTGTTGGCGAAAAACAAAATTGGCATGTTCTTCTTCTGACGAATCTACGAAAAAGCGAAATGTTAACAATATTTCATTTTCTTCTTTGTATGTAAAACTCTGAAACCAGTTTGATTTTCTTCTTGCATTGCTTCCATCTAGGCCTTGGGTGCTGATCACACTAAAAATAATGTGACCGGAGTATATTGTTACTCATTTTTCATGTCAAAAAATCAAAGGAAACGTCAGTAACGTTGTACAACTTTATCTGAACCAGTGGCTTATCTAGGGTATGGCTACGGTACAACAACCTACAAACGGAAATATAAGCTAAGTGGGGGCCCGATTTTTTACATTTGACTTTCCAGGGGGCGATTCGCCACTCTGCCTCCGATCAGTTACGCCACTGGCTATCGCACGTTTAAAACGTGTTGTTGTTCTTGTACACGTAAATAATTCCACCATCCAAATTTAATGTGATTCATTTCAAAAGAGATTGTCGATTGTAGTTGCAAAATGTTGTGTGATTATTTTGGAAGATTTACACTTTTTAAACCAATACAATGTATATATGATGGAATTATAAAAATAAATGGGTATTAAAGTATGTTATGGTCCTTATAAATAATTTATAATTTTATTTGATGAAACGTTTAAAACAAAAATAAACAAGCATTTTCTGTTTTAAAACATTTGTTTTTTTCATGATTACCTTGCGCAAAAATTATACCTATATCCACTATTTAATTATCAAAAAGGGCGCACATTTAACTTCGCCATGGGCGCTGTTTTGCATGTATACGCCACTGATCTGAACATTATGTAGTAAAGGTGTGTATTTATTTTTGTTCAATATGTGCAGTATTATGTGAACAAAGGCAGTCAAGAGTTTTCAGTGTAGCTGGACGTGTCAAAGAACTTTGGCAGAACTAGCCACATCCTGTTGTTTAAAATACTAAATATGCGTAATACCTACGTGCATGGTGAGAATGAGTTGATGCAGGAACCAGACTATGTAAGCGAAGTCGATCGCTAGCCTCTTCAGTGTAACCGATGGGTTCGGTCAAGGGGGAGCATGAAGTTCACATTTTAGTGCCGTTTACATACGGCCCAGACGCGTAGGCTTCCAATGGCAACTGTGACTCCCAGCCAAGAGCGGCATGTTCTGGAGGGGGAAGCCGGGCGGCAAAATCTACTCACCTTATTTTACAACCCTTGCAGTCAGTCGCATTATCAGACTTCCAGGTTTCCCGTGAAATTTTAGCTAACTTTTCGTGGCCGGTAAACTTTGCTTGACCTGCGAATTTATGACTCGCAATGGCGAAGTGATGGTGAGGCCGATTTGGTTTCTTTCCATTGCTACACAAAATAAAGGGTTTTACGTGTCCTATAGATTTCCTTATTAGGTTTAATGCTCCTTCACATACCTTCTTAATGAGTTAGGTTCTAATTTCAAAGATGATAATGTTAGCCCTACTTGTCCTATCATAAACTGTTTTCTAAGTCCTTGGTTATGACCAGCACCTGAGCCTTTGAGTGCAGCAAAAAACGTGCAGCGTTATCAGTCTTCAATGACGAATCTTTCAGACTTTTAAATCCTTGATCAACATCACATTTCCAGTACAACGATTATTAAGACTATACGTTCAGCGCTTGTACCTGTATTACAGGTGGAAAGATAGGTTATGATGGAAGTCCATGCTCTCCACCAACCTCTCCAAGGCAGTTGGCAACTCCAGAGATAGACTGTAGCAGATTGAGAGAAATGGCGTCCTTAGTTGTGGTTGTCCTAACAACTGAGATGTCCCATTTTTTTAATTTAAGCAGATATCAACTAGTGTCCTGCTATTTTATAGTTACTAACAATGATCCCTAAAGGTTAGCATCTTGTTGCCCTTTTCAAAAATCAACATATGGCGTTGTTTCCTAATTTTTCTTAATTTATGTTAACATTAGCACTATATTCAATTCTTAGGGTAGGTTAGGGAATCCACAATCAGGTGGAAGGCCATTAGTTTGGGTCAATTTAGACAAAGGGTAGACATTTTACCAAAGTGCTAAATTGATTTAAAGTTTTGTTTTTGATTGTTTTAAGAACAATTTCCCAATAGAAGAATTCAGTTACAGGCTAGCAACTCATCTTTTGTTTTGTCCAGTGTACACTGAAATGAACAATAACAATATCATCAAATTGGCTTTGCTTGAACGTAGCAACCACTACTAAGTCTCAGTTTCAAAGAACTCATCAACGTTTACTAGAACCTTTCTGTTTCAAACTCAAAGTCCATTTTCGAGTTTTGCCAGAACTCTTTTTTGTTTGGACTGTTGCAGTTATCATCTGCAACATACCTGATGTCCCACGAATGCTATGCGTTGTAACTGAAAGTGACGAATAATTTGTTAGGATGTCATGTGTGCTATAGCTCTGCACTGTTGCTCGTTGCTTTGGTCATCCGGACCAGGTCACCGTGCGCCACTGCTAACGCTGGACAATGTGTTGCCAAATCGTCAGGCCAATAATATTTAGCTCGTGCCTAACTAAAAGCACATCAGGTTTAAAGTTTAATTCCACAGATCAGGATCTGTAAAGAAAATTGCACCGATAAAATTCGCGATGAGATGAAAATGCATCACTAGATACCATGGGGCACCCGCAGTCTGAGCTGAATGGGCATATCCCTCCCGGAAAATCAGAATTGCCTTAAATAGCTAGTCTAGACTCTAGAGCAGGGGTTCCCAACCTTTCTCTGACCAGGTACCCCAATTTCGACAGATGAGCATGTACCACTCAAAATTTTTTTTGACAAAAAGGCTGAATAAGATAACAAAAATCCACTGAATTTTTAATAGAACTTATAGTCTTATAAAGGTACAGTTTTTATGTTTCAAAGTTAATATATTTAACAATAACCATATAATGATTTTTGAAAATAATAGTCACTCATATATGTATAAATATGTGGAAATACCTAGCATATAAATATTATTTCCCTTCTATTTTTAACGTTAAATGTACCCCTTCAGATAGGCAAATGTACCTCTATGGGTACATGTAACCAGAACCGTCGCCAGAAAGTTTTCAATAGGGGGGTAACACAGGTTGGGAACCCTTGCTCTAGAGACTCTAGATCAGTGGTTTCCAACCTTTTAAGTGTTATGGATCCTTTTGACAATTTTGCTGAAAGCAGTGGACCCCTTTAATAAAACCAGTTATTACTGTTACCTACAAGTGGTCTTTACCAGAAAAGGCTATCATCCACTTTGCACGCAAAAAAATCATGAACGTTTCATGCAACTTATCACGTAACAAATTGACATTGCATAACAGTCAAACTGATTAACGAATGGAATTGTACGTAACAAGTGCTGCTAAAGGCAGCATAATTCCATGTAAAGGCGGCATTAGGTGAGAAAAATGTGGAAAAGTCTGTTCACCAGACATTGAAATACAGTATTCAATAACGTTCAACAACAGTGTTGCCAGATAGTGAAATGCGCCACCAGATTTTGAAAATCTGGTGAAACTTGAAACGACTTGGTAACAAAACAGAAGCCTGAAATGAAAATCTGGTAAAATTTTAGTATCTTCAGTGCATGAAAATCAAATTTCTTCCCGACGCAATCCAGCCAATTTTTTCTTTTCTTACATTGAAATTTGACAACATTGTCTCTATAGCTCGCCTTCTCAGGCATCACTACAGATTGATTAGCCCAGCCAGCCTGCAGGGTATGGTCAACTCGAAGTTTTTTGTTAATGTGAGAGTTACGGTTGACAGGTGAGTTTAGGACTCCAGAAGGGTTAGAAAAAAGCTTTAAAACAAGGTTAGATTTGAAATTTGTTTTTTTTCTGTGGGCGAAAATAGAAGCTGATCAGACCAGTAATTTTTTTTAGTCTCACTCCTGTTAATTGTTGCATAGGCCATGCTGATTATAGTTCAGTTGATCATGGTGATCAGTTCCAGCTGCAGCTGACTGTTCCCACATCTTAATACTTTTCATTTTTGACTGCGTAGAACTTTTTGTGGAAACATTTACCTTTCAGTTTTTGGCTTTTTTCGTTTTGCCATCTTTCTGTTTTACCCCTCAGGGTCCATGGACGCCAGTTGGGAAACACTTGTCTAGATAGCCAATAAATTTCTTATTAAGAGCTCTCATGGTCATTTCGAAGTGGCCGAGTAGGGCTTACCTAAGTTTAATTAATGAAGCGATGAGTGAGTGCTAATTTCCAATTTTGATCAAGTTTGTTAGTACCATTTGAGTTTATCCTCTCCCCTGGGAAAATCTTGCTCGCGACCATGCGTCGCAAGTAGTGTTTCCATTTCGGGGCAAAATTAAAAAACCCGGGTTTCGGGTAACTGAGAAAAAAAACCGGGAAAACCCGTTTTTTTGGGTTTTGAAATGAATGCGATTTTGAGAGATAAAAACTCAGTATCATTGTGAAATTACTACTGTTGTTCCCTGGGCAATTATTAGCGAATTATTAATTAAGTTAAGCACAGTTCTTCAATGACGTTTACAATACCGACTCATGACAATCAAAGGAAACTTTCATGATTTAGTCTTTTTCTGAGTTTTTTGACAAATAGTCCCGAGGCTGAAAAAGCCTTCTCTGGTTCCACCAGTCCCGTCGTCACGGGGGGGCTTTGGTGGACTTAGCCCCCCCAAATTGAAACGTGAAACACTATAAATAAGTGGAGTTTTGGTTAATTTTATAATGTCAAGCCCCCCGCACAAACGAACCCCCCCGCAAAACTGCAAAGCCCCCCTATTGAAAACTTTCTGGCGACGGTTCTGGGTTCCACTGATTTGGGCTTGATTGTAATTAGGCACGGAACAGTTTTTCAAGGTTATTTGACCTCTTCTTTTTAGCCTCAAAAAGACTCATTTCCTTTATCACAATGTGTGATCGAATCTCTTCCTGTGCCGGAATAGTTTTGTGGTCTTCACTCTCATGGGTTACATGGATTCTGTGCTTTGATTTCAAATGGTTGATCAACCTTTCGGTGCTTGAACCACCTCTTTTGTGATTACTATCCGTTTAAAGAGGTCACCTGAACGAAAATATAAACGGACCAACAACGAACGTACGGTGGTCAGCAAGCAAAACCCGCAACCACGTGCCTCATGATAATAGTTGAAAGTTCAAACGTGCTAATTTGCCCGTTACACGCCCCAATCTGCAATTTCAGTGTTATCAGAATTACTAGTATTTGATTGCAACAGCAATTCCAGGTTTTTTTAATATCCGGGTTTGGTGGTTGAAAAAAAACGGGTTTCGGGTAGTAGAAATAGCCAAAAAAAACGGGTTTCGGGTTCGAGAAAACCCGGGTTGGAAACACTAGTCGCAAGCTGTTACAGCAAACTAATTCTAGCGAACATTAGGCAAAACTTTTTGAAGTAAAAGCTGCTCATCTACACTGTTGTTGGGTGATGACACTAATGCTTTAAACCTTGATTATCTCTCTGCAACAAGTATAAAATCTATATTGACGTAGCTTCCAAGAATGTGTTGTTATATTTGCTGAAAACAATGCTTTTTTGTAGCTAGCTGTTGGGCGCATTAACTGGTCAATATGAAAAATATGCTACATCGCCATCTACAATGCTACTAGAGTAGTCGGAGTATACCTGGTCATGCTGAAGCAACTGTTCAAGCTCTTCTCGGGCAACTGGCATTCGAAGCTTGTCCGTGCTATCCAGGACAAAAATGATTGCATCGCAGTTTGCGTAATAGTTTTCCCAAAGATTCCGATAACGACTCTGAAACATTTGCGATCCGTCACAGTTGTCAATGTGAGAAAACAAACCTCAACTGTAAGTAAAAATCTGATCCTTTGAAAATACATATGGGATGGTCCGGATTTCCGGAGTAATTTGGTGAGCAAATTACAAATCCATGTAAGTTCAAGTGAAACTTTTCGGTGCCAACCTTTTTCTTGCTCTTAAATTTCGAAACGTTACTCACCTGCCCAGACATGTCAAACACTGTCAGAGACAATCGCTCCAGTCGCAGCTTTTCTACCCCGAAGCCTACAGTCGGTGCTATTTCCTGGACTTGCTTATCCCAAGGCCGCAGATGATTGATGATAGTCGACTTGCCGCTGTTGTCTAGTCCAATCAACAAAATATTAGCTTCTCTCCGTTTTCCCTGCCGTCAGAAAAATAGTTAACAATTTTTTATCTTTTTATCTTTTTGAAAGATCTTATTAAGCTATACATGGTTGTAACCATTGTAGATTGCATTTTAGCATGCAGATAAATCACATAACTTAAAGTAGCTGTTCTTGCAGAAAGTGAAACAATTGCGATTGCGAGCAGAGCTTATATACAAACCTAAATTTGTCTTCAATGATTGTGACTTGCCCGACCACAAGCAAAAAACGAAAAGTAAAATAATCCATTTTGAAAGCTACAAATATTGAATCATTGACGCATTTTTCTTTCCACTTGTGTTATTTGTTCTCATTTTTAAACAATGGTGAATCTACGATTATAGCTAGTAGCCTTAGGCCAGGGGTGGCCAAACTTTTTGACCCGAGAGTCGAATTCGCGAGTGCCTGGCCACTGGAGGGCCGGATACAGTGCGATTTACTGTACGTGACAAGCAGCAACCAATGCTGTTGTACTGCTGTCCACAGTTGGATATGTGGTGCTTGAAGAAATGTGCAAGGTATTTGGCGGGGTGGATTAAACTGATCGGCGGACCGGATGCGGTCCGCAGGCCGTAGTTTGGCCAACACTGCTTTAGGCAAAGCGACTGAAGCTTTGCATCAATCTGTGTCGCGTCAGCACTGAAATACGTATTTACATGCATTTTAAATTCTGGTACGACACCCACCAAGTGTTTTTCAGATTAACGTTCCGTCCAATTGCACCAAAGCTGTAACTGCGCCCAAGTTTCCAAAAAAACTATTCCACTTATAAGTCAGAGTGAAGCAAATCGATATATGAAAAACTTGTGGCATTAAAAACACGATTGTCTATTGCAGTGGTTTTCAACCGGGGGTCGCGACCTCCAGAGGAATCGTGAACCATTTTTGGAGGGATCGCGAGTAGATATTTTATGTACAAAGCTCTATTACATTTGCTTTATTCAAGTTTTAGATAGGGACTGATGTTTGTCGCGGAGACATTTCGGTCATTAGTCCCATGATAGCATTAAAACTCACCGCAACAGTATCCACTACTCTACATTTTCGGACATTACGACCGATAGTTTTTTCCTTTTTTTTAATTCGGTCTATGACCGAAAAATGACCAAAAAAGCCTAGGATGGGGGTCGTTGGGTTATAGTGGGTCGCTAAAATGGGTCGCGGTACAAAAAAGGTTGAAAACCACTGGTCTATTGACATATAGAGATGGGCAACGTCATTGGATGTTTGTATATATAATGGTGCATTGGGGCAGCAATAAACATTCAAATAAATTTAGCAATCGTCCTCTCTATAATTTTCAGTAAAAGACTAAACTTAGGTTGGAAAGCAATCGACTCAATGAGGAACAAGTAAGATTTCTTTGTCAGCGCGTCGTGTGATGGTTTTCTTCCGTTACCCAGCAGACTCATGCAAATCACGCGAAGTGTTAGCTTTTCCATGCAGAGGGTGTGCAAGCAAAATTCTAGAACTTTGTGCACCTCCTTTGGCGGCGCTAACTTCAACATTAGAATGGTCGTCCTTACAAATTCGGAAGCTTGTCCATGGTACATTTTTTTCTGTCCCACCCCACAAGATTCCCAAGGAACTAGTAAGAGGAAGTACAATATATCTTGAAAAAGTCTAATGTCTAGCCTCTACCCAGCCGTGGCTAATGTACTCCAAACTCCTCAATCAGGGGGTAAATGAACCTTGGGTGACCTTTTTAGTTTTCACCAAAAGAAGAGCACGATAACATTATGTTTTAGTGGATTCGCATCATCTTCTTCGTGGTTTGAGTCAGTCTCGCCTCATTACGACATGGAGATGGAACGGAGTCTCTACGTCTAATACTGTACTTACCGAGCTGTGAGCATATGACAATGGTATTCAGCTTCAGAAATGCCGGTTTTGTGATGTTAAAATTACTTAAGATGGGACACGGGACAACTTCAAGTCCACTGTCACATCCCACGGGAAAATTCCATGGGAATCCAATGGAAAAGCCATTCTTATGGACAAGCCTGCGCATTCGACAATAGCTAAAGTTCGCCAAGGTTTTGAGGTCTATGCAAGTACTTTGATTTTGATGGCACAATTGTACTTAAATTTTTATTTTATGTAGTTGTCCACGATACGTTTAATTTTCATCTTTTCAACAAAATGGACGAGTGGCCGGTATTTTCACCATCGTTCGCCGGAGTGTGGATTTGGACAACTCTTGGTCTCCATTGCAAATTTCCGCGCGAAAATCGGCTGTAGCATGTCCGCTAGTAGTAGCACGTGACCTGCTGTGATCACGCTGCATGGGATGATCCGAGAACATAAGAAAGCACACAAATGTTTTGACTGATCCTTAATGGACTCACGTCTCATTGCACGCGAGGAAAACACTTTTTCTAATGCACTTGGAAAAGATGTAGTTGTGCAAGAAAAGCAGACTTTGCTATTCATTTCAACCAAGCAATTTGCTGGAGCGATAGCATGAAAGCCCGGTCTTTGACAGAGGAAGTTATTGCACGTCTTTTCTCGAATGATTCGTTTAGCAATGATTCTTTATCTGATAGTGCTGAGAGCAACACCGAAGCTGTAGCTTGTGCAGTAGCTGCGGAAAGTTCCAACAACAGCGATGAAGATACAGTAATTTAAAATAGTTCCGACACAAGTTTTGCAATCGTAGTTAGGAATAGAACGGAATTTTCTTCACTTAGTATTGGTCATAGTAGACGACGTGCAAGACAGTCTAATGTTTTCAAGCAACAGCAGGATTGCAAAGCATTGTGAGAACCCAAGCTTCTCAGTCTCCCGTACATGGCCTTGATGTTCACAAGTACAGTATATTGTGACTGAAACAAAAAAAAAACGATATCCAAGCTGGGAGCTAAGCGCAGATATGTTTGAAGCTTTTGTAGCCTTACATGACAGAGGATTATACGGAAAAGCTTACTTCAGACTTCTTGTGACATGAGATTTGTGGACCAAGAGTCTTTCAGCAAATTATGTCTCGCAAAACGTTCAAGTCTATGCTGCGATTTCCCCCATCCGACAAAAAATCAACACGCAGAGGAAAATTTAATACCGACAGATTTACACATATAGAGGGCTGTTTGGAAAGCTAACTGTGCAACAAAATGCACTCCTAGTTAGAGCTTGACCGTCGACAAGCAGTTGATGCCATTGAAAAACCGGCGCCCTGTCATTGTTTACATTCCCAACAAACCGGACAAATTCGGTATGAAATTTGTTGTTTTAGGTGAAATTGAAAACAAATATGTTGTGAGCGTTCTAGCCTACAGAGGAGCACAAGAGAAAAATGCAAGGGTTCCTCTAGCTAGCTGAACATGTAGCAGCGCGCTTCTTCTTGCACCTGTGAAGTCAGTGGGGTACTACATAATGACTGACAATTGTTGTGGATGCACCACGTTTTACAAAAAAGTAAAATGTTGTTTTGCTTGAAAAGTTTTCTTTTCTTTAAATAAAAACTTAAATAAAGGCAATATTTGGTGTTTATTTCAAAACGTTCAAAAAATGATAAAAAATCTTTGCTCACAGTAAATTTATAGTTAGTAAACCAAATGGCGTAAACCCAATAAAACTACTCGAGTTTCAAATCTCGATGTTAAAGTTACTAAAGTTTCAATCTTTCACTAATCGGTTCTATTTGACTGTCAGCCATTATTTGCAATTACAACCCTAACTTAATAAATATAATTAACGTTTACGTTTTACTAAGTTAGCTACAGTGTCACATTGTTTCAGGACATACAATCTGTGTAATGTATAAAGCTTAATTTGTATCAGTCTGTCATACTCGGCGATAAACTTCCTAACGTCACACCTAAACTTCAATGTAATCAACCGTTCGGAACCATCTACCGCACTGACCGTATTCTTCACTAAAACATACCTGCCGCATTTGCTCGCACATCAGCCGCATCCGGTAACTACCTGAACAATTCGTGTCACAACCGTTTGTGTAAGTTCTGCTCCTCGGAAACACGCTTGGTCGTTTGCAATAGCACATACACAAGCGAATACAACTGCGCGATGGGTGTTCGCTTGGGTATGCCATATGCATGCTCTTGCATAGTTATTCATTATCGCTCAGAGAACCAACTGGGCGATGTCGATTGAGCAATGACGCGTAAAGCGGTTGTAATTACGGATAACTGTGTAAACACTAAGCAACGCGAACTGTTCCTTAAAAGAAAACGTTCTTCTTACGATGCTGAGTCTATAAGCTGAAACTAGCTAATTTTATAGCAACTAGCAATCAGTGGAAATTGTGGTGCACACCAAGAAATCTCTGTTTCAATAAATGTTCCCAAAGAAATTGTACCATTTCAACAGGAATTCCGAACTTAGGAGTGTGGTGTAAAAAAATGATTCAATTAGATTTCCGGAGTCGGATGAAAAATCCGACTCCGATTCCCAGTGTTCTTCGGAATCCGACTCCACCCAAAAACCTCCGACTCCTTGCGACTCCGACTCCGCAACCCTGTTTACTGTGGTCTAACCGCTAAACAAATATCACAGGTTATTGCCAGCATATCGATGACTCTTCTTATAGAATTACATTTACAATGGTGCTAAGCCAATGGTTTTCAAACTTTTTTGGTCAATGGCTCACATGTTTACTTAAACACACTTTGCAGCCCACCGTGTATTGTAAAGTTATATCAAATTTGACAACGATTATGTGGAATCAAGCGATTTTTGAACTTTCAAAATACTGTATAAGATAAATGGCTGCATTTCATTAAAATACAATGAATCAGAGCAAAACAAAAACATGAAAAGGTTTACGTTTGCTGCATGGTGCTTAGTCTGTTTAAAATATCTCTGTGTCCAGATGAAAATGTTTTTGTTGCCCAGAGTTTGGTAACCAGTGTGCTAAGCGATACTTTCTTTATGTTGTTACTTGTAACTATTCAAAGCTTATTCACGAAAATCAGCATATACTATAGACATAGCAAGATTTTGATTACGTTGCTGTTTTGGCAACGTAACCATAGTTTGCATAAACTGGCAATTCAGAACAGTTTCGTGTTATATCCAAACTAGATGCACTGCACTCAGGCACGTAGCCAGGGAGCAATGGGGTAATTGCAACCCAATTCCAAAAAATTGCACCAAAAATTTTCAGGCAAAGCAAACCTTTGTAACGGCCAAATGTATAAGTCAAAGAAATACTTCCGTACAGATCAATGAAACTGCTTTAGGGAACTTATAGGATCCTATTTCAGCTTTTAGCCGAACCTGTTCAATGCAGTATGGTTTGCCAATGGTCCATGATTAATCAAACGTTGTGTATAGTTTACAAGTGTTTGGGAATTAATAATGACATATTATTCATTTATTGTGGACTCGTTGTCCACATCACAGCCACAATCGAATAACACGAGCACAAAAATGATTAGCCATAGCGCATTACAGAATACGTGTTTGCACACAACCAACACTGATAGGAACAAAACACTTTAACAGCGCCCCAACCGTAACGTCATTCAACCAACTTGATACAGATCAAGGTTTCAAATTCTTTGCAACGCATTTATCATGTGATCGACAGCCAATAAATTTTCCTGAATTTTGAAGCAGGATTTGACGGTTAACGTTTTACCAGTTATAAGTCTTACTTTTTATATGCTTGGTTTGCACACGTTCTCTGCATACTGGAGGTGATAGAGGAATAACAAGAAAATAAAGAAATCTTAGGTTTTCGTTGTTATGCAAAAACAATACTGATGAGACGCGTACACTTGTACAAATGCATCAACAACTATATCAGTTGGTCACAATCATCCAGGAGCGTTAAATAATTGAAGTAAAATGAAAATTTGTAAAAAGTATCAGACATTTGAAGAGATCGGATAAAAAAGTTAGATGAAGATACACAACGTTGTAAAAAGCTATACAGATTACTTCTCAATAAGGCATCAGAAATCTTCACACGATGGGTAACTTGGTGTAGCCGAACACTTACATATCTGGGTTTGTATTCATACCATGGCTGACCTTTACCTGAGAATTAAGTTTGCTGTGGAAATTGGTGATTATGAAATGCAAACTTGTATCTAACAACTTGTAGTCACCAGTTTGCCCACCTCTGCCATAGACCAAGCGCGCAAAGCAAATCTGCGAGTTCCTTCCAGTGTGAAAACGCGCCAACATCCCTTCGTAAGTGAGTTCACGATGGGAAGTCATGCGCGACGAAACGCTCACGCGTCAATCCAACGCGAATCCGACACAGTGCAGTGTAAAAAGGGTAGTTGTTTACTGTTCACATTTGGTGGCAGAGTTGAAAGACTTTTGAATTTAAAGAGAATGAAATTACAATATTGCATAGTTTACTCACCACCAGCCAGCTGATCAACTGGTTCATCAGACCCATCATGCATTTTCAAAAAAGCTTTTATTAAAGCAAGCTATATTTTACTAAAAGTTTTGGAACACATTCACTACTTTCACTTTGTTTACGGTTGAAAAAAACCTGCAATTAGACCAGTGTAACTCTTTCATAAATTTAAGATATTATTCTGCATTATAAAAAGCCGGAGTGGAACATCCAGCCTGAAATTCTCTTTGTGTACTTATAACTGCTTTTTGGAGCTTGCTTTACACAGCTAGTAATAATGTTGGAACTACTGTACAATTCAGCTGCGAGGTCTAAGACTACGCTTTTCTTAATTTGGGAATTGTTTCGGCATTTTCATCTTCACATTTTCCGACTGACCCCAGATAAGCATATTTAGTCAATTTGTGTTTAAAGTGTTTCAATAGTGTTGGGAAATTATCTTCAAATAATGAGTCTAAGCTAACTGGCTCTTATTTATTTGGGTTTTTCCCAAGAGTTTGCCCTCCCATTGCCATGAATCTGTTAAAAATAAAACTGGGTGAAAGAAAAACCAAACATGAATGGAATGAATTGATAGCGCCTGGTTCATTGTCAAAAACCTGGGGCTTGTCAAAAAAACCATGCTTATACGGAAAGTGGAATCAAGGTTATCGCTGTAAGCGAAGTTGGGACGAGTTTGTGAAATTTTGTGTCGCTACGTATTGTAACAAACATTAGTGCAAAGCAAACAAGAATTTTTCATTTGCCTATTTTTCGGGCTGCAGAAACGAGATTATCAACTGAACGTAACTTTTCAGGGGTTCTCCATTACATTTTCTGAAGTTCAATCTTACATTTTCTTCAGGAATGATCAGTATATGTCCAGTGAAGTTTTCTGGTTGATAGTTTTCAGGTCCTGTTTTCTATAAAAAATCACAGTATTCTGAGATGTAGACCTCGATTTTTTGATAACGTCTTTCAGCTTTGGGGTGTCTATGCGAACATAACCAAAGGTTCTTAAAAAGCCACTGTGAACGACCATGGCAACTTGTTCTTATTCACAGACTGACTTAATTGACTTTGATCTGCTTGCTATTAGCTGCGTTACAAAATGGAGTTTTTCCACGTCTGAAATCTACAAACCAATGATCTAGCTAAATGATCCTTTCATTTGCTTCCGACATAGTTTTCTGCTATAATCAGAAAGCTACAATCGAGTGCTATTCAGTTGATTTATGTCTCATCCACTCTTTGAAAACTGCCTCTTTTGTTCGCCCCGAACCTTTCTTGAGCAGAGTTGCGCGAGCGGTTGTGTTGAAATGACACCAATGCGCCAAAGTGCCTTTCGTTTGGTCAGTGTTTTTGTAACTGTAAAGCTCGCTTTGGCTAAGGTACCCTTACACAAACGTGATGGTAGAAAGTCGAAGCACAGCGCGCTTGCGCATACGCCATAGAGAGACAAATGAAAGGATCTTTGTAAATCTAGGGCTTATCTTACAACACTGATCTACACTACGTCTCACTATTGTTTGTAACCAAACACAAAGGATAGGTTGCTTTGGGACAGCTTGATTTCTCTTCTTTGCGATTGGTAAACTTTTCTTGCTTTGAAAACTAGTATCTGCAGATTCGAATAAAATGGATTCATTAGCTTAATCAAACATTTGTCACCAAACTGTGAAACCACGTCATGGTCAGATGGTGTTGCGCAAGGAGACTATTCGCTCCGCGCCGCACTTTTCCAACACCAAAATACCTTGGTATTGAAAACTTTCTCCTAACTTTTTTTGCGAAACAATACGAAGCTTTTCAGCAGCCCCATAGTAAGCAAAAATTTGCTGGACGGCAAAGATTTCATTTTAAGCCATGATTTCCTGCTAATAACGTGAAATCTCACAAATTCTTTACTTGCATATTAAACGCAACTGTATTTGAAATACTTTATGTTCGGTTGCGCACCGGCGTTAAGGAGAAATTTGTTTCTTGTATCATGAGTATGACAAACTAGTTTGCATTGTTCAACATACAGTTTGAGTGGAGTCATGAGGCGCAGAGGGAACACTTATGTTGAACGTAACGTTTGGAAGGCCGAAATGCTATTTCTAAGGGACGAAAAAACACTACGATGAAGGATGCAGCACTTTACTTCAGAGTCCGGGACGCTCATATTTTCTACGAAACTTAAGTTGTCGGAACGATCAAATAATATAAACAACTTATTAACGCACGTTTTCGGAGGTTTGGGGAAATCTATGAAGATATCAAGCTTTTTGCAGCAATTTGCCCAATTTTTTAACCGCACGAAATTACTTCGATGAGGGATAGGTCTTGTCGCCTAGTGCCGGATAGGTATTGCTCGAGGATACAACCAGAGGCGCGAGTCGCAGATGCAACATTTGGGTAATGGCAAAAATGGTGTGGCTGGGTGAGCCAAAGTATGTTTCCCCCCCCCCAGACACAGCTGACACTCGTGACGCCAATATACAACTTGTGCAGACAGATAATATTCGTAATTCACAGCACCTTGAGTGAAGAAATCTTCGTTGAGCGGTATCGCGAACCTGGCTCTTTCAGCTCGCCATTGGCCAGCAAGCGGCAGAGTTGCGGCCAGTTGATCTGCAGCCAATTGTCGTTCAATAAATAAACTCCAATCACTCATTTTGAATGAAAGCCACTGATAACATACTGTAGTTTTGACCTAAATGTGTTTCTAGAAGCTGTGAACATTTTTTGAAAGGACTGTTTTCGTAAATCTTAACTTAATAAAACGTGGTTCAGCAAATTGAAGAAGATATAAAGCAATTTTATTACAGCGTGAATGTTGTCTCCGCTAAACAAGTCGTTGCACAAATACAGAATCACAGTCGGAATAAAGTGCAATTCTTGAATTATTTACAACTGTCATACTCATCAAGTTAATTTAATTGCTCCCAACGTCCTTGTTTAGTGAGACTTGAAAAGGTCTCAGATAAAAATGTTTGAAGTAGCAGAAAAAATAACAGATGGGAGTGATTTTACCTCAGTAATTTTGGACTTTGATCTTTACGGGACAACATTTTTAACTCTAAAATTATTTGACAACGCTGGGAAAATGTTTCGATAAAAGTGATAAGGGCATGCTGACGTTTTACATGCCATCCATGGCAAGTTAGTAGATTGTAGGTTAATGCAAATACGATAGTGAAGTGATATGCGGGATACCGCGGTTATAGACTATTGACTGAAGTATTGAACATTGTGCATTACGAATGCAAAACGCTACGAAAAAAACTAGTGGAAAAAACAAACCAAAAAAAGATTAACAATGATGATCGTGATCTGCGAAATTTTCAGTGCATAGTATAGTTTATCAACCATGTTGTTTATTTGTTCAGGTATCTGACTTCCACAGCATGGCAGCTCGACCTTCACTTCCTGCCCTGGAATTCCTGACCGCATGTTTTCTATGTGGTCGGGGTGCTAAATAAACTGAACTGAACCACAGCTGGAGCCCTGTCAGGCGTCGCCACTCAGGACCACAGTAGTCCTTGGAATAATGATGTCTGAACAGTACTGTGGTTTCTACAAAACTACGAATTGCTGGCCAACTGTTACAAGTGTACGTCGCACTCATTGGACTTCCCAATTTGATTATAAATTAGTGGGATGTTAAAGTTACGCCGGTGTTTGGGACTGCTCAGTGTTACCGCTGTATGTTTGTATGTATTGGGTGCGTAAAATTTTTTAAGAAATATTCGTAATGTGAGAAGTGTTCTTGCTAAATTGATTTTTTGCTTCCCACACCTACGTAACCAGGACAGAATGCAAGGGGTGATGGGGAATGCGAGCTGTGTGATTCAACGTTTTTGTGAACTCCAGCTGACAACTTTGATAAATCCAATTTCTAAATGTATTAAATACCCCGTGAGCCACTTTTTGCACAGAATTGTGCCATGATAACTCGCCAGCCGATTGAGCTAGAGAGCTGTTCAAACCTGTAAAGATGCAGAAAGTCTTGTAGCTTCGATTTAAAAAAATTGGGAAATTTTCGATTTGCGTTTTTTTGGGTGTACCCATCTACAAATGGAATTTCTGCATACCTAATCGTCTGGTAAGCGGTGACTGTTGCCTTGTGGCTTCTGTCAGTGATGCCACTTAGCTCAGTCTTTTCACAATCAAAATTTTCAGGCTTAACATCAAATTTTAATTGATGAAATTAATGTCAAAAGTTTCACTCTAAGAGTTATGCTTGGCTGAGGACACGAAAATATATTCGAGATTAAACAGAAATAAAAATGTACAAGGCTGAATTAGCAAAAAATTCACTAAGTTTCACCTGTATTAACACGAAAATGATCTCCAGCAAAACTACGTGTTACATACCTGTAAAACAAATGTTTTTCACGTGGATGAAAACTTTTCTGCATTGTGGGTTTGGTTAAACTCAAGTAAATCAGATGAGTTAGGAACCAATGTATTCAGCACAGGCACAAATTCGGATAGTGTAAGAGTCACGGAATAAATATCTTGTGCATTGGTTGGTCACCACTGTCGAGACATTACACGCAATGAGGCAAAATGTCTTTAAATCCTGGACAAGTCACGAAATTTTGAGCTATAGTCTATTAGGTCAGCACTGTAGGTAACACTTCTCCAACGTTTTGATCGAAATCTTGTGTACTAATGGTTGAAGTTTGTCTTTTGCAAAACTGACCATCCTAAAACTAAGTCTCCACAATAGTACTGCTTTTCGTCTTCGGCAAAAACTTCGCAGAGATTTTTTTTCTCCAGCACAAATTTGAAACCATCTAAGCTGAGAAAACACTTGGACAACCGACATGGCGGGGCCAAAATTGTAGGCCATGATGAAAAGTTTTGCGCGCTAAAAAGCCCGTTTTGATTCTCGAACAACCCTTCCAAAATTAAGTTTTGTATCTGTTGATAACTTACTCAGAATGAAAACGTCTCTGGGTCAGCTATATTTAATGTATTATGATCACAAAAATTGGTTTGATATTTCTGAAAAATTGAAATCTCTTTCGCCTTATTCATTTGGAAAACAATATAAAACATCCTATTATCTTGACAAAAATTCTGTTGAATTTCGTTTCATATGCTTGTCACTTTTCTGTAACATGGTTTTGATGTCCTCTTTTCCCTTATACCTTTACTGTTGCTCACANCTCTGTACACAGGCTTTNCTCCCTGTGCTTTTTTTGTTTACTTATTTTATTTATCGCTGATTCAATGCATTTTGTTACTTTTTTACAACATCTGAAGCGTCTTCAACTAAAAACTTATTTATGTTAGCAAGAGGGTTGGCTGAGAGCGTGACCTATATGCTCTTTCGCCAACCCTTTGCTATTCAAACATGTTACAACGCAATCATCAGGTTGCTAAACCTGAAGTTTCTGATGTTTTTATATTTTCATCAACGTGAATTTACTTTCAGCTTTTTGATGTTGTTGATTTTTCCTCTTGCTGCATTCGTGTCACCTCTTAAGTTAATCACAAAAATGCATGAATAAACCAGTACCATTACAAACGAACTACGTTTGTCAATCAGATACGTTTGGAGATTTTGTAAAAAGGAGTCTGACTCGAGTCGAGTCATTCGACTCAGTCGAAAACACACTTAGTCGAATCTTCACAACATCGTTTCGCAGCGTGACTCGAGTCGAGTCATTAAAAACAGTGGCTTTAGTCTAGGGTCGTCGTCAGCGGTGGGCCAGTGGTGCCAGGCCCCGTTTAAAATCTGTGCCCCCATTTCATGTTTAGCCCCCCGATGTTGCATACATCCAATAGTGTATTTAAAAAATGTGCCTCCCTTTGTGGTTTTTGGCCACCCCCTGTTGCGAAATCCTGGCAACGGGCCTGCTTTAGTCGGATCGAGTCGAGTCATTGACTCAAGTCACGCCATCACTGTGGTTATTGCGACGGTTTGGAGATGGCGCCATATGCAAATAATATGGTCACCGCTAGATGGCGCCCATAAGTAACAGTCACTGTGATATTAGTCACCACAAGCGAATGATCGAAATTTACTTATTCCTATATGATAATAGTTCAACCTAGTCTTAGAAGAGTGATGTCGTCGGGTGATCTCACTTGTTGCTGGTTACTTTCCTCTTAGTTTAATGCCCCCGAACTACCATCTTTCTCTTATGCTTGCCTCAGTGGTTCAAGGCGATGGGGATACCTGCAACAGCATCACTGCACTCTCCGAATGGTGAGTCGAGAAAGGAGATTGTTTTATTACAACCTCTCCGGTGGCGTTGCGTTGATTGTGTGATTCATCACGAACGGGATGTGCGCGAAGAACAACAATATATATAGCCAGGCGCGCAACCAGGGGGGGCATTTTCCCCCCGAAATTTTCAAAACATGGCATAGCAATTCTGACATTTGCAGAAACTTTCAAATAATAACGTTGAAATTTTTTATTCTAATCATTTTTAAGATTAGTTTTACTTGAATTTTTTTGTCTTACTGGTTAATTATCTTCTTACAAGATATATCATGAGACAGGTCATCTGATTGAAAATTTCGTAAATGATCGGTATTTAACCACAAATATGCTGAAACTGGGAGATCGTCTAAAATGTTGGTAGCGTATATCTAAGGACTTTTCTATCCTTTTTTCGTGTACCACTTGAAAAAT
>JGI24021J15306_10001230_pt1 | contig 24307 bp, 18 predicted proteins | sample Ectturendosymbi1_FD_15306 | JGI IMG/M metagenome (IMG submission 15306) | reverse complement strand
CCCCCGCACAAACGCAAAGCCCCCATTGAAAACTTTCTGGCGACGGTTCTGGTCCTGCTGCCGATCGCAACAGATGGCGTACCTCTCTGAGTGACGGATATTCATTGTCGGCTGCAAACTACACAGAAAAAAAATTGAGAAGCGCCGAGCTCATCATCGTCAACGACAGGATGAGCCATAGTATGTGGCGTTTGGGCAAAAAAGGCTGGAAACCACTGGTCTATCTGAATTGGATAGACAGTCACAACCGAGTCGAGGAGATGTCGCTGCGAGAAGCTGCAGGATCAATCGTTTTTATTTTTTTTGCGGATTACTTGGTCTTCCGTTCATCCTCTTAGCAGAACCTTCAGCATGATCTGGATCGGTTTGCAGTTACGTGCGATCAAGCAGAAAGCAAAATTAACACTATCGAGGTATCGTCTCTGCAGAAACCCAAATCAGTGTAACCTGCAACTGTTTTTTTTCGCTGAGACGTTTCGCTCATCTTTGCTGAGAAATTTTGGTCACTAAAATATTTCGGTCATTTGTCTCACACTTGTATTAAAACACGCCATAATAGTGTTTTTCAGCCTATATTTTCAAACATTCTGACCGAAATGACTTAATTTTTTGCAGTCATTTCAAAATGATTTCGGTCTATGACCGAAAAATTACAGAAAAAAAGCCCTGCAAGCATGCGGCAATACACTACAGAAGATCGCGAAACCATTTACGGTTGATAAAAGGCAGAACAAAAAGATTGGCACACGGTTGGTAAAGCAAACGCAGTGTTGCGTGAGCTTCATCGTTCTACGGTATCAAGGCGATAGATTTCGAACACCGCAAAAGTTGTAATTTTTAAGTCGGTCTTTGTCCCTATCCTCATCTATGGTCAGGGCTACCATCGAGTTGGACTCAAAAATAAGGACGACCAGAGAAAAAGACATTTATCGGCATATCTTTTATTTAAACATCAGCACAAATGTCAAGTCATTTCGTACCATATCTAATACCATCATGCATGAGGTTGTATTCATACCCTTTGTGAGCAAATAAAAGTGATTGCAAGAAACTAGCAGATTAGTGTGTCAGCCACATACAACTTGTCAACACAAAAAAAACAAAAAGTTTACTTTTTACGTTGTGGTCCTAAACTTCTGGCCATGACAGTAGGAACAAAATTCTAAACCGTTTGTTGCTTCAAGTCGCTTTCTGACATTATTGCTGAAAATAAGATAAAATAAGGACGTAAGTCCAAAATAAGTACATTTCTTAGAAGTAAGTACAAGGAAGTTTTCTAAGACAGTCCCGTTTATAATAAGGATGGTATGGCAGCCCTGCCTATGGTCATTAATCTTGGGCAATGAGAGTGCTTTCTCAAGTGCAAGCGGCAGAGACAGGATTTTTACGAAGAGCTCACAGCCATAAGCTGTGCGACAAGCAACAACAAACTGCGCAGCTGTTAAACTCGTGAAGCCCTGAATGTCGAGGCACTTCTCCGAATGCCAGTGGCGAGATCTCAGCTACGATGCCTCGGTCACGTGACAAGAATGCCCCAAGAAAATTGGCAGCGAGGCGAGTTCTGTTGGCCACACCCACTGACAGCAACGAAGACCCCTACCAAAAACCAGGTTTTGCGGCTATATTTCCATTACTGAGTTGGTAGCGCTTTGGTGTGGAGCCAACAACCATCACAGATTGGTGCTAACCGTGAGGTACTTGAGTCCTCATGGGAGTATCGTTCCCTCGACTCCTCCCAGAGGAAATGCAGGGTTGAAAATGTATGAATGAATTGGTTTTAATTTAAATGACTATATACCAGAGAGGCTGCCATAGAAATATCATCAGTGTACAACAATTACTGCGCAAGTAGCCGCATGACCCATAGCGCATTGCAAGACCGTTTGTGATACTTCAAAGGGAGTACAAAGCGAGTATAATGAAGCATTCTACTCTTTTTAGACCAGTAAGTAACATCGTAGAGCAAATAGTTGATATCAGATATTAAACTCATGCGATTTTAAAATGAACCAGGACCAACTTGTGTTAAATACAAATGGTTATCAACGTTGTGGCCATTGCCGAATAAAATCACCGCAATGTATAGGCAGTACACGAATTATTTGCGCATGTTTGTGGAATGTCCACAACATGTGACAGAGCCGTGCATATGGAGCTTGGTAACGTAAGTGCTTGCGTACTTCTGGAGCAACCAGAATCGATTTCAACTGTGTGTTTGTGTTTGTGTGTGTGTGTGTGTGTGTGTAGTTAAAAAAAAACAACTAATATTATGGGGATTTGTAGGCATCTGATGCCGAGGAAAAACTTTCTGCTCAAGTTCAACAACTGCGTCAAGAGTTTCTTGAAAGAACAACCTCCTCGGACGTGAAAATACTTCAGCTTGAATCTTTGAAAGAAGAGGTATATATAACTGCTTCTGGCGTGCCTTTTCAAGTATGAAAATTCAGATACGTGTTACGTGTTGAGTTTTTCCTTATGGGCAGTTGTTATTTGACAGCTGTCTACGCGTATTTTCAAGACAACTTGTGCCACAAATTTTCTTTTCTTACTTGATAGTTTTGCACTAGAACTAAGCTGAGTGTGTGGTTGACTATCATATTATGATTTCCTAATACAGAACTCAGTGCTGTATCAGATAACTGCAGCAAATTGTATAAAATGTATTTCAAAATTGTGCTGTCGATCTTCTGTTTCTGGATACAAAGTCGATTGATTAAGCAATACTTGTCTTTTTGTTCCATGCTTACGGTAACTTTCGTAGTACGAAATCAAGGTAAGAGCTGTGTGGTCGTTGGGATCATTAGTTGCAATGTTTGCTCTGCAAACATTGATCAACATTTTTTCTTAGCTGGAACTGGTGTATTTAATAGTCCTGTGCAGTAGTCAATAATTGCTCTTCTGATGAGACTGCGAAGTTTTCGACATTTGGTTTTAGTGTTCAGAAGTGGTTTCTTTGGAAATACTGTAAAACAGCCGTTGTTTCATGCATATGTGGTTTGGATGCAGTTCAGATTTTGTGGTTAGCAGTAGCACGTATGACTAATGTCAACAAGTGATTCGTGGCTTGTCGAGGTGACATGTTGTGCTTTTATTGGCCTATCTGTCGTTTGCGACCAGCAGCATATGTCGTGCATTCGTGCAGTATCACTGATAATACCTACTACTTTCGTATTAGGTGGTCGGAAATTCTTGAGAATAAAAACGTAGAACAGTGAAGCATGCAGTGGATTCATAGCTAACTGTAGCAACGCATTGAAATCTATGAGACATTTGTGCGACCAATTCTGCATTGAGTAAGGTATTGCGTACGTCTGGGTTGGTTATGGACTTTTGAAGCAAATTGCCGTAGAAGCAGTGAAACAGAGGCCAGTACTAGCCTAACCGTCACAATTTTTTTGTTCCACTTCTAAAACGCGTTTTTAGAGCTCAACTGGCTTGATGTTGTTTTGAAGCAATTGCGATATCTTGATTATTTCTGCTACTATCTAGTATAGACGACTGCTACGTTGTTGAACCACACATCCTTTTCTATGAGGAAGTGAGCGGTCATGAACGTATATCTGCTTTTTCTCAATTATTGGCGTGATGCGTGTAAACCTTCTAGAAACGTGTAGTGTAGAAGTTGTGTGTTGTATCACCTTTCAGAAACTTTCGTGGTGTAGAAACTCTTGTTCGGTGTCAGTGCAGCAGATTTAAAGCTGGGGTACATAAGACGTGCGTTGTGGAATTGGAAGTTTTGGGCTGCAGTGAAAGATGTGGGCTCGCTTCCCTGTTCATGCTTATTTCAGAAATACCCTTGGTCCTCTCCGGTTACTGGATACCGATGTATGTGTAATCAGTAAAGACCTTTTTGCTGAATGTTTCGCCGAATTATGATGAAACAAAAATGGCTATGTTGTAGAAAAACAACCACATCTTCAGGCTGGATGTGAGGTTAAAATATTAAACGCTACAACATGAACCTAATTTCAGCGTGTCTGAGCTTTTATCAGATAAGAGCAAAGTTTTTGATGTATTTTCCTAACAAGATTTAGAGCTGTAATTTTGTTAAGGTGTCTTTAAAGGCTTGTCAGTTTCCATGAAAAGTTTGCCCCCACCGTCAATTTTTTGGGACTGAAGTAATTGCTCAGTGTCGATTTATTAACAGCAACATTAACTGAGCATTATTTGGTCAATCGAGTGTGTTTTAAAAGATACAGGAAGGAACTGAGCGTCAAACGCGGTTGGAGGCGCACTGCGGCGAAATGAAGGATGAAACTGTTGAACTTCGCGAAGCACTCACTTCTTCGACTGAACGAATTCATCATTTAGAAAGACAGCTGCACGACCGAGAACGAGAGGTGGGTTGCAAACACATCTTTCACAGAAAATAGCTTCTGCAAGAAAGTTCCACGAAGTAAAGCTGTGAAAATTCAATTTTTCTGTACTCGTAACTCACAAAAATAGTAGAGAGATTTTGGGTGCAAGTGAAAGAGTACTGTAAAAAAGATAAATATGGAAGTGAAACTAAGCGTATACTTGCGAAGCATTATCACTGACAGTAGTTTAAGGTAGAGCTCGACCGATAACGCTATTTTGGGCCGATACCAATGTTCTTCATTTTCGTTGCCGATAACCGATGCCGATGCCCATATTTTTGCATTACTCAAACCACAGCTGAAAGACGTTGCAGTGCATTTTCTCCTTCGGTATGTAGGCACAAATATACAAATGGAATAATTACACAAGTTACAAATGAAAGAGTAGAGTGTGATAAGTTAAAAACATATTACAAATAAGCAATAAACAATAACATATACAGGTAAAAATGACACAAGCATGCGAGGAAAAAGTAACTATGAAGATTATATACAGTTTATTCTTCATTCTGCACCTGCACTCCAGGCGGACAAATGATAGATCTTGAGCCTTTGCTGCTCTAGTATTCTAGTGATTACAACACCCCGATCTTCAACTCTGGTCGTTTGCGAAAGACATTGCACCCCGCCTACCGAATAGAAGGATGCACCAACCAGGGAGCGGCCCTTGCCACACTCGCGTAAGGTCACATCGGCCCTACGGCCGTCTGTGTCCGTCGCCTTCCAGGTGGGATTCTGACTTTTGAGGCTTTCAGTCATAATTAATCAGTCAAATGGTAGCTTCGTACAATTGGCTCATCAGCCAAGCACATGAATCAAATGCCTGATTGTACGTTTTTCTCGTACTGAGTAGAATTACTGTCGCAACAACACTTCATCAGTAGGTTAAAACTAACCTGTCCCACGGCGATCTCATCCCAGCTAACATTTCCATTAGTGAGTGAACAATCCAACTGGGGAATTCTGCTTCACAATGAAGGAAGAGCCGACATCGAAGGATCAGAAAGAAACGTCGCTAGGAACGCTTGGCTGCCACAAACCAGTTCTCTCTGTGATAAGTTTACTGGCATTCTTGCTTTAAATTCCCAAGTTCTGAAGAATCGTAGGCCATGTTTTTGGTCTGCATTCACACTACAAATCAAAATCAAGCGAGCTTTTGCTCTGCGTGAGGTTTCCGTTCTCGCTGAGCTCGCCTTAAGACACCTGCGTAGCTCATTGACAGACGTANCGCTCCAGTCAAACTCCCCGCCTGACAGGGTCTTCAGAGCGAATCGTGTGCCGACCGAAGCCGGCCGCGCCAAAGGTTAGAACCATGGCCCGAAGGCCGCTTTTTGATTTACTGAAGAAGTAAAGAAGACGATGCGAGTTATGATATTTCACCGGCTGCCGAAGCCTCCCACTTATCCTACACCCCATGTCTCCATGTTTGTTCACGAAGTCGGAATAGAGTCAAGCTCAGCAGGGGCTTCTTTCCCCGCAATTTTCTGCCAAGTTCACTTGACTGTGGTTTCGCTAGATAGTAGATAGGGACAAATGATTCTCGCTAATCCATTCATGCGCGTCACTGATTAGATGACGAGGCATTTGGCTAGTTTGAACCGCCCATCCACCACACTCCATTATTAAAGAAGGCCTTAAACTTAGCCGAAATTAGCACCTTATAATCTCCTGGAGTATTTTCCATGCTGTAGTTAAACATCGACAAGTCTGACCAAGACAAATACAAACATGAAAGACAAGCGTTAGAAAATTTAACGCACAGATAACCGGGACGTACAAGCTAGAAGACATTCGAGACTAAAAAGGACAATTCTGCATCATAAGGTAAATCAGACAAAGCAATATCATATTTCAATTTAGTTATATTAACACTAATTTTTGTAGCGGTACGAATAAATGTCCCACTGTGTTTATTCAAATTATTTCACCTGTAAGTTGACGTTATCCTGAAGTGCAGGTAATAGTACCGAGCATACAGTATAATTCACCCGATATTCTCCAATAAGCATTTATTAATTTATATGAGTGCTTTGAAACCGCTCCTCTCCAGTTACTAACTTATGCACCGTAATCGTCTTCGTCACAACCAGGGTTGCGGAGTCAAGGTAAAATGTCCGACTCCAACTCCGACCTTTCCAAATTTGGACTCCGACTCCTTAACACAGGGGTCTCCAAACTTTTTTGTTTGAGGGCCACACGGCCTATCACGCAACAGTTCGAGGGCCGGACATCTCATCTATTATGATTATTTCGGGGTGTGTTACATTCTGCATAGCAACAAATTTATCGTAATTTTTTTTTTACATTATTGACAATGCCGCAGTGTCCCACGCTAATCGGGTCTCTAAAACGCCTTTAAAAAAAACTGAATTTATTTAAGTAATATGGACTGCTTACATGAAGCTTCGAACAATCGCCGGCATTCGGAAAACCGTAACACGGTTTCTAACGACCAACCAAATCGTAGTTTGTAGACTATTGAGAGACTTCTAGACATCAAACTAAAGATATCCTATGGATAATAAATTTTAAAAATCTCTAACGCATGTGTTGCTGCAAGATTGTACGTTACTCGCACAGCAGGATCGAGCAATTCCTACTCTCAAATCGCGTAATCAAGGCATACCTGCGGCTCCTGCACAGTATGACCCATTGGTTCTATAACTTTTCGTTGAAGGAAGCCAAATCCAGATCTACGATTTTGTGAGAGTCGCACTGAAAAATTTTAACGCAAGTCAATTCACACGTTTTGTTTTATTGCAGACCGAAGTCTGTTACACAAAATATTTGAGGCTTATTCATCGGCAGAGCCAGGGGGGCCTATGGGGCCATTCTCCACCCAAACTTTTAGAACATATAGTCGTTTTGTGCTTTGAGAGGCGGTATCCCAAACAAAATAGTGTTAACAGTTTTGGTTCCCCAATTTTTCTGATCCCCTCACCAATTTTTGGACTGGTTACGCTACTGGTTTTATTGAAAGACTGCTGAGAGCCGCACAAAAGGTACTTGGGAGCCGCATTGGCTTTCAGAAAAGTGGTTTTAATTTTTGCTAGTGGTGCAGCATTTGAAGTGATTGTGGCGTCGTGTTTCAAACGTTGATTGTTGCGGCCAGTTCGGTGGTGGGGAAATTGGTTTAACCCAGTGGTTCCCAAACTGTGGTACGCGTACCAGTAGTGGTACGCGAAGGGTTTCAAGGTGGTACACGAATAGACCTACTTCCTGTTTTTCTTCACGAAAAAATATATTCATAGCTATAATGTTTACCTGTCGGTTCTGTTAATAAATTCCTGAATTGTTGTGTAGCCTATTTCCCTTGTTGGTTTCTAAAAATGGCAATTACTTTCTCACAACCATTTTCTTGTTGCATTTGTGTCAATTATGGTTTTCATTTCCAAACTTTTGATGGAATTATACTTTGCACATTAAGTTTTCGTTGAACGAGGTGGTACATGGTGGCAGCAAGGGACCCACAATTGGTACGCGATCAGAAAAAGTTTGGGAACCACTGGTTTAACCGATCCGATCTGATATGTAGAACGAAATTCTGACTGTGTTAAAGGTTTCTGTTGAGTGAGCATTCTACGCATGCATTTTATGAGCGCGAGTGCGCAGTTATCAGAATCAGCTTGTTGTCAGTGGACGCTAGTTTGGGCACGAGTTGGAACATTTTTGCTATAAACTTATCGCGTTAGAGCTTTTTAGCGTATTGTGTTACTTCTGCAACAAAAGGTCTGCAGCATTGTCTTTAGCAAATACTGTAGCCCAATTATTGGGATTTTTGTGCTGCTTACACTGATTTATGCTTATTGCTTCATCATATACAAAGCCAAAGATGTAAAAGTCAGCTTTAAGATTTAGCATCGGCTGTCTGTGGCTATATGTTCGTAATAAACAACTAGCCGATTTTGTGGAACAAACACAAAAATATCAGGCCCGTAACCATGGGGCGCAGGGGGGGGCGAAGCTCCCACTACAAATTTTTCGCGCCCCTGGAAAATGTGGTGAGCATAACTGGAAACTATAGGACATAGTTTAAAAAATTTGGGCCCCTCTTAGAAAACTCTTCGCCACCCCTGGTGTCCCAAGCTGGTTACGGGCCTGAAAAAAAAAACGTTTAAAAAGTACTACCTTTGTTATCGGCATCCTGTAATGTAGTGGTTCCCAAACTTTTTCTGATCGCGTACCATTTGTGGGTCCCTTGCTGCCACCATGTACTACCTCGTTCAACGAAAACTTAATGTGCGAAGTATAATTCCATCAAAAGTTTGGAAAAGAAAACCATAATTGACACAAATGCAACATGAAGAAAATGGTTGTGAGAAAGTAATTGCCTTTTTTAGAAACCAACAAGGGAAATAGGCTACACGACAATTCAGGAATTTATTAACAGAACCGACAGGTAAACACAGCTATTAATATATTTTTTCGTGAAGAAAAACAGGAAGTAGGTCTATTCGTGTACCACCTTGAAGGCCTTCGCGTACCACTACTGGTACGCGTACCACAGTTTGGGAACCACTGCTATAATGTATGTTGTAGCAATTTTATGCTCATTCCAAAAAATTAAGCTCTAGCTATAAATGTAATGCTATTCCAGAATGGCGTTGTGTTTCAAACGTTGATGTTGCGGCCAGTTTGGTGGTGGCGAAATCGATTTTTAAGTGGCGAAATCGATTTTTAACCCATCCGATGTGTGGAACGACATTCAGACGGTGTTAAGTTTCTGTTGAGTGAGCATTCAATGCATGCATTTTTTAGGCGCTAGTGCTCAGTTACCGGAGTGAGCTTCTCAGTGGACGCTGGTTTGGGCGCGAGTTGAGCATTTTTGAATGGCACTACATTCGGAATTACGTTCGGAATGCAATACCATTCCGATGGGGATTGGTTACCCAGTAAGGCAAACACTAACTAATGCAGTCGTACAGACAAGTATTAACAATCTGAATGTATTCAAAAGCTTCCAGCTGGTGGAAGCTTTTGAACCATCCACTCTGCAATCTAACGCAATGAAGTTCGCTCGCATAAACGCACGTAGTTTGAAGGACGTGTTGGCCTCAATGTCCTCTGACTACATGTGTCATCATAGCAGCAGTATTAAAACGAACAACTTTCCGCCGCCATTACGAGTCAACAACACGCGATCAGGTTCACCAAAAAAAACAGACCTTGTCTCAAAAAAAGCCAAAATAAACCAGATAGCAGTCCTAAGACATGTAGGTAGGCGATACATAAAACATGCATAACCAAACAAAAACAGATATTAAAACTCGTCAGAAACGTCGATAAAATGCAATTCCAATTGTTGAAAGCCATTTCTTTCCCCGTAAATGCACTGTCGTACATTTGTTTCTTATTAAATACATCGAAAATCTTTAGGGCAACAGTAAAATCTTTGCAATATTTTTTGCACCCTGCATGGTCATAGACTCTCGTTAAAAGAGATTGTAATGAATATGCAGCTGAGACAATGTTTAGCGAGAGCCAAGGCTTTCAGAGTGAAAAAAATTAAAAAGAAAAAGCCAGATTTTGACTGGTATTTTTGATTTTCAAAAAAAAGCCAAGCGCGTAAAAAAGCCTGATTTTCAAAATTTGGCTTCAAAAATGCCAAATTGGCAACCCTGCACGCGACCAGCGACTGCATGAGCCCACCATTGTAAGCTAAAGGTGACTGTTGCGTCACTAGGCCATGTATTTGTCCACCGTGACTGAGCGAGGAAATACGTACAGTCGGTTTTGTCATTTTCTTGCAATTCTTGGCGTATTATTTGATTTTACTTGACTTGCAGCTGACTAATTTCACGCGAACATGTACGATTTCGCGGGAAGCTCCTTCTCGATTTCCACACTTTCTGCAGCCCTGCTTAGGATGCTAGTTAGATGCATTGTTATGTATAAAAGTGAATCCCGGCTTTGATAAAATTGGCAAAATGTTGCTGTTACTCTAAAAATATTCTATAACATGTAATCACGGGAGAAGAAGAAAATGCTTTTGAAGATTTCGAATTGTATTGCGTCGATGACTCTGGCAAGTTGTAAATACAGTATCTATCTTGTATTTGCAATTTGTCTGTTTTGTGACTTGGTTTCGATTTTGTGGTGAAGACAGTTTGTCAACTCTGCAGCGGTCTGATTATTACGCACTACTAGATGTGGTCAGAGGACTGCGCACCGAAAGGAACAGGACAGAGAATTTGCGTTAGTCAATCAGAGACGAAGTAGCAGCTTGAGTTACCGGACACTCCGTGAAGAACAACAGTGTGGCTACTTTTATGAGCAAATATTGCCGATATATATCGGCGAAATTTTGCCGACATGATACACCGGCAACATCGCCTTATCGGCCGATACATATCGACATGCCGATGCATCGGTCGAGCTCTAGTTTACAGAACAAGTTGATCAATGACCAGCAAGATGTAAGCCACGAATTATTGCGAATGTCTGTTATTTTTGACCGTTAGCAAATTTTGATTGTTGTTCATTTTCGTTTTGCTTGTTTCGCAGTTAAAGAGTGTCATGATCGAACTGAACGACTCCCGTGTATCCAATCGCCAACTTCAAACCAGAGTTGACGAACTGAGGGAAGAGATATCGCTGCAGGCGTCCTTTGCTTCGAACGGTTCGTTGTTACGTGCTTTGTCCTGTGAACTCTTGTCTGTTAATTTGTTGGTCGCAGCAGGTTAAGATATGCATCATGGTGAACGTGTAAATTCGCTTCGTGTGTATGGTGCTGTTGTTGTGCATACCTCTGAAGAAGTGTGGCATTGCTTGGACCCAGATCGGCACCTTTAAATTTTTTTCTTATCTGTTCTGTGTTTATACTAAAGGAAATGCTTCGTCGCTTCTTTCTGAACTAGAGCAATCAGGAATAGACCAAAGTGAAATCTTCAATTTTGGTGCGTCTCTTAATGATTCCGGACAGCAAAACACTTGTAGCTCGCCTGATGAAGATCACAATAAGGTATTGTCTGCGCCGTGTTGCATAAACTGTAAACTGCCACGTACTATACCAGTTGTTGCTTTGAGATAGTCTTGATGCTTCAGAAGCGTCAAAGGGGCATTATTTTGTTGAAGTCGTGAACTTGTATGGTTACGTGTGGTTTTAACTTTGCATTTGTGTTTGAAAGAACAGTTTAACACAACGTTGTCGCCGTTTAGTGCGTGGAGCCGTGCACTATCTGTCAGCAATGTCGCAAAAGTAGTGTTGTATCCTGGAAATTGAAATACCCTGCAAATACGGAGTCAATAACGTAACGCTAAAGCTTTATGTTAAACACTGGAGAGATGACAAACTAAATCAAGCAGGCGAAAAATTAAGCGGGCGAAGTTGTAGATAACAGAAAGTGCTCATTTGCGTGTAGTTCGATTCGATGACTCAAGACTCCACCCTTTTCAAAACACTCCTATTTAGGATTTTTGTCTTCCGTTTGGTTGCAACTCGGATGTCGTGTCGATGTGGTTGTCGTCGTCTTGGCAGATGCATGCCATTTGCAACTGTAGTTTGGTTAATGGTGTGTAATGCAAATGCTGTAGTCGACCTACGACGGAACTCTCGCCCGTTGGTATATTAGAGCTCACATTTAGCAGCTTCATGTCGTCGATAACGATTCTGTATTTCCGAGCCTTTGCACTTGACAACAAGCGAGATCAAAGTGCACGGTTCTCTATTGCTGCCTCGAATATATAATTGAATAGCTGCATTTTAAGATATGGCTAAAACTTTAGTTGCCAGTCATGCTCTCAAACGTTAATTACAAGCAAGCTTTAACAAATTAGGTACATCAATCGGTGCAGTCATAGAATTTAGACCAGCTATGTCCAACCGAAATTGCTTTCTGAGCTAAATTATGTCACTACCTTAAACCAGGGCCGAACATTGAATGACATATTAATGAGGGCCGCACACTGAATGATTTTCTTTGATCTTAGCAAACTAAATTCAGTTTAAGCTAATATGCTGAAAGCGTTCCAATCAATCCTAACTGCAGTGTTAACGACAGTTTGGCACTTTTAACCACTCTGTCAGTGATTTCATAGGCAAGTTCAGTGCCACTGGAACAAAGGTAGAAATCTGAAAACTAGTAAAACGTGTTGCACCAAGGTGGACATATGGAAATCAGCCAGTGCTCAGTACAGACATGGTAATGTGGTTCTGAGAATCACCTGCATCAGAATTGTCGAAGTTAAGACTCAAAATAAGGATAGGTTGTTAGTATGTAAGCTACATGTACTACAGCGAAAACCTAAACTGTGCCGAACAAACCTTCGACTGGTCTGCGGGTTGGACATAGCTGGTTTAGACCGTGCTTATAGCGTATTACACGTTGAGGCTGACGCTTGCATCTACGCTGAGCGAAGTCAAGATTGTTGAAGGTGTGAAATGGCTTCTTCAATGATTTTGACAACCGAAGCGTTGTTGAACGGTACAAGAAACGTAGCCGTCGCTCGTTTGACGTGAATCTCATAATGTTGCTCGTTCTCCAGGCGTTGAGTTCGCGCAGTAGCTTGTCTCACGAAGCTGGAAACTCAACTGACCGTGACGAAAGAACGCCGGAAGTGACGCTGCGTTACTATCAAGCCCTTATGAACAGCGTCAATAACTGTCATTTCCAGCTGTTTCAGGTTCAGCAACTTGCTTGTTGCTAACGAGTTGCGTTGGTTCTGATTTCGCCATTAACACCTGTTTCATTTACGAATCGACGCACGACACGACAATGTCTGAAGAGCAAGCGAAAATTCGCTTGCTGTGATTCACCTTGATCTCTATTGCACGCCTTCGTTTTAACGCTGCCTCACATTGCACTTGCTTTGTAAGTCATGTGCACTGAAAAAGCTCGTGCAAGTATATCTTTTCATTCGTTTAATTTGACTTCAAATATGCCCAGTGTTTCGCAGTTTTGCTGCGTAGGCTCTGCTCTTGTATCAATTCTAAGGAATACTATTTGCAAATGTAAAATGTAACGAGGCTTCTATAATGAATGATGCGGAAGTATCCCTTGATGCAGATCCAGGTTGCATCAGCAAAGCTTTACCACCTTCCGTTGTTATGACGACAAACCTTAGCTATTTGGTTCAGCGTGGACAGCTCGCCGGGTTTCTTGTGTTCGTGCAATCATGCCTGTGTGCCGGCTAAGCAACAGTAAACGCAGATTTCAAATTACATTGTTTGTCGCTGCACTGAATTTCGTAAGACCTTTCCTGCCGACTGGGCATGTGTTACTTGAAAATACGAATCGCACTGCATTTTAGTTGGTACTGATTCAATCAAGCTGACAAATTCCCGGCGAGCGAAGCGTTGTTGATTTCCTTCTAACATTCAGACGATTTGTACATGCGCATTCAATCAAAAAACGTCTGTGCACGATTACAAACGATGCGATTAAACAGCTTTTTGGATGTGTTGGGGAAATTTTATTGATGCGTTCCTTCTCCAGCAGCCAGCCCTTTTTTAGCCTGTTTTCTTTAAGAAATTTCAAAAGTAGTTAACTTCTACAATACGAACGCCGTTCGTAATGTATAGACACAACTATAGCAACTTCTCGGATTGCACTTGTTTCGTAGGAATTGCTTCTGTGCAGACCAGGGTCATTTTTCCTGTGCGTCCTCCAACCCTGCACGCTTATACCATAGCAGAGTGTTCAATATAATTCTTGTAGCAGTGCATGGTGCGGCAGTAAAATGTTGAAAGATACTGAGTGATGACTCACAGAAATTGCTGAAGTTTTTTAGCGAAGCGAATGCATGTGATGAGAATATTTTTACACAGTAATCCGTTGATGTTTTTCGTTGCATGAGTTTTCTTTCGTATTGTCTGCATGAAAACACGCTTGTCTTTTACTTGTTCTGCATTGCATGACGATTATGTCGATTTTGTTATACCTGCTTCGAACAGCTCAATAGTCGTGAAATGGCAGACGTTTTTCCTAAATTGGAATTTACAGGTGAAATCGAATTATGTTCAGAGCATTGTTTGTGTCTGGTCTATCTCGATTTAATGCTGTGGCCATGCTCAACCTTAAGTTTTTGCGTTTGATGCTGCAATATTCGGTCCCAAATTGAATCTGGAAATTATGACTTGAGCTTCAGTGGTGAATTTTTCGATGTTTACACAGCTCAAACAAGAGATGTGGGACGCCTACCAGCGTTTGCAGACCATCTGCACATACCTACGTTCCTTCGTGCAAAAAAGGGAAGAGATGGATACGGAAAAGCTTGAGCATGAAGAGGAGTTGGATGAACCGCAATCTCCTACCGCACCCGCTAATCTTGCCAGCACCATTGACGACCTGTCATCGCTTGTTAAAGAAGCGGTTAAAACGAAAGTACGCTGCTGTAAAAGTGTCCGGTAATTCAAGTGGAACAACATGGTCTGGTTTGTTCCTCTGTATGTTGGGGACGACGCTTCCTGTTCTTTGGCCGTTTGATTTTCATAGTTTTGCGAGGTATTAACTTTGCCTTGATTCCTATCGTTGCAGGTCATGAACGGTCAGGCGGAAAGCGATCTGGTTCAGACATTAAAAGAAAAGCAAGCAGCGACTCAGCGTGAAAGAGACGAAGCCGTGGCGGCGAAAAACGCGGCCGAGGTTTGTAGCTTTCTGGCGTTTAAATGCACATTGTATCTCTCGGTCTGTTTCGGCCGGACGTTAAAATCTTGCCATCAAACGCATTCCTGCGGTGATGCGGACCTTTATGGTTTAGGTAAACCTGGTGCGCGCCAAGACCGACCTTATGTCAGTTAACAGCCAACTGTTGGAAGCAATTCAACAGAAACTACAGCAGCAGAAAGAACTGGAAGCATGGCAGGTAGATCAAACCAACTTCTGTTTATTTGTTACACTTTAATGTTATCAAGCTAGGCTGCTGTTCTTTCTTCTGTGTTCTTTCTTCTGTGTTCTTTCTTGTGTGTAATGCCAACTTTTGTTTGCAGGCAAAAGTTCTTTGCCTTTGCCTGCAATGGTCATGACCTAAGTCACGCTTTTTCTTTGGTCTAGCCCCGGTATCCCCGGTGCAACAGTGCAACTCACCGGGGATACCACACACAATACGTACCTGGTCTGACTACTGACTAGTGCCGCTTCTAATCTATACCATAAACGCAAGCAAAGCCACGAGTCTGGCTTCTTGTCCGACGGTACCATTCCTACTGGTGACGTGAGGTTCCGATGAACGCAACAGCGACTGTGCTCATGGCAGTTGGTTGCGACATCCGTCGACGTGGTTAAAGTATCATAACGCTTGGAACTTCACACTTGATTGTAACCGCGCAATAGCAAATTAACGCTGCAACACGTCAGCCGTGATACACTTCTGCGCCCGCTCTTTCTGAGCTGTGAAGGGTCCGTCTATTCGTCTTAACCAAGCATCCAAGACCCTAGTTGCGTCGCTACAATCGCACTAACAATTCCTGGTTTGCGTCTTGTTTCCCCGGCCAACCTGTAAATCTTCTTTCAAGCCGGTTTCTTTACGCGGATGTCGCGTGTGTTGCGCCTCGGGGCGACGCATTTCCTGCTTTGAAGGTTGATCTGAACCAGTGATTCTTAATCTTGGGTAAATTCACCCCAGGAGTAAATTTAATCTTTCTAGGGTGTAAATTTACTGAATCATAAATTTTTAGCAAAGATAAATTTTTAGAAAATGTAATAACCTGGATTATTAGGCTAGTTATTTACAGTACAAAAGACAAAAATACTGTACATCCCAGTGTTTTGTTCGTAAATTGATGAGTGGCTTAATGTCAAGCGTCACAGAGCATTGTTACGAAGTAGGTTGACGGATATGTCACACAAACTCGAGATGTTGCACCGTGGATTATGATTCAGAGTTATTCTTAGTGATAAGTTTTCTCTTTTTAGTTCATCTTCACACATGTAGGCTACCAGATTAATCTGAGCACCACATGCGAGCAACACTGTTTCTGTTCACGACTTCGTTTGGTGTTTATACGTAAAAGGAGATTGTAGCTCTTTCAGAAATAAAAAGTCCTCTATTGTGCAATAAATTTCACGGTTTTCATAATGGCCAGACACCAGCGCCATTTTTCTCTTCCTTTTCACAGCATGCTGCAGACTGGACAACCCTTTTTCGTCTTTTTAGTGAATGAGTTAACAAACGCAGGTTTCAACATTCTCAGTTATTATGTCGAAGAAGATAACTTATCTAAAATCATGCGTAGACTTCGGGTCGATCATAACAGATGATGTTGAAAAGCTTCAGTGTATCTTTTTCTCCAAAGTGCCTGGTAATGTTTCGATGAAGCCGTCAATTTTGTAAGCTCGCTTCACTCCATCCCACACACGCACATGACAACCACATGCCTTTGTAGATCAATTGCGCTCAATTTCGTGCTGTGGGAACTCTGCCTATATTAGGATTCGTTTCTGAAGACACGTTTAAGATTGGAAGCAGCCTGTCGCGTTGTTTTTGCAATGGCAAAAGGAACGCAACCGCATACAATCGGGGAGTGACTTACCAAACCGTACACTATGGATATAATCGAAAAGAGGACAAAAGAAGAAACTTAAGAATTTATTTATCAAACCGTACGATGTCGTGTAAGTGTTATGTCTTGTGATATTTTAGATCACGTAACTTATGAAATTCGAAGTAATAAGGCAAGAGTCACCCATGAGCTAGATCAGTCAATCAGGGACGCAGGAACAACGGTAGGGCAGAGGGCAATAAAAAAGTTGAGGGCAGTGGAAACTTATAAAAACAAACAAATCGTTGCCAATATGTTTGTTTCTGTTCAGCAACAATATTGACCTCAAAAATAATAGCATAAATTATAGAAAACCATTCATAATTTTCTGGGTGCGCGAATAGGTGCAATAAATTTGTTTCAAATCGATCTTGCTAAACCGTGAAATTACCCATGATACTGTAATGAAGAAGGCACCTCCGCCCCTGAGTCCCCCTTTTCAAAGGGTAGGGGGATAAATGTCCCCGCCATTTTCCTGCTCTCCGGCGTCTCTGGAATCAACTGACAGGTCGAACTGCACGTATTTGTTGGTTTACTGTCGATACACACGTGCAGTTGAAAAAATGAAAAATCTCTCTCAACAAAACAAACTTGTTGAATCACGTCGGCTCGCTATGGCGCTTCTTCTCTGCTCAGTGAAGTTAGGTTTTACAACTCTGGTGAATAAACGGGCATTGCACATCATTTATTATAACCCTTGTATTCTTCATCGACATGCACTGGCGAGAAAAGCCTTTCCAGAATATTTGAAAATAGTTTTATCAGGGCACGGGCTCGTGTTTTTATGTGCTTTATAAAGATGAAGTGATTGATCTTCAATGTTAAACAATCTTTATTCCAAACTCGCATCTTGCAACTGTGACTTTTCCAAACTTTGATGTGGATTGGGCGAAGAGTTTCCAACGCTGTCGAAGCGCGCATTGAAGTTATTATACCTTTTCAAAATAGTTATGTGTGAGGCAGGGTTCTCAATGATGACCATGAAAACAAAACAAAACATGGATCTCGAATAGTTCCCATGGATGATAGGAGAGCATCTCTTTCAACCACTGTTCCCAGAATATCAGATATCGTGCGTAGAAAACAAGCACAAAAGTCTCACTGACTGTTTGAAATCGTTAGTCATTTTCAAAAAACGAAAAATTTAAACATGGCTGTATATTCCTTCTTCCAAACGTTTTACCCCTTGATTCAGTGATATGCCGGTTCGTATGAAATTGTTTTCAGAATTTCACTAATCTCAGCGAACCAGAATTTCACTAATCTCAGCGAATAAAACCTGACCCGGACCCTCTCCAGAAAAGTAATGCCTTGACAAACTGAACGTTTTTCGGGATAAGTCAGATTTTTAATTTTGTTAAATGAGACAAAAACAGTTCAGAACCACTGATCTAAACAAAGGACTTTGATCATCAGGGTTTTTTAAGGTGTTTTAAGGACCTGATTGGGGTCCCTAGAATTGAAAGTAAATCGGGTCCCTAGAATAAAAAATCGGGGCCCTACAGATCCATACCGGGTACCTAACATTTTCCTTAAAAAAAGTGTCATTATCTTCATACCTGTCAACCAACTGTCTTGTAGCCAAACTAAAAAGACCCAGACATACGCATTCCACCTGATGGGCAAAGACAGCTGAATATCAATTGGCCTGGTGTCAAACTGAATCATTGGCAAAATCACAACTATCAAAGGAAAGCGTGAAAGGAAAAACAACATACGCAAAAGTGAAAACACGAAACAGCACATAGCAAATGCTCTCACCAATGTCCCAACCTGCAGCTTTTGCTCATTCCTATTCAGTTGCACAATGTCAGAGGCCAGGAAGGAGGTTGCCGCGAGAAAAGAAGTTTGAAACGAAAATGTGACACCTGCCACGTACTACTCTGCCACCAACCAACCAAGCAAAGGCTGTTCTCCAGGAGAAGCTTCCTTCATGAAACCACCTTGACGACAACAGCAAAAGCATCGTGTTGCGCTTAAACGCTCACGTCCAAGGAGCAGTACGGCAATTCACTCAAGCCTTTCGATGAAGAGGCGGGAAACTGTATCATTGGCCTACAGCCGCCTCAAACTTTTCGTGTTTCTTTGAAAACATGAATGANATTTTTGAATATTGCCCTAATTTCTTTTTNCAGGACGACATGGAGCATATGATACAGAAAGCATTGAACGANAGGAACAGCGTTATCAAGGCAAAAACGCTTAAGCGCATTCAAGCCCAAACGTCGGATCCGCCTCATCAGCGATCATCGTGGTTCAGTTTCGGAAAAGCTCGCCAAGCGTCAGGCAAGATACCTGTTTCTCAGATTTTGAGCTTACGCAGACAACATTAAGGCTGAACTAAAAAAACATTGATGTTTTTTATGCTTCGTGAACGTTTAACGCTTTTTTCCATGCTGCATCACAAAAAACAATGTTTTGTAACACGTGGACATCTTCCTACTGAACTCCATCTGGAGATGAAGTGGTTTGTATGTTTAAACGTAAATGACAAAAGCATCAGCCGTTGATGAAACATGTATTTAAAAGACAAAGTGCCAAATAGCCTGAACAACAAATCAGCGGGGATAGTTTGCTGGCTAACATGCATGAGCTGAAGTTGGCGTTGCGTTCGCGCAGAATACATTTGCACGACGATACGAGTTTTAGCGTGTCGTTGTCAGCTTCGATTGTTTTTCGCATTCGAAATGTCGTCGATGGTAACTCGTCTAATGGTGGCATTTCAGGCGATTCGCCGAAGTCAACCGCAGCGAACGGCGGTTCGGCTTCATACAAATGCAGCCAGTCCCCCCGTCCCAGCCGCCCTTCTACTCCCGACACCAACTCACCAGTGACAAGTCGCTTTGCTGCCTGGCTGTGGAGGAAGCAGAACACAGACCCACCGAGTGACTCGCAGTCGACCGAGTCACATCCGGGTTGACTGTTGCCGAAGGTGATGTGATGACGCCAGTCCCTTTGCTGCTGTGCTTGGCAGAAGTTCTCGGGTGCGTGTTACGAGCGAGCAAGAGATTAGGAACCAGTTGATCGATTTTGGGAAGTCAGGACTTTGAGATCATTGTCCTGAAGAAGACTTGCTTGTAACGCTCCGACCCAAAACTCAAAACTAAGTCATCGGAATGATGACGTAGTGGGTACGAGGCCACAAATTACTAGCTGCCTGTGTCCAACAACTTGTTTGACCTAATTTACAGAGAAGTTAGCGGACCTGCATTCAAGTTGTTCTTGCCCTCTTTTTTCGATCGTCCCAGTTCTTTGCCTTGAATAGCGATTCGACATAAAACGTGATGCATACTTTTGTCGCTGATGCACGCGTTGCCAGTTGCCTGCCACACTATGCAGACATTGTTGTGTGCGGTACTTCGTGAGGCACGTTTGCCGCGCTTTTACAAGTATTACTGCGCTGCGACGTCAATTATATATTTTGCTGCTTGTATTTGCACTTCGTTATCCATTTCTGTACACAAAGCAATGCGTTGCGGCCTTATATGGCGCTTTCTCTTCCCGCATGTTGTTTTTATTAATTATAGAAGCCAAGCTGATCGTGTTCAATTACAGTGAGCATTAAACAATATTTTTCAGTTCAATGCACCTTTACCCCACTTTCGGCAACAGCAATTACCCCTCCTGATTTACGGGCTCTTGAGTCGTGACAACAGTTAGTGCTTTGAGCACGATTAGTGTTTTGTCAGTGAAAAGTCACAACCAACAGTCGTTAGCTACGATCCACGCGTAGAAAATGAAAAGGTGGAATGAAACGTGTTCAAGTGTTACCGTCGTGTTATCCCGTCGTCACATAGCGACTGCGTTTTCCTCATCTATAGCTCTGTTTTTTTTTAAATACAAGGCGCTTGTTTGTCCGTTAGAGCAAAGGCTGAATTTTAACGGTAAGTTATTTTGAAAGAAGTAAACGTAACGTGGCCAAACTACACTGTTTGTTTTCCCGACGGGCATACTTTTCAAAACAAGAAAACTTTTGATTTAGGTTCTTGGGCGTATTCTTGTATTTGCTCGTGTTTAAACAAATTTGTTGGTGCGTTTGTTCGCCTGACACGTCTCGTTGCAATAAAGAATCATATTTTGCATTTTTCTACGTCAATGGAAGATAATGTCGGAGTAAAATTGTGAGTTCTTGTAGAAGTATTTTCTTCACGTGCTTAGCTCAGACACTGTCACATCACAGAACACAAGGCACAAAGTTACTTGACAACGCATCACAGGGTAGGTGTTGGTTGGTACACACCCAGTCAACAGCGCTGGATTTTGATGGTTTGGGCCTGGGGCCCAGTCGTGGGAGGCCCCATGTGCGGATACAATGTTTAGGTAGGGGATGATCGATGAAGTCACTGGTATTTACACATATCATTAGTATTTGTGACGTCACATTTGTTAACTCAACTGTAACAAAACTTTATGATGCAACATGGTACTGGACAATGATTAGCGATTTGTGAAACTGTTGCAAAACCAGTCGCTAGAAGAATCGCATGTTTTTTCAGTCCTCGCTCAGCAATAAATTTACGGCAGAAACCAAACGTTGCAGCCAGAGGCGATTTGAGCAGGGGTTCCCAATCTGGGGTGCATGTACCCCCAGGGGTACATCTGCCTATCCGAAGGGGTACATTTGAGGTAGCAATAGAAGATCAAATATATTTACATGTTTATTTTCAAGTATTTATGCAAATATAGTGGAAACATTGGTATTTTAATGTGTTGTGCATTCTTACTGCGTAATTCCCAGTAATATTCCATTCGTCATTCAACGCAATGTAATTGTTTGCGAACAGTCCGACCGTCGACACGATAGCCTGCAAACCAGGGTTGATGGATTTAAATCAAGCAATAAAAATTTAAAAAATCATGTTTTAGACCTGTGTGTGATGTATATGACGCATTTATTTAGCATTCTGATAGGTTTTCACATAGCCTATATAGTATTGGCGTAGAAGGCACAGAGTACTTATGACGACACAAGTTAAAACCACTTGAAGTTCTATCAATCATAGCAACTGAGCTCACAGATGTGACCTAACTGCAAAGAAGACATTGGACTGAAATCACTAACCCTTGCAGATTCAGAATTCATAACTGCTGGAATGCCGCAAGTTTGAAAAGGGAGACGGGCGTAAAGTGAAAGTTGCATTTTAGGCTGTTGACTGTAAACATGGAACACATTTTTGATTCACGAAACAGGTAGGCTATAGCTGTTTAACATTTTATGCATGTAGCTTATGCCATGAGTGTCAATGAAATTACTAAACTGTCACTTCTCAGTATAGTATTGGCATTTCAATAAATATTTCATTTCGTACACCGGTACTGGTATTATGAACTTATTACAACAAGGGATATTGCATAAGTGCAACAAGCTTGAATGAAAGTTCAGCTACTGTATTTCTAGTCAGGGTTTGATTTAAATCAGTGATAAAAATAATAAACTCAAGTAAAAAATCATATGCAGTTTTGAAGCTTGCTGTGATTTGTATGACACATTTAATTGTCATTCTAGTCAGTTTCACTTATTAAAGAAGGCAGAGACTTCTTATGACCACACAAGTTATAAAAGCAATTAAAGTTTTATCAATCATGACAACTGTGAGGTCACAGATTCTACGTCAACTAAGTGCAAAATGACATGTGGGCTGAAATCACTAACATTTGCAGACTTAGAACTGTCAGAATACCACAAATTTGAAAGTGTAAGCTGGCATAAAGCAAGCCTGTAGCCCGGTTTTGAGGTTTGGAGGGCAAAATAAACTGTTAGGGGAGCAAGATTTTTCCTTTCATTACGGTATATGTTTTAAACAAACTTTTCTGGGCACAAAAAATTTAGGGGCACTGGCCCTGAATGTCCCCATGGCTACGGGCCTGGAATAAAGTATAAGTTACATTTAAATTCCAGCAAATATGTAGGTTGTTGACTGTAGAAATAGTAGAAAGATGTAGAAATAGTAGTTTTATAACATACTTTTGATTCAGATTCATAATTACAGATATATTATAGCTTTTTACCATTTCATGCATGCAAGTTATACTTTTGCAGAAGCTGAACTAGAGATCATTTTAACAATAGGCTTTACAACAAAAGACTGGCAAGCCTGTATTTTTACGTGTTAATAAAGTTGATGAACAGATGGTTTGAGTATTGTCATTCCAACAAATATTTTGTTTTATACACTAGTGCTGGTGTTATGAACTGATTTGCTTTAAGCGTGATGTATAAGTGCAAAGTAAGTTTGAATGCCAGTTCAGATGAATTCTAGTTGCTGTACTAGAAGAAACAAAGCCCAACCAAGTTATATTAAACAAACTCTTTAAAATGAAAAATTGTAAGTGTTAGGTGGCCACCCTCTACACCAACGGTTCCCAACATTTTTACGATCTCGTACCACTTGGGCACCCCGTATTGTCAACGCATACCACTTCCTCCAGAATAATTAATTTGATCGAATCTTAGTTTATTCAGAAGAATAACATACATTATCATAACAACAAAGATCACCACTAAATTTAATGAGATTTTTGTTTTTGTTTACTTTGCACCAATTGGTCGATGTGTTGCGTAAATTTGCTAACAGCGCATCGAAAGTTATCATGTTGCGATGCAATAGGTATAGCGGGGTACAAGAACATACATGTATTTATTTTGAAACAAAGCCCAATACGTACACTAGAAAGTTGTGAATCCAGGTTTTTGTGAAAAAATGAAAGTTTCTCGCGTACCACTAGTGGTACCCGTACCACAGGTTGGGAAGAGTGGTGTAGCCAGCCCAAAAATTGTTTGGGGAGGCAAAATGTTTGATTTTGGGTGAATAACACTATTTTGTTTAGAAAAACGCTTCTCAAAGCACAAAATGACTATGTTTTCTAAAAATTTGGGGGATCCATGGGCCCTTCGATCCCCCTGGCTACGCCTATGGTTGGGAACCCCTGCTCTACACATTAAATCAAAAATATCATAAAAATTAAAAAATCTGATTTAAATCAAGAAAATCCGATCAAAAAATCTTTTAAAATTCATGCTGTTTCCTGTGGTGCATTCGACCGTTCAACGCTTTTGTTAGTCGTCATTGTACTTCTACATCGAACCGTAGCGTTACGTGTTTCTGACTTCACACTCAAGTGTATTGGAGTTTTTTGCTGTATATCCGAATATACTATCCGAATATAATCGAAAGAAGCAGTCTACTTAGAGTACTACTGGAGAGTTCTTAGCAGACAAAAGGGTGAGAGCCTTTAATTTCGGCTTGCTTTGGCAACTTGACGTCAAGTTGCTTAGGTGGGAGACTGACCTGTGCTCCTGCAACAGTTCAGTTCAGTTTATTTATGCATCCCGACCAAGCACAAAATACTTTATCATGAATACAGGGACAGGAAGCGACGGCTGTAGCTGTCATAGCTGTCATTTACGTCACTGCCCCCACAACTAGGTTGACCCCTCAGCTAGCAGGATCTCCACGATAACCTACGACCT
>JGI24021J15306_10001223_pt1 | contig 24337 bp, 12 predicted proteins | sample Ectturendosymbi1_FD_15306 | JGI IMG/M metagenome (IMG submission 15306) | reverse complement strand
AGCTCAAAACATTGAATTATATATATCTTGAGTATTTAGGAAGCTGTTGGAAGCTGTAAAAAAAAGTTGCAAAAGTTGCAAAAACTTGCCCTACTGATCATAATTACGGTAGTAACAGAGTTACAGAATTTGTTGTTTAAATGCCTTCTAACAACTTAATTACCTCTGCAAGAAGATGTGAATGATAAAAGCATGTTATCGTAAGGATATAACAATATTGTTCTTTAACATTTGTGTTCTGTTCTTTAGTGTTTGCGAGGACGAAATTAGAGCGATTTCTGTGGGGAAGCAACCTGCGGTCTCTTAAACCACAGTCGAGTGCAGTGGCAACGTTGCTGTTTTTGTTCATTACATGTAACTTCGTCCTTACCGTGTCACTGATGTTATTTCATTAAACTTGGCAAAGCATGAACAAAAAGCACCAAACGTTTCGCGAGCAGTTTGCTAAAGACTAATTGGGTCTATTACATTACATTTCGCGCGAGAGAAGCTCGTCGGCATTTTTAAACGTTTCAGTGTTAGAGTTGCTTGTACAGGCTGGAGGTGCACGAAAAACATTGTGTTGTACTTGCGATTTCGATTAGTGCAGCATACGTAAAAACGGAACTCGTTTGAATTTCCTTAATCGGCCGTCACAAATTTAATGTATAATCCGCAGGAAGGCCGAACTGCCCTGATGGTGGCAGCAGCAATGGGCCGGCAAGCTGTGTGCGCGGAGTTGATCAAGCGAGGTGTTGATGTCAATCATCGAGACTCGAGTAGCTTGCAACACACTGCATTAACCATTGCTGCCGAAGCCGGTCACGCGGATGTTGTAAGTGAATGTAGCAGTCATTAATTTAGATTTTAGAAAATGCTCTGTCGACGTTAAGATTCTTTTTCAAAAAGTATCAACAGAATTATCGGCTGCACTTGGAAAAGCCAGACCTGGAAGTAACACCCGCATGTTTTGTAACCGGTTCGCGCTTGATCCAACGCATCTTTCCGATGACGAAAACAGTAGTATTGAAAACGAGCGGCATGGTTTCATTCAAATGGTTGGCTTTCATGTTTATTACAGTTTCATGTCTAAACTATTTCCAGAGGGGCAAAATCCCTTCAAGCAATATTGCCTGTGGATGCAAGCAGAGAAGCTTGCATTTGTATGTCTGAATGCTGTAGAATCCGTCGTATAATGCTTCTAGCAAACTAGTTTTCATGAAAATGTGTCGGTAGACCAATTCACCTTTATTTTACGCGTTGCGTTTCAGTTTGAAATGGTTGCTCTCATGGTCGGTGAACCTGTTTCTTAAAAGTACATTGTAGATTTTCTCTGTTGCGGCGGCTACACTATTATGAGCGATTTTCAAGCCCCTTTGTTTACAACCGCAGGTGAGATTGCTATGCGAGCGTGGAGCAGAATATACAGTCAAGCTAACAGACGGGCGCAATGCGCTTGACATTGCCAGAGCTCGTTCGCGGAAAAGCGTGATCGACGCGCTTCACATCATGCAGCTCACAGAAGCCGCGAAGAAAACCGACCGAGGTATTTCGAGCATTCTTCGAATTCATTTGTCTCTGTGTGACGACTTCCCTTGGAAAAGCGCGTAAGGCTTAGTTTTTTCGTCGGTGATACTGAACTTAGCCCGATGAAAGTTTCGAACTTCTTTTGTTTTCTTGGTTTTGAATCCTGTCAAATCTCATGTGACACCCGGATTCTCGCGTCTGCTTGCCACGTAGGCAAATCAGTTCTGCCCTTCATTTCGTTGGTCAGCGTTGCGGATGTCGTCACCGCTTCGGTCGTTGTCAGTATTGCGCCACAAATCGGAAACATCAAAGTTTCATGTCTAGAAACTTGCGAGTTGCGAGTAAAAATTACGCATGTGTTCAACGTTCGTTCCTTACCGTAAGCCTTGGAATTTCAAAAGTTGATTTCAGCGTCTTGCCTGCGCGGCGTGTCAGGAAAAAGTTAAGTTCAGTATCGTAATGTACGAGCGCTCACAACGACGGCTGAGTCGGAGTGGCAATAAATCTGCACTTACCAGTTGTCAACGTCGATCAATATTTTCACCGTTTACCGAAGGAGCACAATCGCAATGACCTGCGGCGACGACCATGCTGGTGGGCGCTCACTGTTTGAAGCGTTGCTGTGAGAGAAGTTAACGTTGCAAAGTTTTTCTATATTAAGGACCGGTAGTTCGCGGTGGTACTTATCGATTAGACCAACGCGGACGATACACTCGATGTCCTCGAACGTGAACCAGGAACGTCGGATGTACCACTTGTAAAAGTCTATCGAATGTAACAAAATACTGCCAAGGAAGTTTTTGAAACAAATGCGTAGTGCGCATAACTCTGTATGGCTGTAATCCACACTTGTGATCTTTCTTGTCGAATGCTTATGAGTAGCCCTTGAACGTATCATTGTTTTTGCGCAGCCTGTTAGTGTTCGAGGTTGTTTCTAACGAAGGAACTGCAGCATGTTTAGAGGTGGTGTAACTGCATGTCTGGCCATCGTGCCAAGTTCGTAAAGACTTGCGTTCAGCACCTACTTCATGTGCAGTCCTTCAACATGTATGTTGCAGCAACTCGCTCACAGTCGGAATTTCCGAGATGCGTATTTGGTTTTGAGGTTTATAAAAACTTTTTAGGGAAAGTCAGCAATTGTCGCGGACAAGCAGCATGCGCCATAAATATCAAAAGTTTTTTAAAGTGAGCAGGACGTGACTAATGATGAAAGTATTGCATTGTGACGTATCTTGTGTGCGAAGGCATTGCTCAGCATTCCACCCGACATATAACCTGGGCACTCTAGTTGTGTTGTTCTCATTGACTTCAAACAAAATTGTTGTAGTTCGTCAAACGAACATGTATAACTTCAACATTGTTAAAAGCAAAGCACATTGCTTGCAGCTATACAAAGTAAGTCCCAGTCGGCTGTAAACACGAATTCTTTTTTTCAGGTGCTAGACTTAGTACCAGCAGTGGATTTGCCAGCAACAAAAGTGATGGCAAGCCAGACAAAATGCCGAAATCTAAATCTGTGCCGGACGTAAGTTCCTGTCGGATAGTTTACTCATTATCACTGTAACGCTTGCGTTCGATGTCTCACACATATGCAAGATAACGTACGGAAGTTCATTTAAGGTTAAAATAAAGTTATTTTCCAAAGTTACGCTTTCTACGTTGAGCCAACCACTTAGCTATGAGTTACCATTAGGGATGTCCATTATGGAACATTTAGAGGTTCTGGAATATTCCGGAAACTTATTTCGAATCCATAATATCGAATCCTGTTCCAGAATAGCTTGTTAGGAGCAAAATGAGAGCTGATCGCGCAGAATTTAGAACGCCGATCAGCGATCACACGACCTGTTAATTTGCTCGTTTCACTACGCAGTGCCGCGTGCTTGTTGAGTGTTTTTTCTTTCGCTTACTCAGGAGGGCAAAGAGTGCCACTGCAAAATTTGTTGAAATTGTTTGTTTTGCCAGCTTTCCAATTTTTCACGTTTGTTTAATCCAAATTTATTTCGAATCTAAATATTCGAAAAAACTCTGATTTTTGAATGCGAACACTGAAGGATTCTAACCACAGGCTTCGATATTCCGTTATATGCATCCCTAGTTACTGCCCATGAAAATGCGTGACGGGTATTCTGTACTGAGTCATAGCTGTTGTGCTAGTGCTGCACCGATTCTTCAGTCAACGATATTTTTCAGGCTTCGTTGCAGCATGTCTACGAAAATTCGGATGCTGTTACCAAGCAACCGACGGAGGTGCACAAAGAAAATCTTCTAAGTATGTGTGCTTTCTCCAACTTTTGCGTGGTGACCTTTTGTATCAACATATATATCATACAAAAATGTATTTGGAAATTGCATATTTGAAAGCTCATAGAAAAATTTGAAACAGTAATCAGCCTAAAATTTTTTGAAGTATTTTACGCAAGGTTCACGATTGCATTATAAATTTTGTGAAAATGATTTTAAAATTATTTTCTACAAAGTGTTAATTTTGGTAAAAAATTTCCTTTGAAACATGTGACTAAAAAGTTATGAAATATATTTGACATAATGAAGTTTTCGAAAAACCAACCTATCTTTTCTATATAAAATTATAAGAGAAAATTTGGAAGCAATGGAAAGAACTTTTGAAGTAAAGTTTTGAACGAAAATTATAAAATTTGTATTCCTATTCCCAGTCTCACATTCGCCACGAAAGATTAAAAGCATACACGAAATTGGCGCAAACACATGTTGCTGTGCTAATGAGGGATGTGGCAGGTCAGTTTCTACCACAGTAGCTCAGTTGAAAAAGACTTTCGGTGCGTGTTTTGATGTAACTGCTTGATGAGAACTATCTTTTTCGCAAAACAACAAGAACTGATCGTTACTACACTGAGTCATCGGGAACAAAGTCAGCTTGGTGAAATAGGGGTTTATGACTTGCGGTCAAATGCGTTCTGCAATTGTCACAATACACGTGTTAAGCGCATTGACACATGATGTGTTGTTCACATATTTGTTAGTACCACGATCTTTTGTCGGGATGCGACGTAGGTTTCGCGCGCATCAGGTACTAAACGGCTGCAAAATGCAAATAAAAGAATTGTAAACTAAAACAACGGAAGAGGTTAAAATGCACCATTACGTGAAAAAGGGTGGTTCTCTGTGATGCTGCTTAATTCACTGCGGTACTCTAGTCTGGTTGGTTTCCCGTTTATGGTGCTTTGTGTGAAATTCAGCGTATAATTGCGTCGTTCCTTCGGACCGCTAATATTTGTTTAGCGTAAATTGAACTGGGTGTCTAGTTGTTCACACAATTTCACTTTTATTTATATTTCGTTTTCGTGTACCGGCTAAAACAGTCCGTCTTTTCCCATTGTTGTTCAGAACGTTTTCAAAATGTTTAAAAAAATGTATTTTTACCAGATTATGGTTGTAGAACACTTTGCTAACGTTGCTTGATAATAAAAATCTTTTTTCACACACAGAAAAAACAATTAGAAAAAGATTTCGTTTTTTTTCTAATATATATCAACTATTTTTGATAAAATTTTGATAAATTTTCTTACAAATGTTTGAAAATTTGTCTATGCAGGTGTTTTTCCGTTAAAAGTGTTCAAGTTTTTTCTAACAACGTTTGTTCTGTGTAACTTAAATTCATATAAATGCCAGTATTTTTATGTTGGCTCGATTCGCATAACGCTCTTATGCTTTTTCACCTTATTACTCTGCTGAAACAACCCATGTAATGGATAGCGATATAGACAGCTCAAGAAATTCTTTTAGAATAAACGAGCTACCGATGTTCTGGGAATGGACGGTCGTAGAAAGGGTTGCCGCTGACCCTTCAAAGCTGACCTAAATTAAACGTAGGCGTTACTGTGAGAAACTAGGCGGAAAGAACGCACACTCAATGTCTCAATGTAGATCACCAAATGACCCACTTTTGGCAAAAGCCTGTTGAATTTATCTCCCCCATACCGTAACGTATTCTTTGAAATTTACTACATGGCCGTGTTGCATTCACTGCTGGCCGACAAAGACAGCTGATGTTTTTTTCCAAACACATTGCAGCGTCTTTGGGATATCTGAGCGTCTTCGTTCCGTCCTGTCGCAATAGGCGGTCTACAAAGACTTTATAGTCAACGAAGCTGGTCTGTGTTGCAAAACAAATTGACGATCCTGCGCTGCATAAGTTACTTTCGTGACACTTACGCAGTAGATTAATTTTTTAAATTCTAGAGAAACCACGTGCTGGTGTATGCGTACGCAGGAAAAGATCTTACTCTTTCGATGCAACAGAAGTACAAAGTAGTTCAGCCGCTGTTGTACTGCTTCACGATAATGACGATCTTTCGAAAGCGCTGCTTATTCGGCTTCGCAAACATAAGGCATGAAGTGCCCTAAAGTTGTGTTCCGACACCAACATTTTGCTTTGTCCCAGTATGTGTTGGGCTGAGAAATTGTCACTGCCCTGTTGCATGCAGCGTTCACTGCGGGTAGAGTTACGTTTCTCCAACACTTCTTCTGCCCAAAGCAACTTAACGGAACTAAGACGTTTGTTTGTTCGGCAGAGTCCGGTGCGGATTCGTCGCAAAGCAACAGCGTCGTTCTGTCCATGTACAACGACTCGAAAAACATGACCAACCTGTACGAGCGCGACATGAGCATGTACGACAGCAAGAGCACGCTCGCGTCCGTTTCCTCGCTTGACATAGTGAACGACTCCAACCGCAGCCACGTCGGCGAGGTCGCGTTCTCGCCGCCGCGGCCACCGTCGTCGTCGGCTGAAGTGAACAAGCAGAACGTTGCAAAACTGAGCGAGGAACTGGCACAGAAAGAAAGACTGATCGCTAGTTTGCAGGAACAAGTGAAAGAACTGAAAAGCACGAAAACCGAAATTGAAAGCCTTCGTATTACATGCAAGAAATCCGACATCGCTGCCAAGGTACGTTTTGGGCCCATATGTTGAAAGCGAATTGCCTGGTTAAGTTTCACGTTGAATGCGTAGCTTGTTGAAGCAACGCTTTTCAAAATTTCCACGGCTGACCTTAACAACGTCAACGAAAAGGATCGCCTCTTTCTCGAACCTCCCTCCGCTTTCAAACTTGATTGCGTTGTTAGTTCTGCAGATGCTCTGTCGATCGTGATTTCTGAGTTCCAATGCCAGCTTTTCGATCCATCCTCATGACTTCATACGTTGCCAGTTGTGTGCGAAATCCACAAAAGAGATGGGTACTCTTTGCCGTTCATCACTTAGTCATTCGAACAATGTGAAATGTGCTCGCATCTGGTTAACTGCTGGTAAAAGAAATTCACGTGTGGAAAAGAACGCTCGCAGAGTTTTCCACTGACCCCTGACTTCTCTAAACCAAAACATCTGATTGAAGTTACCTAAGTAAGAGCAACAAGTTACGAAAGAATTGTAGTCGTGGACAGCTTTTTTCTAAAAATAAAGTTTGATGCGTGGCAGGGTTGAAAAAAATGTGATCAGAAAGCATGCGTCTAAGTTTGTTGTTGTATGAGGCTGGATCAGTTAAAAGCTTAGCATTGGGTTTCCGAACCACCTAACTTGGGATTACCGAAGATAAAAGAAAAGTTAGGAAATATGGTTATAAAAAAGTTTCGTGGATAACCTCATCGTTCGATCCACCTCATTTTTGATTTCGTAATAAAGTCAAGACCACTTATTCTACGTGACTGCGATTCGTCAACATGATGTCTTTGTTAAACAGGTCACACGTTTATTGCTACTAGGTTAAAGCACATTCACAGAATATTTTTGCCGTTCCGTTTTGAATTGGAGCGCGTGGAGGTTTCCTTCCTCCGGAGCCTGGTCAAAAAATCCAGTTTGCGAAACTATGTTTCGATTGATAGGAAACCAATAAAGGTCCAAAAACCTTGTGTGCCAACGCTGTGCGCTGCTGGTGGTGACCATTCGAGACAGGGAACTGTTTTTGGTTCGAAAATGATTGGCTTTGAACATAATGTTGTTTGAAAAAGTCTCAGCTTGAGAAGTAAACTCGTTTCGTCAATCTTAATAGACGGATGTGCAACGTATCATTCGTCAGTTAGAGTTAACTCTTACCCTTCAACCTGTGGTTCGCACTTTGTATTTATTTGTTTTTCGCTGAGGCATTTCGGTCATTTGTCCCATAATATAGTATTAAAACTCGCCGTAACAGTACTCACTGGTCTATATTTTTGGACATAATGACCGAACTGACTTAATTTTTTTTTCGGTCATTTAAAAAAATTCGGTCTATGACCGAAAAAATAAACCTGGACTTGGGTCCCTTTTCAAAGCGCTGTTTACGCCGCATGGACTTCGGCGTAAGTACTGATATGCGAGGCTGGCATAACACCTATTGCTGTGGCAACGGGGACTTGAATTTTCGATTCTCGACGACAGCTGTTGCCTTTGCCATTTCACTGTATCAACAAACGCATGTTGAGCTGCACGTGTCGCGTTGCGCAGGAGTTGGAAAAGCAACACCAAGCTCTGAGTGGCGACTATCAGAAACTGAGCGAGCAAAACGACAAGCTCGTGAACCGAGTGCGCAAATTTCAATCGGAAATTGAAAAATCCTCGCTGCGCGAAGAAGCACTGAACCAGCAAATGAAAGAGCGCGACGACAACATTCGTCAGTCACAGTCACAAGTATCGAAGTTGAGCGAACAGGTAAGTCGAACAAAACTCCGCTTCTTGCCAAACTCTTGCCTTGTAGGTCGTGCGAGAGATAAAAGCTGTCGTTTGTCATCTGCGCCCGCGCAGCAGCGTCTAAGAAAATACATTATTTAGAACGAAGCGGCAGCTGGCGACACGCTTTTGTTCGCTTTACGTGTGTTGTTGGAAAGTGGCTTCCGGAGTGTCATAGCTTGATCAGCTGAATGCGACTTGAGTGGTAACAAGTTGCCGCGAAAAGCCGAAGAGCAGAGCGGGCAATTGCCTGCAATGTTCATATACGCGGTGTGGCCGAAAGTTACGGCGTTTTGACGTTCAATGATTCGTTACACCACGGTAGTTTGTTCGCATCGGAACAAAATGGCTTAGGTTAAACACGACTGACCGCCAATCGCGCATCCCACAAAGGGCTGTAGCGTAATATGATTAGCTTCAAAATCTGCATAATCTATGTTTATGTATTGCGCAGATGATTAGTATGAGCTTGTGCGTTTTCTTGGCTTGAATTGCAACGAGGATTACGCAACGAAGCCCCAAATTGCTGACGTTTCGTGACAAGTGGATGGCATTTTTGATTGAATATTCAGTTAGAAAAGTGGGTTTTAAAACACTCAGGTTGCTCTTAATCTACGTGACTTCTCAACTAAGCCAGATATACTGTTCTTTGTTGTGTTCGTTCTTAACTTTCGATATTTTCACTGTTTGAATGCTTTTCCTGTACACAGCCTTGATTCTTAGTGGTAATGGTTGCAAGCTTCAATTTGACAATCTTTCAACACTATGGGAAAGTCGTCACGGGTGTCTTTATCATAATTTGTAGCCGTGTGGAATGACTACTTGCTCTTTGTGGGTTGAAATTCGCTAGGGATTTTACAAGCACTTTGACAAGTTTTAATGACTTCAATAGTGTATTGTGTTTGTCTTTGCCACGTGTGCAGAATATGCGAAAAGTATAAGAGACTGTATTTCACAAACTTGAAAAGCGCGCTTCATGCTTGCGTTTCTTTTCCATCCTGCACTACAGTTGAACTTCAGCTTATAGGAGTTGCGCCTAAATATTCGTTGAATATTACGCATGCACTATATGGGAGTATGCTTATTGTTTAAGCCCTTCCCGAACACCTAATCTTCCTCATGGAATGCTCGCCATTTCGCGTCTGCTCCGTCTCCAAAACATTTAGTCATCTCAGACCGTGTCTTTATTCGTAATAAGCTCTACAGGTGCGTCTGGTGAACAGGCTTTTAACCGCAATGCCAGTTTGATCCTCTGTGATTCTTGTTTCTCAAGCTGATAAGCTTTTCAAACAAAGTCACCTCCTGTATGTGATTTTGGTAAATAATGGCACAAAATGACCTATAGGTTAGAGCCACCGAACGTAACCGCCGTTGTGAAACAGCAGTTGAATTTCTGACTCGGCCGTATTTGTATATTTTTGGTTTGATACATTGACTTTAGTATGTTGCTTATGAAAATATTCTCTGACATGTGGATATATCAAATACGAAACATGAAATGGTCGGAAGGGCGTGTCATTCACTTCGCAACATCCTTTTCCCACCAGCATCAGCACCCTGCCTATGCTACCGGCCGTATTTTACTAGGAAGGAACAAAACTCTTGGTACCCGGCGGCAAACCCTGCTTAAAGATTCTTAACACAAAAACCCGGACTGAAAAGAACAGCGTTAATTTTGTATTTCATAGCACAGCGATCTCGTTCCAATCACAGTCAGTCCTGATGGAGCTATTCTGTTCCCCGCTGCGTTTCATTGAACGATTTTGACCGCGCTGAAAAAACGTTTGTTTTTTTTAAATTTCTTCTCTCACTCAAGCAAAGGTAACTTGTACTCGTGTCAAGTGTCTAAAGCCACTTTTGCTAGAAAAACTGTCTAAATATCGTAAAATATATAATTTCATGTTATCATTTTGATTTTCTTGATGCGCTGTCGATCACCTTCCTTACCAGAACCTGTTCCGAAGGGTGCATGATTTAATATCTTGCCGCAGGTTTGTGCTTGAGTTTGTTTTAGACAACTCCGGCAGTTGCCCTGTGCGTGACTCCGCTTTCGGGGAGTCACGCCTTGCACGATGGGATGGTTGTTTTGTCTTGTTATTTTGAACCATGAACACTGCACTAACGTGACGTTCGGAATTCCCCTCTGTTTTATTAGAACACTCGCTTGCTGGAGACGCAAGAAAAGAGTCAGAAAAATATCGATCGGCTTACCACTGTGATGAAGCAAACATTGATTGAAGTGGGAAAGCCTTGCTCAAGTGAAGGTATAAGCCGCATGATCACCAGCGTGTTATGAGTGGTTGTTCGTTGCCCTGAGGCGTTAACACGTGAGTTCCGTTACAGATTGCAGCGAAGTCCTTGACCAGCTCAGAAGTCAACTACTTGAAGCCTTGAAGGTGTGTGTGATTGTGATGCAGCTAAAAACGACTGATTGGTCATTATGCACTTTTTCTCTGCATTTGTGATATCACAATCACTCACCTGTTAGTTTAGCCTTGAACGCAGTTGCTGTGCGGCTATTCCTAAGAATAATGCCGTTTGGTTTGTTTAAAAAAACAACGCAGGTGAAACAGCCAACAGTGAAAAAAAAGTCCCAAGCTGAAGAAGACAAGAGGTCGGTTGCTTTTGAGGAATTACAGGTCGGTGGTTGCGATCAAACAGGCAATAATTGCTCGAAATTACTACTTGGAAGTGTTTAGTAGAGCAGGCTAGGCCTATTTAGGTTGAAACCCTACGCTTCGCCAGCGTTCTATAGTAGAACTGCTTGGTAGGTACAGATCCTCCGTATTTTAATGGAACTGAAGACAAAATGCTACTTGCACATAACGCACTCGTGCAAAATATTAATCAAGGACTTAATAGTGTAAAACGTAACGTTAAGTCTCATAAAGAATGTGTTATGCTAATATGCTGGTCAGTAAATATTCTTGCCTCGGCTTAAGCTCGCTCGATTGCAGCACTGGTTTCCTTTCAGTCATGATTTTAGGAAGTCTGAAGGTGGCATTAACATCGCTACATGTACCTACTGAAGTGTAACGGGTTAGTCTTCACTGAACTCAGCTTTCAATTTGTAGGTTCTCAAGGAAATCGTGTAGTGTTTTTGGAATCATCGTAAATTAAGATATGTTGCTTTATTGATCGTTTCTTACACAATTCGTAATAGCGCAATGTCGGTCTGTATAATACATTGATCCAGGTATTTTTCATATTCTACCATGTGGTTTACTTGTATTTCATTACTTCGTCCCCACACAATCTAACGTACCTGGTCATTTTTTGCTTGTTTCTACAGCACAAAGTCGCTGAACATGAAGCTGAAATCGAAGATTTGAAGCGGCAGCTTGCAAATTCGGAAACGCTTCTGAAGAAGAGCAACGATGAGTGCAGCAAGCTCGTCGTTACTCTTCGCAGTGCCGGGGTAATGTTCATTATCTTTAAGCTTGGAGCAACATCGATTGTGAATCCTTAGTTTCATGTGGGTTGCACAAGAAGCAGTGGTTCAGCGTTTTACCAAATGATGATATAGATCCGACTTGCCCGCAGTGGCTCAGCTGCTGAAACTGAAAGTGTCGAAAGGTCTACATATCTCGATTTTTCTATCAAACTTTGTAAGGAGTTTTCCAATTTTTATTTGCAAACAGCCAGCCGTTCAACATTATTGTCTTCATTTTTTGTTTCCTTTGATACATCACAATAGCAGTGTTTTCCTTTGTTGAAGTTTAATAAGTTAATTCGACAGGAACGCGTCGAAGAGCTTGAACGTATAAACGAAGAACAGTCGCGCACCCTCAGTCGTCTCAATGCGGAACTCGCCCGCTTCAAGAGAGACGCTTCAGAAAACGTTGACAACCTTTCCTTTATTTCGTAAGCTTGGAGTTGGTCTTGTTGTCCTGATCGAATTTAGTGATCGAAGTCTGCTTGTGTTTTTGTTGGTTTGAAAATCTTCGCCGATTCGTATCACTCTGTCAATTGCGAGAGCAATGATTTCACACTTACAAAAGTTGGCTCTTGTTAAACTCATGTGTATTTCGTTGCCAATGCGGAAACTTTGGTTTTTAATATTGCTTGTTTCACCACCCTTGGAACATGAATGGCCTCACACCACAAAATAATACTTCGTAGATTATAGGTAACTAGTGCCTCAGCCTCGTATCTGTGCTGATTGACTCATGTGCTCACCAAACGCATAATTGCTGTAGAGACTTGCAAGAGAAGCTTACCTGGCTTTCCGACAAGAACCTGTTGCTCGAGGAAGAACTTAAGCAACAGAAAGCAAGGTCGTCGGAAGAGCATGCGAAGGTAGCGCGGGCCCTGAATGAGGAAGCCAGGATGCGAAATGAAAGCAAACAAGCTATTGCCGAGCTTGAAAAAGTAAGTTGGTGACAGGCATCACGTTTTCAAGGGACGCATGGGCCAAATATCTTCGAGTTTGGGTCAAGTGATTTTTTTCGATGTTGGTTGTTATTGCGGAAGTACTAAGATAAATTAATATTTTCATAAAAAGTGTTAAAAGTTCTCGAAATTTAAAGCTTCATTTGCTTGCGTTCGAGTGCGTTTTCTTTGCATGCTGTAAAACAATCTCGGACACTGTTAAATGTCTAATAAAATTTTGTCAGTGTCTATTTTTCGCGCAGAAATTGTTCCCGGGCCCGGCTAAGGTCCGCGTCCGTTCCGCTCGACGTGAACCGTTGTGTCCGTTCGCTCGTAAACTCTGACGCATTTACCTGATCCCGGCCTAATCTTGCGCGCTTAGCTGCTGTTATCTGCCTTGCTTATCTCGCGGGATCCGGTCTCGGCAAAGCTCGATTTCAATACGGCGGCGACCCGATCGTTTGCAGATCGTCGGCGAGCTGCGCGTCGAGCGAAACCAGCGCGAGGCCCGCATCAGTCAGCTCGAAAAGGAGCTGCAGAGCTCCGAGAAGCTGCGCAACGAGTGCAAGGTCGAGAGCAACCGCGCACGACAGGAGCTGACCGAGTACAAGCAGAAGTGCGCGTCCGTGCAAGACGAGGTGTGCGATGTTTAAGTTTTACCGGCGATCTGCGCTGACGTTTGCCTTCAAGCCCGCAACGAGTCGACCTCTCAGCACTGTTTTTTTTTCACCTGAATCTTCGATAGTGTTTCAGTTTAATCAGCGTGTTGCACCATAATAAATTTACCTCAACGGAAATCGGCTCGTTTTTGTTGTAATGTTGCTTTGCGGCAATTATTGTTCTGCTGTCCCCGGACGGACCATGACGTATATCGTCTTCTATCTGAATTTTCCAGCGCTGGATCAGATAGGAAGTGAGCCGTAAATGAAATGATTTTCTGCTTTATTTCGTACAAAGTTGCGTTTCGGAAAAATTTAGTACGCCGCTCCTTTTTAAGTTGCCCTCCCGTAGATGTGTTTTGACGTTATTGCCAAACGAGAATGGCGCTGAACAGGTCTAAGACCGCTGTTCTCAACCTTTCATGGCCCTTGGCTCCTTTACCGAGACGCTCAGCACCCTTTGTCCTCCGCCGTCATGTCTGTGTTCTATTATTTAACCCGGCGAAGGCCTCGTGCCCCCTGTGGGTGGCCCCCGGATGGGAAACTACGGTCTAGGGCAGAGGTTTCCAAACTTTTTTCCGGAGGGCCACATAAGCCAACAGTTCAGGGGCCGGACATCTTCCACAATGCGATTTTTTCGGGACATGTTACAATTCATCATATCAACAATTGTTTCGTGAATAAACTATTTTTCATTTCTGACAAAATCTCTCTTCGCCCGGATAAAATGGCTTCGCTGGCCGTAGTTTGGAGACCCCTAGCCAAGGGTATATTTCAGGTAATTTGATTTATACTCGCGTAGTGCATATCATTCAGTTAGTTGATTTTTCCACGGAAGTTATCTTGAATAAAGTGCAATTTCACCGATGCAGGTTGTCATGGAATTTTGTACACGTTGCAAACTTATCAGAATTGCTTTTTTCGTAACTCCGCCACCCAGTGGTGCTACAACGCACACCAGCATGTCGGAATTATCCGTAGAAATTGCCTATAAGCGAGCATGTGCTTATTGCCAGTCTACAGCTTAAGGTTGCAAGCAAGTAATACCGGTGCTCGTGTAGTGTTTCTCTTTTCATAAAAATAAACTTCACTGCGCCGATTGGTTTGCTTTCATCTGCGAATGATCCCTTATGCCACGGTGAAATCTTCTCACGTAGTCAACGCCATAGTTCGGGTGTTTCTACAAAAGCCGCAACTGCGTCTACGTCACCGCACTTGGTTGGTTTTAACAAGATCCTTTCTTTAACATCTTCGGTTGTGTTTGTGGTTGAGACCAGCTTTATGTAATCGTGTCGTTGCACGAGGCGCCGTAAAAGATCTCGATACTGCTGATATTAATATTGCAATTTACATCGCACTGCTCTCAAACCCAGAATGTATTGGCTGCACCAAATATTGACCCATTTCTGACTCATAGTAAAATCATTTGACTGTGTAGAGACAAAGGTGTTTGCTTTTCGCGCAGAGAGATGTAGCGATTGCAATCTTTCGTGCGATATGCTTTATTCTGTTGTAATCAGACAAGTAACCTTTTCGTATTCTTTTTTTCCCTCACATTTGCTGCGAGAGTTACAGCAAAAAAAACTGAAAACTTCGCTTCTAGCAGTTTTAGAAAAATATGGCTAATCGTGTTTAATACCAAATGGCGTTTTTCGTCCCAGAAATATCCTATTTTACTTGTTAAACGCTATTTGATCCATTCGCGTTCATTTTAATTCTGACATAGAAAAGTTCATACAAAGAGAGGGATATGTTTAAAACCTACGACTGCCTTTTCAAGTTTTCTGAAGTGGCCAGAATCCCTGTTTAAGATTTATTGCGCCCACTCTGGCTCGTGCACAATGGTGACCGGTTCTGAATGTAACTTTCACTCACAAAACACATTTGCACTGCGTACTCACAGTTAAAGGAATCATTAAGGTTCTTGTGAACGAGTTGACTTGAAATTTAATTCTGCTCTGCTGTCGTAAGCTCTGAACTTAAACGCGTATGCACATTCAAAGTTGCTTAGATCCTTGTTACACCAAATGAATGCCGATTTGTTGCTTCGAGCAACGTAGAGGTTTAGTGTCAGATTTCACTTCTGATACACCTGAAATCAAGTGAAACCTGGTCGAAAAGTTATAGTGCTGAAGTGTTGATATCATGAATATCCACAGGTGGACGACCTACGAAAAAGCAACAAAGACCTGACAGCGAAGCTCAGTTCTTCCAAGCTTTACGAATGCACTGAGGCCGAGAGGAAGAAGATTGACTCCATGAAGCAACAACTAGAACAACTGTGCCGACATATCGAGGTACTGATTTTTGGCAGAGGTTCATATACAGTAGTTCAGGATCCCTCGGACCTGACAACTCTGCAATTTGATTTAATTTAAATTTGTAAATTAAACTCTTACAGCATGAATTTGTGTTATATGCTAAAATTGCAACAGTCTACTGCATGTAGTTGTAAGCCGCAGTAGTGACGTACGCAAGTGAAGCCTTATTGAAATAGAGCAGTTCGTGTTATTTTTTTCCAACTCTTGTTCAGTGTCAGCATTTCGCTAGTAAGTGTTCTTACTGCTTGCAGGACTGAAGATGGTTTAAATACACGAAAGGAGTTTCCCTGCCAAATAAATTTCAGTGTATTCACTTGCATACGTCACTACTGTGGCTTACAACTATTAAAAGACAGATATGTGCAAGTTTGAATCGTCGCGAAAGGATGAAAACGGAGCCTAGCAGGCAGATTCCTCACAAGCTGGCCACGATGCTACAGCGTGTTTCATTACTGAGTCTACTATATCCTAATCATGTAACGACAGTGGGCCAGAAGATACTTGCATTGAATTCCATGGACTAAATTCCGTACTTTTCTCGGATTAGCTATTTCTTTCGTAGGAAAAAGCTTTATTACTGCAGCAGTAACATTTCTGTGGATGAGGCGTTGAAAATGGCAGGTGCACATAATGTTTTCGACCAGTGTTATTAACTTCGGAACAAACTTGACGTTTTTTTCGTGACAATGCTGAAATAACTATCGCGTTGAAAATATAAAATTGATTTGTTTTGCAACTGAAAAAATGGAGGTCTGGCTGACGACGTCAGCAAGCTAACATTTCAATTTTAAAATTTCGTGAATACTTACGACGGCAAATAAATACTTTTTGCGTTTTGTGCTTTCATCACATTTAAGTCACGCTGGACATCAGGAAAATGATAGGAATTATCGTAATTTTAATCATTTAAGAAACACCTTGACTCAGATTATCCCTCATTCAAATGTCCAATGTTTCTCTGCATCCATGTTTCGAAAGGAATACGTAGTGCAAGTTAACTTTAAAGACCCTTCAGCTGAAATCTGAGTTTACTGCAACTGTGACTGCGAGTATTTGTCATCAAAAATCTACGTTGTTGGAAGTCTTTGCTCATGCAAGCAAAGACCGGATTTCATTGTTGCATCACAAAACTACTGAAACTAAAGTGCTCTGACTTTTTTCATTCGGCAAGACTGGAATAAACTTTACCAAAAATCTTCATGAAAGCGTATCACTTTTGTTCAATATCTAGATCGACTTGTTGGCCTTAGAAGTGGAACATATCATTCAGCTTCCACCTGACCAAAGTATTACCTGCATGTGACAGCAGCGTGCTTCTACTTATTTATCAGCCATAGCTAGTTAACATCTCAGCAAACGTTCATTGACCGACCTTCTGTAGTTTTCGCGTTTTAGGAAGTTTGGCTCATTTTCATGTTGCCAAACCGCCATTCGGCCACGTCCAGTGCTTGATGTGATCAACGCCATCTAAGTTACTGGATGACCTGTCCATCTCATCGCTTTTTTGCACGCCTCCAGCATGGCATGGGATCAGGCAAAAGACCAAATAGTTTTCAGAAAACGTTTCAGGCACCTCACCTATATATACAGGCTCATGCGACAAATACGCTCCTGTAAACAAAAAAGTGTGTCTGGGTCACCAGGGCTGATGATAACATCAGGCAAATCTTGGTGTTTTGCTGTAATCGTCCGTCAGTGGGAGCCATTGAGTTTTGTACAGAAGAGATGTCACGGTCTCAACTTTTTTCGGACGGGACCACCCCATACACGCTACAACAAACCCTGATGCAAACCGGTACTCGTAACTGCCCTAATACTTTGGGTCCGGCCCAACCGGCAAATTCCATCTCAAGATATTCAGTAAAACATTTCAGTGATGCGATGTTATCAACTTCAAAATGACCCAACACAAGACAATTAAGATCATAATTCCTTATCTAATATGGAGAGCATTAGGCCGACATGTCTGAGCTAACAGCTAATTATGACATCTGTATTTCGCATATCATGATATTTGTGGCCTACTAAAAACGAGCTAGTTCCACTTGAATTTGATCTGCAATATAACAGCCTTCCAGCCGAAGCCTACCAAGTAGCAATGACCTTGCATCTTATCTCAAGTATGAAATGGTTAAGTGTGTCAAATATACTACGGCAGTATGCTTAGAACAATAAGCAAAATAGATAAGCACTGCACAGATTTCCAATCAAATCATACTGTAGGCCCAGAAAGGCAATGCCTATTTTGAAAAGCATCTCGTAAATCAAAAACATTTAGTTCACTTGCAGTGCATTTGCCTTTCCAGGTTTAGGTGTATGTTGTCTAGAATGCCGCGAGTTTACTGAAGACACAAATTCCACCAGAGGCTATTGTTAATGGAAACCAACGTTATGTTGCAAAGATTTTTTAGACGTTGAATCAGTTCAATATTATATAATTATTTAAAAAAATTAGCGGCCTGTATGATGAAATAGAAACATTTGTTCCGTTAGCGGCCCACAGAAACCTACCATTGACGGCTCTTTTACCCGCCCATGGCATCTCTATTGCAAAGGCTTGAACTGGCGTTTCATCAGATTTGGGCGGTGTTAGGAAGTAACCAAGTTAGTAGTGTTTATATTCATAGAAAATAAGTGCGTTGAATTTTCTGGTCAGTTTTTGACTTTTTTGATTGTTTCAATTTTCGTCCAATTTTTTTCGTACTATTACTGGCAAAGTTAAATTTTCCAGTGCCTTAATTTCCGCATGTTTTTGACAGGAATCTGAAGCCAAGTACAACAAAACGATTGCTGTTTATCGGAGTCATTTGCTGAAAGCTGCTGAGGTACGATAGCTTGTGACGGTGCACTTGTGATTTGTGATGATTGATGCAGCCAACATCGTGGTTGTCTCTCATGAAGAACAAAATATCTGAAGCGCATGTAGCTGTAGAGAAGACCACCGTTTGTGTTGCCCCTTGTCCATCTAGAATTCTAGATAAACCTCGAAATGTGGCTGTTCAATGTTACAATCGATTTTTTTCTATTGTCCGTCTTGGCGGTGTGTTTGGAGTGGTATTGTTACCGATGTATACCAATAAAGCACTGATGCAGTCGATGCCTTTGCACTAAAATGGTAGCAAAAATTTACTGAAGATATCCACCTCCAAAACCTACGTTGAGATCGTTACCATTGCGTGAATCGTTCGCCGTGTGTCGATGTTATTGAGCATCAACTATAAACGGTGGAAAATCATGTTTAGCTGATCCAAATTGAGTAACGAGAGGAGCAATGCGTTTCATGTCATTTTTTCATAATGAAGATAATGGCACTCATTTCAACAATTTTCCCATTTGTCGGTTGACTTCAGTGTCGTGTGGCACATGCTGCGAGTAATAACCTCTTTTTCGTCTCAAAAGGCAACGACGCATCATTTTCTTGGTTGTTGTATTCTTAACAAGTTTCGCTCACTTCAAAACCGTTCCAAACAGGACACCAGATGGCTTAGTGCTTTTTTATGAAAGCTTTTAAAAACTTACTTCATATTTTTGTTAAGTCGCGCACTTTTGAACCTCGTTGCATTGACTACAGTTGTTTTTCATCAATGCTTTCCTCGGTCGCATATGAAAAAAATGCTGAACGTTTGGGCGTTCTTCGACCAATCAGAAAAGCAGGATCATTGGAAAACTAGCTACTGTCTGCACCACGCACGATAAGTTGTGCCACATCTTCTGATGAACGCGAAGATGATTTCATAAATTCAACTCCAAAATTAAGTTTCAAAAGATGATTTTATTTTTGCTTAATAAACAGCAATCCTGTTTCCCTGCTCCGTTGTTCTTGATGCGTTCTCTCTCGCTCAACGAGCGAGGCATTTTTTATCTTACTGCTCCAGGGCTGTATTTCGAGGCTTGTTTGGCGTTGTCACCATGCTTAACTTCATCACTGGTGCAGTATGCATTTGCAGAAAGTGTAGTAACGTCTAGGTTCGGAGCGTTTGCGCAGCTTGAGTGTTGGAACTTAAGATTGCTAGCGATTTGTCGCTTTTGCTCATTGTCTGGCAGATTTTGCTGTATCAGGAACTGCTGATGTTTTTTTTAATTAACGTTCCGTTGCAAGCAAACTGTGATTCAACTTTTTGCTGAAAGCTCCTAAACTGTGAGATTTAGCGTGCAAATTTTGATATGGAACAATTATTGTCACGGCGCGTACGATCGAGTCCTTTCAGTTTTCAAGCTGATTCTGATACAACTCAGTGCAACTCTGGAGTAAAAACACAACCTGATAAGATTGTATTCGTCGAATTATTGCTTGCTAGTTCGGAAATGATTGTCTCTTGGGTAGATCGATGATAGCTGGGATAGGTAACAGATTCCTGCTTACCGGTAGTGCAGGACATGCGCCTGACCAAACAGAGGCGTTCGTATTTGACGGAAGCTCTTTCTCTTGAAAACCTTACTGCTTCAGTGAGACCACAGCATTTTTCACGACCTTTGCTTCTCATCGTAGTTGAATAGCCAGCCTCATGTCGTCATTGTCAGTTGCAGAAGGCTGGTGCACAGGAAATTTTCAGTTTCCTTCACAGGATTCTTTCAAAAATCAACAAAACATTGTTGCCTGATTCTGTCGCAGTGGCGTTGGCCCTTAATCTTTTTTGCCGTTTAATTCAAATGTAAAGCAGCAATCACCTAAAAGTTCAAATGTTAGCAACGCAAAGACGTACATCTAATACGCCGCGTAATTTTATTAGTCGCTTTTTCTGGTTTGGAAACCTGATGAAAGACACGACTGCTGCTCTTTCACATCTTTTGTCTACAATATTTCCAATGTCCACCAAACCTTCACGTAGTGATGATAACGATCCACACACCGCTGTGCAACCGCTACACCGCCAAACTTATCGAATATGCAGTCGAACGATTCTGGTTTGCTCGCTTTGAAACGAACGAACCTTTTTTTTGAGATGTGCTATGTCTGTTGAGCGCCAAGGAAAGCAAACAAAGAATTAACCGGCATGGTCGCACTGACCTGTTTTCGGTTGTCCAACGCCACGTCATCAACAGTAGATGTTATGGAAGTCCGTACCTGATGCGGTGTTACAGTGACTATTATACTTCTTTAACACACATCGTCAAATTTATCGAAAACGCAATTCAACAATTCTGCTTTGTGCACTGCGAGACGAGACTATATTCGGCGAAGCAAGAACGTAGAAACTTGCCAGTTTTGTTTGTTAAGGGACGCACTGACTGTAAACAAATGTAGCAAACTCTGCGGTTCATTTTTTGCGCTGAATTCTGTCGTCGTATGAACATCACAGGCTATCAAATCAATATTGGACATTAAGCATCAAGTCCTTACAGTGAGTCCTATACGCACAGATTAAAAATTACTTTTCAAGTGTTTATGACACCCAACTTTCAATTTCTTTGTTCTTACCAACTTTTAAAGTTTTGCCAATCTTTCTGAGAATTATTTTCAATTCAGAAGAAATTGTAAATTTTGATGTGCGTCTTGTAACATTTAACATCAAACCTCTTACTAACATGCCCTCCACTGTTTTTAGTTTGAATGTTTGCGAAATCTGTGCTGCTTTGTGTTGTAAAAGGCGTAGTAAGCATTGGACATAACTTACCATTTTCACTTGTACTTAAAGATCGAAAAACAGTAATAACCTTCTCTACAGAATTTTTTATCTGTTGTCTGAAACTCTCTTTGTTAGAAAATGTCTGACACTTCAACAAGGCGAGCTCGTCTTTGTTTTTGCCAACAAATTAACTTTCTAATGTTGAACAAACATCGAAAGTTTTGTTTGGCACAAGAATCGTATTTTCATGCAACCACACATCGTACTTTCCACTTTTAGCATTTCCTTTTTCATAGCAGTTTCATTTATGATACGCTGATGCAGTGGTTCCCGAACTGTGCGCAGCGGCACACTGCTGCGCCGCCAGATGTCATTAGGTGTGCCGCAAAAAATATTGAAATTAAAATCAATCAAGTAGAGTTTCTAAAATTCCACCTTGCCGACTTCTGTCAGTACAGCACACTATCGATATTGGTGGTAGTAATTCGATACGCGGCACAGTGCTACGACAATCGGGCCATAGCATATGTTGCCACTTAGCGGATATAAAACGTATTTATACCCACCATAGATTTAATACGCTTGTGAGAGCAGTATCTTATTCAATCATACGGAGAATTCATATGGAAGACATGAAAAAGGTTTTTCAAACAAACAAAAAACATTGTTTGGCATTTTTTAAAATCTCCGACTCATTTACTGCTGTCGGCTTGGAATTGCATAATTTTTTCTCAGGACAACAGTCCTCTCTTTTCTACCACGGTCCCATTTTATAAGTTACAAGCGGCTTTGCTACCTAAGTGACGTCACAGGGCAAAAGACGTAACATTTTTAGGCAAGACTTCGAAAACTACGGCACATTGTACAGTGTCAGTGTAGACTGTGCTGTTTCCGGAAAATAAACATAAAAGTCTATGCAAATCAGGTTAGCTGTTGTGCTGTACAGTATTTAAGTTTCCTTTAAGAAAGAAACTACTGTACAGTGTGTGTTGCTATCTGCAGATTATTGGTATTCTTCATGCTTGTATGCACGTAATAAGTGCGTATCAGTGCAGCCAAAAGCAATATTTTAATATAAGCATATAACATTGCTGCCAGATTTTGCAGATTTTCGTATGAGTTTAAACCATGATAAAGCCAATTTAGCAGATTTCCCCGGTTAAGAACAGTTTATTTAATGTAAATGTAGCAGATTTTGATATAAGTGTATACCAGAATAGCCAGATTTGGTAGATATTCTTTTTGTAGTAGATATTTGTGGAATTATGACATGTCTAATGCTTGGTTTCAAGAATCAAGTGACTGGAAACTATGGCATGATGGTGCGTGTGTATTTTCGTGAACTGTGATTTATTGTTTCCGGTATTCGTAGGTAGCCTATTCTCTATTTAGCATTTTCAAGAAAAAGTAAATGGTAACATGTTTTGTTCTACCTCTGGCTTCAGGGACAAAATCTTGTATATCAAAGGGTGAAAATTGAGTAGAGGGTTTCTAGTTTAATTCTGTTGTTTTTTGTAAAGTACAATAGTTGTTTGTTGCTTTATATGCTATAATTAGCGCCTTGTTCACGAGCACCGCTGTGTTTTTGCCAAGTTATTCATCTGGCAATGTCAAAACCCAACAGCATTAAGCCTGTTTCAGCTTGTTTGGCATTTTTTTGAAGCGATTTGGCATTTTTTTACAAGAGGTTTGGCATTTTTTGTTCACCTGGACCTGGCAACCCTGGTTTAGCTGTATAGAGGAGGTTCTAACATTTAAGTTTGTTTTAGTTCTATTAGAGTGAAAAGGAAGTGCTAGTCTGAGAAAACTTGCTTCAAAGAGAGGCCATCATTACTTAAACAATTTTATGTTTTAACAGGTGCTTGTTAAAATGGATAAATTTATCAAGAGGAAACATAGCAGTGATGATAATGAATCAGAAAGTAAACATTTATCAAAAGTAGCAAAGACCTGTAATAAAACACCAAAAGCTCGACCAAAACGTCAATTTTGTGATGGTTATTTGAAATATGGATTCACTGGACAGGCAGTGAGGATCAACCTTTCCCATTGTGTGTCATTTGTGGCGAAAAAATGCCAAACGAAGGTATGGTGCCCAGAAAGTTAAAAAGACATTTTACAACCAAACACTCACATCTTCAAAATAAAAATCTAAACTATTTTCAGAGACTGCTAGAGCAGGAATCCAAACAAAAAAACTGTTTCTGAAAAGGCACAAGTTGCTTCCATTGAGATCGCCGAAATGATTGCACTGCAAACAAAATCACATACTTTAGCTGAGTCGATCATCTTGCCTGCTTGCAAAAAGATTGTTAAAACAATTCTGGGTGACACAGCCGAACAAGAAATACGCAAGATCCCCTGTCAAACAATCCAATCCAAAGGTGTATTGTGGATTTATCTGCTAATATCGAGGAAAGTATACAGACGAAGCTTCAGAACACCCTTGAATTCGCTTTACAAGTTGATGAATCAATTGACAGTTCAGTTTATTTCTACATCCCGACCAAGCCCAGAATAGATAGATAGATAGATTTGGCGGTACTGAATTAATTGCGCTAGATATACTCGATAAAACAGAAAAAACGCCGGGGCACCGAAAAAACAGAGGTTGTCTAGTCAGGTGCCCCATTAAGTACGTGAGATTGATGTTTCCATGGTGAAGGTTGTGTCGACCGCTAGACGTGCTGACGCAGAATGCTTCATCAGTAATACAGGGACAGGAAGCGACGGCTGTAGCTGTCATTTAAGTCAGTGCCCCTACCAGCGGCAAACCAGAGTTCCTTGCGTTTATTCGTTTCGCTGATGGAAATCAAATAGTAAATCAATTTTTGTGCTGCAAGGAAATGTCTCTCACTACAAGAGGCCAGGATGTCTTTGACATATCTGCTTACCTTGAAAAATATAATTTATCATGGAACTCGTGCGTTAGAATATGTACTGATTGGGCACCATGTATGATCGGCAGTATTAAAGGTTTTGTATCACTCGTACAAAGAGAAAATCCTAATGTTGTGCAAACTCACTGCTTCCTCCATAGGGAAGTACTTGTTTCAAAAACAATACCAGATGAATTAAATCAAGTTTTAAAGCAAGTTGTTGAAATAGTTAACTTCATGAAAACAAGACCATTTTGAAGTCTCGTTTATTTGAGAAAATTTGTGTTGATATGGACTCTCAGCACAAACGTTTGATTCTGCACACTGAAGCGAGGTGGCTCTCAAGAGGAAAGGT
>JGI24021J15306_10001222_pt1 | contig 24338 bp, 9 predicted proteins | sample Ectturendosymbi1_FD_15306 | JGI IMG/M metagenome (IMG submission 15306) | reverse complement strand
CGCCCATGCGATCATTGACTATTTTATATCAGGTTCCACAAACAAGGCTAGCTCATCTAATGAAACGAAGAAACGTTTTTGACTAATTGTTAGCATAAGTCAATTTTTAATACTTTTGGTGATGATTTTAAATGAAATCGAATATCATGTCAACAGCTTTTCAGGTCTGGTGGGGGGATGCATCCCCTGCATCCCTCCCCTGTGTCCGCACCTGACCAACGTCTACTTCAGATAAAAAGAAAAAAATTCCTGGAGCACAACGTAAAGGTTTTGAAATGAATAGCTTCAAAAATATAAAAAAATTAAAACTGAGAATAGCGATGACATGCAGTTGAGCATGAGCAATGAAATTTAACTGTAATTTGATTAAAACACACCTCTTGCGTGCACAAATCTAGTCACAGCCAAAGTGATTGATTCATGATAATTTATTGCATCTTGAAGTAAGCGCGGTATAATCTTTTCCTAGAAAATCTCCTCAACATATTTTAGCTCCATTTGCAAAACGTATAGTCTGTGTGCTTTACAAAAATATAATTTTCTCAATGAAAGATCTGCAATTATTTGAACTAATTCAAAACCCTCTCAAGTAACCAAAACAATCTAGACATATCGGTATCAGATGTGCCAAAATTATTAAAATTATTTTAGGAGTGCAGGCGCGTTTTCCAACAACTCAGCAATTACTATCAAGATCATCTGACTCGAAAAAACAAACTTGCTGCATTTCAAAATATATTTTTTTCAAAAACAAACATATTTTCCCCAAAAATGTGGCAGATACCAAAACTGCAGGAAAAATAAAAAATACCGCTAGTAGCCTTTATTCGCGGTCAGTTGAAGATTTAAAATTGTATTCTGCTCGAAACTTGTGGTTTTACATACAAAAAAATAAACTAAGTTGAGACATGAAAATGGGTTATTTTTCAGTAGTATTTTGTGCTGTTCATTTCCACAGGGTTGCTATAACCAAACTGGGAAATTACTTTTACAGGGTAAGTATGAATAACCGAGGTTAAGCATGAGTCATGCGCGTCGACTGGGCCTGTCTGGTTATGGTTTATTCGTGCATTTTGCCTTATCAGCGAATTCCTTCATGGGACGCATTTACGCAGTCAAAATGTAAAACTTGTTTTTGAAAAACATCATTGGAAAACCCATGCACAGCTTTTGTTTTCACACGTCAGGCATGCGCTGCCATGTTGGCAGTAACCCCCACTTACTCAAAAGATACAAAACATATGCATATTTCGATAGGACTGCTCGAGAAAGCGCTTAAAAAATCAGCTGCTGATATAGAATCTGCTTTATACGTGTATTGCAAGTCTTTTTAAAATTTAGTTGAAAGCGGTATTATGCTTTTTATCAAAATATGCCAGAGCAGTGTAAACAACAGCAGTTGCTATAAAATCTGGGAGTGAGTTCCTGATAGGGTGGAAAAGCAGCAAAGTTCCGTTTCCAATTTAATAGGTTAGGCAGAGGTATTGTTTGAGAACTCTTCACACACTTTAGTGTTTGGAATATTTTTACTGTTCATTTTGTTTTCACCTTTTTTTTTCTGTCAAAAAAGTTGACAGTTTCTTGCTTGAAATGATTCTGCGCGAATATGTATTGGAACGGTGTGTCACGCATTTCCTGGTTTTTGCCTTAGTTTACGAGTTCTCCGCTGCACTTTTACGATTATAGATCACTGTGAGCTTTGTCGCTGTCTTGAACAAGCTTCATCAATCACGTGCAAGCAGACGACTGACGCAAAATTTATTTGTCAACTCACGGGTTGAAGGAGAGCAGCCACAAAGCACAAAGCAAACAAAACACGCAAGTATAAATAGGCTGTGTCTAGAAAAAGATTCAGTCGCGTAAAGACGATCAGCTTGACATATTGCACTTGCTCTGGTGTCGAATACGCAGCATGGCTCTTACCATTGTTCTAGCTCAGGAGTTCCCAACCTGGGGTACATGCACTTCTAGGGATACATTTGCCTATCTGAAGGGGGTACATTTATTGTACAGCCGAAACAAATTAACTTCTAGTCATGAAAACGGAGTGTACCTCCATAGCTTTAAAAATCTAAAAGTTATATTAAAAATTCAGTGGATTTTTGTTATTTTGTAAACCCCTGTTCTAGGTACTCCAAAAACAATGAATAACTTCAGCTTTTTTAAACTTGACACACTGCTTTCATGCTACCCTTTTGTCACTTCACTTCCTAAGTAGTTTCTTTCACTAACTGAATACACAGTATGACCTCCCTTTCACTTACAGCACTTTACTCAAACGAACGCTGTTTTCGTTTGCTGTTTTTTACTGGCAGAACCATCTTTTATGCGTACTGATGCATTCTAGGTTTTTGCTGTGGTATTAACATTTGGTTTATGCTTATGTTTTGCAGACGGTGGTGTCTGATGAGCACTTGCAGGCACCAAACGTAGATAAGGCACCAAAATCTGGTTGTGACAACGCATATGTGAGCATTTTACTTTATGTAAACTTAAACAAAGGAAATGAAGAAGTAAATATTTCTGAAATAGGATAAAAATTGCGTTTTAAAATTATTGTTAAATTGTTGTTTAACAGCGACACAGCTAATACCAGCCCTTGTTTAAAATGTAGTCGAACTATTTCTTTATGTCTCAACACATAAATCAACCGAGATGGAAAAGACGAAAAGGTAAAAGCTATCTTTAGCGTAGTTCAACGCTAAAATTGTAAAGCCAGAAATGAGATATATCTTAGTGAACGCTTTTAAGTAGTTCATCTTCAGCTTTGTATCATTTTTGTAGGTTGAGATCAGATCCTAGATAAATCTTCCCACACAATGCATCTTTAAGTCACAGTGCAATTTTCACAGTTTAAAGCTGTAACGCCGGAAGTTAGTTTATATCTGAAATGACGTGTTATTTTAGGTACACGTCAGACCAACGACGTAGTGGAAGCAAATCTCTCAAATTCTCAGTGGGATTCGATAATCTAGGGCTGATGGTAGATGAGCAGCCTCACCCAGGTAAACTGTCGTTCAGTAATCTTAAGAAGTTCGAATGAACTATTTCCATTTTTAGTTGCCCATTTTTCACGTGTCCGCCCATAAACACAGCAACAGTATAGGAATATGAGAATCAGCAACCGCAATTTTGCAAATAACCAAACTCTACCGATTTTTTGTTTGGTTTCCATTCATGCATTTCAAGCAAATTTGAATTAGTATCAAGACATTTACGCAGAAGTTTTTTAAAAATCGTTTTGTCTTAAGTAAACACCAAACTGCTCCCTTCACAATAAGACAGCTTTGATTGTTTGTTCGGCGTGGCCGCGTAATACCACGATAAATGTTCAGGTGATATGATTTGAACTGGTATTGCAAAAGATACATACACTTTGTTCTTCATTAGTCATTTCCCTTATTTAGTTAATCATTAGTCACAAATTTCAAGACCTATCAATTTGGTCTTTATAAACGTAAAATTCAATGCTTGGTACTTGCAGAAGCTGCGAAAGCCTTCTGTGTGCTGCAGCAAAGCTGCACAAACAATGAAAAAGTAGCGCATTGGTTGTTTTGCAATTGCTGTTTGCAGCCTGTGGTGTTTTTATCTTTTGGCCTGGAATCTGTTGAGGTTAAGATTTCACTTCTAATGGCCCCTGTAGACCTGCACTTGTCACATCAGAAGAGGTACATTGCTTTTATGTCAAAGCAGCATTATATAGTTTACCTTCTATATGTTTATTTTGAAAAAATATGTTTAGCTCACAGACACAGAACTGATACTCATGAAGACAGGAACTCGAAACATAGGCACTTTGTTTCGTTGCAAGATCGCCAAAACACTTCTAGGACTGATCTCGCTGCAAAATTTTGTTAGCAATAATACAACGTGCAGCCTGCAGAGGGTGATGTGCCAGTGACGCCACGTTTTTGGAAAAACTTTTTTTGAAAGTATTGGCCTCTATTTTGCGGTATTTGAGTCGTGCCCGTGTGGGCAGTGATGCAGCGCCTTGTTAAAAGTTTTCCGAATTGAAACCCTGTGCAGAGATGCAATTCTAGAACTTGTTGTAACCTTGTGGAAGTCTGTATGCTTGTCTGAGGTCACATTAAGACTTCGAACACTAAATTTGTAAGGTTATAGTGTGAAAAACAAAAGGAATGTGTGCCATTTTACGGATTCTTTAAATACCTTTAAAGGATGTGTCAATGACAAACCCACAAGCTGAATTTAGAGAATATTTTATGAAACATGTATTTGGTCATAAAATTCTACTTTGATTCATTATCATATCAGATGAAAAAATCTTTAGACTTTATTTTATGACTATAGCGTGGTTGGGGGTATATCGAAATAAAAAGGGCTTGCCTCTCGCCTAATTATTAACTCGAGTGACTCAAGCGCTGAAACCAAACAAAGCAAGCAGCCAAGCTGTGAGGTAAAAACGTCAACCACTAGACAATACGAAAAGGTTATTAGGTGACAGCCGTGTTATGGATTAAAGGTACAGCTATTGCTTTCGTAAAAAGTATTTGTGCAAGCTTTGACAAAAAGTTGCAGTCAAGCAAAAGCAGATTGTTACCTGAAAAAACGCTTCAATTGTTTTGCGTTAACTGCAAAGTAACATTAATACATTACAAAAAAGCAGTAGCTTTTAAGTGTAACCGAAGCATATACTGTTTTTAAGTAACAACTTCAACTACGTTTCTAAGGAAGGTTTCTACAAATCAAATTGATTTTTTGCCTTAAATTGAGTCTTGTTACGAGTGTAGTACTGTTTCATTCATCACTTGGTACTTCTTTGACAGTCAATTCATTATAATTCTTGGAGCAAATGTCCCTTGTTAGGGATTAAAGGAAGGCTAAAAGCACATGCTGGAGTTAGGTTGATGTTAACCAGGGGCGCAACCAGCTCTTCATTTCGGGGGACAATTTTCATGAAATTTTATTCGATGACGTCATCGTGTTTATTCAACCGTGGTACAACTTTTTAGCAAACGGTCACATATAATAACAATAATGTATTTTTGCCCGCAGACACGAAGTCCGTAGTGTACAAACACACACAGTCTGCACAACGCTGTTTTATGAAAACAGAACGTTTTACAACAGCGTTGGAGGCTGAATCACCAGTGTCAAGCGAAATATCTGACTTCACGCTATATGCGCATGCACACAGCAACACTCTACATATAAAATACGCTGAGAAAACTGATGATTAGGGCTTAGGGTTTGGTGTTTAGGTGAGTGTGTCGGGTTAGGGTTTGTGTCACAGAAAAAGAAAAATATTTGAAGTCTAAGACTAATTTCAACATTTTTCACTGGTTTTACTTATTCTCGTAGTGTAGCTTGTTCTGGGTATCTGAAATCTAACCATAAAATTTTAATCTACACAACACACATCAAAAAGTAATCACCAAACTTCATTCCTTTACTCTGCGAAGCAAAATAACTAACAAAAAATAATAGGTCAGAAATTCCGCTTGCATGACCTTCTGAAATTCCACCATATTTGTGATGCATACATGGGCGTACAAAAGGAACGAAAAAGTACATTTTTTACTGCATTTGAACATCGGGAAAAAGAGGCTCGCAGCTTGTTTGCTGCACAATATGTTTGTTACAGTTGCCTCTGAATGTCTTTGTCATCTGAGAGCTCAGTATTCAGTACAGCTCCCAGATATTTGTAGTGGTTAACAGATTTTAGATTTTCACCACCCATTTGTCAGTAATGCTGGGGTGACTATGCTTTTTGTGCTCTCAGCCTTAAACGTCATACCAACAGTTTTGCTGCAGTTGAAAATATTTCCATGCGATTCAGCGTAATCCTGACACACAGATAAAAGTTCTCTTCGCAACATTTCCGAAAATGAGAACGTTTCAGTATTAATCAAGATGCAGACCAAACTATCAGGACAGAGTAAAAATGAGTATCCTCATACAAACACCTGGTTCTGTACTCAACTAGTGTAGTCATGGCTTTAGTGTGACAGATGCATAGGCTACTACAGTAGTAATCCTGCCTAATTTTCGTCTTGTTTAGCAAATTCGTTCTAGCTCTATTATTCTGGCATGTGTTTGAATTTCTATCACAAATGAAGATCCCAAACTTGAGAGATAGGGATAACCTATGTCAAGGGTGAGGGGATCTTTGAATGCTACTATTTTGGGCAAAACACATCAGGTGCCTTGTGTAATTGGCGCATAACGGATCAGGTGTGTTTGGAGCAAAACGGCTTTTTCTGGCATCCATGAGTTGTGTGAAAGTTTTTAGAAGCACATTTAAGGCTATGAGCTTTCAGGGCTTGCACTGGTTGCAAAAGTTAGGGTCTTGTAAAGTGTCATTTGGAGCCAAAGTGGTCCAGTAGGTAGGTACGTTCAACACTTGATTAGCGCTCATATGACACTTTACTAAACCTTTTTCCCAAGTCGTGGTGCTGGAATCAACGCAGAAAGACACTAAAATGTGAAACAGTTTAGTTGAACGCTAAATTTAGTTGAAAGCTATCACGTTTCGAACCGAAAATGCAGCTAAACAACATTTTTAAAGAAATGTACTACGTCCGCTTTGCCTCTTAACAAAAATAATCAAAAGGTCGTAGAAGAACAAGAGGTTTGACGTGACACTAACTGTTATGTCAAGATTTCTCTAATCAATTTGAAAGTTTCAGAAATTTGCACGGTTCAACAGTACCCTATTGTTATAAAGTTTTTTGAGGGCAAATTGAGGCCTGCCTAACAAAAAATACTACACGAACAAATAGATAAAAAATGCCTTGGAAATACCAACATTTTGAACTATCTCCCAAGTTTTGACACTTTCTGCATATCTGTGGTTGACTACCAAACATTTACGAAATTTTCGATCAGATAACCTTGTCTCAAGATAAATCTTGCAAGGAGATAATTATTAGTAGGACAAACAAAAATTCCAATAAGACTTCTTAAAAATGATTAGAATATGAAATTTCATCTTTATTCTTTGAAAGTTTTTGCAAATGTCAAAATTGCCATGCAATGTTTTGAAAATTTCGGGGGGGACAAATGCCCCAAATGCACCCTCCTGGTTGCGCGCCTGATGTTAACTGATATACAGTCAGAGTAAAATTTACAGTTAGGGAATATTTAAAATTCATGATTGTTATGCGAACGTTTGTCTAAAATGAACTATGCTGCGGTACTTTGAGCGAAGATGAGTTGCTGATGGTTTATGAGAACGATAAATTCTGTAGAGAAAGTAATGTGTGAAGCTAACGTTTGACAGTACGAAAAGTTTGAATCCATTGCACGAGGCTATTCGAGTATAGAAACTTTGAGTTGTTTCACTTTGACTTAAACTCAAGCGCGGAGCGCAAGAATTGAGCTATTTTTAAGATACATGATCAATGTCTTATATATTAGTCTTCGCTTGTCACAGCATTAGCTGCAGTAGTCTAGAGCCTTGTTCAGTTCATGTTTTGTCTGCGTATAATTCTTTTCCTTCTTGTTTATCAAAGTTCTTGTTTACCTTTTAAAGAACATTTTTACGTGAGGTTGGAGAGGGTATGATACAGGTTTGTTTTGGGTTGAGCTGCGCTAACATTTTGAATAGCACTGTTTTTTGAAATTAAGAAATGAATTTGATTTGCGTCTAGAATAAAGCATTTTTGTGACATCACTTTTTTGTTAAGCTGTGTTGTTGTTGTTGCTAAGCTTTGTTCTTTGGGACACACATCCTTTGAGTCCGACTATGTTCCGCGTCAACTGAATACTTTTTGTCACAATTCTACTGGAGTCACTGACTTTAGTGCAATCAAAAATTCGAATAGAAGCTTCGAATCAATGGAATAAGACCTCGTGTCAGTTTTGAATCAAGCAAATCAAACTCGCTCAACGATTTGCTTCAACTTAAAAGCAGAGTGAGGATAAAGCGCAGTCCTGTTCACGAAAATCCCTGGTTTTAACCTCTTTTTCTAGTCGTGATTCCCGGATTAAAGGTGTTAAAATACAGGAATTTCATGAATGTATCTATGAACGTCAAAGTGGTGCTACGTTGCATGGAACTGTGGTTTATTTATATTTCAGACAAATTTTACAACACAAATTCGCTGCCTTGGCAATAAAGGGAGATCTGTGCCATAATAACTTTGGAATTGTAGTAGTGTCATTTGTTGCTAACAATTCATTGAACAACTGCAACATGTGTAGTAAGCGATCAGTGGTCGCTGCAAGTTATTTTTTTACTAGATCTAGTAATTTGATAAGTCATTTAATGATCTAGTAATTTCCGAGAAGAATCTAGTTATTTTTGAAAATCTTGAAATTTAGCAATATGAGTTAAGTGATGCCCTGTTTCCCTGCCCAATGAGAATTTCTCGTGGAAGTCGTCGAGGCCTCAACTGGATGTGTCCATGTGGTGCAGAAAGTAATGGATTTACCGAGACCACAGCAAAAAAAGGCGAGACAACCTAGAAAAGTTTAATGAAGCACTCAAAACTATCAAGCCCACGTCACTTAAGGCTGAACGTATTTTCACGATGCCAGGATTTCTACTCTGGTCCTCAAATCCCAACCATGCTAAAAGACCTGCCTAACCCTTATTTTGGTTGCATGTTTCGAATCGAATTATAGTCAAAATGTGACTTAAATCGGGCTAAAAAATCAATCAGACTTGATTCTAGTCACTTTTTACGAAACGTATGATTCGAAACGAGTCACCAATCGACTTCGCAAAGATCACTCTCGTCAAGTTGAGTTAAAGAATGACGTGGCTTATGTCGAGTCAATGAATCGAGTAATACAACCACTGCATTTGAGTAAGTTGAGCAAGCACGGTAAGCAAGAATCTTTTGAAGCTTAAACAAAGAACGTATAGGTATGAGAGTAACTAGTCTCCACAAAGACGACGAAGTTGATTAAACTTCGCCGCCTTTGTGGAGACTATTCACTTAAAAACAGGTATGTGCAAGCCTGAAACATCGTAAAGTCATAAAAGCAGAGCCCAGTCCGCTGATTCCTCTAAAGCTTGCAGCAAACCTAGAGCTTTTAATTATATAAGTTTAGGTGTTTGTACAAAAATAGCAAAACAATCACAATCTACACTCTAACAAAATTCTTGAAACAATGGCGGTGTTGGACTATTGTTAGCAAGGCGTCATCATAAAAACAGAAATTAGATTTAGAGTGATTTGGATCAAATCTACCAAGGACTAAGGTGAACTATTTTCTTTCTAACATACAGATTCAATTTTTGGACAATTTTGCTGATGTCATGGAACTTTCTTTTACATAATAAGTCAAAGCAGTTACTTAGTAAGTTGAAATGAGTAGTAAAGAGTTTTGTTGGAAGCAAAAAGATGTTGAGACCCTTAGACAAAGCTCGCACAAGCTCGACTAATCCATCTACAAGCTACTGTAATCAACTCAAATACAGGCATTTCAGAGAGACACTTCGCAGGCTATGCTGTAGACTTGCAGAAGCGTGTGCCGCAGTGGAAGTTTTCCAGCTCTGCCAGTGAACCGTCCATCCGCATCAAAACTTAATTCTTGACTTTGCTTTATTTCTTGTAAAGTTTTAGGTATGTTTTTAGATAATGAGTGTAATATTGTTATGCGTTTATTCGTTGTTGTCCTTTAACGTGAGTGGAAGCCGACTTAAGTTTTTCTAGATTTCCTAAAACAATTTCTTAATTTTCACTGTAGCAAATTACATTCCAGCAAACAAGTTTTAAAGCAAGGTAATGATTAAATTTAGAAAATGTTTTTAAAGCGGTTTAGTCTTGCGGCGGTCGTGATATTTCTACAACTTGAATAGGTTTGACAATTTTATTGCTTCTAAAAATATTCTCAGTGCTGTTCAATTCTCTGCAGCTTGATATTTTTTTCTGTTTGTCTTGCTGTCATGGTCCGGTTTATGTCGAAGTAAAGAAAGTACAAGAGCAAGTGCATATGTCGAAACATTCATTGGAAAGTTACAAGACTACAGATCATCTTTGCAAAGCAAACTCAACTTGTTTTCTAATTTATGCCAAAACTTGTATCATACTCCACGAGTACACGTTACTCGTGTGTTTACCTTGGAGCTTGCGCAATACAGTTATCAAATGTCAACAAAACGCTTTAGTTGCTGATGCACTCCGCCCAGCTGTAGAATGCGCTTAAGTTGCCCAGCAATTACGGCTGGTTTAACCTATAGTAACGATCAACCTGGAGATTTGCCATTTCTCTTAACGTTTTCCCTCAGCAATAAGTGAAACAAAAATAGCTGTATTTTTTAGTTATGTCAAGCTAAGACGAAGAAATGATTTCACAGAATAGTTAAATTTCCGCTGATAGCAAGTCCTACAGTTTTTGGCTTGAAGAATGATCACATTTTCTGTTTTATATGCAGCAATCGTTTACTGAGTGGATCCAAAGTTTGATTAAAGACTTTATAACTTCTAGATGTATTGTTGTCGATTAATATCTTTAGTGCCAACCAGAAGGTTCACGAATCGAGCTCACAAGCAAACAGTAAATGGTTGGAAAACTTATGCTTGTTTCCTGCAGATTTTTAAACACTTCAGTTTTGTCAAGGTTGCCTATAGGCATGTTTTTAAGAATAGAAAGACGTTCAATGGTAACTCAGCTTAATATACTTGCTTTTATTTCATTACTCTGTCCGAGTCATATGTTTAGTTAAGAAGGCACTTGGTTTGTGTCCTTCCTAATTTAACGACAAAAGCAAACTACAAAATAGCAAGCAGGACTTGCAAAACAATGAGCTGTTTTGATGATTTTCGGATAAGGAAAAGTCAATGACTCCTTTTTTGCTCTTCTCTTTCCTTTTCAACAAAAACTTAGGAATTTTAATGATAGTTCTGTGGTTCTGAACTCAAGTTTTGTACTCCAACTTTTGACCCCCACAGTAAAAAGTCCTGCCTACACCATGAGTCTATCGCAATGCCACCTACTAGAACGTCTGAACCATTTATGGAATGCAAAAGAGTTTCCCAAAAGTTTGTTTGTATGAGGTGTAAGAACCGCGATATTTCAGGTGAACAAACACGTGTTCGGTGAAATGCAATGTCACTGGTTGTCGAAACGTCTTAAGTTTCAGTTGCTGACATCGTTCCAGCAATATATGTGGGCCAATAGACTGAATCGATGAGATTTTCTTGGTGGCAGTTGTCTTTTACGAAATGTTTAATATGATTTCATTTGAATTATCGGTTTTTGCCATTTCTTCTACGACTCTGCAAGACTTCCAACTGTCACTCTTTTCCAAATTTCGTGATTGTGTGCCTAATAAGACATTTTTGTAAAAGAAACTGTGCAATAACATCTGGAAGGTTTGGTTGATCCTGCAAGGTCATACGTCATTTTCAATACGAGACCAAAAGTCGGTCGACCAAAGTTTAAGGAGAAAGTGGAACGGACCGACGGCATGCTTTGAATTTGTTCTATTGCAAGATGGGCTGACAAAGGATATTTTTGTTCTTGTTGATTACTATAAGCAATGTAAAGCTTTTCAAAAGTATTTCACCAATAAAGTTCAGTGATGGCCATACATTGAGTAAATTCATTCAAATTGTTTTTATATACAACTGATGGTTGCAGTTGGAAGAGCACTGGACGGGTTGGTGCAGCTGGTGATGAAGGATGGCTTGAGTTGAAATTTAAATAGAAGCAGAGACGGTTTCTTGCAAGTTGAAGCGAATGCTGGAACGAGTTAAACAATTTTGTTGAAATACTTGTAATGGACATCCAAACTCTCTAAGTTAACATTATAAAATTTAGAGAGAATTCTTGAATGCAACCCTGCGCAAGAATACAGTTGAAGCTCACAGACAACAACAGAAAAGTTTACATATTTCTTAAAAATATTTATATTCAGAACGACAAAGTCATGAACAATCTTTGGTTGATACGATAACCTACAATTTTTGCCACCAATTCACCACACTCAATTAGTTTCGCAATCTACAATTTACAAAAATAATTCCAATCCAGGTTTTGAAGAGTGTGGCTGATCATACGACGAAGAAGGTCTAAATATACGCAAGATTAAGATTTTGACATTCAAATGTACTATTCATTGATTTTTGTCGAGCTTCAAATGCTCAAACGCGGTGTTCCTTTCTAGAATAACGAAGCTTAGCTGTGTGATTACAAAAAGAAATATATTTAGTTGGAGTAAAAAGTAAAAGACATTTAGCTTTCAAATCTTCTACTTTCAGCTTGAGTTTATTCAAATAGTAGAAAGCATGTCCCTTACGGCTACGTGTGATGAAGGGTGAACATTTCGTGATCTAGCAACAGGAGCAGCACTGATTTTGTTCAACGCAAACTCATCATGCATAGTAATTATTAACCAAGGTTGTTCGTCCAACGATTCCCAGTACAAGGCGGATGCCAACACATACATACAGATACTAACATACCTTCAGTTGACCGACTGCATGTGTCTACAAGGACTTTGACAGCAAAGTGCTGCTCGGTGCACTGTACACATGTCGCCGTCCGTTTACAAAGCAAATGCTGGTCGCTTTCAGTGTGTTGTTTAGTATGTTGTTAAAATAGTTTAACCAAGTTCTTTAACTTTTTATGCTCTTTCACTTAAGAATCAAATCCAGCTTAACGAAATAAAAAGCAGATTGTCAATGAAACTGTGACGTTGTCAACAGAAATGTCTACATTGTCCGGCGTTCGCGAATGCCGCATAACCAAAAATTCAGATGAAGAATTTGAGTTTTTCCTGAAAGTAGATGAAGCTCGAAAAGGCCAGGTAAGATGTGGAAGTTTTCGTTTTTGGCAAGGTTTCAGTTTATATATGGAATTGGCTGTACAAATTTCATACACAAGTGTTCATAACATCACGATTTTTTCAGGGTGTAACGATTTGCTAAAGTAAAATTAATTCCATTAACAAAGAGTTGTTTCGTTTTGGATGCTCAGTCAAAAGATTACTTTGTAAGATTTCAATAAGTTTTTCCCAGGCTTCCATCATCTTGCAAACCTGTTTCTACTTGTTAATTTTCACTTGATGTTATAAGTGTACAATAAACACGGTTTGATCTGGGTTGTATTCTAATATTTTACAAGTGCTTTCAGGATAGATACTTACAGGACCCAGTTACGCAATTGAATGACCTGCCTAGTTTCCAGAAAGGCTAAATTGTAGCATTTCCTACGTCACTCTAACAGGCCTCCTGTGGTTGTCTTCAATGCTTTCAACAGATATATGTTCTTTCAGAGTGCGGTTGGTGGTTCAGGTAGCGGGTAACTGTGTTTGTCCAATTAATGTAAATTTGATAAATATGCTTAACAGCTTGCTTTTCTTTTTTGAAAACGAACAACCATGAGACTCTGACCAAATGGCTGCTATAAGAAAGTTTCAGCATGATTTTTGTGGTAAAACACACGAGGATTCCTAAGTTTAGCTGCTGTAGTAGAGAGTGAGAACCACAGTTTGTATGTATAAAGATTGGCAAAATTTTACTTGGACGAGGCCTGGGTGGTAATGCGATAAATATCGCAAATAAATATGCAAGATATTTTGTTTCACATTAAATGTCGTTGTTTGGTGATGTTGTGATCATCGGCGTATTTCGCATACAAACTGGGCTAGTTCTAAGACTAATTTCAAATAAAGTTTTGTGTTGTACTTTCAACCATAGAAGTGAATTTGTCTGCTATTCTAAGACTCTTCTACATTCATTGTCCAATGAGGATTTAATGAAATCTAGCTGACACGGTTTTTAGAAACACGTCAAGCCTTCTACAACCTTTCTTTTCATATACAGCACCATTGCACTTATCTGCAAGCAATGCATTTTTCGATCCTTACATCATACAGTACTTGGGGCCTTTGAATGAATACTCTTATGTTGATCTTTTTACTTCTTTTTAGTTCAACCAGGTTTTTTAAAGATGTTTTAGGGACCCGATTCAGGTCCCTAGAATTGAGAATCGGGTCCCTAGAATCAGAGAAAATCAAGTCCCTAGAATCAGAGAAAATCGGGTCCCTAGAATCAGCGAAATCGGGTCCCTACAGGTCCATACCGGGTACCTATCATTTTCCTTAAAAAAACCCTGGTTCAACTATCATGCTTACATGGAAGAATGCTCAGCTATTTTCGAAAGTGCAATAATTGATCGAACTGAGCGAATAGATAAGCATTGTATTGCTAAAGTTCAAATCGTGAGATTTTGTTTTCTGCAAATTTGCTGTTACCAGAATGTTAGCTTTTCTACCACAAGGTTTTGGTGAAATGCCAAATTGACAAATGATTGTGATGTCTGCAGTTCACATGGGCCTTTGTCGAAATTCGAAATCAATTAGACAATTCCCAAGTCTATCAAACTACAGTTGCATTTGAAAACGTAGAGGGTATTTAACACTTTCCATCGGTTGGAAAATTTATTCTTGTTTATAAGCATTGAATACTTCCAGACTTGGAAGCTAAAGCTCAGCACAACAAAAACGGTGTCGGCAGCATTCCATCTTAACAACAACGAAGCTAAATGTGAGTTGAAACTCAACTTCAACAACAAACCCTGCCCTTCTGCTCCGAGCCCAAATACCTCGGAGTAACGTTGGACAGGTCGCTCACGTATCGCAGACACCTTGAGTCACTTCGCAAGAAGCTGACATCACGCGTCGCGCTCCTGAGGCGGCTTGCTGGATCCAGCTGGGGTGCTGGAGCAACGACTGTGCGAACAGCCACCCTAGCCCTGGTGCATTTAACTGCAGAGCACTGCGCTCCTGTCTAGTGCCGCAATGCTCATACCCGCCTTATCGACCTCGCCATCAACGACATCTTGCAAATTGTGACTGGATGCCTGCATCCTACACCAGCGGACAGCTTTCCAATCCTCGCAGGCATCCAGCCTGCTGAGCTTCGTCGCAATAGAGCACGCTGTCTCTAGCACGTCGTACCATGGAGCCTGGACACCTACTCCACTCATCGCTCACCCGGCCATCGAGTGCAGATGCACGGCGCCTCAAATCGAGACACCCATTTGTACCCGCCGCATAACATCTCACTAGTTCATCTGACAACTACAACATACGTGTGACGCACTGGGCGGATCACCAACGGAGTGCGGAATGGTTGGATACCCAACAAGACTCCGTACATTCAACCTCAACACGCGGCACCTACCCACCCTGGAGTGACCCTCCCTAGAACAGCCTGGTTCCGCCTTAACCGCCTCCACACCGGTGTTGGGCGTTTCCTCTCCTGCTTCTACAAATGGATATGGCCTCCTCTGCGACCTGTGAGTGTGGCGTAGAAGAACAAACCGTAGACCATGTTGTCCTCCACTGTCCATGCCATCAACCTCCTCATGGACTGCACAGCCTGAAGGTTCTGGACGATGAGACAATCGAATGGCTGCTCAACACCTGCCTCGAGATCTAGTACAGCCAAGCAGTGGTCAGAAGAACTGGCTCAAAAGACGAAGAAGAAGCTTTGAATTAGGGTTAAGATCAAGACTTGGCAAGGGAAAATATCTTGTAAATCATATAAGATTTGCTTGTTTCACCACGTTTTCTGTGGAATGTTTCAAAAGCGAACTTTGAGCTTGCTTGAAATTGATTGCTTTGTATCCAGACTTTGACGTAGACGCACATTTCTACCTGTGTGTTTATTACTTATGCATATCTACCTAATGTTTGCTGTTGTAGTCTCGCCTCCACTCCGTGACCACCGATTTGATTTGTGTATTTTTTTCGAGGTCATCACCTCTTTGACAAAAGGTGGCCCGGCCGACCGGGCGGGCGTGCAGGATGGTGACAGATTAATAGAAATAAATGGAGAAAACGTGGAATCGAAAACCCACAATGAAGTTGTGGAAATCATTCGGGAGCACATTCCAAAAAACGAAATCACTTTCAAGTTGATCAGTGAAGTTAACGACAAAGCACGGCGAGGTTCGGAGAAATCGTCATCCAAGTAAGCAGCAACACCTGCTCGAAGCTGGTGTCTTGCAAAATTTTGAACACATATGCGTTTTGCTATGTTTATTGCACAACACCACCATGAGTAGATTTGGAGAAATTTTATGTTTATTTTATATTAAATGAAGTTTTGAAGTAACTAAAACTCTTCTCAGTTACAATATGTATACATTTTGTTTCTGAATCGTAGTAAACATGGAGAATTATAATTACCTTTCATAAAAGTTTGTCAAATTTATTTCAACAAAAATCACACATTCTTCAACGCAAATGGCGCTGTATAAGATGAGGTAATTGTAGATTCATGCGTGACCTAAATTTGTTCGAAAATGAGACCGAAAAGACGAAATTTAGCAGTTCTAATAGGTGAAAGAAACTAGGGAAAAGCTAAAGATATAGACGTAAGGAGCAAAATGTGACGTTTGTCTGTGGAAAACACATACACATGTTTGTTTGTTCAGTGACAATTGTCTTTGAACGATCTACTGCGGTTTAGTTATTTCGTGAAATAATGCCTATACCTAGCTTGATTTTTGGGACTTTTTGTAAGTATTCTATTTACAAGATAAAGAAAATTAAGCACAAAAATTTAAACTGGGTGCGATGTCGGGAAGGTAAATATTACTGTCTATCTGAAAAATGTAAAACTGCAGTAGGACGTGGTCCTTTTTTCATTCCTGACAAAATTTTTAAATGTCGTATGATAGAAGACCTAAACATCACTACTGCATGATATTTCGGGGACAATAGATAACTTTGTTACTTTGCAGAAAACAAAATGGTGTGTTTCACGATGGTGAGGAAAACGATCTTCGGCCGCGCTTGTGCAAAATCACAAAGAGGCTGAATACCTTCGGATTTCATTTGCAAGCAAGCACCAAAAGCAATCCAGGTGAATGCCTTTTGTTGACATTGAGATCATGCAGCGCAGCTGTTAAGTTTTCGGCAACTCAGATTGCCGAAACTTTGTTGCTGGTTGTTGCTGCGTTTCTCTTCCCTTCCCCGAAAGATCAGTGTCAATGAAGAAAAATTTTGAAGATTTTGAAAACTTGACTGAGGCATAAATTCAAACAAATGTCGATAAAAACTTTTTGTTTGTAATCGTCCATGAGTAAAGTGACTTCTTTATGATGTATTGTTATACTTGTTGTTGCATTGATGATTTTACTCTTATATTACTGGTAACGTTGCAGAAAGAAATCTATTACACTGCAATGGCACGCCACTATCCTTGCTTGATATAGCGCATTTTTGCCTAACATTTTTCACATAAATTTAATGACAAAATGTGATATTTCAAATATTTGAATTAAGGCTTCTTTTTATTTGTTTTCAATAATTGGGTGTGTTCAAGTAACCTAAAAAATGTGCACCTATGATGATGAGCATTGGCAGTAATGCTATCCAAAAATTTAAACGAAATGTGCTTCTGCCATGCCGGGTTGTCGAAAACGCAACAACCACACAAAACAAATGACCATGCAATAGCCTATTTAGTGTCATTCCGAGCAGAAACTATAATTTGTTCTGGCAGACTTTGCTTCGCTAGCACTCGTTTCATAGGTGTAGGAGCAAGCATTTTTTGTGGGTGCAAACATATTTTGCTCAAATTTCCCCTAAAAACTTTCATGCAACAAACATTCTCCATACAAAATTTCTGTAGCTGTTGATACATTCTATTTTCCTCTACCATGTTACCATAGACATTAGAATAGAATATTTGGCACTTGAACTCTTGTTCTTGATAACCCAACTGAAAAAAGTATGCTAGGCTGTGCAAGAACATTTCCAGAAGCCACCTGGCTCAGTACCCTGAGCATCTGCTTCACAATTCTGAGGTTTTGCGTTCCATTGACATTCCAGCTGTTGCTGTCGACAAAACAAAAAAAAACATACCTAGCTGATGACATGTATGCACCATGCAACAAACAAACTGTAGGGCAAAATCTGTTCATCCAAACACTGTATTTTAAATTAAAAACACAGCTTTTCTGTACTTGCATTCTCCCTTCCCACTGTGTACAGTTAATAAATCACGTAAATTAAATGACTTTTTTGCCTAAATTTTCAAGTGAGTCAGCTACTCATCAACTCTCACGTAATAAAACACGAAGTTGCTAGAAAGACTTTGTTGATTTTATATATATTTAATGTGTTTTTATGATATATAAAAAACTTTCGTTCATATACTTAATATAAAAGAAGTATAATTTCGCTAGTGTTTTTGAAGAATGTCGAAACATTTTTGCCCAAAATTTTTGAGATTTTGTCCAAATGTTGAGCAATCAAAGCTTTTGAGTGTGCGCCTGCACCCCCTGCATCCCCAGGTCCAGTGACGGTCATACGCATAGGTCAAATAGGCCATGGCCCAGGACCTTTCGTTTGTGGGGGCCCCGCACAACTCCTTCGAATGACGATTCATTATTAACTTATAATTTGCGAAACTGCGCAGAGGCATAACTTCCCAATTTACTTTGAAACGAATGACAATGCAAACGTCTAGTCTTTTATCAGTAGCATACAGTAACAACTCGATAATATTGTTTCCTACGCAATATAAGAATGACAATACTGCTTTTCAATGGAGTTTTTCCAGTGTCTGGTGGTCTTTGGATGTTGCGAGCTTTTGTCAGTGGAAGATTGAACATCAAGTAAGAAAGTGCTATGTGGATGGCTTGATACTGAGGAACATGGCTGGGCGCGAGAGAGATGCAGGCCGTCTGTATGAAAGTGGTACAAGCAGTAGCGTAGCCAGCCCAAAATTTTGTAGGGGCCAAATACTTTGACTTTAAGCGAGCAATGGTATTTTGTTCGGGAAACTGTCTGTCAAAGCACAAAATGACAAGATATGCCTTGGCCTCCCATGGCTACGCTTATGGTTACAAGAAAAGAATGAAAAATAAAGAACACTACTTACTTGATGTTCAATCTTTGACTGACAAAAGCTCGCAACAACGCAAGACCGCCAAACACTGCAGAACTCTGATGAAAATAAAATTGTCAGCATTGAATGGTACGTTTGGTTGTTACCAACTAGAGTGCCCGCAAACAGAGATTGCTTGTTGAAGCTCTATCCATTAGTTAAATCGGCGAGAAGAGTTTCTCGTGAGCTTTACCAGGAAAATCGTGTCTACATTGGCAAGGCCCGTAGTTACTGGGCTCATTCGTGGGCAGTGCCCCCCCAAATTTTTTGTGCTTACCCAAACTTTGTTTTGTCCGGAAAAATTAGTTTTAAACATATAACAAAAATCTTGCCCCCCTAAAATGTACCTTAAAACCTGGCTACGAGCGTGTACATTGGGCTTACTTCATATGGTTAGTTAGGGTGTTGCGACAATACTTTGCTGTGCAAAACTTGTCTTCATGCTGTTTACCATCAGCCTATAACATGAGGATTGAAACACTGTATTTTGTATTGCTTGGAAAATGACAACTTAAAAATCGCATGAATAAGCCGTATGTCCACTGAATCGATTGTGCTTGTTTGCTGTTTTTTTCGCTGAGACATTTCGGTCACTTTTTTGCTGAGAAATTTTGGTCACTGGGACATTTCGGTAATTTTTATCACAGCTGTTTTAAAACTCGCCGTAACAGTGTTCATTAGCTTATATTTTCAGACATTCTGACCGAAATTACTTAATTTTTTTGGTCATTTAAAACAAATTTCGGTCTATGACCGAAAAATGACCGAAAAGTGACCGAAAAAAAACAGTTTGTTTGGACCATAAAAATGTGGTTACTATAACAAAAGAGTTTGCGTACAGCTAATCACATCGACAAATGGACGATATTTTCGAGGGCGGCAACACGGTCCCGCATGAAAATGTATATATCCGAACAATAAAGCTGCAAAAAGCGCTAGAAATCACAGAAATTTAATGAAGAGAACTTCTCAACTACACGAAAGAGCTGTAAATTCCAAGAAAACATCGCATTGCCATTAGTTCTTGAGAAGAATGTAGGAACGTCTTTAATTTTTGTTGAAGATCTAATGTAATCGTAGAACCAAAGTCGGCACCACAAAAGATAGATTTTTGAGGAGGCACTACACATAAGAGGGGTATACTTCCACAGTTTTCAGAAAAACGGTCAAATATGTCACACCTGCGTAGGGCCCGAAAAACTAAGATGGCCTAGGGCTCCTTAAATTCGTCCCTGCCCAGGTCCTTCACCATTGACTGGCTTCATTCTACTGTATGATGATTTGATTGCTGTATTCTTTACCGCTGGCAGAAGCGTCTGTGGTTTTGTGTCTGGTTTCTGGGAACACTAACTTATTCATCTCTATTAGTTTTTGTGCATAGATTTCTTGAAAAGAGCAAAGTTCCAAGTCTTGTTTAAAAATGGTGTTATAGAATTCTACGTCAACTTTGGTTCCACTTATATCCATTCATATGCAATGGAATCAAGTACAACATATAATTTTTCACGGGGTCTTTGCCATGACGTTTTACCTTGGTTCCAAATCCTAGACTAGATGGAGCAACAAGCTCTTTGAGTTACCCAGAGTTAAATTGGTAGAAAGTGTCACATTGTTTTTTCCAAGCTGAACAATTCTTTGATAGGTGTTTTCATACTCCCGGGCATTATTTTGAAAAAGGGAAGTAGCTGGTCAGTGAATCCAACGTATTTTAAAACAATAAGTGTCACTTTAAGGCACTAAGCTATATTTTTTTGATTTGTAACGATTGATCCAAATTCCTTAATGCTGAACTTATATTGATAGATCACTAATGCTAGTAGTAGCTGAGCTTATTTCTTATTTCTGGAGAATATGACAAGAAACTTTTTTTCTCTTAAAGGACATTTTGTCAAAGAGGTTGTTGAAGGTGGTCCAGCTGTTGAAAGTGGCTTGAAGGCAGGAGATCGCATTATTGAAGTTGGTGGCACCAACGTCGAGAAAATGAGCCACGAAAAAGTTGTTGGATTGGTTAAAAAAAGTGGCAGCAAGCTTGTCCTTCTTGTTGCTGATGAAGATACGTACAGCCATTTTCGTAAAATGTGAGTCCAAACGTTGAAATTGAACCTGGTGTTTTACTGAATTCATATCTTGATTGCTAGTGGCACAAGGCTGCTGCAAACTGATTCTAGAATGTATAGAAACTGTTAAACGTAGGCAGTGGTTGTCCTTGCATACAAATAGGCGCTATCTTCATTGTTAAAACTACATGCACAGATTTCATAGGCAAGGTCTCATATCCAACATTTTTTTGTAACCTTGGAAGAAAAACTGCACCCAATTAAGTTTAATCTGATGATACACGTACAGTGTATTTTTATAAACATTTGCAAATGCAGATTTTTCTTAGAGCTTTCACACCACTGAATCTAATTTATTGGATTTTGTAAATAAAATCCGTTTGATCTTTTCTGTATTAGTACAATAATTTTGCGTTTTGTTTAGGTCGTGCTAGTTGCTAGGACTAGGAAAATAAAAATATGCGTCAAATTTTAAAAATTCACAAATCAAATAACACCTTCTCGCGCTTATTGCAACGTGAAACACTGAGATGGCTTCATGACGACGTGCGAATGCTAGATCAACACTGACCTCTTATTTACATTTCTGTATATAAACAATCGGTGAACATTTAATTATACCTGTTTCGACTCTCCTCCAAAAACGTGAGGTGAGGTGCGATGCGCCGTTGTTTGATCCTGTGAGATCGTGGCATGAAAACAGCTGACTCATGGTAGTGACACTTATGAGAAATAAGAGGCATTACACTTTGCGTTAAGGCTGCTGTTTTCATTTTCTGGACTTGTTCCCAAAGTATTGTTTATCAAATTATTGCCAACAAACACCTAAGTGTTTGTTTGTTTTTAATTTCGCGCTTTGCCAAACACCCCCCTGCCGGTATTAAAAACAAGCGGCTCTGTTCCAACCAATTTATGCATGGTTAGCTTTGCTTGAGAAAAGTATTTGATATTGCAAACTCAACTGCAGTCGACAGTTTATGTTTTTTGTCTAATAATTTCAAAAGGTACGGAATCTTTAAAAAATACTCTGATGAACATAAGCTACCATTGCTTTAAGTATATGAGTCGAGCAAGTGGCTTCAAATTTGCACCAGTTTGAAATACGAAAAGAGAATTAAGAATTTGCTTTGTGCTCTATATCTTCAAGTGTTTTCTTTTTCAATGAATGATAGTCTAGAAACCTACACTTTTTTTCTCAGCAAAAAATGCTCTAAGAAATCTTAAAATACCGTGACACAAGGTTCCAGTTTGGAAAGCATAACATTACACCTAGTTGCGAGATGTGCAAGCAAAAGCGCTAACGACATTCAGTCTGTAGTTTCCATGCATCACTTGTCCCAAGAAAATTCTTCCAAGAGAATTGATTCATTTTGTGATTTGAAAATAAAATCTATTTTTCATAAATTGCAAACACTCTACAACACCAAAAAAATTTCAAGCAAGGGTTTTTCATAACAGTTTTCCATTTCAGTGAAGTCGTATCGGACAATTCGAAAAGCTAACTGTTTTCACTGCTAAGAAAGATTCATTGGGTTTTTATTTATTGCAGTAAAAAGAAGATTAAGCGAAAATATGCGTACAGCAGCAGCGATGATGTGATCTCCAACTCTCGACCAACATCTCGTAGTTCAGATAGCAGGTCGGTTAGATCGACACCATCTGTCTCATCCAGTAAAGACGACGCTGCTCGAATCGTTCATGTTCTGAAGGGCGAAAAGAAAGAATATGGGTTCTTCATGAGAGTGAAAAAGGGAGAACCAGGTTTGCTCTGTTTACTGGCATAATCTATCCGTTAATGCTGGTCAAAATATGAGTAAGATATTCGTTTATTGCAACATGGTTTTAAAAGAATAATTTTTCTTCAAACTTCCGTGATGGTCTTAGTGTTGTGCAATGTTATCTTTTTCCATTATTTCGATGAAATTAAATCGTTCCTAGAATAAAAGCAAAATTTTTGCAGCGTATACATGAAGAAGGAAACAAAAAAATAACCAGTGAAAAAAATGTTTTTGTATCGAGATTTCTATCGAAATATTAATCGTTTCTTACTATGCTTGTGTGACTGGAGCTCTGCTTAGCAAAATAAAAACTTTTGGGTCAACTGAAAACGATTTTGAAAAATGTTTTTGATAAATAGAGGTACATGAGGAATGCAGGATTTCAGTTTCCTGATATTAGCTTTTATCGGAGGAGTGAAAAAATCATCAACTACTGAAGGTCTTAGTGAATGGCAAGGTTGTAATTTTTAAATTCCCGTTTCAACTGATTCTATAAACGTCAATATAAGTTAGCAGCAAAAACGCATAGATTGAAAAACTAGCATCCCTGTCACGGTCGTTGGGTTGAACAAAACTTTACAGCTCACTACCAATCGTAGTGCCTCATAAACTATTCCTGAAAAATGTTTCAAAATCGTCTGGTGCTAGCTCTTGCCACTGACTTGTTTACACTTGTGGGCGCTAGCTCTCACTTCTTGGACTCGATATTGAGCAAACAGTTCAATGTTTCTACGATCACATTTTCTTCACACCGATCCATATAACTTTATTGTTTATACTGTATTTTTTAAGTGCTTCAGGCTACATAAAGCTGCACATTTTTAGCAGTGTGATTTTTCATATGAAGCTTTTGAAATCAGGTCGACACCAGGTTAAAAGCATGCTTACTTTTTGGTCGATTTTTGGAAAATCAATCACTTTGTAAGTTCACTGCACACCTTAAGATAAGAGTCATACTAACTGTCCACAACAAATTGAACCAAAAGAAAGAACCTTTACCACAATCCGTATAGGCTCCACTTCAACAACATGTTGTTTTATTGCTTCTCACACCTTTACAAACTTGTTGCACATCAATTCGGAGAAACTGCGACTACAAAGCAGTCTGTATTTGGCATTTTATTCATTGTCTCTGCTGTTACAGTCATCATTACTAAAATTGCGTCAAGCCATCATTGTGCGTAAAATAAACGTTACTTCTTTGTTACATCAACAGGAATACAAATATTTATCTAGCGTTTATATGACATGCTGTCACTTAGCTAAACTTTAACTTGTAAAAGTTAGGAAATGTTTGCTCGTTACAGGGATATCAAACTTTGATGTGATAAATTACAATGTAAAGTTCTGGTTTGAGAAAGTTTTACCATTATGAAATGGTTATTATCACCGGCGTAACTGACGGGGAGGCAGGGGGCCGAGCCGTTCCCCTGGCAAAGCTAAATGCAAAAACTGGTCCCCCCTTTAGCTGACATTTTGATATTTAGTATTCTCTTGGTTTTCAGTAGGTTGTCGTCATTTTTGTATTTTTCGGGATGTTTTCGTTATTTTAGTTAGTATAGACATCCACGTCATCCGGATTCACTATAACGTCTTAACTTTTTTCTGAGAGTTAGCAGTGGTCCCCCTATTGTGGCCAGCGGGCCCCTTCAGGTAATTCCCCCCCCCTGGATCAAACC
>JGI24021J15306_10001218_pt1 | contig 24358 bp, 18 predicted proteins | sample Ectturendosymbi1_FD_15306 | JGI IMG/M metagenome (IMG submission 15306) | reverse complement strand
GACCCCCCGCCTCGTACGCCTATGGTTATAGTTGTTGAAACGGATCAGGATGGTTCTCAGGTGTCAAAGACGGTGACTTCAAGTGCTTCGAACAAAAGCTGGATTTTCTTTCACATTAATTCTATTTTCGCTTAATGAGCTACATGGAACAATACACAACTTTCAAAAACATTCAACAGCATCGCTGTAGTATGCAAGTTCTGCCCATAACGAAAAAAGAGTCGGTTTGCAGTTATCATAAGCACGTGATTGCGTACACAATCTGCCAAAGGTACTCACTTCCTAATGTTTCAATTTGTGGTGATTCTCAGTAACAACAACCTTGTGGTTTATATCATGCGGTAATGCCACACCNATGTGGCTGTTTGTCCTCATTACCAAAGCGCCAACAAACCCGACCTACTTTCGTAATAAACTTCGGAGTCGTCGTANGTCGGAGCAGTTCGCATGAATTGCAAACCGTAGTCTGTGATTTTCAAAACAAATCTTGAATCTACCACGCAGTTGGTTGACTTCAAGTTGCCATGGCAATGAATAGAGGTTCCATGAAGAAACGTCATGCCTGAAAATATCGGTATTTTGAAAACGGAGGTTTCAAACAGGGTGGCGGAGTCGATGTCGGACGTTTTTGGGTGGAATCGGAGTCGCATTTTTTTATCCGACTCTGAGAGTCCAATTGAATCATTTTTTACATCGCACTCTTAAGTTACGAACCCTTACTCGTCCTGTTGAAATGGTACAATTTATTGTGGCGCTTTTATTGAAACAGAGAATTTTTGCTTTGTGCCGCGATTTCCATTGATTGCTAGTTGCTACAAAATTTTTGACAGCCAAACTTCATTCACTTTATGTTAAGGGTCGGAGTTGGAAATTTTTAAAAGGCCAGAATTGGAGTTGGACATTTTACCTCCAACTCCGCAAACCTGGTTTCAAGATCATCGATTTTGATCCAATCGCTGGTTTTTCCATATGCACAGTCGTGGAACTGAAAGTTGCCAACGATTTGACGCGTCGTCAACGTCTGTCGAATTTTGCATCACATCCCGTGGAATGATCGACAAGTGTTCACCCACATCAAGTTATCTTTTTCGTCATGACATTCGAATCCTTGATTATAAACAATGTTTATGCTTTTGTTCAACAATGAGCATCTTCCAGCTTTTATATTTGATCACTTGAATTATCTGGTGCTTCTCACAAATCTCCATTTTCTCCCATTATGTAACGCTTCTGTTTGACGATGACCGAATGCAGTTATTACTGGCGCGTTGTTTCAGCGTTTGTTACGCATCAGTGCCGACTATGCACGTGTATCAGCTCACTCCCACACTATGATGTGCTATGACTCAGGATTTCTGTGTTCGTGTGCTCTTTTACTAAGTCCTGTGATAGTGACATTGCGTCTGAACCAAACTCGTAAATAAATAGATAAAACAAAATAGCTACACAGTTTAATGAGAATAAAAGCGCAATGGATCCATGAAGCTGGAGGTATACACCACTTGCCTGAAACAGAGTGTGGAAAGAACGACATCATGTATTTTGTTACTAAGCAACCACTCGTATGTATATAAAAGGCATGTGTTAAGAGCCAGGAGCTTTCTCACCCTGGTGTCGCTGCCACCTGCTGTTGTATGTTGTTATGATGGCAAGTTGGGATTCGCATTAATCGGAAAGAAGTCGTACCAGAAACACACCTACGTGAAGATCTGGTGCGACGGTCAGAAGGCTACGTCACCGTATCCCCAGATGATGCAACCAAAGTATTTCGCAGATGCTACAAACATATCTAGATGCAATGTTTTGGTAAAACGTTATAAATTGACAAGACGATGAAAAAGGTTATGCTGACAAACGCATTTCAGAAACAGGAAATAGTCGAAATTTGCCTAAAGAGTCGTTTCTCTAAACGTCCTACACAGCTGGACATGAAAAGGTTGGCCAGAAACATGATTGACTGGGTGTATGGTCTTGTTCAACTTCGACCCTACGTGGGTGCAACAAGGGCCACTTTGTCACTGGGTACTCTGTCCCCTCACTTCTGCACGTTGCTGGACACTGAACTTTTCGTGAGCATTTGCGAAAACATAATTAGAAAAGTTGAGCGAAGCGGTTTGATCGTAGACAGACGATTGCAAATGATTGTGTCGCGTGCGTTTGCTGTGACGTGTTGGCATCGCGTTTTCTGGTCGTGTGGCTTTATATGAAAACAATAAACACTTTGCAACAAAGCGCACGGAAACCACCTAAATCGATACTTTGTCTTGTGCAGCAACCGGCATCGCCCATCTGTGGAGCTTTACTTCCAAGAAACTTATTTGATGCTAATTATTAGGTTCGTATTTCTTCGGCTCAAGATGAAGAGGCTTTGATGTCTGTCATGACGTGGTGTCGATCAAGGTTGTGTACTTTGCTCCTACTCTGTTTGATATATTCTTTGCAACATCACCACGTCTTCCCTGCATTGGAAACCTCTTCAGTCTTAACCGTTTTTGTGAAAAGACAAAGGTTCGCCGAGTGTTCGTGCGCGAACTTCTACATGCAGATGACACCAACTGTGGCCTCAGTCTACTGAAGAGACTGCAACTTCTTGCTCAAAGTCCGGCGTGCCAATCAATGTAAGAAAGAATGTTTTTCTGTAAGAATGTTTGTATTCCACCAGTGATCACGTGATCACGGCCCACTGTGGCGACTTATCTGCGGTTGACAAGTTTTGCTATTTTGTCTCTGTGGTTACCAGTGGTTACTGTGGTTACCAGTACGATATATTTGGATGGGGATATTCAAGACCGGATGGAAAAGTTGCAACTGTTTTTAGTCAACTGCGTTCACAAGTGTGGAGTGTGGAGCAATCACAAACTTTAACTTCGGCTAAAACCTCAAGTTTAGGAGTCCTGTGTTCTTAGTGTCCACTTGTAGCCTCCTGGTGGGAATCTGGTCTACCCACCGCTGTAGTGAACATCGTCCCTCGGCACGATCAGATCATGTACCCAGCACGTCTGTGATAGAGCTTATGGACATCATTGGCATTTCTTGGGTAAGTTATGTGCAGAGGCAAGAAGATGGCCGCCTGCCAGTAGACCTCTGTACATTGCTCTGGCAGTTGTCCCAAGCACCGATCGTCCCACAAACTCCATTTTGAAGATGCATTGAAACGGGACATGATGAGCTCCAGTGTCTTAATAGACGAATGGCAGGCAGTTGCAAATATTCGATTGGCTGAGTACGTGGTCTGCGATGCAAGTGAAGCAAACTCAGTGGATCACGTCGAGTTACGCAAAAATACGTAACAGTGTGTTAGATCACATTTCGTTTGAATTGGAAGCTCGCTTCAGTGAAAGCTACTCAAAGCTGGCTGCTGCACTTTCTGTTCTTGATCATTAGAGCGTGACTTTCAGACTTGAAATCCACGCAACTGCTTTTGAATCTGACAAACTCCACGGTTGTTGAGACGGAGTGCAGTGCTGCTATGCAGTGTTTCGCAAGTTTAAGGGTTATGTTGAAAAGAGAATGACGGTACCAAGACTTTTACCAGAACATCATAAAGACCCTGAAGATATGCCCTCTGTTTGCCTTCAAACTTTCTCTAACATTTGACCCCTTCTTCTAAACGTGAAAACTCATTCTCTGGCCGTTTTCACCGAATAAAGGCGGACAATGACTCACTCTCGCAAGGCGCAAGTTGCACAGTTAGCTTTTGAGGGATATTCAATCAAAAGCTGAGAAATGAGTGGAAGGATCTAGACTTGCGAAAATTTCGTTCTACCGCTAGAAGACTGCAGCTTTTTAATAATTCAAACAAAACACCACTTAAGTTTTTGCATGATTATTTACGTTTTTGAGAAAACTATGTCCACAACATGTACATTTTCTTAACAGCTCGATGAATGCTTATCAGTTGCAAGGTTATAATTCCCAGCAAAAAGAACAGCATTGATTTTCGATCTCCATAACAACAATCAAGACAAGAATAAGCATTGCGCATTTTATTTGCAAAACCGGAATCACGTCAATATACTTTCCTCCCACTTAAATATTTTGCCCTCCTTAAAATATTTTCTGGCTCCGACACTGGTGTCGTTACAACAGAAAACATGTTTGATGGTAACCTGGCACACCTGCCTGGTGCACCTAAGGACCATAAACAACTTTAATTTCAGTAACGCCACACAAATGCGCAGGCTTTAGCGAAGGCAAAGAGGCTGCTTGGTCACCTTTAACCAGGTCTTTCATCAAAGAACAACGAAACATCCAGTCGAGTTGAATTTCTTGGTTCAGCAGAATGTCCTTTAGACTTCCCCTCGGACAATACTCGGTAAGAATACCAATGACCGGATATTCGATGCATGCTCCATCAAAGCGAGTCAGGTGCTCGTGGGAAAGGTCACGCATCTGCACGCACATGATGTGGCAATCTTGTAGTTTTAACCAAACAGAATAACAAGCATATGTTCTGCATTTATCATCTAAAATCGCACAGTCAAATCTTGTCCGTCTAAAGTACTCACATTTTTTCCAATCTTAAATACCTTCACGATGCGACATTTTGCAGAACATAGTATTTGGTAAATTCTTTAAGATTCCTGCACGTCTTGACAGGTTTGATGCATTCGAAAAAATAATACGTTTTTGCTGCACCACAGCCACCGAAAAAGCAAAAAACTTCAAATAATTGTATCCTTCTTTTGTGACTGTTGTAATACTGATGATGTTGTACTTTCCCATCTTGCGTCATTTTTTTCATAATTATACATGAAGTGAAGGTAGATTTTCCATTGCCAGAAAAGTGTTTTGGATTTCAGCGAGATCTCAGGCAAAAAACGTTGAAAGCGCAAAAAAAGGCATTTCACAATCAACCGCATTTTTTGTTTGTTTGAGTGACGTAGATGTTGACGTAGATGTTAACGTAGATGTTGACGTAGATGTTAACGTAGATGTTGACGTAGATGTTAACGTAGATGTTAACGTAGATGTTAACGTAGATGTTAACGTAGGTGTTAACGTAGATGTTAACGTAGATGTTAACGTAGATGTAGATGTTAACACCACCAAGCAACTTTGCTGTAGCAAAACCTTGATGTAAAAATCCATGGTGACGTTTGCGTCACATACACGAGCAAAACAAATACTGCTTCCAACTCACTTGTCTCAGTTCAGCGAGATGTTCTTTTTTCAGCTCTACTTTCTTTCCTCTGATCAGCTTCAAAAACACTAAGTGTCCCTGAAACGTTAATGTTCATGTTAATTATTCTTTTGTCTCCATTTTCACATACTAGAATCATCATTTATCAAAACTTTCTATTAATTCATTCTTTTTTTCAAGTTTATTATTTCAAATTCATCTGCATTATTTTAGTTATCCTACAAAGAATTCCATTTTAAGTAACATGTTGTGGTGACTTTGTACAAAAGAGAAAGAATTTCTTGATAAAATGTGTTAAATCTTACGACAAAAGAATAATTTTTCTATAAAATTTTCACTTGTCAACGAAACGTTTCCGTCGAAGATCAGTAACATTTTTGTTCTGTGGAAGAAGGACTAAAACCTTCTGTTGGAAGATGCTTAGAAAAGTCTGTATCTGATAACTCTCTCTTTTCAATGGACGTTGAAACGACGAATCCAATCCATCATCTTATAACTGATAACTAACTACACTATTGCCAGCAGAAAGATGAGCTGTTGCTGACATTATGCAGAATAATGTCTCATGTACTTGCAATTCATTCGATTAGACATTAGAGTATGAAAATTTGTTGTAAACAGCATCCTTCAGCGTGAATTAATTCAGTTGCGCAACTTACATGTCTTGAAATTAGTCAGCTACCCCTCCTTCTCAACAGACATTAAGACACCAGAGCCGAGTAACGTCATTCCACTGTTACGTTTGCCTTGCATTTCGTCAAAAAGAAAAATTCCTTAGGGCTTAATTTTAAAATACGTTCAATAGTGAGCTTCGAATAAACTAAATTCTAAGCCAAGCAGGGCTTATGTCGAAGGTTGTGAGTTCAAACCCCTTCAGCGCAACTACCTTGTCAAGTTCTCAAACTTTACCAAGATGGATGTGATCGCAGTACCAGCCTCATGTGCAAAATAGCAAGAAACCGGTAAAAATGGAGGCCTGACCAACGGAGCAAGCTACACCTCAAAACCACTAGACCAGTGTAAATGAGAACATACGTTGCTTAATGGACGTTGCGAAAATCAGAAGATGTTGAAAAAGCTGCGAATGGTTGGTAAAAATTTTTAGTTAATGCAATACATGAACCACCTTGTACTGCTCTGGTAAAGAGCATATATGAATTGAAGATCTTAGATAAAACTTCGCACAGCGCTCATTTAAACACGATGCAATGCTCATTCACTGAAGTGGGTTGCGTGTCAGAGCAAGATGGAGTATCACCTTGTAGTTCCCGACTGCGGTGGTGACCAAAGAATTGCTCGTGTTGCTCAACAAGGATCCTTTACTGGCGTTCCTCTGTGAAAAATAATAAAGTGATGAAACATTAAAAAAAAGTTTGATCCAAGCATAAAGCATAATTTACTAATTGATCTACAGTGATTATTATCAAACTAAGACACGATTGCTAAACACCTTAATCTATCGGTTGTTTATTCGGATCGGTAAATCATATCTACAATTCGAAACACGTATGGACATAAGCACCAACGATTTGGGGGGTCACGTCCCCCTCACGTACATTTCAAAATCGCGTGCTATTGGACGAAAATTTTCGTAAAATTAAATGAATGTTTACTGTTTGTATCAAATCAAAATTGTGATTTGTAAGGGCTGAGGATTCAGTGGCGAAGTAAATCCTCCGTTACGATCAACGTGGTTGATTCTTTGCGAGAAAGGGTGCCTTCCAGCGGACACTGCGTTTACGAACTTGCTTATTACTTAGTTGGTCAGAACCTGCAAATATCAAGTGTGACTGAGCAGCAATGAACAGTGTCAGACAAACGCCCGAATCCTATGAAAAAAAACAAAGATAGAGATCAATAATTCGCAGGCGTCACCCCCTCCGCACCAATCGTGGTGAAGCAACGCAGTTTACGAGTGGTAGAGACCTTGTGTCATGCTGGCCAGCTATCGCCCGGTAGGCAGCTGCAATAAACGGGAAATTTTTATTCGCGGCATTTGCATTAACAGCGCACGATGCAGGGGATCCCTCGAGCGCGAGACACAATTTCCACTATGCTTGCAGTGAACGTTGCTTTGGGCGACAACGGTTCTCTCATTGCTAGCATTCTATATTTTTATTGAGAAATATGAAGAATTCCAGGGAAATACCTCAACTGTTGACAACCGGCTCGACAACGGTTTTCCAATCTGGCTGCCAATCACACATTCGGCTCCATATTGTATGTTTTGAAGATCGTGTAAGAAAATCATCCACGATTGATTTTTTGTCTCCATTTTGTGCTTCCTGCAAAGGCAAACTATTTTTGACCAGATTTTCTTTCAGTATTTATTCATATGTCTAGCCTAGAATCACGTTGATGCAGATAATGTCTATATTTAAAGCTCAAAATATGTTGACGTGAACGTTCGCCTTTAGATGGAATTTTTAAAAACATGTCATGTACTTGTTACAAGCAGAGTCGTGCAGGTGGGGCAGGAGGGGTCATTGTGCTCAGGTCAGTGTATTTTTGACGGTCTCTACCCCGGACTTCTTCACTATTCAGGAGAATACCATAGCATAGAACCATATTTTTTACAAAACTATTTCACGTTTATGCACCTTCAGTGACCCCACTATAATCCCTGAACCGTGACACACTTTAAAGCAGACAGCTTAACTGCGAAAGGTCATTTGGGACATTAAGCTTCTTGATTCATTGTGTGTTCACTTCATTCCACAGTCAGCGACAAAACAGTTTATTTTGTCAGCAGATGAGATTCAACAGCAAAAGTTAAAAACAAAACGTATTTGTCCACAGCGCATGGATGTCATTTCGAGTCAGGAATTCCAAACAAAGAGAAAACCAAAGAACATGACCTGCACTTTTATTGTTTTACACCAAACATTCAAAGCCATTACCTGTAAAAGTAAATTGCAATTGTGATGAGAATAGCGGCGACTGAGAAAGAAACGACGACTTCAGCAATTAATTCTGCGTATGAAAAATTTAAGTTGGAAAGCTGTTGCTACTTGCAGCCTACACGCATTGTTTCATGTTAATACATGAACTATTACTTTCGAAAAAAATACCCTTCAGTTCATAACGTCGTTGTCGCATTTACCTCCGTCTAATGTTGTTGCTATGGCAAGAGGCTAAAAACTTATGTAAAGCAGTTTGTTCTTTAAAAGAAACTCTGGGTTGCTGTAGAGTACATTCTAATAATGAAATGAAAAGTTTGTTATCTAATATCACTTTTATAGAGTTGCAGATACCACATTCCTTAGAGATTAAGCATGGATTTAGTATCTGTATAAACTTCTTTCTTAATTTTAAAATATGCCTAAATTACATTAGCAGCACGCAGATATCAATGTTTATTCACTGCTTCGCTCAACCCACATTTCGCTTTCGTACTGGTTTCCGGTTAAAACAGGAAATGAGCAGTTATTACAACTTACTAATTTCGTGCTTCTCTTCCATGCAATCTTCATCAAGGAAACCACAAAGTGGAGTTGCTGGAGGGGGGTGGTACATCCTCCCAGGTAGTTCTACGTACAAACCCTCCAATCCGTTGTAAAATCCCAATGGCTCGAATCGATCTAACCGCATCAACAAATTTCAAGTGTTCACCAAACATGTTTAGTGACCTATGAAAAAACATTTGAAAAGTGTATACCGCTTTTTTCGCTGTACGACATCAGCGTGAAGTTGAATTCTCTGTCTCCATTGTGGTCAATCTTCACGTTTCCGGCAATTCCTGGAAGAAATACGTTTACAAAAACACTAAAAATATTTTATGAAATCCCAAACATCGTTTTTGACATATTTTGCGTATCAAGCCGTAACACACAATTAAGGTGAATAATCCAGTGGATATCTGAGTACTGGCAAAATACTCGGGAGGTTCTACAAAACATGGGGCACAGTCAAGATCGCAGGGCTAGAGTTTGCAGTCGTGCCTGACATGAAACAGTAAAGACGGTAGAAATTTACTGAAGTTATGTTTTGCATTGCTTGTTTATCTTCCATAAAAGACAGCACAAAATTCGTCACATCTTAACTTTTCAGATTACACGCAAATAAAATTTTTTAAATTCTATGAAGATATCCAGAAATATTGTACACAAACTTTTTAAACTTTTAGCTGCTTGCGAAAAAGACCACAAAGTTGTCAATTTGACCAACTGTCAACGAAAATCATCAGGAGAGTGAAGCTCACCGGACGTTACCTCAAAACCTTTACGTCACAAACGCTGCTTGTTCAGACCAAGGTGACATGGCGAAAATGAAAACTATGTGACGATTTTCTCTTATTTGTCAATTGTGGAAACTGACTGTCTCGCAAAGAAGCCACGTCGTGCTTTAATCAAAAACAAAACACTGAATTTAAAAAATATGCCGACATTCCAGCCAGGCCAACTGCAGGCCTTCATCAGGACAAACGACAAGTGTGAAGATGAAGCCACTAAATGCACCATGATCAGTGAGGCGTAGATATATATAAAAAAAAACTGTATAAGCGAAGGAATGCCAGCGTTAAAATTAGATAAAAACTATAAAAACAAGCAAGGCAAGAAAATAAAATTTAAAAAAACGATAAAACCGTCAAGGCAGCACGCTGGCGACGTGAAAAACATCAAAAGATCAAAGACAGCGACGGAATTGACCAAAACCAAGTGCGACAACAATGCAGTCGAAGCTACAACAAAATATTGACCAATCCTTATTCGCTGCCATGTGCTGTTTCATAAACATTACGAAATAAGGCTGAATACTTTCCTTTAAGAAGATTAAAGGTGCAATGTTTGCAAAAACAAGTTCGTGAAAGGTCTTTTGCGAAAATTACTTTCAAATGCGACAATTTCAATGTTTGACAAGTTGTATGTCATATTTTTAGTATTCCTGTTGGCTGCTTCTGCAGTTATAACCCAAACACGTTTTTATATAGACTTTGTGGTTCTTATTTATTTAACGACAATTTTGCGACAGGCCCTAGCCTGATTAATGGTGAAGAAATTAACTTAGTTCAGCGATTTCTGGAAACACGTTTATTTTTCTGTGTCCACCTGTTTTTCTAACTACTTTGGCATCTTACGCTAATCAGCTGTTTCAACTAATATAAATATTTTTTTCCAGGGTCAAGGGTGACATCTGTACACCTTTATCGTGGGTGTTTGTGGCAGTCATCATGGATGTTGAAACATTCGCAAGCTTAGGAGTTCATTTCTCCTAAAAGAACCATCTGACTTTTGTACTGAGCGCAATGACATAATAAAACCCTTTGTAATGTTTTGTTCCTGAAACGACTTACTCAGTAGAAGGCATTGTATCTGCTGCTGCGCCAAAAATTATATTTTGTTTTTTCCACTTTCAGTTTAAATCGACAGCTTTTGTAAAAGTTGTGAATCCGAACATGACCTCATAAAAAGATATAATGGAAGACGCTAATGTCCATCTTGCGTACAATCAAGGTTATAGGTCAAGGTTGACATAGTTCTGCAAATCTTTAAGAAAACAAAAGTTGTAAAATGCTTTCCAGTCTAAAATAAAACTATGGCTGTCACGTGCATGACCCCGGGAACATCAAACTTCGGATCAGCAGCCTACTGTATGAACGCTTTACAATATAACTTAAATTTTTGTTCAAATTGTAAGCTTGTTCACTCGCATGGTTTTTAAGACCAGACTTTATTATGTTTATATCTTATTTGCCAGAATCCTGCCACAAGAAGTTAGTCGCAGCTATGTATGACCATGCTCTGTGTTCTGCTGATAAGCTTACGAAGGGATAAACGGTGACTGTATGGAGGCTGAGTACGAGAGTAGTGCAGATTTTCATCTTTCCAGCTGTTGAATTGCGCCCCTGAAGACACATAGATTATACGAATTTGTTTAAGGTAGACATAGGGAAAGCTTGGTCATTAACGTTTTGCAAAATTGATTAAAACAAAATTTTCCGTGGCAAAAATGTACTGAGCACTTTTGAAAAAATACGAGTATATATCCTGTGTAAGATAACAAAAAAATGAAAACGTTTTATGGAAAGATGGAAAAAAAACTTTGCAAAACCATTATGAAAACCTTTGTTACGCGAAAATTTTCACAGCAGGGGAACGTTAAATTAAAAATCTCGTGGTTATGAATCTTTCCATTTCGCCCAATTTCTTCCAAATATTTTCCACGTTTTGATAAATAGGAAATAGGAGTAATAATAGAAATAAAACATCGGCGAAAACCAGGAAGACAAGAAATGGACGCGATTCCAAAAACATTTTAGAACGTGTCCCTATCAACGAAAAGCACAGAGCAAATATAAGTTTGGCATTGGAATATCTTATTGTTTTCATATTTTGGACAGAGCACTTCAGAAGTGTACGACAATTTAATTTTTGTAGTGTCACTCTAAAATAGGACTTCACAAGAGCTTGCAAAGTGCGATGATGATGATGATCAGAACCAGCCAATTAAAATAACTGCAGAAACCGCCAATCACACCAACCATCAGCGTTGCGGGGGTCTGAGCTTGTGGTTGCTTCAAGGAATGGACCGCACCTTGCGTTTGACGAGCAATTGCTGCAGTCTGAGCACACTCCTGTTCATCCACGCATCAACAATCTGATGATTTCCACGAAGTTCCACCATAGCTGGTCGTATATATGCTGCTGTTTTCGAAGGCATAGTGACTGCTTCACTGGTTTCATGAAAGAACTGCTTCTGAAACTCCGGTGGGCTGGCCATTTTTAAGTATTTTTCCTTTAGATACTTTTCACTGATGCCTTTGTCATCTAACTTTCTACACCGTTTATTAATTTTCAAGCAATTTAACAACACTTGGGCGTTTTTACACCTTTTCGACGTTTTTGTCTGGTACGAACGAAACGCAAAAAAATTTGTTCTGGAGCAGAATTTATTTTGCGAAACGCTTCTGACGCTGCCAGAAAGTATGAAACGTGTTGGTGTTCCTACTCAACTGCCTGCCATATGCAGAGCAATGATAATATGCTGCTGAAAGCAGAGGCCTAGGAATCCGTTTGCTGAAATCCTATGTTTAGAGAGTTGCATTCGCAAGCTTGCAGACAAGAACTGCGATTAAAATTTATTTTCAAAACTTTGTGTTGTTACTGGTGAAAATGATGTAAAGGTTTTTGTTAGAATATTGCTGCGAATTGACTGTGTTTATAATTAGTCTAAAACAGACTCCTGTAGAGTCGCACCGATGGTTGGTACAAGGGAGTATTAAGTCCCCGAGGATAAAATATTTTGCCGCTGCGTTGGAAAATGTCTTACTTTCTAATATGTCTCCTTATGTAAAATATTCTGAAAACCAGGTATGTTCTGCAGGATCCAATTAGGCAGCGAAAAACGCAGTGCTGTTGGGATAGCACACACTGCAGATTATTCAATTACTGATTAACAGTTGCAGTCGCATTTCGGACACATGCTTCCCTGTTTGCGCCGATAGATATTTCCACTTGTCCAAGAAAAGATGTGTTTTTCCATACTTGACATTTTTTGTTCGTCCACTGTCACTACCCTCAGTTCCCTTATTTCATTTCTTTTATCAACAAAAGCACAGTCAGTGTTGTTTATCTTTATTCAATAGAACATTCAAACAGCTTTTATCTAAAGGTGTGGCTTTTGAGCATTAAAACATTAAGAAAAGCAAATGCGTTGAGAAACGTAACTCAGCTTATATTTTTAAATGCGCACGTGGCCGTACTTGCGTAGGAAAGAACCACCACCCAAAAACTTTATCACCTGGTAATTCATGGATCAAAACCACGCCTTTTATACAGTGTTTTGTCATAAAATAAAGCTATCGTAAAGCTCAACTTAAACTAATAACCACAGTAATGTGCTGATTAAAGGAAGCTTCGATACAAAACAAGCTGCACTTCATCGCATACAATTATTCTTATCTCTTACGCTTGTTTTATATTTAGACTTGTTAAATCCTGTGCCTAGTGTCGTAGTTCATCATTAACTTCAACATATGCATTTTTCTTGGAAGCTTAACTTTTACTGCAAATTTGTTGGTTTGCCAACTTCACCTTTTTTACACATTCAGATATAACAAAAACATAAGTTTCAGTGAATTGAAGGAGCACAATACGCTTCTCTATGCAGAGCTTGAGTCACCCTTCACTGTGATTCGATGACAGTGAGTGAACGCAAGTCAACAACGTACAACACACCCCTACCTTGAAACTGTTTTTCTTTGAAAAACTCAGAACGGAGAAAAGATTCGTTGACCGACATGTTGCTTGTGAGACTTTGGTTCATCATTTGCGCAAAAAGTAAAAGAGTGTCAGCGAAGAAAGATGGATACAGATTATTCTGGAATAACGCAATTGCTTTTAAAAGAAAAGGCAGCACGCAGCGAATGGCTCAAATTCGAATAGATACATACGCGGTGTAAATATTGTTCCAATTTTCGGACGTAGCTTTTTCTCCATTCGTTTCGGAAAGTATCGTTGGTTGCGTCAGATTCTGTCTCTCGTTTCTGCCAAACGCTCCTAAAAAGCAAACTTCCAAAATCATGAATTTGGTATTTCATGCCAGTTTTCGCGCACTTTCACCTCACAGTTTACAGCCATTAGCCAAATCCCTCGCTCACGTTCCTATAGTTTTGACAACGATTTAATGCTTTATAGAAAAACTATTTGTTTTTTTTCGTTGCCTCACATACGGTCGCAAACTTCCTGAACTTTTAGTACAAAAGGAAAATATTGTCAAGTAAAAAACATGCAATTTGGGATACTTTGGCAAAAACATTGCATAACAATAACTTATACCCCAACAAGTTGATCGACAAAAATATTTAATAGAGAGTAAAGACGCTGCAAAATATGAAATTCTAGGCTGTATAATACGTAAGAAAAAATAGCATTCCGGAAACAAAACAACAAATTTCATGATTTCTTTCAGGAAAACTTATCTCCCGTTTGCAAATTCAGCTGCATTCGGGCGTTGAATTGTATTGTTATTTTATTTTATTTTTTATTTATTTATTTTATTTATTTTATATTTTATTATTTATTTTTTATTATTTTATATTTTATTTTTAATTGCGCGTATAATTCAGATGGTCCATATCACAATGACATAATCGAATAACACATTATAGAGTAGGTGCTGGTTGAAAAATATAGCCCGTAACGACAGGGAGCGAAAACACTGAAACAGCGCACCTGCTATTACTTTTATTTTATAACAATAATGCTGAGAATTTTTAGATTTGAAAGAACAGCCCAGTTCAAAGCTGTAGAAGTTCTATGCTGTTATTTTTCCGATTGAAAATAACAAAGCGGCTTGCAAATAAAGCAAGTGGTCTTCAGAGGAGCCTAACGTCATTAATTAATTACCTCCTGCTGCAATCGACATGAACGCTGCAGTTAAGTCATTTGTATTGTTTCAGTGGGGAGGTAGTGCAGTGGTTTTTATATTTGCGACGAGCAATGACATTATATATGAATACAATAAATACAGCCACACACAAAATAACATAAGCTTATCAACAAACGCATAAGGTTTCGGTAATAAGTTCTATATTTTATATGGAGACGAAGACCGCAGCGTTTTTTACTTACCGCAGTTTTTGTGTTTTTTCACGTTATATGCGTAAATAAGCTTGTTGCTGAAAATTTAATCACTTTGAAAAGGAGGTCAGACAAGAAGATAATAATTCTACTTTGGGGTAAAGTGTCACCTGGTGTCAAAGCGTATGAGAGGAGATGGGGAAGTAAGAGGACGGAGCACACGATAAGTCTCGTTCAGAAAGTGTTTCATGATATTGACACTTTTTGCTACAATATGAACAACTTTACCAACGTTTCATGTCCGAAAGCAAATGCGAGAATTTCGAAACAAACTCTGTGACTAGATATTACTTTCAATTTCGGTAAGAAAAGCTTGTAACTCGACTGGTTCTTTGAGTTGACAAACTGATAGTCATTTGATTTCTGAAACTTTGTTTCACGAATCACTGCATCTGCACGAGTCGNGCAGTGATCAAACGTTTATGAAACAAGTAAACAACAACAGAGGAAGCAGAGCATACTTGGTAAAGTTCCAACATGAAAACCTGTACAAGGATATTACTTAAAATCTTGGCAATAGCAAAATTATTTTATCATCCAACATTTGAAAACGAACTTACTGAAATTTGTTCGAAATATGTTTAGCAAACGTTCGGTATTGTTTGTTGTGCATTTGAGAGGGTAAGGTGAGAATCAGTGCCTGTCGAAATGCTCGTTTCAGCTGCCAGTTCTGCGAAGTTTCAAAAAGATAGAGGAAAGGTCATTACCGCACGTCCTCACCCACACATTGCCGGTTATCGGCATCCAGTTTCGGAGTTTTCGACTTTTTCAAAAGAGTTCGCTCAAATAGACTTGTGCTGCTGCGACTGAACAATCTTTTCTGCTTCGCTGGAAACGAAATGACATGTGACACATTAACCTTCTGCAGAGGGCTCCACGCAAACTTGCGCAGGTGAAGCTTCTGTCGGTGAGGTCAAACGCGAGGAAGAGAACAACGTCACTGGTGTCATAGTCATTTACAGTCAAAACAAATGCAGCCTTTGCAAACAGTTTAAGTGGGAAAACAGGTAACAGAACATTTCTTTGTCAACACCCCGCTGAAGAGCGAGCAATATCGCGAATGTGCTTCGTCTGCTTCGCACGTTCAGTCGTCAATTATGTGCTTCTCACTTAGGCTTGTGACAAAGTGGATTTTGGCAACAAGCTCTTTGATATCGCATTGCACATGCAGCACTTGACACAATACATAACACAGGAGTGATTAAATCACATGACATTTAATCCTAGAAGAAAACCATATCATAAATTCGGATCCGCTGACATTCTCCGTTCAAATGTAGTTTACGTAATTTTTCGTACGAATTAACAATAATAAAGCAACCACTAATGCTTAGGCGGTCTCTAGAAATTTTGTTAGCCGGTTTTGTACTTAACATCTTTTTGTAATACATTTATCTTAAATTTTATCAATGAATGCGCCACATATTGTTGCCTTCGGGAACGGTTCGTTTCCAATCTTAGTGAAACCGTGCGCATGCGCACTAACTCGCACGCTGAGATATTTGTACCTTTGTCTGAAAAAGCTGCTGTTTCAGATTGCGGCGTCTATTCCCATAGCAACAGAAGTTCGAAAAATGCCTTAATTTCTGTAGAGTTTTTGTGAATGGTTTGACAACTTTTCAGGAGTGAGGTACTTAAATCTTCATCAATTCTTCCTGCTCTAAACAGGTTCGTGCAACTGTTTGCATATATGCAAATATATGCACATATATGTAAACAGTTGTATGTATGTGTTTGCAACTGTTTACATATATGTGCAACTCTTTGCATATATGCATATAGTCTTGTTTATAACCTGGATCAGTTTTATGAACACACTTGGTATCAATGTTGTATTATTGTGGCAAATATTTCGTCATTCATACAAGCTTTTGTTTAAGTTCTAATTAACATTAGACGTAACTAAAGTTGCATTATTTTGAAAAAGTATAGAACAAAACGGAGTATGAACAAGAAATAAACATAACAACATCATTATTGATATCGCATGAGATTGAATAGAACAAAAGCATAAATGCGGCACAATAAAAATCAAGAAGATAATTGAATTAGATGTAAGGACTGATATTACGTAGTGTTACGTGAAATCGATTTCCTATTAAAATTTGTGATTGATTCCTTGCTTCTTTCACTTGTGGAGTGAAGTTACTTGATTATAATTGAGAGCACATACTTCTGACAAGCCTCTTGACCACGGTTTTCTTCCAAGCTTATTTTCCAGATCAATGATCAGGTAAGCATATTCATCTTGGTTGTTTTCTGCCTTTGATGTTTCCAGCAAAAGATCTTTCACTGTCTGGTGATGAGCAGATATCACCCACACTGGAAAGCACATAGTTTATCGATAACTTAATTTTCTGGTGTTAATTCTTATAAAGTAAAGATATTCGCTGTTTCTGTTGAATGTTGTTTTTCCGACACAAAAACTTTCTACAATGTTCGTTCAGCAGAAGGTAACTGGTAAAAAATCTTTGGAAACAAAGTTGGAAGAAAAAGATAGAGCTATGACGATAGGAAGATACAATTCGACCACCGTTTGCCTAAGAAAAAAAACTTTTGCATTTGCCTTTTTTGCGAACTTTTGTCAGAAGATTTATTACAAAACGATTTGGTGAATACTGATCAACAAAAACATTTGCATAGGCAGACTGACATAGTTCTATCAGTGAAAAGTTTCCGATTTACGAAACCAAAAGCATTTTGAAAATCTTACCTCTCGCAAGCTTGTTGAGGTTGTAGATCACACTGGAGTAAAGTATTGAGCAGTTTCGCTCGTTTATGAACTCCGATAAACGCACGTTATGCATCGTTATGTTTGGATCGAACATATAACTGTCTTCGAAGATCCCTTCAGCCATGAAGTAGTGGTACCTGGTGAATAAATACCAGTGGCAACTGATGCAGAAACGTCGCCGGAAAGTTTTCAATAGGGGGGCTTTGCGTTTCTGCGGGGGTGCTTTGGGTTTGTGCGGGGAGCTTGACACTCCAAAAATTGACAAAAACTCAACTGATTTATAGTGTTTCATGTTTCAATTTGAGGGGCTTGGAGCTTTGTTTGTGGCCTAAGCCCCCCCCGTGGCGACGGGACTGAACTGATGGTTGTCCAGCTGAAGGTTCGCTGTAGCGAAATGTTAATACTACCATGTTGAAAACATCCAAAAGTCCAAACAAAACCGATTTGCTTACATCAGTGTTAAAATGACCAGAAATTGTTTTTGAAGTATAAAGTGATAGTTTTGAGTATAAATCTATTTCAACAGAAACAATGGCTTATGTGGACAGGCGTCATAGAACGTCCAATCCTTCGCATTTTAAAAACGAACGTGTTTTTTTCTTCTCAGATACGTTCACCAAACAAATGTTGGTTGTGTTGAGAACAGTGGAATAGCATCTCGTGTTTCTCTTTCGCGTCTTGTTCCGGTGAAGACACGGAGAGAGCTATGCATAAAACGTGGCCAACCAACGTCTCTGCACCAGCAGCTTAGTGTCAACGACGACATGTTTGCGACGAGCAGCTGCTTCTCTGAGTTCGCATTATAACGCCAGTAACTATTTTTCCAATATTGATAATAAACATTTTTTATTTACTCGTATCAGAATCAATCTTTTGATAGCAGTAAAATGATTTTACGGGATATCCGTGGAAAATTGTAAAAACAGCGTTGAAAGAAATCGAAACACACGCATGCCACTGAACGTTTTCTTTTTAACCAAAGGCATGGCTGATGGTTTGCTTGAACAGGAGTAGATGAGAGACTGGCCTCCCGGGACAAAGAACTCGCGATTCCAGAAACTTGCATAACAATCGATTTTCTCGACAAACGAAAAAAGTGGTGAATGATTATGTTCTGCGTGGAAATGTGCAAAGAACGCGTATAATTAAAGAAAAAGCATGAAAGTGCAGTACTGAGTTTCCGATCATTTTAATGTTACGTAAACGCCCCTTGCTGGGAGGTTCAAAATTTCACCTTGATTGAGGATTATTAGTGGGCAACACTGCAATAAAACATGCAAACACACCAAGCGTCTCACGCCGATAGAAACCTTTGACATCATGGAATTAACACTGATCCATGAGTTGTTTTTGTAAGTTATTGTAAGTTATGGCTCAATCGTTGTAACAAATGATAAAACTCTCTTTTTGTGGTTTGGCACTTTCTTTTGTCCGCTTGAAACAATTAAAGCCATTTGAAGCAATACTGAACAATCGTAAGTAAAAAAATCTCACTACTTTCAAAGTTCAACGGAAAGTGCATTTCTTCCAGCGATGAATTCCATTGCACAATGATTTGGAAATGTTGTGAAAGACGTAAAAACAAAACCAACTACAAAGCTTGATACACACTGCTAGATTTTTATAAACGTGAAGCGTTTAATCAGAATAGCATCACAATAATACGATATAAAGGACATGTTTCGTGACCAAAATCTGTTTTTGTATAAAATGTCGTGTCAGCGAAATTGTATTCAAGTTACGCAACGTCATTCTTTTCCTCCCCAAAGTTCCTTTTTTCTGGTTTGATGATTAGAAAACCAAGTTAAAAAAACTTGAAACAATTACAATTATTCCATGGCAAGATATACCGTTAAAATTCAATGCAAACATTTGAAAAATTACAAAACGATCAAAATATTTAGAAAGTTTAGCGTAACTGCAGGAAATAGAAACTGCTTGATATAAAACACTTAATTCGACCTTTCCACAAGATTGTCACCAAAGACGACAGACGCAACGTTCCAACCGTACTGCTGCAAAATGGTTGTGACGCAACTGCCGACCTTGCTGGCCACAGGTCCTGTCCGAACCAAGGTAAGTTTGTCTTTTCCTGGGAGGTGGATCTGTTACAACATGTGGAAACCGCCGCTAACAAACAACCGCAGCAACACTAATACAATCATTTCTCGTTCTAAACTCTCGTAGCTTTAAAAACGTCATGCCTGTACAATGTGCATTGGACATAAAAACATCAAGCACCCACAGAACCATGACTGAATGACTTGTTTGTAACTGTAGAGAATTTAAAGATTTCTGGCTGCACATAGTTCACGTTTCTGCTTTTATGTAAAAAAAACGTACAATTTTTGGCACACGTAGCTATGGGAAAAAGTAGTAAGTGGTTTCTGCTGGGCACTTAGCAAATACACACTGCTAGATTATTATAAACTTGCGATTTTTTATCAGGATGCTTTCAAGTATCACTGCTTGAAATTTTGGAATGCGCATACATTCCTCATCAGGTACCTTTCACTTGGATTACTTTTACGTTACTGATACAATTTATCTTGTCATACTGATACAATTTATCTTGTCATACTGATACAATTTATCTTGTCATACTGATACAATTTATCTTGTTATACTGACACAATTTATCTTGTCATACTGATACAATTTATCTTGTCATACTGATACAATTTATCTTGTCATACTGATACAATTTATCTTGTCATACTGATACAATTTATCTTGTCATAAGCCAAATTCGAAAGAAAACTAACCATAAATGACCAATTCACAAGAGATTACATATTTACGTGGATTTTACGCAACAGTTTTCTCACGATGCAAAGCAATTATTTTTCCGCTTTCACAGCAGATGCAAACAGAGCAAAGTGTCATAATTCTTTGACAACTTTTTTTTATGTAAAATAGTTCTAGACCAAAAACATGGGATTTTATGCATTTTAAAAACAAGTTTGTTGTTAAAACAACGCAGTAGTTTTTCCAAAAGAGCTTTATGGAACCAAATTTTTATGGCACCAAATTTTTCATGACTTTGGAATTACGATTTTCCCGGGGATTTCCCGTTTCAACCAAGTCTGTTTTCCAAAGATCACTCAAGAGGCTTTGAATAAGATGCAATCCACTGCAAACGCAGTGAAACATTTCCTTCACATTTTACAGTACAGGAGTTTTTATCATCACCCATCAAGTTATTTATTCGACAAGTCATGGAATTTTACAAATTGCCTAAAATAAAATAAAACTTAAGGAATTACGTTTTTTTTAAAAGAGATGCATACTTTACTGTTAAAAGGATGAAACGTCAAAAGCCGAAGGAGCGGGTCTTCGGAAGCTTTTGTGATTCATGCGCAATTTTCGATAACTTATCGTTAAACTGATGCAATGCAGAAGAAATGAAGTTCTATTCAACATACTAACACTGGACTATAGCTATGATACAGCAACTCTTAAATTTGGTGAAAGAAGTGTAGTCGAGGGAGCAATTAATCGATTTTTTCACCTTCCTCAACCCGTTGGATATCGCCGCTGGTGAGAAATGGGTGATGTTCCAATGCGACGTCAACACAGTCAAGCGTGCAATGGAATAAGCGTCCATTGGCCCGATTATAGCTTTCACGTACGCGTTCTTCTTATCAACCATAGCTTGAGTGAAGCTTATTTGCGAATAGCTGCGACAACAAAAACTGCTGTGTTGAAATTTAATATTTGAAGCAGCACAAAAGCGAAAAACTATGATTTACGCGGCAAAACGAATTACCACCGTCAATGGCTGAAGAAAGGTTCGTTAGGAACGGCTCTGAGCTTTGTTTGGACATTTACCAACTCCACAACTTTTTGAACTGTCCGTTGTTTTATATAACCTCCATTTTCTTCTATCATTCGGTGTTCTGTTGTTGCTGCAGCACAGTCTGCGTATTGCAGTAAACCCTAGGGGCCACTTTGAATTGTGCAAATAGCTTTTGCTATTTTCTTTAGTCCAGGCAAGAGTTCGAACATCTTGATTTACGGTAGGCCATTAACCTGCAGTAGCTTTCAACACACCGTGCATACATGTCACATAGCGAACGAATGAAACACAAATAGCGCAGAGACGGATCCAGACTTGGAGTTTGGGGGCAGCAGCCGAAAAAGAGGGCGCCGAAATACACTATCAAACCTAAAGGTCATTTTAAATTTACCGTAGTTATGCAATTACTTACTGAATTTCCAGACAAAACCACTTCATGACTTGAACAGTTCGTCAGTGCAGCGCAATGTTTTCCACAACCTTTCAGTCGAAAAAATGGCGTCTATTTTGTTCGAACCGAGATGTCGCCAAGAAAGGACAGCGTTTCCCTGTTTGTCCAGCAAATTTAGGACTGCCCTTATTAGCATGTGATATATTCTTAAAAGTCAAGAAAGGAGCACTGTGCTAAAAAGATGGGCCATTTTAGAGGGCGGGCTTTTTGGGAACAATTGTACTCACACTTCCGCTAGATCCGCACATTAGACACGTGTATGATAAAAGTACAAGTTAACTAAGAACTCAACAATAGAATAAGAGTCTTGTTATTGAAGTTGCAATGTTTAGTAAACATTCCAATATTCTGAGATTGTTTCATTTGTCTCTTTCAAACAATTGCGTAAGTACTGTATCTTTTTCTGATAAAACTTGCGTGATGACAGGGTCGCAAACAAAGTTCGCTTTTAGTATTCGCCACATGACATGAGTTAAGGCGAAGCAGAGCGCAGCGCTGTGTGTGGCTCTCGCAGGGAAAGTCAGTGACCAGGACAAAAACGCTTTACAAGTGAAAGCTACCGCGAGCAAAGTTTATCCACAATGTCAGTGAAGTGAAGCCAGCCTCACCCATGTTATCCTGCACTTTAGCGCCTACTTACCACCTTACCTCGAAGAAGCTCTTCCACATTGTTCGGATGAGTCGTAGTACGTCACAGTTATGTGATGGTGTGGTAGAATTCTGGATTTTTTCATTATCTTCAAAGCCACGTCAAGCCCCAGTTTTGCAAAGTCATAGGACCACGGATAAAGAGTATAGCACTCGGGTCTGCTGCTGTACGAGTCGTCCAAGCAGAGATCGTCGTCACTTGAGCAAAAGTCACCACAGTCATGAGAACCGGATTCAAAGCTGACGCTTGCTTGCCTGCCTGGTACCATTGCAATCACTTCAATGGTTGGTTTCTCTGCTCGGCAAAGCAGCCACATACCCGCAGAGAAAATCATCACCCTCCAAACCAATGCGAATAGGAACGTTTTGAAACCAACTATCATTTCGGTGAAGTTACGAAACCCGCTCTGGGAAATTAAAGCACAGGTCTGTTTTCAAATTGTTTTTCCTGGCGATTTCAATTAACTTCAAACATCCTAAATCTGCCATTTCCTTCAGGTAATCAACCCGAAAGAAACTGCTGCTTTTTTAGTAAATTCACAATAGTTTTTTTACCTGCGATCAGTTCAAGAAGGCCTCGCAAAGCGATGTGATCACGTTTCTGCGATCAACTCATAAAAAAGCTTAGACAACAACTGAGCTTCGGTTGCTTCAAACCATCCTGTCTATGTGTTTGAACGCAACTGCTGCGTAGACATTGTTGCCAATCATCCACGTTGCTCTTACGTATGATTAATGGTTTTCTACACAGCCATCTCTGATCCCTTGTCATCACCCGCTGATCTCATGTCAAAACATTATGACATCGCAGTCGGTGTCGTGCGCCCGATCCTGCGGCGAAACTCCTCTCACGGGACACTGACCTCTGTTATACGTCTCATGTTTAAGCGTGTTTTATCAACTGTGACCAAATCATATGCCAGCGAGCGAACTGACTTGCAGTGCAGCCATTAACATCAATCTAGTTCACTGCACATGATCGGATAATTTCGAATAGCAGCACACGAACCATGAACCGTTGTTGTTATTCCACTGTATGCCAGTGTAACATTGCCACTGGCGTATAGACTGACTGGTGTACAAAATTTAAACAAACACTGGCTGAAAAAGTATCGCAGCTGCATAATTTAACTTCAACATTTTTAGTTTTAGGAGCAAATCATCCCTACTGTTGCTATCGCCCCACCAATGCTGACAATTCGTGAGTCGTCCCCTGGAAGTCTCGCTTCCCTTTTCTCTCATCCTAACGTTTCTCACCATGTTTTGCTCTTTTACCAGCTACGAGGTTTCTGCAGAAGTCAGCTGACGTTACCAAGCAAGATACGTGCTAAAAATCAAACTTTAAATATAACATTTGCAGTTCAGGTCCAGCAAAGTTATACTGAATGTGTGAGTTACTGGTAGGTTTTACACTCCTGACTCCTGAGTTTGTTAACTTCAATAAAATGAAACTTAATTGACACGTTACTACATCTTGAGACAGTTGATCAGCATTGAAACTGTAGTTGCAACTGTGACAACGGTCTCAAGGTCAGTTTGCTTGCTTACTGACTCAGTCACTAGTCATCAACTCTGTTATAACTCTGTGTGCGAGATACTCATCGGCCACGTTTCTTTATGATATCACAATGCTAAGCACGCTGTCAGAAGACAGCTGGCCAAAAGACGCCATGCTTGATTGAGACAGCAAGCTTGGGCAAAAATAAAGTTAAGTGCGCGTGAGAAGCCAGTAAAACATTTTTTCCTGAAAATGTGTGAAAGCGGATGACATCTTCTGGAAACAGCGGTTACAATTTGTTTCTGTTTTGAGCGGCTTTGGCGAGTTTGCTCGAGTGTNGTGAAGCTGCAAATAAATTAACAATGCCTATCGAATTATGCATTACATACCCAGAAATGTGAGNGTTCGCCCACACCAGGTTAACCATTGTGTCACGACCTTTGATGCCGTGCTAAGAAACAACTTGTATCGATTTTTTATAAGATGCTCATCTTCATCCAACTT
>JGI24021J15306_10001216_pt1 | contig 24360 bp, 17 predicted proteins | sample Ectturendosymbi1_FD_15306 | JGI IMG/M metagenome (IMG submission 15306) | reverse complement strand
AAAACTAGAGAAATCATGCAGTTCAAGCTGGACACCATTCACTATCGACACGCGACCCACACCTGACCCAGCTTCTCGCCCAATAAAGGCCAATCTACACTGAGGAGTTGCCAGGAGTAGCCGCGCACGATTCTTTGTTTGTTTTATCGCGCCCAGGATTTCCCCCGCCGAGCCGTGCACGAGCGCAGAATTACCCGACGCAACAATACAAAGACTCGTGCGCGGCTACTCCTGGCAACACCTCAGTGTAGATTCGCCTTAACTGTTGCAAAAAATTAGTCGAACCACAATTACGCACGAATGCATGGCTTAACGTCTTCTCAGCGATAAAAGTTTGAGTTCATTCGCTTCACTGGCAAAACGCGTAAAATACTCTTCACCAAACCAGCAATACCTTGACTTTAGGAGTTTCCTCATGTGGTGGATGTGCTGCAGAAGTATCATATCCGCTCGATGAAGGAGCAGGATACCCCTGCGGAAGGGCATGAGGGTGGTTGGGATCGCCAGAAATATGCGAATAATGGCCTGGATAAGGGCCTTGTTGGGGCGGTCCCGGCTGAGGATACCCGGACGCGTAAGATGATGGCGGTGGCAAGCGCTGGCCGGTTGGGCTTCCCATGGGCGGTGCCATCATTCGGTTGTTGGGCAAAGCACCCGGATGTGGCATTCGTTGATAACCCATGCTGTAGTAACCATCATTTTGAGATTGCTGCTGTACAGCATGATAGTTTGGGTGGTTTGGTCGCACGTGCGGTTGTTGGTTGTAATAGGATGTCGCAGGTCCCTTCGGAGCGGCAGAAATCCTGCATTGAACGTAAATGAAGATCAACAAGCGACGTGAAGTATGTTAAGATTTCTGACCGAATCACGCAAAAATACAGCAAAAAAGCAACTTACCCTGGCTGCGCTGTGTGAGCAGCAGCTGCCATGGCTGCGGCTGCAGCAGCCGCAGCACCAGGTCGTGTTTGCAAATCAGCTGCAGGTCCCGCGGAAGGGTGCGAGCCTTGCAAAGATGGCCTTCGCTCGGTTGGTGCGGGAGAAGCAGTGCTATAACCTGCAGGAAACAATCATGTCTTGTTAACATCCAACCGAAAAATCGACGCGATATATTTTTTTGGACACTCACACTGAGTTGCTGAATTAAACCATCGGGCCAATATCAAACAATCATGAATTTTTTCTTAAAGTTTTTCGATATTGCACAAGCTACGGGCAGCGCACACGAAACCAATGCGTAATTGATTCACACCTCACACGCCACATATGATGTTGCGTCACTGAACAGAAAGCAAGCAAACTTTGCGAAGGGAAAACCAAACCATGCTAATTAAATCCAAACAAATGACTGCTTGCTTAGCGCACAGCGGCTAATCGCTATCGCCGCGAGGACACAAATCACTGCCAAAAGCAAGATACTAACGCAATACCTTCTTGCATCAGGTGGTGCGGCTGCGGTCCCATACTGTCATAATATGGCGCGCAGTTACCTGAACAAACATGCACAAATATCACCAAAATTCCAACTGCAAGCGGTTGTTATTGTAACTAAAATTACCACGACAAGCTCATGCAAATTGCTGAAACAAAATGAATTCAAAAGAAAACGTTACGATGCTCACTTGGCTGCGGGTAAGCAGCTGCCGGTTGATTTTGAGGGTAGTTCGGCGTTGGCATGGCCATTGAATGAGCAGGCTTGCCGCCAATAGGTGGTGCTGCGGAGCACAACAAATACGCGAGTCGGTGAAAACAAGGTTCTTTTACTTTCAGAGCGTAGTTTTCAAAACATTTTTCTATGTAGTGCCGGCCACATCAAAAAAGGGGCCAAGACACCACTCAACTGCACTACGTTTTGCACATAGCTCTTTACAGCAAATACGCGATAAAACCAGCCCAATTACAACGGCTGTTCGAAGGACTAACCAGGTGGTCGCCCCGGCATGTTTGGATGATGCTGTGGAGTCGAAGCAAACGACTGGTTGCCCGGATACAAAGGCTGCTGCGATTGCGGGTGAGACGACATCATATGTTGGGGGTAGCCAGCAGGTGCTTGACTAGTATGTTGAGGGTAACCGGACTGCTGTTGCGGAGGGTAGGGTCGATATGGAACGTAACCTGAACAATGGTGAAGCAAATCTGAGAACTTTCATAAGCTCTTCACATGTCACTGAACAACTTGCTTTTTATGGATAAACAGCAAGTAACAGCGTAGACGGGATTAATTGAGCAGATTTTAAAGGTGATAGGTGACCACTTCATACGGTGCTTTACGACTCGCTTTAACTGGAATTTTTTTTGCTTTGTGTGAGTAATGTATACACTTAACCGCCTCTTTACCCGAAGTAAGGTTCAAACAACTTTTCACAAACCAATGATTTTGAGCCCCACGCTCGAGCTAAAAAAATTCAAGCTCGATTGATTGAAATAGTGCAAACACGAGCTGTTGCCCATGCCACGAATCTACAATAGGCAGTAAACCGTGTGAGAAACTGAGCTTAAAACTCAAAACGGCGATTCAGTCCAATTCCATGCAATTACTGGCGAGCCCACTCTGATCAAAACATCTAAGCAATCCAGCTCGACATTGACTGAACAACTGGTAACCGCATAACTAAATCAATTCGAAAAGTTGCTTTTCATAAAACGGTTACTGCACAAACATCAGAAGGTGAAGACAAGAACACACACACGAAAGTGACTACTATTAATTCAGTCTCCTGCTCTCCATCATTAAAATATCAAAAGAGAATTGACCGCAAAGCCGGACATGGACAACGTACTCGGGTCATTATGCTCCGGTGGGCCTCTTGGCACTGGTCCCTGTTGAAGAGGGGTACTTGGTCGTACCGAAGGGGGCGAAAGGGGGTTGACTCGAGGCTGACCAGCAGAACTAGGTGACCCAGGAGCTGGGGATGGGCCTCTTAACTGCGCCACAGCAGGATGAGCGTGGTGAACATGAGGCGACTGTGCAGCAGCCATTGGTGATTGGACTACAAAGCAACCAGAATTTGTTAAATGTATCACGAGCTTGACTAAAAAACATACTGAACCATACTACTCACGTGCAAAAAAGAACACAAAAAGCGGATTGGTTTATCTTAATCGAACAAGAGGTGTATGGTGTGCAAAGCAACAAAATAGAGCTACCTTTGACACACTGAAAATCCAAGTGAAATAATTTACAATGTCAAATAGGAATAACGGAAATCTACATGTCAAAGCAATTTTGAAGCAATATATTACCGGATCCTGGATGTGGTTGTGACAGAGGCTGAGGAGTCCTCCGGTTGGGTGACATGATGTGACGTTCCACTCCATGTTGATCAGATACAGCCGGGATGGAACCGTTATTTGGCGCTTGATCCTTGGCAAGCAAAGAAATAAATTGCGTGTTTAAGTCAAAGCCAAGATGTCAACATGACCTTGCCATTGCTTTGGGGAAGGGTGAAGGAAAAGTGATGTTGTTTGACAACATTCAAGCAAGAAGCAAGGGTTGCGCAACACAACGGGGCAACCAAGCAATATTAACCACAGCGGCCTCAAGGAATGCTTTATGTCAGTGGTTCAAGACTAAGCAACGCTGTTGTTTCTCTACAACAGTAAATATAAAAAATTATTTATTTAGGGAAATTGACTAGTCATTTGTAAAATATATATGCGCTAACACATCAGATAACTGAGAGCCAACGATTTCATATTAGTCCTAATCACGTCCATAGGCTATCACTTCCACACCTATGCACTGTTCACGAAAATCTCCAATACTGTTTGATTTTTCCATATCACAAAGTCACAGACGTTTTAGCTAGTGCTCGAAAAACCATACTTGCTTGAAGAAGTCCATAACAACTTATTAATCTTGGATACTTTTTTGTTGCTTAACCAATAAACCCTTCGCGTGGCTGTTACATTACCTCAGCATCACCAGCACATCAACTACCATCAAAATAACCCTTTAGTCAATACATAACCACATCCACACATGTGCACTGGATCTACAAATACTCCATAACTGACATGAAATACTCTAGTCACGAGACGCGTGGTCCAGTGGTTCGTGCTTTCAGAGTCATTTGTTTGACCCCAGCAACCTTTTCCGTGTCAACTAAGTTCCGCCCACACCTAAGCCAATTGCTGCGTGTTTGTGCGGGTGTTGTTGGCTCGTGCACTACACTAGTGTTCAGTGCTGTGACAAGGTGTTGTCATTCGAGTAACTTAAAACGAGCAAGTAGGCTCAGGCTCAGACTTGAATGAGTCACTGAGGATGCGAAGTCAGATTTTAAAAAAATCTTCCCCACAAAATAGTTGGGCTTTCAATGCGTATATTTTCGAATCCCTTCACGTAGCAATTGAAAACAGCAATTTAACAACACCCACAGCAACATTTTGCAAAAAACGCAAACCTCTCTGGAAAACCCGCTGAAGTATACAACTGCCGCACCCGACAACGTCAGGCTTTTGTATCAGTAATGGAGTGAGCCTAAGTCAATTGTCACGATAAGATCATAACAGTACACATGCAGCTGGCACGACGTTGTCGGCTGGAACACATGCAGTTCTGCCCACTGCTGATAATATCATAAAACACAAAATCTAAAACAATGTCAACATGATTTTGTCAACAAAGCATAAGGCAACCAAATCTTTCGACGGCACTGTAGTACCACTTACTTTGAAAGAACATGATGCGCTCCTGGATTTTAAAGACTATTATTACCAAGCTTGTAAGCTTTCACCCAGATGTCCATTGCGCTACTTTTAGGCTAAGACACTGCTAGCATTGCGACTCAGCTAAGCCGCGCAGAACAAAGCCCTACACCAAGTTTTTTACCTGAGAACCGTAGGACTTGGGGTCTTCAACAGTAGTTGGATTGCCTTGCGCCAAGCCGAAGGGTGTTGGCTATAAACAAGTTAGGCAATTCAATACAACATGAAGCATGCTCCAAATGGCGATTACAACTACACGGAAATTAACACGTAAGACAGTGTTGATCGTTCCTTCGGTTTAACACTTTCAGCCATTCTGGTGATTTTTGTGAGTGCCACCTAGAACAAATTTATTGACATTCTCTAACTTGAAAATTTTACACAGGCACAAACACATGCTTTTTCAAAAATTTATATCCAATTGCTGTTGTGAGCTTCAAATGTCGGTGCGTGTTGTACACACACTGAGTTGAAGTGCAACTTGGGTGCAGCTCTCTTAGAAAACTGCTATTCGATTTAGCGAAAACCAGGCCCTAGCCAAGACATAATCACCACGCGCAGTTTAACGGTTACATCTTGAAACATCAAAAGATTTCTATCGTGTGAAAAACGCAAACTGACCGGGTAGCTATGAGGCGGTCGCTGACCATAATAAGAGGAAGGCTGCATGTTGTAGGCAGAGTAGCCCTGATATCCAGGTTGACGCGATGGATTACCAAACGACGGTTGAGAAGTGCCAGAAGACGGAGGTGGCATTGCCGGGTTGTACTGAACATTTTTAGCTAATCGTTAAGTACTGGTAGTTGACAATATTTAGGATCTTTACAAATTGCTAACGAGGTCTAACTCGCTTTTCAACAGTAACATGATAGCTGTCATTTGCAATTTCATTCGGAAAACAGTGTTTTATTAAAAATCTGACCACTAGAGACGGTCGAGAGATAATGATAGCGACGATCGGACCAGGTAAAAACCAGTAAGCTTTGTACCTGGCCATGCTGAGGTGTAGGGGGCCCAGGATAGCGGCTTTGTCCAGAGGTCGGTGGATATCCAGGCTGTGAAGGGTATTGTTGTGGTGGTTGCTGATGATAGCCTCCAGCTTCTGGCTTTCCCTGAGCAGTGACGAGATTGCTCCCATACTGAATGAAACAGGAAAGCAAATGCTATCAGTTGAAGTTTTTCTTGGATAAAGAAACGCATAATCAGACGTGCATCAATAAAAGGACAAGACTTTGAACATGACACAAAAAGAGCGAGCTTATTTTATAGAACACGTATCACAATCATTACTGAATTTCTGTCTTCTAAATAATGTACTTGTAATCATTCCACTCGCAAAAACACCTTGTTGGGAGTTACGGTGCCTATTCTAATGGAGGACACTGATAGACATGGAACGTCAGAAACCACGCAAACGCGCAAGTTATTTTTTATCACACGCTGATAAAGTTGCGAGCGGACAAGCTGTTTGCACAAAAAATTGTTTCAAGCCAGACGCTGAAGGATTACAGTGCGACATCGAAATGTCAACGGCAACAGCACGGATGCGACACGCGAGACCCAACTGACATGATGTCATACTCTGTACAAGAAAGGGACCGGATGTTGTCGCGGCGACAAATTACCGAGCTGACATTCATTCCGAATACTGCGGCGCGCCCTCTACTTGAAGCGCCGCAATAAACAAAATATCGCCGCATGTCGAGTGACAGCGTGGGAGAAAATAGATGAGTGCATTCCAGTGAACACGTGCCGGTGTAAACAAGCGGGACGAGCGGGCATCTAGTCACGTGGTTTCATCATGCCGGGTGTCATTACGCCTTTGAAGGGAAACACGTGACACGCCTGAAGTTCGATGAAATCTGGCGCCCAGTTAAAAACTTGGTCTGCAGTCGCGCGTGGGCGCGGACGCCCAAAATCTAGAAATGTCCTCTCGGATTTCGTCAGTCTTGGGCGCTTCATCTTACGAAAAGAGCACGACTAAAACCAGGATAAAACTCCCTACAAAAGGAAGACAGGCGCTCTAAGCGATTGATCACCTCTTTTCTTCCAGAGTACAGCAATCGTTCGCTTATCTAAAATGTGTGGAAGAAGTCTACAGAGTCTCCTTGGATTAGCGGAGTAAACTGCACTGTTTTTGATTGGGCTCGGCTAACAAATCGCTCTTGAGAACTCAGTGTGACTACACATGCAGATCTCGTGGGGACACAGTAACGGGTGTTGGAGTATAACGGGTTTTCACAAGACTAACGCATAAAAAATATTCGCTTACATGCACTGCGAAATACACCGAAAAGAAAATACTGCATAAGATTTGACACCGCACAAAATATCGGCTGACTCGTTCGCAAAGGGAAATCGTAACCTAAGCAGACGTAGCGGAGACGCCAACGTTTACTAAGTCACAACAATCATGCAGACATACAAAACCTATCTTCATGACGGCACTATCTTCACCTACCTTCATTTAATCAAGCAACTAGGCGGTTTTGCAAAAGAAGTTCAGACCACATTGGCTATGCTTTACAAATATCTTCTTGACAAGGTTAAGCACGAAGAAACCAACATGCGCCTTGATCTTGCTGATTTTCCAGATATTCGACAAATGCTGCTTTAACGTTAACACGCTATAGGAGGGTTTCATGCGTTTTTGAATTTCGCGCGATTCCACACTGTTTAGAAAACTCGCAGCAAATCGTTGAAAAACCAGCAACTGAAGGGTGAAACGTTAATGGTCTATCTCCATCGCAGTCGTTTTGTAATTCACGCATCTCGAGTTGACTACGCAGTCGACCAAGATCATAGAAAGCAAAACCACGGTAGAGAAAAACCCTGTTTGTTGTTTTTTTTTAGAAAAACACAAAAACTCTGAATTGTTTTTATTTCATCATGCAATAGCACCATTTTCGGATTTACACAAAAACTTGTTACTGTTCATTTAAATGCCTGGCAACGTTGTCCTGGAGCTTGAAGTAATTTTCACGATTATTTTTTCTGCTATCGGCAAATATTGTTTTGGTATCCAGCTTGCAATGCAAATTATGCGGTCGCACTGCCATACTTTTGGGATGTTTTTGCATGTTTTTATAAAATAACCTGGCAACACTGACTTAATTACAGATTTTTCAAAGGAAAAATAAAGTGTTTTTTTTTTAAACCCAGGTGTTTTTTTGGGCGGGTATAATTACATCAACCCTGAGCAAAACAGGTCAAAGGAATCCAGCCCATGCATCTGCCTAGCTCTCAATGTCCCGTATCGCATGAAAACGTCGTTCGAGAAGTGGTTTGTTTATAAAAATCGCTGCAAGGTAAGCTGCTTCACGGCCAACCGTACTAACTTCGCCTTGTCATAGTACCGAATCTTCCTGGCGTATCGTGTGGCCATCATCTACTCAGCTCAGAAACAGAACCATCTACCGTATATCAAAAAATTGTTCCGAAACGTCAGCCTTGCTGAAGAAAAGGGAAATCACCGATCAGGATGATTTAGAACTACGGTTTTAATCATACCGTCCATTGCTGCACGATATACGGTTGCAATTGTTGCAGCCTTCAATGATCCCGGTGCGTGCTTTAATTTACTGGTCAGTGTAGAGTTATACCATGCATCCGCAATGTGCTGTGTTGAAAAGAATTGCACTTCTAACTACCATGCTTAAGCAATGTTTTTGCGTTACTGGTGTTTTTTTCGCCAAAATTACAGCGAAATATCTGTGGTACGCAGAATTGGTGTGCGTCTCACAAGCCAAAAGTCTGCAAACAAAGGTACACGGGAAAAGTCCGAGTATTGTTACAAAAAGAAAATTTTCATGTAAGCAGTCAACACTTTGTGAACATTTTGCGCTGGTTTGGTGAAATCAAATTAATTCGTATTTTCACTTATTTACAACTAGCAAATAAACACTCTTAATTCGACCCCAAAACTTAGGCTACGCAAAACCACAAACGAGAAAAGCGCGTCGGCTTACAATACCATACATTATTACATGGTTTTGGGGTTTGGGCTCTAGCCTCGTCCGCATTTACCCAGATGCTGGAAGTTGCAGCCGTTGCGTGATCTTAGTAGTAGATACCGCGACTCGGTTTCAAGTTGACGTGCTCATGCTTACTGCTTTATTACGGATGGCAACTGATAATCGCTAGCGGCCAGTTCTGCTCTACAGACCTCCAGCGGGTGTGGTGAAGGAAACGTGCTGGTTGTAAAGAAAAAGGCGCGTGTGCATAACGTCAACACACGAGTCGCACGGCGTCGGCAGCCATGAGACCACAACCGGATAAAGCTGTTCGTTTCGCAACGCTTGCCACGCTTTCCAAAAAGAAATTTTTGCGTATTTCAATCAAATATGAACTAAAGCAAGTTTTATGCAGAAAAACTGGAAACAAATCAAAAACGTTTTGAACTGCAACAAATTGGATGTGAATGTTATATTTTCAAGCTGCAGCAGATAAAATTCACTGTTTTGCTCATTTGAAATCATATCGCACGCTACCTCAAGCAACACGTTCTTGCTCTTCGTGACTGCATAATATGGGATGATGATAAATCACAGCTGTTGCAAGGTCCGTTAATGTAAAATGCTAGAAATGCAACAACTACGGATATAATTCGCTTGCTTTCTCTGTTCGTGCTTTAGGCCTTCAGCATTTCACTCATAGGAATTTGCTTGCGGATTTCAGGAATGGGGATGCATATATATGCGTGAAATCGATTCCTAGTAAAAACATTTGCTGATTGATTTGGCTGCGTCACCTTTGTGGAGACTAATTGCTTGAATGGGGTTGTCATTATGCCAAACTTGTGCTGCACCAAGCGAATGGACTAATAAACAATACATCTATTTCAGAAGATAACTCGTTTTCACGAAGTTTTAAAGATCAGGCAAGGTTGCTGTGGATTGAGTTTTAGTCCTGATATCTACCCTGGGTGCGCAAGTAAGCATTTAGCAAAAATATAATGACAAAGCAGGACATGAAAACATAGTGCTTCAGCAGCAATCACAAGAAACTTATAGAAACAGTCCAGTTACCAAAATTAAAAAAATGGTTGATTCTGAATCACTCAATGAAGTACATGTAGTAGAGTATGATTTACTCTATGGGACAATGATATAGATATGACACAACACTTGAGCACATTGCCTTGAAAACCAACATTTGGTCAGACCTATTGCCACCCTACATGCAAAAAAACTGAAACCATTCCACAATACCAGCAAATTTTATTAAGCAGAAAAGAGACTGACCTGCACCTCAAATCGATGCAGTAAGACACCAATTTATACCACTCCGAAAAATGTCAACAGAACCTTTGATACATTGTGTTACATATGCTATAATACAATCAAACGAAATTAATGAGTTTAATATATTACAGTACATCACATACATTAGCTTCAAGTCACACTGCCACTTCTGATTCAGTGCAATGTTTTATTACAAGCGTGCAAGTGATTTTTCAAAACTTGCAATTTTCTTGCATATAATGGAAGTCAATTTTTACAATTTTCTTGCACATGGGGTTGGTGTTGCGTAGTCCTTTCACACCAGACATTGTGTTATGTAGAATAAAAACCAACAGCAAGAGTAGTTCTTCTGTGAGAATTCTGATATGCATTAGCCACAAAAAAAGAAATGCTGTGACTATGATTATTACATCCTTCATATGAAAATCACAAGCATAATCACTAGGGCCATTAAAGTAATATTTTTATCTGTGCTTCAGGAAGCTATGAAACAAATTTTAGAACAAAAATCACACCCATGGGAAGTCCATAACAAAAGTTATAAAGTCATAAAAAGTCATGTTTTCCATGTTAAGTCATCATAAAGACATATTTTGCATATTTTCAACCTACTTCAACAAAGAAACCATTAAAACATCAGGTGAAACCAGTGCATCGCTAGGTCTAAACCTGCATCCTGCAAATTGAAAATACTTGGGTACCCTGCAATTGTTGGCAAAAACATAGGTGAACCAAGTTATTTGGATGAAATGTAATGAAGTGCCTAAAAATGCATGTTCTTGCTGCCCCAAAGAAATAAACCAATGTCCATTCCTGTTTTCAATTCGCTTCAAACCAAACTATATGCGTTGCTGATGTTTAGAGTGGTTGATTTTAGTGGGGCTTGGCTTTAACACTTTGGCGTCCGGCCGGTTTCAGGGATTTTCTCAAAAAACAACCGGATCACACGTGGCTTTGCATGCACGTAACTCGGGTGCTGAAAGTGGTAGAGAGCTGTTCAAAGGCTCAGAAGACGTGGCATGTCTTGTAGTTTGCACTCGAAAAAAAAATTTTTGATTGGGCGTGCAGGCATAGTGGAGGACTTTTAGGCCACCTTGCCCTGCGCTCAAACCATTAGATGGTAGTATTTCACTAAGTTTTTATTGGAAACTAGGCTACAATCAGAATCTTTTGGATAACCTATTGGGGTCTCGGGTGAAAAAGTTATGATCCAAATAAAAATAATTGACTAATTAGCTAACTAATTAATTTGTTTATTTTAGACCATAACTTTTGATCCAGAAATGCTAGCTAGAAAGTCGATAAAAAGCTCAAAATACTCAGACTTGAGCCTAGTTTCCAATAAAAACTTCAGTGAAATACTTTGGCCTAGCTGTTGGGCCCTAGGCCTGGTAACATGAGCCTAAATGGCCCAAAAAAGATTTCACTTATGATGTCACTCACAAAAAAACGCAACCCCCAACCAAGAAAAATTTTTTCGAGTGCAGACAAGAAGACTAGCCGATCCGTTTGAGCCATGAACAGCTCTCTAGCATGCAATTGGCAGAAGAGATATGGCGTTGGTAAGGCAACCAAAAACTGCTGATTTTAGGCCAAAATCTAGGTATGATATATTCGTACGCCGGCTCTTAAAGTGTTAACAAACCATGGCGGCTACCATTTCTTATGCCAATTTTTGCTGGTAATGCTTTGTAGAGTAGTTGTATGTTCCAACTCAGTCATTTTTGTTTAATTCATATTATCAAGTTTTCTAGGTCATAAAAAATGGCCCTAATAATCACTTCCAGCCATAAACGCAAACTAGTCAACATTTTAATCATATAAAATCATACACTAAATTACCTTTAAAACAAGAAATCAAATGAAAGGGTAGCTGATTATTTTCCTTTTGTTTAACACTTTTGGTGCGACATTATGGTGTTGCGTCACATACCTTACCGTACGAACCAGTGTTTTGACACTGTGTTGTATCTGGCTGCAGTTCGTAGCAAAGCGTGAGTTGGTGGATTTTAATTTATCTTTTGACTATAACTTACGAACCAGAGGAGTTACAAAAAAGTCTAGACATGAGAAAGCTTTGCTTATACCATATGCATTGATGTAATATTTTTATCTCTGCAGCATCATGAACTATGTATTAAAGCACAGCATCCACAGCTACCTCATTGGTACGATTTGTTTGAAAAAGGATTAATAAGCGATTTGCAAATGAATTTGTTGAGAATCTGGTACTGTAGGCTACTCAGTACGACAGTCTTTTCACTGCGATTTCTTCACAGTAACCTCAACATCTGTCACTTTGTTTGCTTTGAGCATGGACACATAATGTAATGAATTGTTATGCACAAATAAAAACAATGATTTGTGATATGCCAAAAAGCAAGGAATTGTGGAATGACACATAAAAGGGAATGTAGCCTGCACATGTTTCAAAATGTGATCAGACAAATCCAGTTAATCGCATAGCCAATTTGCCAAGCTTTTTGATGCGTTTAACTGGAATATGCGATTACCCGTATAAAACAAATAACCGCAAGTTTACCACCCTACTCTACTTCTGTCCACATGCTTGCTACCTGGCACCATTGGTATGTTATAGCTTGACACTGACCGTGAGATTTCATGAGCTGTGGGATACAAAAGTGCTTCTAGTTGATCTAAATCGCTTGCTCCTAATACAGTATTTTAAATTCTGAAATCCTTTAGTTTTTAGCAAAGCAACGGTCATCAGTTGAAACGCAAATTCGAAGTTGTTGTGCACCCGTACGTCGCATGTTGTCTTAAACGTGCGAACTGCGTGTGTGACGTAATAATCGCCTGTACCAATCATGAAAGGTTTCCACACTCGCGGCCATTTTTCTGCTTGCTTTGAACTGTGCAGTGCAGTTGTGAACATGTTTATGTCTCACAGCTGTCGTGTACGAAGATTTGTAGAACTGCGGGATATAGAAATTCTTCTAGAAGTTCTAAAATTTCTTGGTCCTGATACAGCTGGGCGCTGTACATAAAAGACTTAACTATTCGTTAGCCTGTGGCGTCATGAAGCTTTAATAATCCCAATGGCGTTTGTTATGCATCATTCGGTTGGGGCATTCACCACATCAATCTTATTGATGTGAAAAAACAGAAAGAGTGAAGTCAAACAAGTAACAAAGTTGAAACAGTGCGTTGTCCATGGCAAAACACATGGCATAATTTCGGCATTTTAAACGGCTAAACACAGCATAATTCCCCATTTGACGACTGTTAGTTTTCTACTTTCTACTAGACACGGCATAATTCCGCATTTGAAACTGTGTAGTGTGCTGTGCGCAGTGCTTCGGAAAAGTAGCAGTCGTCAAATGGAACTAAAATTCCAAGTTGGTGTACAGTAGCACCATTCTGTAAAAGAATTTAACACATTTTGTGCAAAGGAGTTAAGCATAGTTGCATACGNCGGGTCCTTATNCAATGCCACAAAATAAACTTAAGTNCTACTTTTGAGACAAAGCTTCGCACTCGTATNNATGCAACACAACCANACAGCCCTTTATACAATGTGCTGAAGCCTGGAAGTTAAACATGCAGTGTTGATTTTGGCACGACAGTGAGGGAGTCGTTTTGGCAACAGTTACTTAATCGGATTAATGGCACCGCATGTTTTCACACTGAGCAGTGTGCTTTACACACTTTTAAAGTTTCCTATGCGATAAAGCGGTTTGTGCATTTCATCGGTATGCAATTAGCCAAAGTCGTCTGTATTTGTTCAAACTTGGTATCATGCACAGTGAAACCTCGCATGTTGTGCTGCACTGCCTAGTGTCTTTGTGTTTGGCACACTTCCTTCACTATTTACCCTTTCAATGAGGCAGGCCCTTTTGAGGCTTGCTGGAATATTGCCATTTTCAACACAGATGCTTTTCAGTTTTGAACCTAGAAATAATCTCTATCACACCTGAAAGGTCCAAACAAAGTAAATTTTAGCAGCACGAAACTGCCAACCAACAATGTTGGATTTCAGTGAAACGAGTTTATCAGACTGTGCAATTGTGGTGAACACTGTGGCAAACAGCTCCTCTGCTATCTCTTAGTTGGGCGAGACCCTTGATCTTATACCTTGCACATCTTCTAAGCCACTTTGTTTGCTTTTGCAGGATATACAAACTGTATGGCTTTTAATTCCCACAAATGCAGAAAATTTATCTACAGATTCTACTAGTCAACTAAGCCAATCAGACAATCACTTCAGCTTTTATTGACATAAGGTATCCATCCTGCAAAGCAGTTGTGATAAAAATGTCTTGAAGCTAAAATTGTTATACTTACTTTTTGCTTGCACCAGGGTATAGCCAAAGTACAAATCGAATTTTCTAGTGCAAATTAAGCAAGCTTTTCAAACACAAAATTTAAAATTGCCAAAGATGTCAAGTACAAGCATGGATGAAATATATACCATAGTTATGATCTAAGTTAAAAGTGATGAGGTGCACTTCACTGAAGAAGGCACAAAATGTAAAATGTGAGCTAAACTTAAAACTCACGGCGATAGTATTTTCTGTGGATGATAACACGTGCCTTCACTGAATTGGTTCTCTGGTGCAGTGCATTTCTGTGACAGGAATCAAATAAGTTTTGCTTAGCCTTCACAATTACAAATAGGGATGTGCATTATGGAACATTTACAGGTTTTGGAATATTCTAGAATTTTTATTTTGAACTCAGAATATTGAATATCCTGGAATAACTGCTGACTTGTGAAGCACTATGTATCGGTGTATGCTTTCCAGCTTATACCTGACCTGCTGGAACTGATGGCATTTACTGTTTCCAGTTGTCAACTTTAACTGTTATATGCTGTAATTTGGAACCATCATTTACTTGCATTGGTCGATCACTGGTAGCAGACAATTGTCATAAAGTTTCTTGCCCAAGGAAACGTTTTAAAACAAGTACAAAGAACTTATTGTGTGTTGACAACTGACTGCACCTTTCTAGTTTAGAAAAAATGTTGTAGCCTTGGCCTAGGACAGGACGTTTGGTAAAAATTGCAATTGCACAGAGGTTAAAAAAAATCACGCAGGAGTTTGGAATGCCAATCAGCAATCACATGACCGATTAATTAGCTTGTTACATCACTACACAGTGCCACGAGCTTATTGAGTGTTTCTTTCTCTTACTCAGGAGCACAAAGAGTGCCGCTGCAAAACTTATACAAACCATTCATATTGCCAACTTTGCAATCTTTCACTTTTATTTAATCCAAATTATAAACATGTTTGTAAAATATATATCACCGTCAAATTCCAGCAAAAACTTTTCTAGCAAAAGCAAGTTTTGCATGAATTGTTTCAATACTTGATTGTTGCTAATTTATGCACACACCAGCTGTAATTGTCAATTACCATATAACTGTTGTGACTTACAACTGATTGACATTATGAAGCACACACTCTATCCTCAAACTGAAAAGACGAAAATACGTAATTTTACATTTTTCTATATGTTGATTAACCTTAAGCAATGGTACAATTTTACAATGCGAACAGACAGTATAGGTACAACTGTACCTTTATGCATTTTCTAAAGAAACCTGAGCTTCAGATATAGCTGAGCTATTTTTGGATAGTGGTTATTCAATTCAGGTCATGGCTTTTGTTCGTATTTATTCAACAGGGGCATAGCCTGCAAGTAGTTTAAAGAAAAAAATTTGAGGATTGTTTCATTTAGGTTGAAAAATGATGTTCTTACAACATGTGTTCTTTCAGGTCTTCTTGTGACTACACTACTGCATTACTTCAATTGAGAATCACAACTGTGCTATACACTTGAGACCTCCAGCAAAAGAGGTATTCAAATTGACCATACGTCCAGATATTTGCAAAAAAACAAAGTACAGAAAAGTCTGATGTCTTCAGCAGTCTTCTTGCATACAAGTATCCTAATTTCTCTCAACAGCCACGACAAAGAATGTTAGTTTTTTACTGACATTGAGTTCGACATATTTTGTCACATTTTGATTGCTGTTGGCACGCAGAGAACATGAACCCTGCCTATAACGAACATTCAATACCAAAGGCAACATCCATAACTTGCAAGTAAGTAGAAACCATCTGGAAATAAGTTTTGATATATTACCACAATGCTTTCTAATTACATTGTTTCTTTCTAAATAAGACAAAACTATCATTCAAAAACATTACATTGTTTTTTATGCATCATTTTCTCCCTGTACGTGTATGAAGGTACACTGGTACATTGTACCTAATACTATTTCTCAGGGACTAGAGTTTTGTTTTTATCTCACATCATCAAACATGGTAATTTTTTTCTGAAATTTGGCCTGGACAACCTATAACAAGCACATAGAGATATCACGGAACCTCACGTCTCTATGAGTTCTAAAAAAGTAATCGCTGTTAAAGACAAAAACGTTACAATTGTGCCTAGTCTGTCATTTAAAGGTTAATAAGCACAGCACTGATGCAATGTCCTCTAAATATTTCAGTTTAAGTTATGCCATGTAATAAGCATTGTTTCCTTAACATTTTTCATTACTTTGCATACAAATCCAACTTATATTTTAAATGAAGAAAACCTGATCTTGATTGTTTTCCACTTAGCCTTACAAATTATTTTGCATTTAATTCTAAAATTGCTCCACAAACACTGCTCATAACACAATTATACTAAACCTGTGTCTACCAAGTCTCCACTCTCTGTTGAGAAATATGAAAACCATAGTAAAAAAGAGCATGAGACTGCATCAATTTTGAGAAAAATTAGTGAAAAGATTAGAGATTGACCGATATGGCTTCGTTGGGGCTGATACCGACAACCAATATTTCCAAAATTTTTAAATCTTGTTTTCTGCTTCATTATTAAAAATGTAATGTATTCTATACTTCAACATTTTTTTAAGAACTTCAAAAATCAGGATCTATGAGCTAAAATTTTTCATATTGCAGCAATTTCAATATTTTGCTATGATTGTTAGTTGATCTGATCAGCTTGTTAGCATAGTATACACTGTCTGCAATGAATAAACATTGCCATGAATAAAAAAAATAATGTTAAAAATAGCAAAGCATAAGAACAGAACACTGAATGAAAGAACTACTAATAATGCTTACAACAAAAAAAGCAAAAACAGTGCTTGAAAGTTGTAAGATGGTGAACAATGAAAAGGAAGAAGCACAAAACGGACCATCAAATTAAGGAGGTCATAGTTAGTAGAATATTGCATTCAATTAACATTGCCAAAAATGAAAAATTTTCCAAAACAGCAATAACTTTTTTGGTTGATTATAGTATGTTTGTTAATACTTTGGCATCCAGCTGCTTTCAGGGATTTTCGCCTGAAGACACGTGGCTTTGCACGGGAATAGGAAAAAACGCCTCTGAAGGCAAGTGGGTTTGCATGGGAATATCTCAGCTCCTGTTTGGGTTGCGGACCTGGTTGAAGCATCAAAAGACGCAGCAAGTCTTCTAGTCTGCACTCGAAAAAAAATTTTTTGTTTGGGGAGTGCGGTTTTTTTGTGAGTGTCATCATAAGTGGAGGATTTTTAGGCCACCTTGGCCTGGCCCTGGGCACCAACTGTTAGGTGGTAGTATTTCGCTGAAGTTTTTACTGGAAACTAGGCTACAATCCGCGTCTTTTGGTACTTTGGATGACCTGCTGGGGTTTCGGGTTTAAAAGTTGTGATGTAAGTTAATAATTTACTAATTCGATAATGAATTAATTTGTTTATTTTATATCATAACTTTTGAAACAGAAACGCTAGAAAGTCGATCAAAGGCTCAAAATACTCGGACTCGAGCTTCATTTCCAATGAAAACTTTAGCGAAACACTTTGGCCTAGCGGTTGGGCCCTGGGCCAGGCAACATGAGCCAAAATGACCCCAAAACTACTTCACTTATGACGTCACTCACAAAAAATCCGCAACCCCCAACCAAAACATTTCTTTTGAAGTGCAATCTACTAGACTGGCCAAGCTGTTTGAGCCCTTGAACAGCTCTCTAGTGCAATTGGCTGAGGAGCTAGGACGTTGGTAAGGCAACCGAAAACTGCTGTTTTTTAGGCCGAAATTGAAGTACGAATATATCGTACGCCGACTCTCAAAGTGTTAACTGTTGCTGCACTACATAACCCTTGTGAAACATTGTTTTTGCATACATTTGACAAATCAGACTCTTCTGCAATTCAGCAGGTTATTAATTTGAAAAATCAATCCAAGTCTTTAAAGAATCAAGTTTGGAATTGAGGTAATGTAACATTAAATAACTACATATCCTCAAAGCAAACAAGTTGCATTAGTTATATACTGCAACTGAAGTACTGGCAGCAATGTTAGCAGGTGCCTTTTCATAAACAAGCAGACACGATGAACCATGGAACAAACGTTGGCCGTCGCAGCCCACACAAAAGCATCAGGAGCACAAAGAGCTTTTGGCAACCCTACTTGTTACCCATTGCCTTAGAATACACTTTAAAAGTGCAACCACAAGCATTTATCTACTGCTCAAATTGATCATGCAGATGGTTCATGAATGGTCTAAGGCACTTGCGATGCCTTTTCCTTGTCAACCAGGTTTGCACAACTCGGAAAATGAAGTGAAAACCAGAGAAGTTTGCGCCATTACATGCAGTTCAACATAATGCCATGCTCTGTTGACCATTTTTTATAGTGATTCTCAGCAGGCTTGCTTTGCAGTTTGTGTTGTTATGAAAACAGTTCTTTTTTTTCACTAAATGGAGTTGTTTTCCTGGTTCCAAAATGAATATGAGTGTTAAGCATGTTGCAGAATTGGCAAATGACATCATTGGAGATGGTAGGAAATAAGTCCTCATAGTATAAAAGTAGATTAAACATCATCAAAGGCAGTTAAAAAAATATATATATATATTACAAAAATTATATCATTGGAGGCTGTGTTTTTTCAGCCACAGACCAAATCTTCTTTTGAAAAGACCAATACTAAATTTTTAAAAAAAAAAGTTAATTTGGTCATAATGTCTGAGGAAGTAAGCTAGTGAATCTTGTTTGGGCAGGTTTTAATATTATTACAGGACAAATGACCAGAATGTCTAAAAAAAGCAGATTGGAGGCAGTATGAATTAAAGTATGTAGCTCCTCTAGTTAGTAAGATATGGTCAAATGCAAAATGAAGCCACAAGCAGCTGCTCACTGATCAGCACATGACGAAACAAGGTATGCCAGAGAAAGCCACACACAATGTGTTGATGGAATTTCATTGGAATAATGTCCTAGTTTATGTTCTATTTGTCTTACAATAAATGACTCAAAATGTACTGTGTACTTCCATCAACTAAAATAATTTGTTCTTTGCACTTCAGTACAAATTGTACATAAGACAGTCAAATGAGATGGTGCCTTGCTGTGATGTGTTTTTAATGGAAAACCTCAAAAGCACATTTGCAATAGCATAAATTAAAACAACTGATCTGTGGTAACATCACTTGAGCTAGAAAAAAGACCTGTTATTTTCATGGCAGTGCAGCTTTGTTGCCAAATTTTCTCAATACTGTACTGGTTGCTCGCATTTATCAGGAAGTTCAATGCAGGATGAATTAATGCACAATACATGTGTCAGTTGTTTTGTTTTATGGCAAAAACAATGGCAAGATGTTTTCTTTTCAGTTATAAGTTTGAATCAACCTGAAAGTGATAAGTGAAAATACTACATAAAAACAGCACCCAGATTTTCTGAACATTTGACACTGGTGTTCATTAAGTTATTCCAAAAGACTGCAACTACTTTATCTGAAAACTAAAATGGTGATAAAATGAGGTTTTAGGGTATTTTGGCAGAGGTTTTGCAGTGAGGTTTTACCAGCTAGGTCTGTCAAAATGCCTTAAGAAACACTGACAGCACCAGACAATACTTTCAGGAATGAAGACTTGTCCTGCACAGTACTTGTGGGATGCTGGAGTTCTTCATTTTATGTTGTCATTGTTCATACACAGCAGGAAACAATTGTGGTGCAACAAGTGGACCCAGTTTTAATGTTTACTTTCTTTCCAAACTGTCAGAATGATAATTATTTGACATTAAACACATTTATGCAAATGGCAATAAAATTTGGAATATCTGCTAATCTGACCAAAATTACAGAAAAAAACAGCTTGTCTAGCACTAAATTGTGGTATATTAACACTTTGAAAGCCAGCGTACGATATATTCGTACTTCAATTTCGGCCTAAAAAACAGCAGTTTTTGGTTGCCTTGCCAACGCACCAGCTCCTCCGCCGATTGCACTAGAGAGCTGTTCAAGGGCTCAAACAGATCGGCCAGTCAAGTAGATTGCATTCAAAAAAAATTTTTTTGGTTGGGGGTTGCAGATTTGAGTGACGTCATAAGTGAAGTAGTTTTGGGGTCGTTTTGGCTTATGTTGCCTGGCCCAGGGCCCAACCGCTAGGCCAAAGTGTTTCACTAAAGTTTTCATTGGAAACTAGGCTCGAGTCAAAGTCTTTTGAGCCTTTGATCGACTTTCTAACGTTTCTGTTTCAAAAGTTATGATCTAAAATAAACAAATTAATTATCTAATTAGTCAAATACTTTTACTAGTTTAGATCCAACTTTTGAACCCGAAACCCTAGCAGGTCATCGTAAGTATCAAAAGACGCGGATAGTAGCCTAGTTTCCAGTAACAACTTCAGCGAAATACTACCACCTAACAGTTGGTGCCCAGGGCCAGGGAATGTGGGCCAAGGTGGCCTAAAAGTCCTCCACTTATGACATCACTCACAAAAAAACCTGCACTGCAAGCAAAAAATGTTTTGATAAAAAATGTTTTGAGTGTAGACTAGACTTGCCGGCCACATCTTTTGACGCTTCAACCATGTCCGTAACCCATACAGGAGCGGAGATATTCTGACGCAAAGCCACATGCATTCAGGCGTTTTTTCTGATAATCCCCGAATCCACCCAGGTGCCAAAGTGTTAAATGATGCAATAAAAATGGTGCAATGCAAGGGCCATCAACTACCAGACAACAAGGATTGTGTCACCAGTCCACACAGAAGGATTAAATTGTCAAAAACAATAACAAAAATCAAGTGTTTTGTTGCACAGTATCTCTAGACAATGAGTACATGCCAAGGGTAAATAGGTTGCACACCTTTATGACATAAACACTGGGCACTTTTTTTTTTCGCTGAGACATTTGTCCCATAACCATATTAAAAATCACTGTTACAGTATGCATTAGTCCATATTTTTGGACATTATGATCAGAACTGACCTAATTTTTTCAGTCATGTAAGAAAACATGCGGTCTGTGACTGAAAAAAAACTAGAACACTAATTTTTGTTTTGGAAACCAGAGAATATGAATTTCAGTTTTTGAAACCACTGATGTAAGTCACTTGTATGACTATTTTTTGATGGCACATAAAATAACAAAGGAATGTTTATTGAAGTTTTGGGTTCTGTTTTAGTCTCACACCTCCAAATCCAGAAGTTATATTTTAAAAATTGAGAAGGCATTTGCTGAGATTTTAAGGCTTATTAAAAATCTCACAAAGATAAACTCAAAACATTGCGGTCTGCCTGTTCCTAAAACTTTAAGACTTGCTACTGTTGTTCTTAAACATTCAGCAAAAACCTTTTGGTTGACTTTGTCATTATACTGTATGTGATATAAATTGCTGATAATTGTTTAACAATTCTACTTTGTCACATTACACCAGACAGTTTCATACAGTTGGTCACCACAACATTTTACAATATGTTTGGTTGCCAAAAGCACTTCACAGTATGTGTGTGACACGCTAAATGCCCAGGGAGGCATTGGAATACTAATCAGCTGCAATAGCATGAAAAATACATTGTTACATTTTCTCCATGACATCTCCATGTCTTCTGTTTTACACAACTCAGGTAGGTAGATTTTATGGTTTTGCAACAAGTGCATTAGGAATTTAATTTACTTCTGCTAATGCAGCTCATTTATTGCCTGTCTTTTGATTATCCTCCAGATTACTTTGCAACAGTTCGTGTTGACTGTTTCATGGAAGTGTATGAGTTCAGCAAACAACACTTCAATTACCACATGATGTGTATATACAGGTTTAATGAAAACAACCAAAAATACTGGATGACATGGATCTACATTTCAATCACAACGAATTACAAACTTTATTGATGTGAATACAGTGACTTCAGCCACCTTTGATGTGCTCGGAACTATTAGCAGCTGCGTTTATGTTAGGCAAAAGCTTTACTCCAGAAATGGACTTTTTTAAGAACTTATTCTTCTACCGCCTGTAACATGACACTAACGCATGACGGGTGTGCAGTGCATTATACTACACTACACTTGGTAGAAGCATACTAAACCTAAACCAATGGTTCCCAACCGGATGTCACAGCACCCAAGGGTGCCATTTACAATACTCAGGGGTGCCGTGAGTGAAGACGTTTAAACATATTAATACATTTGAAATGTCATCAAACCTTACAGCAAATTGCTATGGATTTGTCACTGGGTGTCACAAATTATATTTCTCGTCTGTAAGGTGCTACTACCTTAATAAGGTTGGGAAACACTACCCTAAACCAAACCCCAAACCTAAACCGTAAATTTGAACACAAAAGTTTGAAAACAGTAAATAAAAACTGGTTGTGGCGAGAGCCGAACTGAAAACCATTTGCACAGTAGACGTAGACGTGTCTGCTTTGACTGCCAGGACGGTGCCACTACAGCAGGAGTCTCAAACTCAAATTTCTCCTGGGCGAAATGAGGACCTGTAAAGTAACCTGAGTGCCAAATTATGATGCTGATGCAACAATGGCAGTAACTTAACTCCATTACTTATTAGAAACAGCTTTCACATCTTATTTCCTGCGAACAATATTGTGAGTTACAGGCAAGTGCTCTCTAGCCATCTGCACATTCTTTTAAAAGGAACTTGCTCACTCACTGGCCAAGTGAATAAAGCAAATAACTTAAATACTAATAATTTGAAAATTCCCAAAAAGCATTGCGGGCTGCACAAAATACCCTCACATGTGGCCTGCAAGCTGCATGTGTGATACCCCTGCACTAGAATGATAAACTGAGCATTTTGATCAAATCGTGACACTGCCAGCAGACCTATAGCCACTTCCTTAACACTTTGCGAGCTGGGGTGTGATATATTCGTACTTTGAAATCAGCCTAAAACCAGCAGTTGTCAGTTGCCTTACCAACACCCTAGCTCCTCAGCCGATTGCGCTAGAGAGCTGTTCAAGGCCTCAAACGGATCGGATAGTCTTCTCGTCTGCACTCAAAAAAAATTTTTTGGTTGGGGGTTACGGATTTTTTGAGTGACGTCATAAGTGAAGTAGTTTTTGGGCCATTTTGGCTCATGTTGCCTGGCCTAAGGCCCAACTGCTAGGCCAAAGTATTTCACTAAAGATTTCATTGGAAACTAGGTTCGAGTCCAAGTCTTTTGAGCCTTTGATCAACTTTCTAGCATTTCTGGTTAAAAAGTTATGATCTTAAATAAACAAATTAATTATCCTACAACTTACATCATAACTTTTGAACCCAAAACCCCAGCTGGTCATCCAAAGTGTCAAAAGACTGAGATTGTAACCTAGTCTCCAATAAAAACTTCAGCGAAATACTACGATCTAACGGTTGGTGCCCAGGGCCAGGCAAACTTGGCCAAAAAGTCCTCCATTTATGACGTCACTCACAAAACCCGCCAACCCCAACCAAAAAAATTTTTTTCGAGTGCAAACTACAAGACTTGGCGCATCTTTTGACACTTCAACCAGATCCATAACACTAACCGGAGCGGAGATATTCCCACGTAAAGCCACATGCGATCCAGCTGTTTTTGCGAACTGCTTGAATTAACCTGGACGTCAAAGTGTTAATGTTACTGATGACTTCATACCTTGGCCATTGTGGGTGCCTTTGCTGTCTCCATGAATTTAACAACAACGAGGCAACTGTGGCCAACTGACCAGTAACCTGTAGATTTTTGGAGGACCTAAACAACTGGTAATAAGTATGTCAAACATTATTTACCAATCTTAACTGTGACATCAGTCATGTTGTTACATACAGCATGTGCTTCTCAAGGAGTAGCGCCAGATAGCAACTTTAAGCGTATCTCCAGTTTTGCTAAGGATCGGCAAATTACAACATTATTCTACAAATGTCTTAACATGTGTGTTTAGGGTAATATAGGAGCATGTTCAAACATTTTGTACAGTTACTGGTAGAGAAAGTTATGGTACTTACAATATATTTTTGTCAGTAACATGTTTTTTTCAGTGTCCCACTAGACTGCTTATTTTGGAAATGTAAATATATTATCCACAGCGGTCTGGTTCTGAACGTGATTTGCTGAGTCAGCGCCCTGAAGGAGCCAATGCGTTGGCCACCTCGACAGGAAGACGTCTCGTTATGAAGTGTAC
>JGI24021J15306_10001214_pt1 | contig 24364 bp, 12 predicted proteins | sample Ectturendosymbi1_FD_15306 | JGI IMG/M metagenome (IMG submission 15306) | reverse complement strand
GAAGACAGGTTGGCAACCCTGTTGTGTAGTTTAGCAAGATTCGATCTTGCAAACCGGGGTGTGCGCCAGCCAGTCCAGCCGCACACCTATGCTCGACTGCTGGTATTCGACGAGACATTAGCGCAGCCTCATTTTGCAGTTGTAAATTGCTCTGACGCAGTGATGAGTGTGTTTTACTCCCCTTTTTTAACATGCAGCCAAAATTTTGCAGTTATGAACTCCTGTGTCGCAGCATTAAGTTTATTTTCCTCCGATATCCTAGTTGAAGCGCTGATAGTTTATATTCAGTGCAATGACACATAAAGTAAGGAGGGGGGGCGTGTAGAAGAATATGCATATTATGTCAACAAATTTCGCCAAAACGTTGGTTTAGAAACATGAATATGACGTCAAATTGTGACATCACAAAGACCACACACCAGAAACAAATGACCACCATATGCCACTGAATGAAACCCCCCCATGAATATTTTCTGCGTACGCCACTGCAGGATGGCTAAACGTTTTGACCCGAGGGCTGAATTCGCGACTTCCTGGCCACTGGAAGGCCGGATACAGTGCGATTTACGTGACAGGCAGCAGTTAATGCTGTTGCACTGTTGTCCACAGTCGGAAACGTGACACTTGAAAAAAATGTGAAAGGTATTTGGTGTGTCGGATTAAACTGTTCGGCGGGCCGGATGCGGCCCGCGGACCGAAGTTTGGCCACCCCTGATGTAGACTATGAAAAGAAGCGGTGACAGCACACACCCTTGTCGGAATCCAACACCAACCGTGAACGGTCGTGATTCAATTCTCCCGACACGGACACAAACTTCTGAGCAGGAATACCGTGACGGCCAGTAACAGTCGGGTGTCAACACAATACTCCCGCAACACTTCCCAAAGCTTTTCACGAGGAACTCGGCCGTATGCTGTCTCGAGGTCGACAAAACATGTGTAAAGGTTTTTGGCATCCTCCCAAGATTTCTCAAAATTTTGCTAGAGAGTGAAATTTTGGTCTGTACTGCTATGGCCAGGATGAAAACCACACTGGGTATCTTTCAGCTTTGGTTCATTTGTTTCGCTGCATCTTTTTTCAAGGCACTTGGTAACGTACCGTAAATGTTAAATATTTGAAAATTCCCGAAAGCATCGCGGGCCGCGTGTTTGAGACCCCTGGTCGAACTAATGTTCTCTACTGTATTCTCTGGACTGGGGCGTTGTATTCAGCCTATTTATCGGACATTAGTGACCATCGAAGAAGTTTTGTAAACTCGGAGTGGGAGGTAATACTTTAAGTAATTTGCAAATCTGTAGGACCTCAAAAGCAGTTATTTGCGTAGCAGTCAGATTCTCACAGCCACGGTCTTAAAACTCGTCTCAGCCAGGTTCTGACTAATATCTTCTTGCCTGAAATGCAGCAGTACGGACTGACTTATCCTTTCTTACAGGATGAGATGGACGAGGTCTCGTTGATATGGCATGCGAACGTTCTTGTTCTATCACAATGACTGACTGTCGTGTTATGCAACAATACCAGTTTTGTTACAATGCTTAGTGGTACACGCCCAACTTAATGCATTAGGTAAGGGCGCTGTGTTGATGCAGCTTTGCAATTTATGAATGTGTGGGTCGCAAAATAGAGGTTCAAGAAACTGTAAATACAGTTTTTAATTTTTGCCAAGCAATTTTTGCGCCCCCGTCAAAGCGGCGCCCATGGCACGTGCCATGCCTGCCATACCCTAGATACGCCACTGTTCTTTACGAGGTATTGTTTTTACCGCCATGTTTGTCTATGTGGTCATGTAATGGAAGTTTCACTGCTATTATGCCAGTTAGGAAAATCGTAGCCCAGGCCTGCCCAATCTTTTTAGTGTTGCGGGCCACAAACGTTTTTGTGACGTAACAAATCCCTTGATGTTGATAAGTTTTATGCGATAACACGGGGTGATAATGAGTCCTACTGCATAGCAGCACGCAGTGTTGCCAGCTTGTGTGGATGTAAACCAAATCTAAAAAATTGACATATTTTCGAAAAGTTTGTTATACAAGTTTTTGGGTGGTAGGCCCATAACAGAAACAACGGGTATAATTTTCGTGTGTTTTGATGGCAAATATACTTGAGCCTATAAAAAATTCAAAAAATTTAAAAAGTCTGTTTACGATCTTATAACATCGCGGGCCTCTTAAAACAACCTAGCGGCCGCATGCGACCCGCGGGTTGGGCAGCTTTGTCGTAGCCTAACTGGTCGTTAGATGAACCATTTTTTTGCTCTTCTGGTTTGAATTTAAGAAAACAACCTAACGTTAAATGATAAAGTTGTCCTTAAATGATAAAGCTAAGTGGCCCTTAGCCTTTTAAATAATAACGTTAACTTTCCGCGCTTGTACAAAAACTTTTGCATTTGATAAAAACATTTGCATCTTTGAAAACTAGGAAAAAGTCATATTCCTAGCTTGAAATTTAGTAAATGCTGAAGTTTAAAGTCTGTCTGTAATATTATGCTTTATATATGTTATGTTGATGCTGTAGAAACATGCTTTTATAAACTTTTGTTAAAATAAATCGAAGTTTCTGTTTATATAAATATTAACGCCTGTAACAAGCTTGGGACACCAGGTGGGGCGAAGAGTTTTCTGAGAGGAGCCCACATTTTTAAAACTATATCCAATAGTTTCAAAGTATCTCCAACACATTTTTCAAGGGGGGCGAAAAATTTTGCAAGGGGGGCTTAGCCCTCCCTGGGAATAGGCCTGTAAATATTGTGTGTTAAATGCAATATATTGCATATTGGGGGCCCCAAAGTCCAGGCTTAGGGAAGCTCCAAAACACCTAGCACTGGCCCTGTCAACAGCACTGCTCTATGTGGTGATTGCTGTTCCTACGTGCACGGTAGTTGCTTGCACTTCGACTTATTGTTGCAGCTGCCCGGAGCCGTCTTGTTTATGGGTAGAGCGCCTTTTCGTCCATGAGGCGTAATTACTGCGCTCTGACCAAGGTGTTCTTGCTGCCTCGTATTCAGTTGTGTTCCTTGCGTCATTTCAACTGGTTGCTTCTGTCGTACGATTATCGTGACGATTGTTTTCTTGTTTCTAGTATGTTGAAACTCAGTTCTATAAAGCCTGGTAAATACACGCACCTGATATTTGCATCAATACGCCGTTTCGTCACATTCTATCCCAATTTTTAGCTTTTATTCCTAGACGACAAATATATTTTTATTAAATTATGTCCTGACTGCGGACTCACATTTCTAGGTTTAATGAACAAAAACGTAAGACCAACTTCTATAGACTGCAGATGTAAACGTTTTTGACTATAAATTCCTTAGTCGTTGTTTACGCCAACACACCTCTGATCCACATTTATTTATTTACTTTAGCTGCATAGCCCATATTAACAGAACTAGAGCACGAGTAAGGCTAAAGGATTTTATCGTTCATTGAAAACAAAAAATGTGTGCATTATCATTTTGAAAGCGAAGGCCATTCTCGATAAATACGAGTCAGTTTCACTTACTTTCATCTGGTAATTCGTAGTGATGCTTCTTGCATGTTAATGCACTACTTGCCAGTTGCCTATAACATGGTCACCGGACACAGCATTTTACTTTATAATCGCAGAACAACCCATACAAAATATTTTATAATCGCCAAATTCTGATAAATCAACTGCGTGACTCATGCGAAACATTTTTCCTGAGTGCATGTATAGGCCAGGTGTTCGCAACACACTGCAGCAGAGCGGTCTTCCGAGACCAACACTGTTAAAATAAAAACAGCGGATAGAGCAGTCACAGTCGTACTGTAAGTCACCAAAATTTCAGTAACTTTCTTCAGGTAGCGTCGTGGATGTCACTGGAAAAGTAAATGGAGGCTGTTACCCGCAACTGTATACAAACGTTAGAAGTCTGCTAAGCACAAATCCAGTTTCAGAGGTTTCTTGAAACATTCTTCAAATTATTTCTTTGCTTGAAGTATTGGAGTTGACTGTCGGTATCTACCAAGACTGAAATTAAGTGATGTGGGAATTTGAAACACATCTTTATTTTGCCTACGCAAAAAATACTGTATAACCAAACAAAAATAACACATTTTTAAGAAGTCATCAAAATGAGAAGCGAAACACAGAAAAGTCTGCTAGTTGGTGATAAGATACGAATGAACACACTTGCTTAAAAAGGATATAACTTAATCAAAACTATAGCACTTAACTTCTACTCAATGTTACTAGTAATTTATGTGTAGTTTACATTGCAAACTCGAGCCACAGGTAACATCGCAAAATGTGTAAACGCATTTTTAAACGCTTGATGCAATCGCTACAACGCTCTGGGACACAATAAACGGAAGTGACTGTATACTAGAGCGACCACACGTGGCAGCAGAATCACGCACTGACGAAGCTGTTGCTTGCCATCGTAAAAAGTCACATACAACTTACCACTGCTGACTGACTTGAGTTTTAAACCGTTAGTTTCTTCACGAATGGCAATCACCTGTGGTCACAATTATTAGATCGCTACTCCAACGTCGACGTGACCAGGAAAAACCAGAAGCTTGTAAGTGCACGCAGGGTGATACAAAATTTTTCCTGATGTCAGGATATGTAAAAGTCGCAGTGAAGGATAAAAGACGGGTATTAAAGTCCAACACCACCTTGTTCTCGGATTTTTGAAAACTGGATTGACATTTTTGATTTAAAAAAATTTATAATGAATGCTTTTGCATGGAAGCTTGTCTTTAATATCCTAAAAATGTGAAGTTTCGTAAATGATGGGGATATTGTAATGGCAAAATTAACAATAATCCCTCTAAACAGGGGCGTAACGAGGGGGGCACAATTCCCCGGGCGCCGAAAAGTCCCAACAATGTCACAAGTACTTTCTTCAATACAGTACATTTGCTTCCGAATTAAGACCTCAAGTCAGGGTCGTATCCAGAGGGGGCGATCTCTCCCCTAAAACCTACGAAAGTAACTATATTCACCATATTTTTGTAAAATTCGGAAAACACCATTCGTGCGATACAAGGGTATTTTGTGGTCCATTGTTTTGTCACAGCAGTGTTGTGAAGTGTACTTCATCTCTCTTACAGTAGTGAAGCCGTTGAGACTTGACTACCAAATATTACTGTAATCTACCCCCCCTAACCTCACTGGCTAGATCCGCTCCTGCCTCAAGTTCGAACATGGGGCGCCAAAATTGCTTCTTGACGCAGGCGCCATCTCACCTCGTTACGCACCTGTTCTACCATTCAACACCATTGCTGATGCCACACATGTACGTCTTTAGCTGGATAAAAGAAATAGACTTGCTTTGTGCTTTCCATTCAGTCAGACGATTTAAATGTCAAGAAATGTCATACATACAATAAAAAAATATTTAGTTTAATTTAGGACATTAACAATATTGAGTGAACGAAATTGCCAGCCCCCTCAAATGTGAAACTCGTTCCTTCAAAATTAATTTGAACTTTTCACAAAACCTTGACACTAGTTCTACGCATTTTTAACTTCTTCAGCAAAAGCTGGATAAATTAAAACCAGCGTCAAATCTTTTCGGAAAGCTAACTGCCACGAAGTGTACCTTGGGTTCGGAGTCAGGAGTAATCCACCAAATATATCTTACTTGCAAATGGTGCAACATTACAACAAATCCAGCAGGTGTCGGGGCTTCTCTACCATCTCTAGTTGTATAGCCAGTTTTAGTTTCGAAAATCAATCCGACGATAGAAAATTGCAGCTCTTGCCAAAACCTTTCTGCCACGATGCATGCACCTCTGCATGTAATCACTGCAAAGGTGTGATACTTCCACAAAAAGTGCTTTTCCCGTGAACTCGGATCCTTTCCTAATGATCTGGATGAAATCATTTTCAAAAAATATCTGTCGAATATTTCCCACTGAAATGTTCAGCTAATTTCGATGTACCATAACAGGACTATGGGTGAAGGTAAATGTACAAAATAGTTTTCTGCAAGCCTCACAAAGCACTTTTACACACTTAAGGCCTTACAACGTATTGCATTACAAAACGCAGTTTGTAGGACAAAAAAACGACGTGATTTGTAAAATTTTAGGAAATCCATTCCTATGGAGCTTCACCTTCAGCGACTCTTAGGCGTTTGAAACCATTTGTTTTATCGATTACATCAAGAGTTTTCGCGTTGCGGAACATTGCAATTGATTTTTTTGGTAAATGACGTTTCGCTAAATTAATTATTCATCACATCTCAACCTGCGCCATGCTTAGAAAACAATAATGCGATAGGTTTTTTGGAAGCTTCGCTAGCATGTTACTGAAGTTCTGCAAGCATCCCTGCATATCCACCCACTGTACCCCACGCTACATGCTCTTATAGTAGGCATTCACGTTAGGCTAACTGCACCGAGATGTGTGGGCTTAACTCAAGGAATGTACGACAAATGAGGGTCAATCATCATTGTTATTTCAAGGTAGCCTATTTCACTTCCAGTGAAATTTCCCGCTTCTCAACCTTTTAAAACGTCGAAATTGCAGTCGTACACTAGCAGTTCAGCTCGTTTCAGCTGCAGATATAAACCTGACCATTTGAGAAATGAAAGCCAACGCATTGCCCGCAACTACGAGGTCCTCGTTTGGCACGGCAACGTAGCAGCCAAGCGTCGGTGACGCCAGCCCGACAACCTGTAACAACAAATGACCTGCAACGACACTGATCGATCGTTGGGAATGCACACACGTAGCCCACTAAGACACCGATTAAAGTGTGTGGGAAGGCACAAAGCCAATTCGCTTCGACCTCCACCAAGTCATCTGCAAAAGGTGTTACACAGAAACGGTGTATTCGGAGGAACTTCTGCGTCATTTCCGCTGATGCAGTGTGCCTTTCTATCGTGGATATTGCGTGCTGAAGAAAAGTAAGCTACCGCTATCGTGACTGGTTTCCAAAGCGTGCGAACCAGAGGGACATACTTTAAACAGTTGTTGATGTTCAACTCATCCTCATCTGCTTGGATGCAGAACTTTCTCAGTTCAAAACAAGCATTGAGCATTAGTTTTCAAACATGAGATCCATCGACTACACAAATCCTTGCTGTTTTTGAAACCACTGTAAATAAGTGATATAGTTCTACTACCGCGCAATTTGGAAAAAACTTTGCATACCTCCTAAGTGGTAAGTTTAAACGAAGCTGGGATGTCCAAATTATAGCCAAGAAAGGTTTCATTATACTCGCTTTGTAGTGTTACGAGCCCTGCCTATGCGCCGTGGGCCACAAACCTACTTTCGTTGTGAACGTTGCGCTGGCGCAGGCCAATCACAGCACCGCGCGTGAAGCTTTCCTTTGCACCCACCCATTACATGGCCGAGCACGAGATTAAGGTTTCGCTGTGGCCCAACCGGGATTCGAGCCCAGTCTACCAACTTCAATGCCGCGTGCAACTGTAAACAGCTGTTCCTGAATTTACGCGTTTGAGGCTGAGACTAAATTTTTTGACAGCCGAATGTAAAGCCTGTGAGCAATCGTCCTGCAACATCTACGTGGGAAGTGCCTCTGACCTGGGAACGAGTACTTCGTAAAAATTTTCTGGTGTCTCAAGAAAAGCGCCCCAGAACATGAAGAAACGCACAAATATGTACCCAGTACTTTTAATCGGACAACGCTAAGTTGGAAACGCCGCGATTCCGATAGCTGTTTTGAGTTGAGTGTTTGCTTGGATTCGAATGCAGCGGACATTAATTCCGAATTATTTAACAGTTTTTCGGTAGTTTTTGGAACTGACCACATGATTTTGAAGGTTTCAACAGCACCACAAAGGCCTTACTTACAATTATGGGTACACGATTAATTTAAACGATCCTCCTATTTGAAATCGATTGACAAAATCTTTGTTTGGAATGTGATCGAAATGTTAAAACCGGTTTGTTTTCAGCAGACAGCGATGCAGTCTTCTGTGTAAAAAGCATGTTAAAAGTTCCCCTAGCCTTTTGTAAATATATGGCAGCGTGATTCACGCGTAAACAGAGTTGAGTTAAAGACAATCGCGTACGTTTCGTTCTTGACGCGATGCTGGTTTGACTGAGTGTGCTGACAAGCTGCAGCGCTACACTAGGGATGAAAATAAGTTTGAAAGGCTGATTAAGTACTGATATAGCAGCAATTACCAAAATCTGAAATATCGGTTTCCCTTCTGATAGAACGTTGGGAAGCAGTGAAGTTAAACGGACGCGCCCGGAGTGCGTTGTGCATCAAAAGGGCGCAGTAAACCATAATTTTCCCGAATCAGTCCTCGTTTAATTTTCGTTCTAATGAAAAGCAGTCTAATTTCATAGGGTCGGGCAAAATTGCACAAATGCTTTCAAGCCCCCAAAACCTGAGAGTCAATGACTACTTTTGAAATTTGCAGCCAAAACCGCTGGACGCAAATGCAATTCGCAAACACCATGTTTAGAAAATTCCCAATAAAACAAACTACAACAGTATCTTTAACCCCAAGACTAAAGAAGTGGTCTGAAGCAACATACTGTCATGGGATGACGTCACAAATCAGTAACTCAATGTTACATTATTAAAACTGAAAACAAAAAATAAAAGATGCCCATGTACAACAGAAAGTTTTAATAATTTCTGACAAGCGTTAACAACCAGCCAGAAACACAAAACCAGGAACAACGCAAAGAATCACAACAAGTCAGTAATGCAAGTCATGACATGACAGTTTCAACAAAATAGAATAACTGTTTGTAGCTGACGCGGTACCTTCGTGCGGTATTGCTCTTGTTTGGGCAAAAACCGCCAACTGAAGAAATTAACAGCCTTGCAAACATAGTAAAACTCAAAAGAAGCCATCGTATGATTAACGAAAAATGCCACACACAGCTAAGGAATGCGGAAGTAACTCATCAATAAAAGGTCAGCTTTGGCAAGAAGTTAAAGGCCAGAGGACTGCAAACACTGTTTTCGTTTGTTTCACGAGCCAACTCAGGGAACGCATTCAACCACAGGACAAGCAAATAAGGTATGTGAAGAAGTGACGGAGTAATCACAGTTACGTTGTCAGCGCCGAACCAGATGGTAACTGGACTGCGGCGTATTGGCAAGGACGCGACTGCTGCTCATATCTCTGACTAGGCAATAGTGGCAAGTAACGGGCACAGCTGCACAGCGAGGCATTCATGACATTGAACGACGTGGACGGGCGGGCAAACACAACTGCGCAAATAAAGGCTACTGTCGCTTACCACAAATCTTTCAGCCGCAAAACTCGTTTAATTTCTCAATAATTTTTTGAACAGCGCGTTCGTAACCTATCTCAGAAGGCAGGACAAAAAATGGAAGGCAAGCTTAACAAAACCAAACAACAGATCCACTGCAAATCTCACAACGAAAAAAACAACAAAGAAATGCAAGAAAACTAGAAACACAGGAGGCAAACCACGCTTATCACCGGATCGAAGTGGCTTTTAACTGATAGCTTACAAGCGTTTAACGATAAGCTTGCACACATCACCGAAGAAAGTTTGCATTAACTCGTATTTAACGATTCATAGAGCCCAGTGCCTAACCAAGTTAGTGAAAGTAAGTTCGCCATGTGACGCACAATGCGACAAAACTGACCTCTGACCAAGGCACAAGTCAATCCGAAGAAAAGAACCGCAAAGGATGAATGGAATCAAAGCTTTGGTTAATGGAAGCTTTGTTCTGCGGGAACGCGCCAAAAATAGAAATGAACGAACCACTGCGGATTTGCGCGTGGCTCCTGGCTCAACGCGCGCTTGCCAGTTTGCAATATAAAGCGCGAAAGGGTGTAATGCACTCGCACGTCGAGCAATCTCAGCACGGGGCGCAGCCGCGCTCGCTATCTCGGAAACCAGCGCCACTCTTGATTGAACGCTGATTTCCTGACACGCATGCGCCGCGGGAATGCTCTCGCACAAAACCACGTCACGTTTCCGCGGGGCCGACAATTTGCGGCGAGGAACCATCAGCGTGGCGCGCCACAGGGCAGTGATCTCCGAAAAATTACGTTCACGATACAAGATATTATTAAGCCAGCGAGGAGGAAACAAAAGCTACCAATTAAAAGACCGACTGCATGCTTTCACAATGCACAACGAAGAACACAGGCTTGTAGTGGCAACGAAAAAAACGTAGAAATGAGAACTTGGTGCTGATCGTCGCCGCAATATTTGCTGCCTTTGTCGACAAGGCACTAAGGGTTAATGCATGAACTTCACTTGCCGCGTCGTTTTAAAAGAAACCTGAATGAACCGTTCAAATTAGTTATTAAAACAGAAAAAAATAAATAAAATAAAATGAAAACGAATCAAAAGCAAACCCGTTTACAGAAATATTTGCACCTGTATAAGAAATACGATATAATTCAGCTCGAGCAACCAAATTAATAAGAAAAACGCAAAAGCTGATGGCAACACGCACCTGCAGCACTCTGTCGCCAAGCTTGTGGCCATTTAAGTTTAGGACAGCGGGTAACGCTTCTTCATAGTTAGTCATTGTAACAAAAGCATAACCTTTGCATTTCTGTGTTTGGAAGTCCCGGATCACCTGCGAAATGTCATACTTCGTCCATATTCGAGGATAATTCCTATTACTAGTTGGTAGTTTTCTTACACTTCAACCACACCCGAAAGTTGTATTGCAAAATTAGATTGGCTGTTCATTCTGTTTTAACTCGAGCAAGGTAGAAATTCTGCATTTTAACAATTTTGAAAAGAACACTTAAACATTCATAACGAGACGTTCAGTCACGGTGCCCGTTGGCAAATATTAGAATTGCTCGACCGCGCAGCATTCACCCCTAACCTTAACGCTCGTAACAGCACCGAAGGGTCCAAACAGTTGCCACAGGATGCTTTCGTCCGTTTCCGGAGCAAGATTGTAAACGAAGATACAAAAACCCAATCCTTGCGGTTGTCCAATGACTGACGAGGATGCTGCTGATGCCGCAGCGCCAGGTACAGCCATCGACGTCAGGAGTTCTGATGTCAGAGGAGAGTACCTAGGCGTGGAGTATACACAAATGATATGACAAATGACAAAAAGAGTTTTCGTTGGCACCTTCACGTACATGTGGCTAAACTTAAGTTCTAGCATCGTTTAATTCCTAGCGTTTTTAGAAATCCAGTTTACAGTAAGGAAACATTTATTAGGCATGACGCAACAGAAATTTCCTGCAAAATTAACGAAATAACAGCCAATTAAAAACTTCAACAAAAGGTCTTTTCTTTTCACATACAAAAACATTTATTTATAAAGAAAAAGAAATGAATAAATACCTTCACATGCAAAAATCAATGTGGACAGTCATTACGCTAACAAAACATGCAGCAAAGACACCCCCAACCAAACATCATGCAAACCAAGATTTTGTTAGTTGGATGACTCAGCAAAATTGTATCACACTTTTGATTGCATTTCATGCAGCATGTCTCATTATGCTGCACCATGACTACCTGTCATCATAGCTAATGACATCATGATTACACTAAAAAATAAAACGCAAACAGCCATTTCACCGCATATTTTTCCGCTGGACAAATAAATTTCCTCTGGTTGTGCAGGAGCAACCAGCATGCACAAAACAAAACTGGTTACGATCTGGTTAACCTGTCGATGCCAGATAATGTATGGATAAAATATTGAAAGTTAATGAAAAAACTATGTATGCAATTTTACGGGACAAAAAGCTTGAGAATACCACAACACTGCAAGTGGCAATTAAATACTGATCTGCGCCAAGTATGTGCCATAATTTTATGCGTCTACATGGAACGAGCAGCGTATTTTGCAAATTACAAACAACACGAGATCAACATTTTGCGTTTAGTATGGCTAATCGCGCAATGAAGAAAATGTTAAATTAAGTTTCCAGGAGGGGTTGCGTTTCGATGGTTGTGATGCACATCCACTAAAATATATCAGAAAGTATTCAAAGAATGTGAAACCTATGTTTTTACGACTGCATGGACCTTGTCTTCCCACCATTTTTCGAAAACACTAATTTATTTGTGTCTAACAATTAAAAAACGGCCGATCCTTTACTGATAAAGCTTGAAACTAAACAATGTTAAAAACATAGCTCTACCGTCAAGAAAAAGCTGGCTTGAATAAAAACAAACTTGAAAGTCGTCACTGCTTCAGAGATTTCAGTTATAAAAACAACTCTATTCGAAACTTCTACTTCCGCTGTTGTTACTCAACCATAAATTTATAAAAAGTTAAAACAGCATCACCTACAGAGTTTGGACCACTAACCATGATGCACCCTGCGCTGAACTTGCTTCAGTGGAGCCTTGCGCAGCGGTGGAAGTGTCACAAACAGAAGAGGCCACTTCATTTATTACTCCAGTGGACGATATGCTCGGACCAGCAATCGTAGCCAAAACACCAACAGCTGCCGTTGAGGAGCTGGTAGTCGGTGTTACAGGCACAGTAGATCTGGAAGTGCCAGTGGGCATGGGAAGAGCAGCAAGTGGAGTCAATCCACCTATGCCAGCAGCGCTCAGCTCAGATGAGGCACCTGGCAGGAACTGGGCATATGAAGTGCCAATCGGTCGTGGCAACGCAGCAAAAGCACCACCTGCGGGAAGGGGTTGGATTTGCATGCCACCAGGGTAGGCCGCTACACTTGGCAAAGCAGAAAAAGGCTCAACTGGAGCTAGGTTAGCTGTCAAGTAAGGCGTTGCTGAAATTGCATATTCTGCAGAAGTCGCCAGTTGCAAGGCTTGCGTGGGAGCTTGTAACCCACCAGCTGTGATGATGGAAGCAGCCCGAAGTTCGGGATATGGTCTTGCTCTATGCACATGTGAACGCAGTAATGAAATGAACGGGCATCGCTAAGGAAAAAGCGCTGTTATCTACACATACAAATAACGAGACTGGCAATACAGTATTGCCTGTTTTTATATACATGTAGCAAAACCCAGATGCTGTATTGAGAGCTATACATGAATATTTAATGACAGCAGACTTTGAACAATCAATACTGTGATAACTGGGCAGCACATACTGATAAAAAATGCACCTTTTAGTTGTGCAAGGATAATGCCTGCAGTGTCTCCCACATTCACTCAGACCATCAGGGTTCTCAAACTTCAATCAACTGTTGATGAACCTTATTCAGCAATAAACCTCAGCCTAAAAGCAATTTTTAGCAGAAATATGCAGTGGATAATATGGAGTTTGGTTGCTCTATAACTGAGAAGTGACTAAAATCAAAGACTGATTTTTGAAAACCAAACTTAACCAAATTGAAAGCTCTGTAGAAAGATTTGGTGCCAAAACACAAAAAAGCTACAGAAAAAATAAACAAAAAGAAAAAAATCCAACATAAATTCATTTTGAAGCTGAGAGATGTGTGCATACCAACACTAGGGTAATTTAGCAATTGTGAAATGGAGCCTTTTAAATAAATTGACAATTAAATGAAAAAGTGCTTGAAATATTGTGCATGTGCAGCAAAGATCTAACAAACAATTACAAACAAATGCACTGTAGAAGCTAACAACTAATTACATCAACACACCTATACCCAACAAAGTGACAACAGCAATCCGGTAAACAACGAACACAAACAAATTGTCATGTGCAAAGAACAACATGAAATCAAGTGAATAAAACTGAAGCATGTGAAACCATCCCCAAACTACAACAAATATGTGCATATTAGACAATGGTGTTGTAACGGTTACCTTTTCATACCAAGACCCATGTTAACATTAGAAAGCAAATCGTTGACACCTGCTCTGTAATGGCATAAAATGCGACTTGAACATGAACCAAGCACCAATTTGAGCACCAGATTGATTAAGAAATAAATTACCAGGAAAGATAATCCAAACAGTAACACACCAGATTATTAAAGAAGTTAATGATAGTTAATTGAAGACCATCCAAGCAGCATATGCATAAGACAGCAGCATAACACCACTAAAGCATACAAAATGGCGTAAAGCAGATTAACTGCAAGTAATAGAGCATGTTAAGGGTCAACTCTTGCTTCTTTCATACTCACAAGTAACGTTAGGGTGAAATGTTTGCTAATTCACCAACATCACTAGCTGATTTATGTAACAAATGTTGTATCGTCATTTTTTCAACTGCAAACATAATGACTAGTTAACAACTAGGTATAATAAAAGCTACTGATGCAAAACAGTTCACAGCACAAATAAGCATGCAGGCCTGTTCTTTTTTCATACAACACATACTTACCTAAGGTTCCTGGCTTGGTGATACAAAGCACTACCAGCTGAAGCAGTTAGTCGTCGAGTAGGTGATGTAGCAGCATACAATGACTGAAGCACTTGTTGGTTTTTTTGAGATGGGTTATTTGCAAACTTCACTGTTATTGGATCTTTGGCACCAGATGGAACAGTGCCATTAAGGTTCGAAATTGCATTCTCTGCCTCTGGTCGTTTGTCATATCGAACAAAACCAACACCACGAGACATGCCTACAGTGAGCAAAATTCAGTTTTGATAGCAGCTTTAATGAACCAGTCATTTTTTTGTAAAGATTTATAATTTTATGAATTTGTCATTAATTGTAATAAGTCATGTTGACAAAACCTGGCCACTTTACTGCAACCGTTTTCACACAAGCTAGACTCAGTACCAAAGCCCATAATCCAACTAGATGAGCACCTTCTAAAAGTAAGTACATAAATTGATGATCAAAATGGATAAAATTAAATCATCTTTGAAATTTATTTAAACAGTTTTTTTAAAAAAGCACTTTCGATGTGGATCAGGTTAACTTTTGCAACTGCACAGACTTTATTGCAATAATGTAAAAACTTCCATAATAAATTTATTGAAACCTTAAGCATCACTTCATATGAATAAGTACAAAAAGTACTTACCTGTGCTTGGGTCTACCAAAATTCTGGATGTGATAATTCGTCCATAAGGCTGAAAAATTCTTTGCAGATCTTCTTGGGTCATTGATTTTGGTAGGCCACTTACATACAAATTTGCATCCTTAATCAGTGGTGTGCTTGGTCTGGCAAAAGATACCTGTCGAAGTACTACAATGTGTTATATTTATGTGACAGGCCCTTTCACTAGTCAGCTCACAGTGTAAGTCCTTCAACGCGCATTTTTTAAAAATCTGCTGGTGAATTTCTTTTAAAAACTAGAATGCTAATTATCTTTAGTAACAAGCATTCCAAATAGCAGAGATCATTTTCGCTAATCACTGGCATTTTTTCCAGTTACATATGCTCTAATTAGGTTGGCAGAATGGCATTTGTTAAATTACCAAGCTTACTATTAATTTGATAAGGATTTGCTAGAATCAAGATTTTCTTTCCAGTTGAAACAGGAATATGACCAAAAAACAAAGAAAAATCAGGCTAATTCCAGCTGGAACCAGAGTTACTTTAACACCTTGTTTCATAGATGCAATTTTCTTCCAAATGCACTGAAACTGTTGAAGTCTAAGTGGTAATATGTTTCAGCCTTTAGATGTTTGACCTTCAAACGTAAGATTAGAGCAGGGCTTCCCAATCTCTTTGGGTCGCTAAGTGTAATTTTGGGCATGGAACAAATTGGCTTGACAAATCAGATATAAAAGTTTTTGTACTTCACAATTTAAAGTAGATCTGCAGTGAATCTATTTTTACTGCATGAAAATAGTCAACCACACACAACAAGATTATGCATTGTTAAGTCATGACTGTTTTAACATACTGTACCAGCCAATATTTTGACCTTATTGCATTGATTCCAAAACGATGGCATGCTTCTGTTTATAACTCTAGGTCTAGGCTAGACGCTAGGCTGACTGCTTTGAGAGCACAGTTTCAGAAGTACCCTGGATGTTGATTCATGAAAAGTTGGATCCACAAACCATAAACAATTGGAATTTCAGGAGGCCACACACCTACCATGCCCAGGATGAGTTTATGGAGTTATTAAATGACAAAAGTTTCAATTACCAAAAACAGATTTTGTCATTTTTGAATAAAAACAAGAGATTAATGCCCAGTCATTTCTGATCTAGCCATTCATAAACTCTTAGCTTTTTGCACATCATATGTGTGAAGCAGCATTCTCAAAACTGGCAGTCATCAAGTCCAAAAACTGATCATTTTTTTTTAATGTTGAGAATGTGCTTTGTCCTGCATTGTCATGCATCAATCTACAAATGGATCATCTGTATAAAAATCATCAAGTGCATCCATCCCATTAGTTGTGCTTGATAACTTCTATACACTGTTAATTTTCTTTTCATCTTGGTGTTTCGATTATGTGGTAGTTTTGTTACTGTACAGTTGCTTTCATGGATTGTGTGCATTTGTATGACTTTGCCACACACAAAACTATCTCTTGAAATTTGCAATGAGACATTTGCACCACGGATGTCACAGGAATTTTTCCAGGGGGGCAAAGTCGACATTTTGCTTATCCTTTTCAGGTTGCCCATCATGCAATGCAAAGGGACATTCACAAAACACTTTACCCTTTTTACACCACAAAGAAAATGCTCATGTTACAGCAACAGTCACAAAAATGCACTTTGTTGGCAGCAGTCCTTTTATTCACTCATGCTTCTTTTCAAACTATATGGATTACTGCTGATGGCTTAAAAAAAATGGCTTACTGCTGTGACTTGAAGTGAACCTTTGAAAATTTGTTGTCATGTTATTGTTACGGGATAAGATAAATACCAACATTAGAACAATCCATTCTCAAGTTTCACAACCTGCACTGCAGGCAATGGAGTGGATTTACTAAACTGCAAGCTCATCACCACTGGTGCCATGCCTAGTGATCTTTCACTAGATCTAATGATTTTTAGACTGTTGTAGTGATTTTTCACTGCAATCTAGTGAATTTTTGCAAAGCATGTGCTTCAAGAAGATCGGTTGTCTTTTTTCTAACTTTTCAGCCTTTTTTGAAGCTTTCAGCCATTTATAATTCATAAACAATTGATGATGTGAATTGTTGTTCAAAGAATTGTACCAACAGAATGAACAAGTGTTTCTAATTTGAGTTTCTCATTGTTTTCAATTGGTGCATTATTGGCCATGATGGTATTTTTATTTCTTCACAGGAACACTGCAGTAGAAATAATTGTTAGATTGATTGGTGTAAAATTCTCCGGAAGTGGTGTTGTTTTCAAGACTGTTTTTTGGTATGAGTTTTCCAGGCTTCAGCATGATCTACTTTAGTAAACTTGCAAATGATGTAAAGATTGTTGGGCAAAAGTAAATAACTAAATCATTTCAAGCAAAGCTATAAATTTCAGCACAAAAATTTTAAATCCAGTGATTTTTTTCTGAATCTACTGATGTTTGCAAAACCTGTGGCAGCACTGCTCATCACTGCATGATACCAGAATAGTGAAGCTCTTGTGCAGTGTGTCATACCAGCAAATAAATGTGGGAGACAAGAATCATGTCAATTTAGCTGCTGACTTCAGTAATGGCAAAACAATAGAACTATTGTGGAAATAATGGGGAAACAGTAGCACTATTATGGAACCAGGTGGTAAGAAATGCTATTCAAGCAAAGAAAGTAGCATACCACACCTGCCTTCAGAACAAAGTTTAACCTTCTTTACATTCATGGTGTGGTAAGTTTTGAGTCCTTGCCCTCATGGTAAAAAAAAATAAAATGTAGTCTTGGTAGAATTTTACACAAACTGAATTACAATTACTGGCAAGCCAACGAAGGATTTGGGCAATCCATCTGGCATCTCTGTGACGTAAGATCTAATGCATCTCTGTGGCATAAGATCTAATATTTCGAGATTCATCAAAGGACAAATTAGTGTTTTATTCAGCAGTGAGTGGGACATTGTTAGCAGATGGGACAGAGCACTATAAAGATCTTTTGAACACAGTTTCTATCATGCCATCAGACACACAGGAGGTGCATTAAGGGGAAGAAAATATGCAACCTTCAATGCAGCTTTTCTAGTTGTCAAAACACTGAAAGCAAGAAGACAGCAGGTTGCAATAAAATCTGAGCTAAAATGCCGGAGAGACTTGAAGGGAGAAGAGTACAGTACTTGGGTGAACTCATGTGTGAAAAGTAGCCTGGCATTTCTGGAAATATGCTTGAAAATTTGGCAAACTGGGGCGATCATCCCCATTCACAAGAATAAGGAATGTATTACTTACCAAGTGCTTTGAAAAATGATGCCGTGAAATAAATGAACCAAAACTTAAAGATTTTCTAGTGTGGTTTTCGCCCTGGATGTGGTACTCCAACAGATTTTCACTCTCCCACCAATTTGAGAAATCTTGGGAGTATGCACAAAACATCATCCACGCTTTGTTTTCAACCCTGAGTTTTTTGACAAACGCTTTGGGAAGAGTTGCGAGAGAATAGGGTGAATGGCCACCTGATACCGGAAGTCAAGTCTCTGCATTCCCTTTCAGAAGTTTGTCTGTGTCAGTGGGGTTAAATCACTATCATTGACTACGGGTGTTGGATTCGAACAAGGATGTGTGCTGTCACAACTCTTTATGACTTGGATAGACAGTCATATTTGAGTTAACATGAGTGTCACTGTTGGAAGCTGTAGAATCAACCATTTACCTTTTGCAGATGGTTTAGTACTGTGCGGATCCTCTGAACAGGGTCTTCAACATGCATTTGATCAATTTCCAACTGCACGTGATAAGGCTGGGATAAAAAATGGTACTAAACTGACTCGGGTATTATGTCTATCCAGAAAGACAAGATGTGAACTGTAAACTAGTAAGCAGCAATACACTCCAGCAGGTTGAGAAGTTGAAGTACCTTGGGGTGGTGTTCACCAATGATGGAAGAGAGAAAAAAGATTGACACATGGATTGCTGAAGTAAATTGATCAGTGATCACAAAACAAGAGCTTTGAAACATTGCAAAGCTGTCAGTCTTTAAATTGGTCTTTGTTATCATCTTCATGGCCATTATTGTGGGGAAATGACTGAAAGGGTGATATCTTTATGTGCAAGCAGATTTAGGATTTTTGTGATGAGCTCATGGCGTGACACTTCATGACAAAGTACGCAGCTGTGAAATTCATAAGTCTTGCACCACTTCTTCGAATAGAGAGATCTCAGCTATGATGGTCTGCCATGTGACCAGAGAGGCCCAGGACAAGTTGGCAAGGCAAGCCCTGCTGTCTGCACCCACAGGAAAGCAGCACAGGGTCGATCAAGGACCAGGTGGCATGATTACATTTCTGACCTTTCTTGGTCCTGCTTTGGTGTGGAGCCAGCAGACCTATTAAAGGTTGCTGAAAATTTGTTCAAGTCATACGGCTGTTACCATTACAACCCTCACCATAGGAAAAGCACATATGAAAATTAATGAAGAAATATAAAATTGAGTGCAAGGCATTTTGTCTCAGGTATTTTGATATCTGCATATAGGTCTTTTCTGTTTTGATGTTTCATCAGTGTTTTTTTAATCAATTTATAATGTTACAAAAGAGATTATTCTATACACTAAAATACTTCGCAAGAATGTCTTGATAACATAAGAACCAATGTAAAATCTACTAGAACATAACCAGAAACAAATGCCTATTTCCAGCAAAATCTGATCCCATGGTGCATTCCTGTAATTTGCTAATTATAAGCTACATATATTTTCTTTGTACACAAGTAAAACTAGGAGTGACATGTTAAAATATATTTGAACACAACCTTTATTGTCTTTTGTTGCATCCGAAGAGCATTAAGAGTGTTGATTGCTTTTTCTGCATCAGCAGCATTAACATAGTTCACAAAACCATATCCCAGACTTTGACCTGAAATAAAAGATATTTCTTTCATTTGACTTTTGCTGATGCAATTTCAGAACTTGTACAGCATATAAGGCATACCTAGTTTTACAAAAAGTAAACAAACCAACACGATATAATAAAAACACATAAATTGTGCTACTGCAGGGCTGTGGAGTGGATGCCAAGGAGTTGAAGGAATTTTAGGTCAGGTCAGTGGAATCAGTGTAACTGTCCTGACTGCAATTGATTTTAGATTGCTTTGCAAGTTTGTAATACTGTACTAACATACTGGGGAAAGAAAATGATAACTAATGCCAATGAATCAAAGGTGAACATTATTTGATATTGATATGAATTCAAATTAATTAACACACATGTTGATACTTCATGCAGTAGCTGACAAGTTTAGTTACAAAGAGGACTTACAGAAGTTTACTATTTAAGCACTAAAGTCATGAAAATGTTTCAGCAAACTGGTGATTTCACATTCATTTATGCATGTTGACAAAGAAACAACTTCAGTGTTTTTCCTCTATCTTATTCAACTTTTAATATAACATACTAAGCATAAACAACGTGAAAATGGTATAGCATTCATGACTGGTTGTGCCTGAAGTAAAGCATGCACTGTAATTTCTACATTGTTTACTGTTATCATACAAGATTGTAGAAGTAACAAGAAAGGTAATAATGCTAGGAGTAAGTTGTAGAAAAAAACTGGAGGAAGTTTTAATAAATGTGCATTATTTTATATTTCCTTGCAATGAGTCTTAAACTCTTACTTCATTTTAGTATGTTCAAACTGAAGACACACGCTTCAGAATTGTAGAAACGAAAGAGACTTTTTGAATTTTCTGTTTTGAACCTACATTTTCAATAAACTTTCAAATGATGCATAATCCCAGCTCTTTCCTTTTAAAAGCAACCACCATATTTATTACCTACATGACACCATGGGTTTATTATAGCAAAATCATCACGCAGATGCAAGTACTGTATTTTTCAAGCCACAGGGCGCACTGGATTATAAGGTGCAGTATCAGTGATTGAATGCTAGCTGTTCTGTTTTCATACATAAGGTGCAGCAGATTACAAACCGCATTAAATGAAGTGTGTTTGATTCAGTGTGTGCCATTGTAGTCATGAGCCTAGCAATGTAATACATATAGCTCTGTGCACTGGAGCCTTGTAGAATAATACAATATGTGCTTTATTGTTAAGGTATGTGCTAGCTACTCACATAACTACATGTGGTTCTCATTGCAATTGTTGTTGGTTTATTACGTAACACAATGGTCTGTTTACAAAAAAATCGTCAACATTTTGAACGCACGACAAAGTCTCATGGCAGTCTTTGAAATCAAACATGTGCAATGCTCATAGTTAAGCTGTAACAAGCAATTAAATAAATAGTACCATTTACCACATTAAATTGGTTCTCAATCCACATTGAAAAAAATTTAGCAGTGTTAAAAACTACAGCAGTATAGACATAGGTATACTGTTATTACAATGGCAAAAGGCTTGGAGAAATTATTGCACGTTGACGAGTTGTGAGTCAGAATGAGTCAAAGGTTTTTGTTGCCAACTCTCCTGCCCTGCTGTTATGGACATGATTTCATGAACGTGCTTACCTGTCAACTTGTCTCTTATTAATTTGCAAGACTCCAATTCACCAATAGAACCAAACAAGTTGCGAAGATCCTCCTGGGTCATGGCTTGGGGTAAGTAGTTTATGATAAGGTTGGTCTTTGATTCTTCCAGGGATGTATTGATGTTGGAATTTGTTACATTGTTGTTTACGTTATTGGTGTTGGTCATTGCTGAAAAATAAGTTTAATTTGAAGTTGAGCAACAATGCCTGTATTTAGATAACAGAAATTATGTATGTACATGATGAATATGATGAAGATGGGGAATCAGTTGTGTTAGACAATAAACTAGATGATGCTGTTGAAGGCATAGTTGTCAGTGACAGCACGTGGTTGCTAACATTGTTCATATTGAGTGAATCAACAAGAGATCCTGTTCCACAGATCGACATGGTGTTCATTATTACCTGTGAAGACAAACAAATGAAACACACATGCCATTTTGCAAAATTTTGTATTTCACAATCAGCAATGAACTAACCTAGCACTATCTTTGCAGTTCCACCAGCTGGATCAAGCAGCAGTCAAAAAGCAGCAATTGTGGCAGACAGTTTACATCACAGAAATCAAATTTCATAAACATGCACACTCTAGCATAAACCTAAAATTTGAAACTTAATAACACAGCATTTTGTAAATATTATATCCAAACAAGCTATTTTGATTCATTTGTAAATACAGCGTTTTTGACAGTTGTAAATTTTAATCAGAAGTAAGAAAGACGTTTTCAGCAGCAGAAGCTTCTAGTTGTGGGATGATTACACTATCATTTTTTACTTAAAATTGTAAAAATAGCTTAGCTTGTTTTAAGATATACTTTCCATAGCCTTTGCAGTTCACAAATTGTTTTTTATTTGACAAGACATTTAACACCTTGGCGCCAGTGTACCAAATATCCATACTTTGAAATAATACATTGAGCATGTGTTTTTGCCCTATTTGCAGGCCACTTTGCAACTCTGTAACTCACCAGGCAATTGTGATAGAAAGCTGTTCAAACCTGTAAAAGACTCGGCAAGACTTCTAGATTGCAATGAAAACAGTGGGAAGTTTTAGATTTTGTTTATTTTTTGTGGGTGACATCATATGTTGGGTAGGTTTTAAGCCATTTTGGCTTGGCTAAGGTTACCTGGCCCTGGGCCCTAACTGCTAGATGAAATTTTTTGACTAAAGTTTTTATTGGAAACTAAGCTAGAATCCGAGTCTTTTAACACTTTCACATCCGGGTTAATTCAAGCGGTTCGTGCGAAAACAGCAGGATTGCACATGGCTTTTCGTGGGAATTTCTCCAATGCAGTAAGTGCTACAGACCAGGTCAAAAGCTCAAAAGACTCAGCAAGTCTTGTACTTTGCGCTCGAAAAATTTTTGGCTTCATAATCATAATAAATGGCTTAAATGTTGTGATAAAACTAACATTTTTTGTCAACGTGCCATTATTCTCAACCTAAGTTTTTTCTGCAAGGTTTATTGTATATCTAGAACAAAACTTCTCACAAAGATAATATTTTTAATTTATAGCTTGCAATACAACTTACATCTACATTAGGTAGTTTAATTGATGAAAAAGTTGCAATAAAACATAAAAATTCTAGTTTACAGTTCTTTGTATTAAATCTTGTTTCAAAATGGACCACAAGATGTGAAGGGATAACTAAGCAAGCAATGGAAACAAAAGCAAAACCCAAAAATGAGAGTGGAGCCAGAAAGGAGAATGGCTATAGCTGATTTAGAATTCCAAAAGTTTTGTGTCTAATGTATATATGTGGAAGCTCAGGACAGTTAGCTGTTTTATACATCTGTGCTCCTCTTTCATTTAGGTATGCTATATAATATACTAATGCTTGTTAGAAATGCATGAAAGATATCTGATTACTGGTGCTCTAGATAACTGTAGTGTTGGAATATGCACACAAACCAATTGTCATATGTCAAGCTACACTGAAAATTGTGATAAATTTCAGTTGATATTCCTATAAACAAGTGCTTGCTGTCATTACACACAAGACATGAAGAACAGGCATTGGCTTCATTCTGCTTTCATCATGGAGTGGTGAATTGGCCACTTTATCACATCTGCACTACATACTCCATGTATCCACTGACGCATATGCACTGTATATGCAAAACGTAATCCTAGTTTTCTGATTTTTGCCCTTCTTCATCCATTGGCACTAAACTCAGGGGGGTAGCAAGGTTAGATGACCCCTGGAGCAAGAAGCAAGTTTTGCACCCCCATGTTCTAACCTGAGCTCTTTTGGAAGCAAATTTACTGTGTTGAAGAAAGTACTTGTGACAATTTTTGGACTTCTTTGCACCCCTTGTAGTGATTCAGCACCTGAGGAATTGTGCTCCTCTTGCCCCCCTCATTACGCCCCTGACTAAACTTGCGGATACCATCGCATTTATGCAGTGGTGTTAGGTGCAAAACAATCGTTGCCTTTGCAGTTAGAATTTGAATGCTTTCAGTCAATAGCTTAATAAAAATTTAGTTTGTGAAATTTTAAGAACCTGTAAGTAATTCAATGTGCGCTCTTCATTAACTCTTTGGCGTCCGGCTGCTTTCGGGATTTTCGGAAAAAAAACGCCTAAATGCACGTGGCTTTGCGCAGGAATTTCTCCGGTCCAGTATGCTCTACAGACCCGGTAAAAGTCTCAAAAGACGCGCAAGTCTTCTAGACTGCACTCGAAAAAAATGTTTTGCTTAGGGGGTGCGGGTTTGCTGTGAGTGACGTCATAAGTGGAGGACTTTTAGGCCACCTTGGCCCACTTTGCCTGGCCCTGGGCACCAACTGTTAGGTGGTTATTTCACTGAAGTTTTTACTGGAAACTAGGCTACAATCCGAGTCTTTTGATACTTTGGATGACCTGCTAGGGTTTCAAGTTTAAAAGTTGTGATGTTATTTAGTAAAAATATTTGACTAATTAGCTAATTAATTAATTTGTTTATTTTAGATCATAACTTTTGAACCAGAAACACTAGAAAGTCGATCAAAGGCTC
>JGI24021J15306_10001213_pt1 | contig 24374 bp, 16 predicted proteins | sample Ectturendosymbi1_FD_15306 | JGI IMG/M metagenome (IMG submission 15306) | reverse complement strand
TTTCTGAATACGCAGAATTAGCCCAACTGGCCAGTCCTTTGGTGGGATTAGGACGTGCCTGTTACTATCGGTAGGAAGTCAATCAGACAGGCGGAATAGGGGACCGAGGCGAAATTTTAGATTTCGGTCCTTCACACTGATCAAAAAAGGATCGAAGCGCTTCCGCCTTGCGCGAACAGAGCTATTTGCTCAATGACTCTTATGAGTAACAAACACCGGCGTGCCGTGCGTAGCGACGTTTGAAAAACCGCATGAAAGCAACCATGCTAAGAATCCGGTCTCAACAGAGCTTTGGCCAGACGTTGGACGCCTTACCGTGGGCATTTTCTTTTATTTACTGAGACATCGGCAGTACGCGGGGTAATAACCGTTTCGTTTGTACGATTTGTAATCATCAGAGCAAATTCAATAAAAGCTGGAGCGGGTTTCGACTAGATAACCTACGTTTTTCTTCGGTCTCCCAACTGCATGCTTGGGAATGCTTTCAAGTAGTTACAGACAGCGCATATTTTTTAACGTTTTGCACCCGGGTGGTTTTGCAGTAAACAATACAATACCATTCGTTTCGTTCTGTGCACTTTTTCAGCAAGTGCTCTTGGAAACATTGCCAATCACTGCTTTTCCGTCGTGATCCAATATTCACGGCTCGACATAACTCTACCAGCAAGAAAAACGCGCTGATCGAAACCTAATGCTTTTCACGAGAGTCTCCAAACGCTTGGCAGTGGCACCACTTCATGTGAGAAGAAAGCGGGTTGAAGCCCATCGTTTGCGCATGCGCAAGCAGCCCTTTAATGGCATGAACGTTTTGTTGCAACGCTTTTTTTAAACTAAATACAGCAGCTTTTTAGCATTAACCGCACGTTGAATGACTGCTTGCAATACTGGATTTACTTAACAAACAACCATTCAATGCTTTGAACACTACAGCGACTGAAAAACAAGCCCGGTCACCTGAACGCTGGCACTCCGGCAATGCGTCCAAAGGAATTGCATACTGCCAGTGGCATAACTGACCGGGGGCATATGTGCGAACCGGCCCTCTGACAAGATAAATGTAAAAGCCTGGCCCCCACTTAGCTTATATTTCGTTATTTGGTTTTCAGTGCGTTGTTTTTGTTTGTGTTTTTTGGAGTGTTTTCCGGTGATTTTGGGTTTCAGTGCAGACATCCATATCCGGATTCACTATCATTTCCTAACTTTGTTCTTAGTGATGGCTAGTAGTGGGTCCCTTCAGCTAAGTTTTCCCTCCTCGCTCAAACCTCTAGTCGCGTAACTGCATGCGGTTCCCGAGCGTTGTGCCTTAATTTTATAGTTTTTGTTTATTTTTCTTAATCTCACAATCAAGATCCATGTCACAGGGGTTAGTAACAGAACACAAGAGCACATGGTCGTAACACAGTGCGAGGAAGACGATAGTTGGTATTCGCAGGCAACATTAGAAAGGAACCAAACTCTGCAGCTGAAGCATATACAGAAACAACCATGCTGTGAGCTCCGAAAAATCAACATTTTTCGTGCCTGGTGATTGACATTTTTTACATATTTTGAAGAACTTCATGCCGCAGCAAAGCAAGGCATGGCCAGTTAGTCAGCAGTATAATTTATGAATCGAGCAACTTCATCCTCAGCAATTAAAGTTTTTGTTATTGGTGCTCATAGCCGATGGTAGACAATCAAGGGCAATTGCTCTCCCGCAGCCCAAACGTTTGTGAAAAATAAGGCAAAATTTGGCAAGGAAGGGGGATATTTTTAGAAATTTTGCAAATTGCTACAAATTATTTTGACTTCCACTTTTTGAAATAAATTTTTTAGAGTTAAATTTTTAAACGTTAAATCAACAGCGTGTTCATGGCCTTTTCTGGTTGTGCAGGTATTATGACGAAAAATCCTGGAATAAGTTGGGCATAAAATGGCTTGATTGTTGCTACACAATGGCTTGATTGTCTTTACACAATTGTTTGATTGTCTTTGCACCTGTGACCGGAACATTTCAGAGCGAGAACTGCAAAACGCTGCACAATTTTGTTTTATTCCCGAGCATTTTTGATGACATCTTAGACCAGTGGTTCCCAACCTTTTCAGTGTAGTGGACACCTTTGACGATTTGGCAGAAAGCTGTGGACCCACTAAACAAAACCAGTCCAAAACTCTTCTCAAGAACATGTGGCTTTAATGGTTAAAACCAGTTTTTAACTTAATATTAGAAATACTTAGAATTATCGTTTAAAACTGATGTTTTCAGTTACTGGATTTTATGCGCTCTTTCGAACAGTCCTATTAAAAACTGCGTATGTTTCATATTTATCAAGTTAGAGAGGTGTAAATGGCCTATTTGGCCTTGCTCTTTTGACGTGTAACAAAACGATTTGCCAATTTGGTACTGGGTAACTGTCGTGAAACAAAAGTAATATATGTCCATGTTGGCCATGGATAGCTGCCGAGTAACAAAGCAACATTTAAACTTATTTGTGAGCTAAATCATATGGACATTTTTCCCATAAGGACCCTATGCGGCTAAAAAGTGCAAATATTGAAAATAGCATATTTTCATGTATCAACCTAATTTGCATATGTTGGATGTAGAACCTCAGGCTTTGAGCGTCTTTAAAATTAAATGGTAAACAGTGAAGTGAAGTGCCAATACCGGTTGCTACGTGGATGGTAGGAAAGGTCAAAACAAGTCAGCAAATCTGAATGGAAAAATCATTGAACATCCCAAATAGAACAATACAATTATTTCACACGAGGAAGGATCATGCTTACGTTTTTCAAAATATTTATCTTCACAGGTGTCAAGAAAGCCGATATTGGATTGTTCTATAAACGTAACAGTTAAAGCACCATATACAATAATTCTAAACTTAGTTCCTTAGCAACATTGCATTTTTGTCATTGCTCATCAGGGTATTTTAGAACTGACAATCATCAGCCTGTTCCGGCTTATTTAGCATGATTTGAAGTTATTTGGAATATTTTGACAAAATATTTAGCATTTTTGGTCCATCTCGACCTGACAATCTGGTTTCTAGAGTTGCGCTCAATTTGTTCTTTGCTAGCTTAACCATCACGGAGCGTAATTTGGCATTTCGCTATTTTGCTTTCATCTTACACATATGAAGGTCATGGACCCCCAAAAATCCTCTTGTGAACCCCTGGGGTCCATGGACCCCCGGTTGGGAACCACTGTCCTAGACGGCCTCGCATGGCTGTGACTGTGCAACGCAAAGGTTGCCTTTTCCTGAAACAGTTGAAGGTGTGAAGTTTGGGTACTGCTGATAATTAAATAAAAAGCCACGTTGGTGTCTTCATTTCGCCAGCAATTCCAATCCTCCATGCTTTGTTCTCAATTGCAAGCAAGATGTAGCTCGATTGTTGAAGTAAGAGGTTAGTAGATAGATCTAATCGGCTTCATATGTCTTGACGTTGGGCTCCTGAGTGTGATCTATGAGCGCTTCAGCGACTGCTTGTTGACCTCAGTGAGTCGATTCTACGAAGAAGAGAAATAAAAAAGCAAAATCCTGGCTCTAACAAATATGCCTCCGACGTTCTGTTCGTCGGAGTCGAGCACTCCACCGCAACAGCGTAATCTGAACCAGTTAAAGCAAAAACACAAAGCTTGTGGTGTTGGCCAGGCAGCTCCGCCTGGCGCTTTTCACCTGCGATCAACTTAAGAAAGATGAATTCGTGCTATCTCTGTCGGAAACGTGAAATTTTCTGCAGTGGCGCCAAAACATTGGGCTTTGGGCCAAGAAAAGCGGTTGTTGTCACCGTTTCGGGAACAGAGGTGATATTTTGAAGGAAAAATAACATTAGCATGATTGGTGTGTTCACACGGAGCAGCAACTTGTTAAGTGCAGGGATGAACAGTATTAGGGCTACCCCTATTATATCACGTGCCGTAACCTATTCCAGTAGCGTTGTGGTTTCTAGATCGGAATTCATTTTAAGTACTGGCGTTATATGGTGCCAAAAACAGGCGTGGGGTGACGCTACATGGAAAAAACGACATGCCGTGCAAATCAAAGTAGCTGAGAAGTTTTTCCTGTTGAAAAATGTCAAAGACAATTACAATAAACCGTCCTAATCTTGGTGTTACACCAGGTTAATAAGTGAACGCCGTTCTCTCTTCAAAAAAGGGAGGCGACAGCATTCCTCCGCGTCCCCCCAACTCCACCATCAATTTTAACCATTAGCAGGTCCGTAACCTCGGGGGTCATCCGGGAGCAGTGCTCCCCAAATTTTTTGTGCCCCCTCAAAATTTGCTGTGTCCAAAAAAATTTGTTTTAAACAAATAATAAAAACAAAAATGATCCCCCTGAACATGCATTTCCCCCCCCGAACCTTAAAAATTGGCTACGAGCCTGATCATTAGTACAACTGAAGCATCTCGATCTGTTCGAGGAAAACTGGAATGGAATACTTGTGTTAGTTTCCCGTCGAGTTATTCATTGCAAAGTACAGTTGAACCTACCTGCGAAATGCCACAACGTTGTGGCTAGTATGCCCCAGTGAACCTACCGAATCCTAAAAAGTATGCTGACGGAGGTTATATTGCTGTTAGTTCGATCAGCTTGAACAAAGCATGATCCCATGCAATTAAATAATTTTCAGCCCCGCCTTCTCGAGTGGATTTCCCGTCTTTGACGTCGATGAAACCGAAATGTGACGAAACATGTGCGCAAAGCGTGAAGACGCTTAGAATTGAGCGCATAGTTTCGAGATTTTACTAAACAAATTGTCGCGACGGCCACGCCCTTTCGAAAAGCAAGTGGCGTCTTAAAAGATCTTGTTAAAAGTTGCTAAGTCGCAGTTAACGTCATAATGCTTCATGCAGCGGGTCGTGCGGTCGGCCGTGCGAGAGTGTGCACTGCGTTTGCGACAATAGCTGCTTGAAATTTCAACAGCACCGCTTAACTTGTTCAAGTTTCATTTGTTGCGAAAAAACACCTATCAAATGCGCGAATGCGCTATTTAAAATTAAAAGGCTTATTTCAACAATAAAAAGCGTTTTGTGTGGAAACCGTAACTTGTTTGGCAAAATTATGTTTGCTTCACGCAGCGGACGTCCGCACATTTAGTTCATCAATCAAGTAGACCGGACCCTGGCTGCCGCTGCTGGAGAAAATCGCTATATTGTGAGAATTTTCAGACTCGGTCCAGAGCAGAACTGCTGTTGACCAGAAGCAGCTGCTCCATTGACAACAAACACTGCTTGCGACCCGAGTGTTCACTGCACTCATGTACTGCAACGATAAGCTTTGAAATCAAGACGTGACCCTAATTTCGTCTTTGTTAAGTGATTGACACCTTAATACAACATATGCAAAGCGGAGGATTAACAGCAGCCGTGAAGCAGTTTGGTGATCAAACCCGAAACTCTTTCTGAAGTGAAAAGCAATGGTCTCGAAATTTACAAAAGACCCTACAAAGTTAGCTTTTCGGGTATCGTAAACCTAATTGAATATAAAAGCGTGGAAGTGAACTGCTGTTCTTGTAGAAACATTATAGGTATCTCTGCGTTACAAGCTTTTCGTCGTGCGAGCTAATCGACCTGTCGTATAACATGCATTACAAGGACAAGATAAGTTTTACTGTAATAGGGGGATACTATTTGATATTCAGTGCTGACTGTTATGCTGACTAATGTTCAGTGCTGACTTATTCGTTGGTTGAAAACAACATCATGCGCCATAGCAATGCAATTTATCACACACTCTTTTCTTTAGAAAGTCATACTGTGAAAAGACAGCTCAGAAGAACTCTCACGAAAACGCAATCCGTTTCCCCATATAACATTCCAAATTGATACAGCTTATGTTTGGCAAACAACAGTTTTTTCGTTTTATTGATGCGACGTTTTGCATAAGAATTTATGTAATGGTACACAATCAGGCTCACTCTTCCGCCTGGGTATATCGAAAAGGATATTGTTGGTAAAAACCAATCAAGATTTACTTTGTAAAATTTGAAGTTTGCCTGCGCGAATTTTATGCGCACTCTGCTCTGTCAGAAGCTCCAGTCAGTTGCTGGAGTTTCGATGCGTCCCAGTTATGTTTACAGTGTATACACTGCAGCAGGACGCATCTTCTTTGTGATATCACGATTTCCTATTTCTTATCTCGGCACCAGTCCGCTTCTAAGCGAAGCGTACTTTAGCAATCCCCAGAAAAATATATTGCGTTTCTAGGAGGGAGCGCTACAAATCGCACACTTAGAAAACTGCTGTTGTGCGCTGTACCAGCCACTGGAGTTATGGCTTACGCAAGGCATTGGGTGACGTCACAATTAACTAAAAAAGTGTTGCTGATGTTTTTTTTTATTTTGAAAAATGCAAACCTGTGAAAATTTTTGCGAGTTGTCGTCTATCGCACTTTATAGGCAGACATCAACCTGCAAGCAGCACGACGGTAGAGACTTCCAACTTAAAGTAGGTAAAAAAGAATTACCCAAACAGCTTCAAAAAAGGGAGGGGAACATTTGGAAGGGGAGAAAAAGTTGCTCAACAATATCGTTTACGAAAGGTTGCTCACAGCCTACGGTAAGCGAAATTCGAAAAAATTGCAAATATCGTATTTCATTACCTGTTCATGAAGAGTACTGCTCTTGCTTTTGTCGACTTTTGTATTTCTTTTTTGCAAAATTTTCACTGTACATTAGTACGCGTCTTAATACCGAATAAAATCAAACGATTATACCAGAAAATAGCAGAACGACTGCTGTAAATACTGAATGAAAAAATATAATCTCAAAAGAAATAAATAAATAGCCGCCAAAGGCACTCCGGAATCAATGGCGAGGATGCAAGCATTGCGTAAATCATAAATCATTCCGAAATCAGTGATTTCCACTTTCTGCTGGCAACGCAACTGTGTGCGAAATGACAGAAGGAAATGTTTCATCAGCAATCAACAGCCTCTTTTTCGTTCACATCCAGTAATGTATGTGGATGGAGCGTGAGAATTCGTCCTCCTACTTTCGCTGGTAAGGTGTTCGGTCAGTTACTGTGTGCGATTATTATTAAGGTGCATGTGGTGCAAAAATATCGATGATAATGTTACCACTTGTAAAATTCTGTACAAAAACATAAAATATCTTTTTTCATCAAATGACCAGCATCATCATCTAGCAAAACGTGATCAGTTAAAAATGCGTTTACGAGAAGCCAAACTTAAGGCATCTTCCACCTGCTACGTAATGCAGACCTTTTTCATTAAATCAACGATTGTCACGTTTATCAAAAAACAAAATGAAAAGAATAAGTGCCATGTTTTAACTGCTCATAAAATTAGACCAGAACATGGTGTTAGTCGTATTCCAGATATTTTCACTAGCAAACGTGCGTTCGCCATGCACATACTATGCGAGGCGAAGCAGAGGATGGGGAATCAGTGGATCAGCCATTTGCTACCTTCCATGAATGAAAGGTGTTGTGACTCGGAAGTATTAACAAGGGTAAAATAAACAACTTAGGTTTATGTGAAGCATCTAGGCAACGGAGCGCAAGAGTCTATTACGCAAGGAAGGACATGTGTAATTCTGTGTTAGAAAAATACAGAATACGATCTGTGATGCTAACTTTGTATTGCCAGCATATTAAAAAACTTGAAAGTACTTAAAATCTTACAAAAAGTGCTTTTACACACAAAAATAAAAAAGTGTAAGGTCGAAGAAAAAGTCGATGTTTGGTATTTCCACGTTGTTAAACAGAAGCTACCAAGATTCGTTGACGCTTTTGTACAACTTCGTCAAATCCATCGTCTCCTGAGAAATCTTTCGTTGTTCGTTGTCACTTTGCTGTGGTGCAATTAGTGGATATGCACGTCATAGGTGTAGGAGCAGGCAAAATTTTGGGGTGCGAAGGATTTTTGCCCAAATTTCCCCAAACGTTCCCGAAAAACTCCAACGAAAGTGACCTCCTAAAACAGGACTGCATTTCTTTTCATGTCGGGCGCATTTTTTGAGATAAAAGCACACTTCAAGCACCATTTTTGCTTAAAGTTCCCCCAAACTTGCGCAAATTTCCCCTAACTTGCCTGAAAAAAAATAAGTGTAAAGATGACCTCAAAAAGGTCTGCACTTTGATTTTGGGTGCCATTTCTGTAAGATCAAAGCACATACAGCGATTTTGCGAACATTTTCATACATTTTGCCAAAATTTCCATAGATTTTGCCCGGATTTTAAGTTATTTTGCCCGGATTTTCACCAAACCAAACGTTTTGGAGGTGCGGATGCACCCCATGCACCCCCGCTTCCTACACCAGTGATGCACGTGCTTGCTTGGGACTGATTGTTTGATTGGTAGAATTACTTCGTGCCATTTCTTTGAGTAGTTGCTCATTTGGCATTCTGTTATGGCTTCCTTATGGGATGGTTCTAACCATCAGGAGTAGGTGATGTATGGACAGAAATACGCAATCCGGACATATATTCATACTGGTTATGAATCAGAAAGCAACAGTAAAGACTCTTCGTCGGTTGCAATATTGAATTTATTGTGAGTTTTCGACGGTGATAAGTTGCATCCATTCGTGGTAGAAAGCACTGAACCCACTTGGATCAACCTGGGTCAAGATAGTGAATCCTTATACTTCTTGATTAAACTACTGTGATGCAATAGTTCTCAGCGTTTTCTAGGCCCCGGCCACCGATTATAGTATATCCTCCACCACCTCTCTACTACCTTTTTTGATACACTAAAGCAAATGTGGTTGACAGGTGTTGATTGACAAACACTGATGCTGACACTGCATGCAGCAAAGCACACATGCTTTTTAACAGTGCATGGCCTGATCTGCCGCTTTCAGCCCCAAATCGATAACCCTGACCTTATAACGGCGTTGTCTCGATACCCTCTAAAGTTTTCTCATTTCACTGGGGACGCGCGCACACACCAACTGTAGTTGGAATTCAGGGCCCAAATGTCCAAAGTTTGCACTACTGCTGAAGGCAAGAGACAGCAGTTAGATTCTTGGTACTTGTATAATTCCGCAAGAAGTCTAGTATATTCTTGTGGCAGACAGGTTTCAGCCTTTTCGCAACAAGCAGAAATATATGATATTGAAGAGTCATGAAAATATAGAACTTAAGCCAGGGAAAATATCATCTCAACAAAGTGATGCTTTGAAAAATTTTGACACGGGTGGCGTTTGCAGTTAGAAGTTTGTTCGTGACGGCGAAGGCTGCGACCGTTTTGGGGGGGTCAAAAATTGACGTGTGAGTGTGACCATCATGAGGATTCATACATTGGGTGACGCAGAAAAGGGTATAATTTCATCTCCAAGTTACGAGGGTGAAGGGTTCAACGGCGTTTGTTTAGGAGAAAACGGTGTAATCGTTTCGGCCCGGCCAGCATGACGGATCGGTTGTTTCTTCGTCTGGCGCGCTCGGTGAAGTGGATTTTATGTGAGCGAGTGCAATCGCAATTAGATGATTTCGAACCCCTGCGTGCCGGAGTGAGTTCTTTTTGCGTCAGTTGCTAGCTGTGCGCAGTCGGTACAATTCGCCGAAATTGTAACATTGCAGTGTTCAGGTGGATATTCTTTCCCCTGCCGAATTGTGCATTTTGTATATAACCTGTGTAAATCGATTGGGCCTGGAGAACGATTTTACTGCGAGATACCTTGAATTCAACTAACGTTGTTGGGCAAACCATTCGTAACGACAAACCAATAAATTGCGAATGGTTCAGTATCAATGAACTGAGTCTTCACAGTCTTTATTAAAGTGAGGGTCTTCTGATGCTCGGTTGTTGTCTTTACGCGACCGGCCAAAGAGGCCATATTCGTTTTTTTCATCTTAACGTACACCTGCCAGCGTTTATCTTGCGGGGAACCAAAAGTAAAGCTGATAGCCTCCTCCAAGCTCATGACCTTAAGATCTGTGGATCTGTGATGCAAGGCTAGAAATCGTGACCCCGAACAGAATCCAAGCAGCGAGTTTTCAACTGTATTGATTTTTGAAGACGCTGCTTGAGAAAAACAGCATATCTCTGCGGAGAGCTGTTACTCAAACGGTCCGAGTGGTAGTTTGCACGGCCAACTGCGACTCGGACTCCAGCGGTCCGAGTAGCAGGTGGCAGGTTACACTTTTCATTCGAACAGTGGAAGCTGTTACGCGGCCTCGGCTTTTTGTGACTGCTATGGATGATGTCACCGTTACGTCCTACAACAACCTAATCCTGTCTGTACGTAGTTAGGTATTGTTGGCTTAACTGCGCCACAGTTTCCGTGCACCAGTTGATCCGTCCAGAAGGTGATTTGTTGACTTTACCATCTTCATAGAAAGGCATTGTATAATTTGCGACGCCTTATTGAATTTTTATACACAGACGAGAGCCATTAAGTTCTGGTCAAAGGCTGTACCTGTTTGTGCGTTTAGAAAAAAAATACTTTTTTTATTCAAGTTTTTGATGTACACAAAAATTGGCGCACGAGACCTGGAATTTGGGTAACGGACGTTTTTTGGGTACGTTAGGTGTGCGAAAATGTGAATTACCTGATCGTTTTGCTGTTCAACTCCTTTTCAGGTAAAAATTACACACGTTCCAAGTTCAAATTATGCTAGTGCACCTGACAGTTCCCCCAAGTGCTGTACTACAGCTATATGCAAGGCTTACTTTTCAATACAAAACATTCAGTAAAATAATTTTACTAGATTTTACTAAAATCTATCCTGTCCCAAATAAATAAGAAGATGGACAATTCAAGTATCCGGTTTACGGAAAACTCGGACTTATAGTCAGTACAATAAGTGGCACGAACTCAGTTAAAATTTGCTCTGCCACTGAACATAATGCACATGTTAAGTAAACAATACGCTTAAGCCTGTCGACTTTGCCAACGCAAATGCAAGACACGATGGCGTTGATAAACAAAGGTTCCATATTAAATACTCTCATGTATTTAATTACAGATGAGCGCGCGCAACTTTTATGCTTTGCTTCATTCTTTTTTTGAATATTTCCTCGTGTTGGAAAGCAGTGGCTTCCATGATACAGTAGCAGCAAGATGAGACTCTCTCAGCGGCCTTAAATTTTTTACGCGGGTGAAGGCGGTGCTGTTTCTAACTAGGAAAAAAGCTATTTGCGATGGCTTTCAATGTCAATAAAACAGTAATGGTCGGCATTCAGCAGAAGCGCCTGCTGAAACTGGGGTCAAAGTAGAACGTCTGTTCGTTTGAAAAACGCTCGTGCATGTCCGCGCAGTCCTGCTTCGCAATGTCTCCTTCTGGCGTCGAGCCAACTCAGTCGCGAGTAGTTGATACTGATCGCGTTGTGGATTGAAGACCTCCGACAAGTGGTAAAAATTTAGATTCCGAGCGATAGAGAGCTGGTTTTCTCAGCACCATCCTGGATAAGTCGAAAATTGCAATTTGGTTTATCGACTTAGCAAGGTTTCTTATCGATAGGGGATCAATAACCGGTTGGCTTCGCGGGAGGACTGACGCGCCAACCGCGTCTCACCGGTGCGCGGCTGTGACTGTCAAACAAATCAGGGCGACGTTTTGTCGATTGTTTTGCGCCGTGTAGCGAAATAATTGCGGCTCGTCGTGGCTCCCGACTTGAGCCCGATGCCAGCCTGAATGGCTGGCCTAACAACAACAGAGAAGCTGAACGCAACCGCAAATGCGTGGAGCAAGGTGTAGATGGCGACTTCGAGTCGGGGGAAAAAAGCAATCACCGAATTGGCGTGGCGTCTTCAAAGCTACTGGAGAAAGGTTGCAACTGGGCAGTCGAGCACAGCGAGCAAGAACGCGGTTGCATTGCGAAGGTCACCGTACAGCGCTTTGCGTGTAAGCAGAGCCTGGAAGAAAGTCAAATGCGCTGTTTCGGCCTCAGAGTGGACAGAGTGGCCAGTCAAAGCCAATAAGAACTGAACGTTTGCGACCGCGTGAAGGAGGTGCTTGAGAAAACAGTAAACCGGGTCATAAACGCGCAAAGCTTTTCGCACAACCCACACTTCACCTATTTCGAGCGGCATTACGTTTGGGTTAAATGCACCTTACCCAATGCATTCCCACACGCTGATGAACACCCGGTGAGCGGCCCGCTCTGGATGATCACTTAGAGACAGATAGCCCCGCATCATCAGGCCTGGTGGTGACTCGCTGTTTGGCTGTTGGCGGGTTATTATCCTCTCTACGAGATCCACGGCGTCCGTCGACGAGCTGCGCAGGGAGTGAAATGTAGCAGCCAGAAATGCGATACGATACTGTGTGTTGTACAGCGCCAGGCTGTCTAGACACGCTGAGAGAGAGGGAGCCCGTAAGAAATAGAGAATTCTCGGTTCCGCGGTGCCGGCGCTGCTCGTGGTCAAAGATTTGCGTGCGACTGTGGTCAGCGCCGTCAGTTGCGCATGGTATCTGCGCTGGTGGCAGCACAAGAAAACTCTGCGCGACAGCGGGGATAGAGCTGGCATACGGCGTCAGACCTTATGGCAGAAGGTGCGTTTTTTAAATCACACTGCTGCAGCTATATAGACAAGAGCCAGTGAAAAGATTGTGCAGTTGATGGCGATTGCTGACAAGGCGTTCGTGAGAGCGCGAGAAGTGGGCTGTGGAAAGGCAGAGCAGAATAACAGGCGAACAGGCTACGAGTGAGAATTACAGAAACACAGTGTTGGTTTTTCGGTTCACTGCTTATCACCACCGTGTGGATGCGGTGAATGGAAAGAGTTATTTCGTTATCTTTCAAACATTCGGATGTCTTGCATAGAGCTTTTCGCAAGTTGGAAGCAAGTTAGTCAAACATGTCTTTTAATCAGTTTTTCTTTTTCGTGTCACATTCTATGAAAGACATCTTTTTTTTGTGCAAGAATTCAATTTGCTAGAGCAATCACAATGTTATTCGCAGTATGTACCGTTCATTCGTGGTGTGGTTGCTTTAATTTTACTGCAAAAGACCCTTGCTTTAGTACATTTGCAGTGGTTGGTTTGGTGAATCGAAGATGGCAGCGCGATAAGGCATCTTGCCTAAACGTTATTTGCACTATCATGCGAGCACGTCATCCCGTACGGCCTTTAAGCCGATAGACATATCGATGCTCAGGAAGACAGTTCTTCAGCTACTTGGGCCTCACGCACGTCACACTGGCAGATTGCAGTGCGTGCAACAAAGCACACAGTTCTAGCAGTGAGGTCTTGGAGCTACTGCTCAGCGAAACAGGCTTTCGAAACAAACCAATTCGTCACTCGTAGTTACAGCACAGGGTTATCGCTGCTATATGGGCACTGCTCGAGGTTTCAAAAACGTGCTTGTCCTTGTGACAAGTTTATGCATAATGTGCGATGACACTGTGATGAAGGTAGCGAACCTGTTTAATAGAAATTTGGATGTAGTTTGTCATCGTGCCCAAGCGTAACTTTGTAAGAGTTGTCGTGTTTGAAATTGTATTTCAAAAATTTTTAATTCTCTTTGCAAGTCCACTTGGACAATGCAAATCTGCTTTGTCGCTGATTAGTGAAAAAAGCAGCTCGGACGAGTGATCCTAAAAGTAAACAATTGTCTAGAAATTATTTGAAGATGAACTTGCATAACTTCGTTGGTGACCGTGCACTCAGTGCAGTATTTCAATCTGTGATGAAACGATTGTCCTCTCGCTGTCAGGCAAATAATTTTGTGCATTTCTTTTTGTGTGAAATTAGGTGAATTAGAACTTCGAGAATTGCAGCGCTAGCTTGTTCGATAGCTGTTTGTGATGTTACATGTTTCATAAGATGCGCCTGACGCACTCGGTCGTTTTGTCAAACTGGATTCTACGCTGGAATATTGCGCCGACGAAGCTTTATGTAGCAGCAGCCGTCGAATGTTGAGCCTATGCCGGAAACGAAATTCGAAGCGGAAGCTGAAAAACAAGATTTTAAAACAAAACGCACTCGACGACCGACCGGCGAACTCAGCCGTCCACACATTGTTGTCGTGCTTCGAAGAGGCGCAGTTGGAGACATTGCTGCTGGCATTAGATTCCAGAGACGGAAGCTCCAGTGCGTGCGTAGCCTTCCCACACCTCTCCGCAAGTATGGGCAAGCTGGACGACAGCTTGTGCGCTGTGGCTGTTTGCAAAGCGTATCGGTGGCCGGATATTCAAAATACTTGTAAACTTCGACGGATGCCGTTCTGCGAATCACCCCCCAACAATATCTGCCTCAATCCTTTTCATTATGCTGTGTTCACTGGTAAGTGTTAAGTTGCTGCTGTATTTTATGCAACCAATGGCCCTGCAAGGTGGTTTGCTTCGGCTCTCAGTTCTAATGCATGGACGTAGGAACGTTCCTGCTATATTTATTGCTATTCTTCAATACGCAGTTAAATCTGGAGTGTTTTGTGATAGGAATCTTAAAATTGCTAGTGTTGATTCCGTTTTGATAGTAGGACAGCAAAAGTCATATTTCCGTTGATCTGTTTGGTGGTTTTTAGTCATTTCCCGGTACCTGAAACACGTGTGAAATGATTTATTCACTGATGGGCAAACTGTGGCCCGCAACGAAAGAGCCATGTCCGTTAATGATTTCATATCATAAAAATGACATGTAGGAGTCAAATTTAATAACCTTAGTAACGCTGAAAAAAATGTATAGGGTAAGAAGCAACGGTAATAACTCACACTTTCATGTTGCATGAAAAGATAACATTGGCCCTTCAAAGTGGTCGCGGTTCTATAAATCTGGCCAGAAAGAACTTGGCCATCATTGCGGCAGAGGAAAGGAAAAGCAAAGATACTTTTGCGAAACGAGCTTTTCCATTGAAAAGATTTTGCCATTTTTTATTGGAATAGAGGTGTGACTTTTGTGTAATGTGCGTTTACGACCAATATTGTTTTTTTTTCGGTCGATTGTGCTCGTCCTTGCCGCGGTTTTAGCTTTGCACAAAGTCTTCATGACCTCGGCTCTGAAATTTGCCGGACCTATGCTAACATGCGTTGCGCCTGCAGCAAGCTAGAACAAAAATGAAAAGCAAGGACAAGCCAAGCCACAGGCCTGTAGCCAGGTTTTCAGGTTTTGGGGTGAAAAATACATTTTTAGGGGTCAGAATTTTTGGTTTCATGTCTTAAATCAAACTTTTCTGGGCAAAAAAAATTTCGGGGCCCTGTGGCTGCGGGTCTGCCAAGACGTTCCCACTGAAGAAACTCTCAGGCTCTCAAAATATGTAGACTTATCGACAACTAAAACTCCCAGTCAAATACATACGCGTTTTTCTCATAACCTCATGTCTTTATCAATTTGCTATTTGGTTTCGTCTTTGCATACTTATCATGCTTTTTGTATTTTCACAAATTCGCACAAGTTGTGGGTGTATTATTCTAATACAAAAGGGCCATATTGTACTCTTATTGAAAGACAGTTAACTGAGAAGAAAATGCTCCTGAAATATAAGCACTTCGTCAGATTGGTGAACAGGTGTGACTGAAAAGTGTTAAATGTTGATTTTATTAATTTCTATTTCCTGCAATACAAGTCACCGTTTCAAAAGATTGTGTATTTGAGAAAGCTACAGAATTAGGTTGTCGTTCGCAAAAGTTAAGTGTGCGAAATGGCCCCCAAAGGTCTTCTGAATAAATTGTGCGTATACCATCGCTTGATAGAACCAACAGTTTTCACACATTTTGTTTGGAACTGGCCAGGTGTGTTGCATCGATTGCACATACAAAAACATGCTTTAAATCGATAAAAACAGTCCACGTGTGGCTGAAATATAAGTTGCTTCTGGGTGAAAAACTCAACCCGTCGTTTGTTTCGTTTTTTTTGTGTGAAAAACAGACACAGTCACCTGATATGGTTGGTTTTGTTCAGATATTCCCTTTACCTCCTTTGAATCGTTCGCTCGCAACCATGACTCTTGCCAAGGTGAGTGAACTTTTGTGTGAGTGCAGCGGCATTGGCGATTTATTACATAACAAGACGCTTGGGGAGGCGCGAGAAACTTGTCATTAGCGGTTGCGGTGAAAGGCTTGCGCGGTAAATTGCGTGCTTGCTGCGGCTGAAGACCGTGTCCATTTGCTGGTACATGCGATGGTATGTGTGCTTGATAATGTGCATTCGCAACCGTCAACGGCTGACCAAGGCTGCTCGACGTTAGTGTAGTTTTGGGTGAGGATGTGGACTTTGCGGAACGCTTAGTCTAAAACCCCAGTCGTGTATGTTATGCCTCTCGTTGCCGCTGCACAGCGACTGTGATTAAAGCAGGCCAGCACAACTCGAAAAGCTCGAAGGGCCAAATCGACCAACATAAATTCGCCGCGGGCCGCGAAAGTCTGTTTCGCTGTAGTGTGGAAAGAAATTCTGAAAGGACAATTAATTGTCCGAGCTCGGGCGTTTGCAACATTTTTCTGCAAATGAGAAAGCTCTCGCGGGCCACATGCGGCCTGCGGGTCATATGTAGTACAGGTCTGGATTAAATTGTGAAACTTCTCGTTGGACACAGTTTACTATTGACGAGCACTCTCTTGTTTACACCCATTTTGAGTTCGCGAATGCTCATGCTGATCTAACTTTTATGAGTAAAGAAATTGTCGTGCCTTGTCGGAAACGCTTCGAATAGCAATAAATGTGTGTCCCCTTCTTTTAAACCACGTTGGGGAACCTGCGGCCCGCGTGAACATTTGATATATGGCCCGCATCAGACTTTTCGTTAGTGGATTAAGAGTACAAAATCTTGTTTTCAGTCGATTTAGAATACAAAATCGCGTCAAAACGAAGCTCAGTGATAAGCAGGTACTTATGACAGCATGTCATAAGAAACCTCTATCTCTCATAGTTAGATAAAGGCATAATTTTAGGATAAAATCGATTGTTAGTTGCGGCCCGCTAGCTATAATCCACAATTTATGCGGCCCGTGATAGTAAATAGGTTTCCCATACCGGTTTCAAGCGTTTGCGCAAAAATCGGCTAAAACCCTGCTAAGTACGCCATGCGAATACCAGCAGGCAGTGAATTACCACACAACACAAGCAGTGAATAGGGAGAAAGCTCCGAAAAGACCTCATTTCCTGATTGCGTTGCCATGTACATAGCATTGTTTCCAAGGAAAACCTTCGTGCTACCAACCGCTCGTTAACTGAATGTCTCAACGCAGTAGCCGCGTGGTCGGCTGTCAGCAACCCAACCCGACTCCTGTTCCCGCTAATACATATGGTGATTTATGACCGGGCTCATGCTGCTCGCAGGGGCGCTCCCAAGTCGCTATTGTTTTCAAGGTTCTGTGGTCGGTCCGCCGGCGTACCTATATTAACGTCTGCGTTCCTTCGTCGCATGCTTGTCAGTTTACCTGCCGCCGAGTTTGGCCAGCAACATTTGTTCAAACACCATTAAGCCGTCGATGAAGGACGTTAAAGTGAAGATTTTTACTGCCTCCAAGCGCTTGTTTTGCGGTGACTAATTGCTGGTATAGGTTGATAAGAGCCAGTGATCACATATTTGCACGATTGGAGGACTTAAAATAAACCTAGGCACATCACCATTCGATGGTCCATTATGGTTTGTAATTTGATTGGCATGGTTTGTGCGTGAGATCGCCGCGTCCACCCCGTTTTCATGCGTTTCTGATTAGAAGACATAAGAAGTGCCTTTTGTTTTTGAACGTCTGAATTCGCGGCGAGATAAGCGAAGTTGAAATTTCGGCTGTCCAAAGTTTTACTGCCCATACCGTGTCTCTGTTAAATGAGTGATGAAACTTGGCAAAGCTGCAGAGCATTACAAGAGACCTTGTTTATAAGATAAACTGCCTCGGACTCCTGCTGTGCAACAAGTTTGTTCTGCTTGCCTGCTGGTATTTCCGTGATTGCTAACTAAGCGCTCACGCATAGTGCCATGACCAACTGTACTTTCCAGGTGGTGAAGATGTGGAGATGTGCCAAGACACCGAAACCGAAACTGGGTCGGCTGGAATTTTATATGCATCGTCCTTTCAAGGTAAATTGATATTTGAGTTGGGCAAAGTGGTGGGATGATTTTTCTTCAGCCGCCTATGAAATTGTGTGTAGACGTGAAAGTCTACAAACCGATTGACCTGTGTCAAGTTGGGTGGGCAGGGACTTGGTAACCGGGGAACGAGTGGGTCGCCCGAAATTTGTCGTGATTGCGGTCAGTCATGATTTTCTGGCGCTGTCAACAATAACCAATGATGTGTGGAACGCGTTAAAGGCCGTCTTTCTAGTCTAATGTCCTCATACAGTAAACAAAGAGTTTTTATTAAGGCGCGGTCGTCATAACTTGTGTTTTAAAGTACATGTGCATTGCCGCAAAAATTTTTTATCGCAGGTAGCATGCTGGTTGTACGCCTGCTGGTTGTACACCGTGTTTTAAAGTAATTATAAAGTTTCGTGAACAGACAAAAACAGTGGCATCTGACATGTTTCAATCAAAACCCTGGAACAAAAATAACCGCTCGTGGCATAAACGAGGAAAATAGCATTTGTTGGCAAATAGTCGAGACGTTTGGCCAATATCGCAGCTACGCTGCCACTGCTGAAAGTCAGTTTTAAAGTGGCCTACGCTTCTGTCTTTGATTTTAACCGCGTGGCAAATCGTGGACAGTAGTATCGGGCAATGTGTGTCTAGCAGTAAATTCAACGTACAGTATTCACCGATCAGATGAAGAGATAGTGTTGTGCACATGCATGTGGAAACTTTTCCATCATTGCTTTTATCAAAAGCCTTTTTCTTTTCACAGTTTCCTTATTTAAACCAGGTTTCTGAGTGTGAACTGCATTAGACGAGGGCAAGAACAGCCGGCCCACCGGGCTAACTGAATTACGAGGTTATTTGCCATCAAGCAATAAAACTGCCAAAATGTTTCATAGCAGTCGTTTGTTTCTCATAACTTGAGCGATACTTGCAACAGCGCCGCATTGAACAAAAGTAAACTTGTTGAGCAAGCAGTTCATTCGCCCAAGGAAAAATTTGGTGCCCCACCAGCGTAATGGCAGCAAATACCATGTATCAGTTTCGCCATGCGACGCGTGTAACGTATTTCCGTTTTGATGAGAACTCAGTACATGTGTAGCGCCGCAGCGTTGCTTTCATGAAGGGCAGCGTACGTCGAGGTGCTGTGATTGCCGTCCCCGTTCGCTTTTTCCGTGCTACGCTCGCGTTTTCTTGAGAGAATCGCTGTCCTCTCGATTTAGAAAAGCGCGTGAGAGATCGTTGTCCGATTCTTGATCGCTCGCCAGTCGCGTTGCGTCATGCGCGCAACGCCCCTGCGACGCTTTGACACATCTTGCAGTTAAATTTGGCCGCAGCCCGGCCATTTACACGGCTGATAAGCGGTTCGAACAGGCAGTTCTCACAGTTCGGCGGCGAATCGTTAATCAAGGCCGAATTGCTGCTCTTGATAGTCCGCTTCATACACCTAATGCCGGACAATGCTGAAAGTTTTGGAGCAGATTAAGGAAGCTGTAGGCGCCGGATCGCTTTGGCAAGCGCGTTCGCGCTTATCGAAGTGCCTTATTGCGCATCAAGGTCGATTTTCTATTACGCTTGTGTTTTGGGCGACCGTGCTTAAACCTGGCTCCACATGACCGCGTCGGTAGATCGAAAGGGGGTACCTGGTGGCGTCCGACTCACCGTCTAAAGATTAAACTAAGCCCGGTCTCGGTCCTGGCGTCACCGTCGCCGGTAATGTAAAGTTTTCGAAGGCGGCACCCGCTCCGGTAGCCGGAGTGTGGCAGAAATAGAAATGCTTGTGGCGCCCATGCGCTGTATAAATAGCTCATGTTCAGTGCAGCAGCGCAGTGCACGTATTGATGGGCGGAGAGATCGCAAAAAAATTCGCACAAATCGATTCGGTTTCTCTGCGCGACGCCCACGAGCGGCTGCGTACAACTGCGCCCAGTGCAATCGTCCACGACAATTTTTTAACTTTACTTTCTTTTGAGCAACATCGCCTGCAATAGAGGCCACCACTGGGATTTGTTAAATCTCTTCAACATTCGCAAGTTGTTTTTTTTGCGCGACAGTACATGGAATCACTGGTCGAATATGTTCGCCCCTTGCGCAGTTGTCCGCGAGGGGATGGGGGCACAGGAATGCCACCGGGGGTCGATTCGACCCCAAGCGCAGGAAAAATTGTTAGAAGTCTCTGCGCCATTCGAGGACAGTTGTTGACATGAACCTAGAAAAAGCAACCGTCGTATCTTCACTAAATCCGAGTAACTTTGCAGTCGAAACATTTGAAGGGGTGAACCACTTCGCAGGTCTTTTGCTGCGTTTATTCACAAGTCAAAACGCCCTCTGGTACGGAACTATGTAGTTCGTTCTGTTTCGCTCCTTTTCCTGACTTCCACGGAAGAATGCAATTAGCTCTCGCGCAAACCGTCTCTCATGGGAGTTTTCGGTTACGTCTCTCGGGGAAGTCGGGCCAACGCCTACAACCCAACCCTTGCCGGCTCCATTTCGCTTGCGTGCACTTTTGCCAAAACAGAAACAAGTTGTGCAGATCGGATTAGGTAGAGAGCCCGTCGCGCACTTGGCGCCTTGCGGGAAGGAAGTGGTCCCGACCAAACAGAAAAGCTGCGGATCAAGCCTTGGTCCGGCAACAATGACTTAACTGCCTGCTGCGTTCGGCAGCGGTACGAAACCGTTGTTAATTCTGTAAAATTGCGGCTTTAACGCCGTTCGATGGTTCGCTCGTTGCTGGGGGGAAGCGCCATTTTGCCAACATCCGGGGCAGGTTAGCAACAAATCGCCTGCCGTCCAGAAACCATTGTCGCTTTTTAAGCAACCTTGTAACAAACGGTTTTATCGGATCCTGACGACATGGTCGCCATCGCACACGGCGCGCAGCGTGTGCTTCGCCTGTGTGACTGTGACTTGCCGAAAAAAACGGCGCATGTAAGATGCCTCATTGTGTTTGACAGTCAGGTACCCTGTTTTATTTACGCCATGGGCATCGGAAGGGCGGTAGGGAAGAGCTTTGGTCTCCCCTAGATTTTTAAATGTGACATTTTCCTCTTACATTTTTAGCCAAAAGGGTTGTTTTCTTCGTTTCGAGAAAGAAAAATAAAATTTCACCACTTTCGGGGTCTCCCCTGGAGAAGTCTTTTTGACTGCCTCTGAAAAAATCCACTATAGGCCCTCCACGGAAAAATCCTTCCGACGCCCGTGATTCACGACCTGCCAGCGACGAACTGGTCGTTTCGCATTTTCTCGTCACGACGAAAACGACGCGCAATTCCCAATCTCCGCAAAGCTCCTCCCCATCCGGCTCTGCGCTCGAATTGCGAGGTGCGCCGAGCTCACTTGGCAAACAGTCATCCTCCGTTTGATCGGAAGCGGTGATATCACACTCGCATAGTCTCACTTTTGGCGAATTAATCGGAATGTCTGCCTGCGACATTGCCCGTTGACGGTAATCGCCGAAATCGTAATTAATCCTTGCGTCGAACTCAAGCCGCGCTTGCTAAGCTGTTGGTATGAAAATCTGGTTGTTTACCGCTTCTATTCTCCCCGCTTGACGCCAAAAAAGAACGAGTTATCCCGTATTTTTCGCAGTGGCCGGGCTGCCGTCGCCAAACTGCTCTTTTGGCAAGGGTAACTTTAGGCCTTACCCCAATGACCCAACGTACGCTTTGCACCAGAACCTTGTTGAACTTGCATAAAAAGGGCTTGGATCTAGACGAACATTCTTGGAACTCAATTACACCCTTCAGTTTTGCATTAATTGCTTCCCAATACACCGTTTGTCATGCTCATATTTGCGCACAAGCCACTCTGCACATCATTCGCAAATTGATGACTGGTCCTTATGGTCTATTTTGTTTTTTGGTGGGGAGGGGGCAAAAAGCCATTGGATGGTCGACCCACTTTCACCATTCGACCCACTTTCACCACTCAAACATTGAGTTTGTTGTGCTTATATCTACGTTTCTTATACGCTAACCGAATTAGAGGGGATGTATTTGGTCCACTTTTGTGATCCCAAAAGTTAGCCGGAGTTTTTCTTAACTAAGTTGACCAATCCAGAATATTACAGTACGTTTGGACGTGATTAAAACGAAAAGAACAAATTTTAACGTTGGCCCTAATTGAATTAAGAGCAAAGAGGAAAAAGTTGGGCGTCAGAAAATTTAATTGTAACGCGCAACCCACGAAACCAAATTTCCCGCTCTTGGACTCGTTCAGGCAGCTTGGTAATGTTTGGCAGTCTTTGCCAAGACTTGAGAGTTCCGAACTCCTTATGTTGCGCCAGCAATGAACCACTCGACGTATTGGCCCCGATCGTTTCCACATACTGGACAGATGCGTTTTCCTGTCTCGGCCACTTCAGCATTAATTACGGCGATGCAGTGTAAGCGCAACGCTCGAGATGAGCGTTGCTGACAAACATCGGCAGCAGCGTTCGCGTTTGTTATATGGAGACGCCGGGAGAAGAGGACTTAACCAACGCGATGTTGCAGTTTCTTGGAACTAATGCCTCGTCACCCTCTCTATATTTAGCACTGGCAATTTAGTATTAAAAATGGAAATCGCTCGAAAATACAGTGAAGTAGTGGGTGAAAAAAAGCTAATGCAGCGTGACGTGCTTTCCTGACCGCTAGCGCCAGGCCGATCCTGCTCGGGTTTATTGCAAGCTTTTTATTCTCTCGCAAACCGTTTACGATGTCGCCAGGCAGACGAGCGAAGTCTCTTGGTAAAAATTCCATACGATTTTTGTGCGGGGCAATAGTCATGCCAACGTAACATCTGCGCAACAACCAAGCGCTGTTGCTTTTCTTGATTATTATTTGCAGGCTTAGAAACGTTGCAGGCATGTTTTAAAGGGCCATTTCTATTTCTAGCGTTCAAAAAGAGGGAACCAATTTGAACCAACCAAAAATGCAGTCGAAGCGCTATAAAGTACCGGACGTCACATGGGAGCGCCGAAAGGGAACGCAAAAACATGAGGGGTGGGGTTTAATTGGTGTTCTTACCCTCCTACATAATGACAGCAATTTTCACCAACCCTCACTGCGCTTGCTTCTAAAGTAATTTACGGCAGCCCCAGCGATAGCAAAGATCACGCCGTCCTATCGTACGTGCTGAACATGCCACTGTGTTCACTGACTTGGCTAACAAAGCAGAGTTAAATGCGAGGTGAAGGACTTGCTGTAACAATGTTTATCCCGGCAAATAGCCACGCTCGCTTTGTCTCACGAAAGAACCGTGAGCTTTGATCTTGGTGAATTGTCTCCGTGACATTTGTTCTTGCCCAGGGAAATACGCTTAAATGTTGAAAAGTGCAAACAGGTTTTCATGAATGGGAAATTGGGCAGTTTCAGTTAATGGTTACATCTCATTTCAGTGCTAGAGACATTGGTTGGTGTTGCAGGTTCGACTGAAACACGTGACAGAGGTCACGGTCTTCTGCTGGTACTCGTAATGTCTCAAAGGTTTCTGTAGGAGTCGGGGGTAAAGCTGATTTAACGTCAAACAAAAACTGAGCGAACCATTGAGTTTTGTAAGATGTGCAGTGGTTTGTAAAACTTTGACAATGCTATCAATCTAGGTGGCGATAGCAAACTAAATTGGGACTTTGTTTTTAGTACATTGTGACGTGCCTATTGAAACCCCATCATCCGCTAAGGCTTAGCTAATCTACGTATATGCACGTCGTTGGATTTATGTTCTGCGATATGAGTAACGAGGCCATGTCACCTTAAATTATCAAACTTATTCGTTCGTCAGAACGCATACTGCTGCAGTAGGAATAGTGCATATGTCCACGTTGGGAACCGGATATACTAACAGCGCTGTTTTCAAGTAGTACCCAGTGAATGGCGCCGGCTTTCTATTCTTTTAGTAATAAGAATCAAGCGGCAAATAAAGATAAAATTTGCGTGTGCGCATCAGCGCTGAAATTTGGCCGCGACCACCTCCGCCTCTCGCGTGTTGTTGATTTGCCACCGTTTTCCGTTGCCCACGTCGCGAATACTCAACGTTCACCCAAGCAACCCCGTAAGAACAAGCCGGTGGCCTGAATCGTACTTCTATGGAGGGCCTGGCTGTGGCTACGCGTGACGCGTCGAAAGCATTTTATCTGAAGCGGACGTCCACCCCTCTCATTGTCTCGCGTCGCTTCCCCTAAATAGATCGCGGGTTTGAAAGAGAGGACGAGCCTCCGCGGTTGTCGTGCGTGTGAGGCCTGGCCGTACGACAGAGCGGTAAGCTCCTGTATCTGCGACCGGGCGGTTTGAGAAACCGTGGCAAAGACGTGATTGTAAACGATTCGCTTGCGCATTTCTGCTGCCGGTCATAGCGCGCGTGTTTCCAATTACTTCGCCAAAGCGTCGCGTCCTAATATCGCATTGTTCCAGGAAACGCTTTTCGTCTGCCCCCGTCGCGAGCGTATCGTATTCGGGACAGTTTCATTTCGTTCGCTGTTGCTTTCGGCAGCCCGCT
>JGI24021J15306_10001212_pt1 | contig 24374 bp, 16 predicted proteins | sample Ectturendosymbi1_FD_15306 | JGI IMG/M metagenome (IMG submission 15306) | reverse complement strand
CAGCACATAGGGGGAGTCGGTAGCACATAGGGGGAGTCGGTAGCACATAGGGGGAGTCGGCAGCACATATGGGCAGCTGCTGTTTTCAGTTTCGGTGCCACTCCGAGTTAATGAAGCATGACTCACGCCATTCACGTCATCAACCACTAAGATGTGTTCAAGCCAAAGTAATAGACGCCACCTTTGACAGGAAGTCGATGAGATGCGGGCTGAGGAAGCTCGCAAGACTTTGAAATAAAGAAAATACAGCTTTCATGGTCGAGTGCACAAGGTCATCGCTGCGAAGGACGCTCTTCTTGCCCAGGAACTTGATCAGTGTCGACGAGATGCTGATGATGACAAACGCAAAGGACATGAAACGATGAGGCCAACAAAAACGGTAGAAATAAATCATAAATTGCTCGACTAATACCTTACAATTGCAAGTAAAGGCAAACAAGAACTATTAAGCTTTCATTTATACACTGACGAAAATGCCTGCGACAACTCGCTGAAGTAGCCACCACAGTTGACCTTACCTCGACAAATGGACGATGCAATGGGCTTTCAAAGCAGATATGAGTTCTGCGAGACACAGCAAGCATGATGACAAAACCTGGTGAAGAAATTGAAACGCAAATTGAAGCGGAATGGAAAGAAGAACCCGGTAAGCGAAACTCGAAAAACTAGAAATCTGTCAAAATCAATTCCTGCCAAAAAAAACTCTGCGCAGCGTTGGCAGCAAACTTTACTTGTCCTCATCCAAAGGTTGGAAGTTCGTTTCACTGACATGTCAGGAACGACCCTTGGTACATCCTGAGGGGTAAGAAATTATTATATAACAGAGTGAGTCGTACATGGGTAATCGTTGCCTGATGGCCAAGTTACACGAAAATGAGTTTCTTGCGTTCCACATAACATCCCGAGTGTGAATCTTGTCAGAGGAAGTTGGCGACACCTCAGTGACGTCAGTTGCCAAGTAACAATCCGAGATGTTTTCAGAATGAAACTTGCTTCGCCCGTCAAAATGTAGTGATCAGCCCATTAACAGAATTTTCAAAACACTCCTGGAAATTGCGAACGTCTTTTTTGGTTCAAATGTTAACTGAAAACCAAATTACTGGCTACAACACCCCCAAAAATGTCACTGGCACGGGCCGCGAATACTTGNCACAGAAAACAGCACTTTTGTCCAAGGNCTGCGCCGAAAATAGCAACTTCGCGTTTACAGGGGGGGATATTTCAGCACAAAACCTCTCACCTCTGGCGACGTTTCTTGTCCAAGCATGAACTCACAAAGCGTGGGAACCACCGACGTGAAGTAGGGCGCAGACGACGTGCCACATATTCTGACCACGCGAGCCAGGGCGGTGGCAGCGGCGGCTCTGTGGGAGGTGATGTCAACAGTGGCGCTGTCACTGGACGAGACAGAAAAGTTTGCTGGAAAATGTAAACTGGTGGTTTAATGAATTCTTTACGCGGCCCATTCATCGCATTGCCGTTGTGGACGACTGAGGATTCGAAGGAAAGGTTCTTTTTGCAGTGAGTGACAAAAACGAAGTCTTTCATGCTTTTTTTCTTTCCTGCGTGATTGTTGATGACAGTGACGCATGACATGACGGACGCCATTTAACCTTTTTCTACTCAATGCTGAAAATCTAGTCTTGCGCACGAATTGACGAGTACGACATTTAGCCTGTGATTTTTCCGACGCAATGTTGGGCTGGTACCACGGTTGTCACACCAGCAACATTACTTGTTATTTCATGTTTGAAACACCATGCTCTCTGCGAAAATATCCCAACTGCTAGATAATGATTAACACTCGCAATAAGCATGTTTCAAAAACATGATTGGCGACCAAAACTGTAAGGACGAAAGTCGTTAGTTTAACAAATCGTTTTTCCGAGTTTTCATTCACGTTCAGAAATGCCGTTTGCAACAAGAAATACAAAATGAAAATCAACCAAGCAAATACAATTACCGCTTGTGCAGCAAGAGGCCAACAAGGTGCTCAGCGACGCTTTGGAATAAGGGAACCTGAAACAATGACACGCGTTAACACACCTGAAACATCAATGACACGCGTCAGCACAGCAGAGCAACACGCCTAACTAAAGAACTCCACCAGACAAATCACTTGGCGCTTACTTCGTCCAGACTCAGCCTGAAGCCATAGCTTATTCGCTTGACTAGCAACCTCATGAGTTTGAGATGAACTTCGTGGGCGTGCTGCTGCAGGAGTCTGCTCACGATCATAAGCATTGTGCCGGTCGGCAACAGGAGATCGATCTGCGAGAAAAATCAAAAGCGTGCATTAGTCCCTGTGTTCGTTTTCACCAAATGAACACAGTCGTCCGTGTTGTCGGTCCACAGGACATTCGTGTCATGCTTCTCGCGGCAGGTGTTGTTTTCACCCGTAGGTCAACGGGGCCAGTGGTGTAGGAGGTGGGGGTGCAGAGTTGCAAGCGCACCCCCAAAAGTTTTGATTTGTCGAAAATCCAGGCAAAATCCCTGAAAATCAGGGCAAAATGGCGCTTAACTATTGCAGAAAAATAGAGGAAGGCCTTTATTTGGAGGTCATACCAAAAAGGTCTTCATCTTATTTGTGGGAGAAAAGTTTTAGGCATAAGTCACACAAAAACTTTTCGGGCAAGTTTGGGGAAGTTCGGGCGAAAATCCTTTGCACCCCCAAAAAATTTGCCTTCTACACCTACGAACGGGGCAATCCAGCTGATTGCGCTGAATTTTTTAAATGAACCCACAAAACACGAATATAACTGATAATTCAACTCATTTTTATCAAAAAATCATCAAGCTATACAAGAGAACATAAATCACTGTAAATTGTCGACCACCGGGGATGAGTACGGGTAAATACGCGGTGTGGAACAAGGTTTTGTAATTTGAGGTGCTTGGAAACGCTAATGCAAAGGTGCTAAAATTGAAGTTCAGACTTCATCACTGTAGTGAAAAGGTGGTATTGAAAATGCAAGGGCGTTGGACAGCGGGGTTGGGTCTGAAACGGTAAAAACAAGTTAAGGGACGAAACATCAAACAGGCCATGTCGGCGAAGTTTTTGTGAGTAGAAAAACTGATCAAGAAAATGCGTTTTCCGAAAACCCAACGCAACGGTGTGGGGAAAAACACTACACACCTTTTCCAAAACTTCGACCATCTTTGCAGAGAGCACGTCATAGTAGCGGTGGGAGGCGACGTTGTCCGTTTCAGACGCTTTCTTCTTCAGGAGCAACACGCTTTGATCGAGCTGGAGAGCCTTGAGCAGCACACTGAGGATAAAAAGAATCTTTGGATGCGAGGAGATTCACGCACGAGAAATTTGCTGCAGTTATCGCACACCTTAAGAACTTCATCTTAGGGCATCTTAGATAAATGTAATAGTTATTGGCAGATGATTTTTATAAAAGGAAGCAGTTTTTAATGATAGCTGCAAATTTTACGTGAAACAAAACTTTTCAAGACTTAGCCATTTAATTTGAGCTTAGCCTACTCAACAATCTTCAACTTGCCTGGACCACGATATTAAAACAGGGCAACACACGTTGTCACGCGCATCGAAACTCTCAAGACATTGCTGTTCAAGCCATAACAGCTTCGAACAAGTAGACCGAAAAAGTGTTCGCTAATTTCAAGAAAAAATCACTAAAAGCTAATTTTACTCTTTGAAAGTTCCCGAACGCAGAGGTTGTGTAACTAACTGCAGAGGTTGGAAAGCAGAATACAGTGACAGACTTGGTTCACAAACGCAAAGGGACTCCTTGAAGGTCCAAGTCTCAAAATAAAACTTTCGCCAAACCACACCAACCTCTCGAACTTCTCCATCCTCAACGCTATAAGCATCGCATTTGTGTCGACACCTTCTCCTGTGCTCCTCTCGCCGTCAAATGAGTGAGAGATGGAGCCTCCGTGCGAAAGAAGACGCGAAAGCAGAATCAAAGCAGCAAGCCTGAAGTTGCACAGTTGGTTGCCGGTGCGTTTGTGTGCGTTGAACACCTGGCAGCGATGGCCGGTCCACTGACTCGGCTTCAGCTTCTCTTTTTCTGAATGGGATTATTAGAAACGCTGGATGCAGGTGACATGACAGAAAGCAGCACTAACAGTTATGCGTAAGGTTTCGAAAAAAAAACAACATTTCTATAAGACAAAACACCCCTCCTTGGCGCTGACAAAAACCTTGGTGCTCCAGGTAATGGCAGCCGATTGTTTCATTATTTTTTCGGTATAAAGCTGCAAACAACGTCGGGATCAGGGTACTTATCATCTAGGCCACACAACGTATGATAGTTAACTGCCAAACAAATCAAACGACTTCTGACTCGAGCAAAAACTAGAAAAAAATGACACCAGATCGTAAGATTAAACTTTTTCTAATTGAACAGAAAACATATCACTGCAGACTTTTTTGTGAAAATCCATAGAAATTTTCTTTGATCAAAAGAGTTCGCCACCGTTGCCATGCTTACCGAATTCGCTGGGAAGAACGATGAGGAAAGACAAGATCTCCTCCACTGAGTTGATCTGCGTCTCTACTTCGAATATCCGACTCACGGCCGTGCATACCTCGACAGCAGACTCCAGAGAAAGACTATCCTCCTCGCTCCCATCCGACCCGCGATGCAACTGTGGAAGTTACTTTCCGTCAAGCAGCCGACGTCTTTGCCGCAATTAATGACGGTCGCGTAATTTTTAAAAAGCTCTCTCGATTCTTGCGCATGAGAGTCAATAATTTACAAGTACTACGTCTGCTTTCAAGCACAACGAGCAGTCTTATCCTGGCAANGCGGTTAAGCAACTTCGATTCTGCAACGATTGNTTGGGTTAAGNTTGCACGCCTTTACGAAANGCTTTTTCGCAGCGTGTTTTCTTCACAGATTGTTTAAAAAATACTTATCAGAAAACAACAGAAAACATAATTGTTTCAAAAACAAGCAGCCGGATGAAACGCACCGAAGTTTTGCCGAAACGCTGATCGAGAATCAACAGAAGTGTTGTCCATAAATATCTGTGAGGTCCAACAGCGCGAAGAAGTTCTTCGAACACAGTCAACCTGGATGAAATTAAATGCACTGTTAAAATACGTGCAAGGAAACTGGTTTGAAGATAATAAAAAGATAACCGTGAATTGTGTGAATGAGCCGGGTTGAGCATATGTAGAGCACGTATGCACACGTTGCTGAAACATTGTCAAGAAAAACAAAAGTAACTTATGTCCAAAATTATTTCTCGATGACGCACAGGACACAAACAGACGCGAAAAGAAAAAAATAAACATCTTATTGAAAAGTTAAAATTAAAAGTTTCATTATTTACAGTTTTAATGACAACACGCAGTCACGTCTTTGTTGAAGAGGCTTGGCGCATGAAAAAAACACGTTTTCCTTCCTGCTCAGCGCCATCTTTGCTGTTAACGCTGCATGACTGAAGTTAGTGAAGGTTTCAACTCAAAAGCAGCAACAATATTCATCTAGACAACGCCGAACACTCTGAAATGAGACGCACGTGCAGGAAATAAAGGATCGAATACCAGCAATTTCGCAAGAGTTACACAGTTAAAAACAGTTAGGTTGACATATTCGCACGAGTTAGCCTCAGTCAGGTTGACAAACAACCAAAGATAGCTGACAACACCTTCGGTGGGTGGGAATGTGGGGGAGGGCGTCCACGAACACTTGCACGATTTGAAGAACTACGTCCACGCTTGGTGAAGATTGCCGTTTCTGAAATACACAACGCCGTGTCGACAAGAGAAGGAACTGTGAACGCTTCTGCTTCAAGCAAGAACACTGCCATGGTAACACGCACATAAACATTCTGGGCACACNGCGGNCAAGTTNAATCTAACTTGTACGCCTCGTGCAAGTAGTGTAATGACGTAGTGTAATGACGCAGCCTCATACCTTGTGCGACATGAGCGCGGGGACGATCGACTGAATGGTGTGAGATATGACTTGGAAAGAATACGAGTCGTCTTTGCGCAGCAGACTGCTGCCCATGAATGTGAAGATGGACATGATCACGTGCACGACCTTGTCCTGCAGCAAAAAGAAAAAAGGCAAATCGTCGTCACCAGTTTGAATCAGGCTTATTTCTGCAAATCCCAAGTGTGTACATTCAGCCTTTGGCGTGGCAAGCGGAGCGGTCGTACTGATGACACTTTCACCTCCGTTGACAATAATGTAAGATTTGTTGGCGTAGGAAATAATCGGTTTAATGAAAAAATGCTGCGTAAAGCCGGTTTGTCGAACTGGGGCGGGCGACTGTACTTTCCCGTGATGCGGTACTTACTGGAAAGAAGCGCACGGACTCCGCCAGAAGAAGAACGGCTTGTCGATGGAGCAGAGTGTTTTCGGACATCTGGATGCAGCTCACCACAAGCTCCAACTATAAGAACAGAAGGTGCAGACGCTTTGCTGGACAGCTTTGGAGTGATTATATAATCCGCACGTGTTTTGCGCATCAAGATCGCGTGTCATGTGAACTTTTTTCAAAGATCGAGCACAGAAACGCAATCAAGCATCACATCATGGGAACTGAATCGACCTTGGATCAGAAAAAACACCGTTGCACGATCATCTGATAATAATTTGATTTAAAGAGATGAAAGTGACATTCATCTCTTCACACCTTCACATTCTCACGAACATCGTAATCACGTGACATGCGTTTTGAGACCTCAACAAGCTTTCTGACAAATTCATTCAGTAACCACCAGCGTTTCCTTTGCANATTGTGTCCAAATACACCACATGGTTGTCAACGATAATAAATAATTATCTCAGTGGCAGCAACAACTAAACCGCCAACGTACGTCACACGCCACAAGGGCGTAGCCAGAAGCGAAACCACCAGGTGACAACATTCTGCTACTGTAAGCGATTTAATGACACTACGCTATCAAGCAGCAATGGCTAATATCCTCACGCCCATAACAACATCTAACAATTGCGCAAAATCCTTTGGATGTTTGACGGTTATTTTTTGCAATTTGCGTTTATTCGCGAATTTTGCAATTTTTCCCTAAAAACGCATAAGTTGTCGAAAATACTGAGGAGGGTAGTTTCCCCACAGCTGCCGCCAAATAAACTGCTCTATTTGAGGAGGGAGCTTTGAAATTTTCATGGGATCCGTGCGGAGCAAGCAAGCGATCGATTCACACATCGGTGAAAAGTTTCTAAAACAGCCTCACAGGGGGGTGAGTGTTAACCCTTTTAGGGAGACGTCACGACGTCGACAAGTCGATGTTAACTGCTAAATTCAACAAGATGTAATATCAAACGGGGTTTGAAAAAAATAAACCTTTTAACTTAAAATAAAACACCTTTCAATTTTTCGAAAAGAAACAAACCTTCAAACTTTTCTGGACTTCAAGAACAACCTTTTTGTCGACGTCCTTCAACTTCGTTCGCTTGACCACGTTGAGCAGAGAACCAATAGTCAGCTGAGCAACATACTCCCCGGGGTCATCGATCTTTTTCTCCACCATCAGTTCTTGCAGCGCAGCACACAAAGGATCACAGAGCATCTGTGTTTGAAGAGATCAGCAATCGAGATCCAACGCCCATGAATGGGTTCAAAGGAGAAAACCAAACTTCCGATAATAATCAAACAAGGCACGACACAAACCACGAACCTCCGGGTTGTGCAGTTGTTTCTTATGTTGTAATGCTTCCAACAAGCCAACCANCCGTCGCACATGGATATCTCGTGACATTTCAGATTCTGAAAAGAAACGAAAATAAAAGCATCAAAGCCTNTTGTTATTGGTTTAAGAGCTGTTGCAACCTNTCCGTTGCGTTAAATGTGCGATTCACCACGAACGGGATGTGCACGAAGAACAACACCCATATGTATGTAGCGAGAACAAGCAATANTTNAGTGATCTCGTCGGGTGATCTCTATTGTTGCTTGCTGCCACGGTGCGAAGCTTTGCGCACATGCCGCTCGGGATTTCCGATCGCAATAAAGCTTCCCAAGGAACTAACTATGTTGGTTCTGTAACACCAGCGCACTGCAACATTTCCTAAAATCGACGCAGGATTTTCAGCAAGAACTCTCTACCTCCGTCATCTTCCATCGAATCAGTTTGAACCTTCGTTCCGCAACGTCGACCAATCTCTTCTCTGCACTTTGTTATTTCCACGGTCACGTGATCGGCTTGGAGAGGGATCGACTGGAAAAACATCGTTGGATTTTTAGAACACATTTTGCTTTATTGATTCGCGAACGATTTGGCACCAAACATCACAGACGTAACTGCATACGTCAGAGCATTTCAGATACGTCATCTACAACTGTAAAAGCGTCAGGCGGGGTTGCCGACCATGAAAGACGCAAACGTCGTGGAGACCTGACTGCTTATAACCGGAGATCAGCCTCATATGGGGCAGAGTTGACAAAATCTCCAACATGATAAGAATACCAACGCCAGACAGCATACCTTGAAAACCTTGGCGATCCGGGATGAGATGCTCGACAATGAAGTTCTCGCTTGCAGGTCGAGCAAGCCCGCCAGCACCGTTTGCTTTCCACTTTCCGTGAAAGACGTGAACACCTTTTTCGTGATGAGGCCTGTAGAGACAAAGGAAACACGCGTTGGACTCGTTAAAAATTTTTGGGAAAGCTTCCCGATTGTCTCATAAACCGATACGGGGGAAAGCGCTTGAAACATTCACAACAGTTGCCGACTACGACTTGATGCGGAGAAAATGTTCCTGAAGAAGTGACAGCAAAGCTGATCCCAAACTCCCACTTGCAACGTATTGCTGCAAAAAATTCTCGTATTTTTGCCATGATGTTCACCTCAAAACCCAATAAGACAAAGATTTGGCCTCTGAGGAAATAGCGGCCAACTGTACATACCCACTTTCTCACCTAAAGTGGCATGTACCGGTGAATCATCCTCGCCACGGTACAATGGTAGGGGGTCAAGCAGCAGGACCCTGGTTATCAAAGACGGTACATCTGCCTTCGCAAAACGACCGGTGAGCGCTTTTTCCACAACACAAGACAAGAAACGAAGGTCGTTTTGCTTCCACTCGCTCTTTTGATCCAGCAAGACGAGGCAGCGTTGGTACAGCTCGTTGAACATCGCAGGGTTGTTGACCTTCACCAGAAAAACAAGATTTTTTTTTTCAAAATTCTGCACCAGCTTCATTTGAAAGTTGAAAATAAGCATCGCGATAAACCGAGTTTCATCCAAATCACTTTCGGACTTCGTGATATACGGCTTTTGGATTCCACATCAACTCCAACCGGTGCGCAAGTGATTTGTTTAACAAGTTCTCAAACGCACCGTACAAGCCTGCGCTTTAAGAGTCAACACGACCCTCAACCATGCTAAAAGCGCTGTTTGAAAGTAATGACGCTGACATTCGATTCGTGGAAAAATATCACCCAACAGCCCCTGCCTCCTGAACAGCTCAGTCGAAAGGTTCAGTTATGCACACATCCAAAAATGGTTTGGTTTGAGGAGGTTGGTTGTTGGTTAAACTGGAAGCTGATGCAACGCACTCTACTTACATCAAACAATCGCTTTGTAACACACTAACCAAGTGCAAGCATTTTCTCAGGAACTGAAGACCATTTTTCGAGATCCCCGTTTCTTCCTTGTGATACAAGACGTGTTGGGTGACGAGAGCTTTTAAATAAGCGATCCTTCGAGTCTTGGAAGCTTGTCGGTTTTCTGAAAGAAAGCAGCATTCCGCTCGACACACATTCAAGCTGGTTCTTGTCGCGGACATATCTTCAACAAAACTTACTCTTATGCCACGAGGTCTTGTCCTCATCGAAATACGCTCTGATTTGTTGCAAGACAGAAGCCGAATCCGCCACTATTTCTTCTTCATGTTCGCAAAGGAACATGCAGAGGTAGCTGGCGTTGCAACTGTACAAACAGTAATTGCAGATTTTAGTCCAAACAGCAGTGCAAAGATTTTTGTTGGTACTATCCATAACTCACAAGCTCGTCATCATTTTTCCTGTTCTTTAATTTCGGACTGGAATTTACCCACAGGGAATGGGAATTCCCCGACTTTTCATTCTCAAAACTACTTTCCGTTCGAGAAAATTCCCTTTCTGGTTTGCAAGCGCCGAAGGGTCTTAGGTTGCTCGTATATGCAGTAAGAAATTCACAACACCTCCGAAAAACGATCGACATTCACATGAAACGAATACGGCAAAGTGTTGTGGAATGTAGGTCTGATGAGGAAACCACCAGTTTGACGAAATAACAGGCTGTCCAGGAACACAGAAAACTACAGAACAAGAGCAAATACCTTGGAACAGCAGCTATATTCTTCATACACTGAAGCGAAGCTCTGCGAATGTCCATTTGTTCGCACGCGCTGGTCATCAGCAGAGTGGGGAGGAGCGGGGAGTTGTCGACAACCTCAGAAAGTTCCAGCTGCGACGAACGGGAATTTTTAATGAAAACAACTGAACTTACTGCGGTAGGTTTCGCTTCAAGCGGCGTGTTTAAGTCAGTTCAATTGTTTCGTTAAATCGTTTCAAACGACAACAGGACAAACACTGCATGCCAGATTTAAATAAGATAAAAAATGTCGCTAGCGTTAGCGGAAAAACCTGAACGTTAGTTTTAAATTTAATTATCAGAAAACATGACCAACATTGCCAGCCTTTACTATGGTTTGATTGTAACCAGGGCTGTGGAGCCGTAAATCAAATTTCGAGCTCCGGCTCGGCTCCAGGCATTTAAATTTTTTGGCTCCGGTTCCAACATCTAGAAGTTTTTGACTCCGGCTTCCACGATTTGGACTAATTAATTAAAACTGAAAACCACTGCATAAATTGTACAACTCGCTTGCCCCACCAACTTTGTCTGTGGAACCAGAACCCAAATTTCAGGCACCGGCTCCATCATCTAAAGTTATTGGCTCCGGATCCAGTCATCCAAAACCGCTTGGGCTCCGGCTCCGTAGCCCTGATTGTAACACTTGTACATGTATCTTCAGAATTAAGCTTTTTGTGGCGATGAGATGTCACCAATGTGTAGTTTATGGATGTAACAATTTACGTCTTTTCAATAACACGCCAGCATTACACCTAACAACACCATTGGTAACATGTCTATTTCAATGCAGGTTCCAAGAAATAAAAGCAGAGACAGTCTAATGTCTATTCTCACACGTTCCCTACCTCCTTAGCTCGAGGCATCAAAGAGCGAAGGAAAGTTGACGTGAATCGCACAAGTTTCAACTTCACGGCGGGTTCGTTTGCTTCGCTCTCAGTCAGGCTTCTCGACAAGAAATCTAATGCACTTCGCACAGATGGCAACAGCTCGGCGAAGAAAGCTTTGAAAAGATCCGACAAAAGTTCCTGATGGAACTTGTTCAATTCCGCACTCTGCGAAATAACCTTCACGCACTGGTTCACGCTGAGAATGGCGTGGAAGACGAGAGACTGCAAAGGAAAACTGTCTGCCTCAGCTTCTTCTTCCTTAACCAGGAACCGCAGCATGGCTACAGACTTCTTTAGAGCGAAAACTGTGAAAGGTATTACGGAATCGTCTTCGTTGTCTGATTTGAAAATACATTGCTCGATTAACGACGACAAACAGTCGACAAGGACGGGTTGCTTTGGCTTGAACTCCCTGCGTTCTATCGCACAGCACAAAACGTCAACCACACGCGGCAGAACTTGATGGGCGGTACTGGCGTCTTTGCAGCCTAGGCAACCGTTGATTAGCAACCATTGCGTACCAACGACGCAGCATTTGTCGCGGCTGGCAGATGACATGAAAGTGTCGTTCCAATACTTGAGCATGGCGAAGCAGCTGTGCGGGTTCAGTTCACTTGCGGCCGCGATCAATGTGGCAATGAAGGTCGTTTTATCTGCAAACAAATGAAATAAGTCCAGTAAGCAGGAGAACAATGTTGTCAGAAATATTCTACGTGTCAGTAGACGCAAGATAAACGTAGTCTAACCCGATGCTCAACTGACCGACCAATCCTGTGTTGCCGGGTAGGCGTCCACCACAGTTTGTCACTTATTCGCTAAGTCAGATTTCCTAGCTTGGTTCTGGCGTTGCATTGCAAGGAGAGAAGTAAAGCCTCGTAAAAACGTTTACTCTCGCAGATGCACAGACAGCAAAAACACCGATGAGTTCGAACTGAGATTCAGAAAAATAGAACTGATGCAATGGAGGCCATGACCTTCCCCATCGGCAGAATCAGACGCTGATGCTGCGACGCGCAAGTTAAAATAACAGTGGACGGAAAATGTGGAGACGTTGTTGCAACAAGAACTGATGTGAAAGCAACAGCAGGTGAAACAAAAGTGGCGGTTAACTTCGAACTAGGAAGAGCGGAGCTTCGAGTCAGTTACAACCGGAAGCGAAATCCCCAAATGTTCGATTGTTTCGTCAGACAGGTAAAAGCTGTAAGCTTAACAGGTAAGGTCGTTCCCAAGAAGCCTCGAGAAACTAAGCTTTGGCGTGTATTGACGACAGCATAAATATGTCAGAATGACAAAAAAATGTAAACGTTCCCTAAATCTGTTCATATTTACAGCAATCTTTCTAAACACGGAAAGCACCTGACGACCAATTCAGCGAAAAGGGTTTTACAAGTGACAGGCTTCATACCCATATCCGCTTTGTAAGACTCGCGCATTTTCTTCAGAAAGTTCGAGCCTTTTAACGATTTTGATGTGACGATGGACTTGGTCAGCTCGTTCCAAGACTTTTGCCAGCACTTTATCAGCATATGCAGCACAAGGGTTTGCACTTTCACCCCAAGTGATGTCTTGTCCAATAGCAGCTTGCTCATTAACATGTTCAACACGGTCTTGACGTCATCATGAGATGACCTGGAAAAAACATTGATAAGGTGCTTTTTGGCCGAAACAAAGTTGGTTACCTCGCAAAACGCAAGCAATACCTTTCGAAGACCACCAACTGGATCAAATGATCGTAGAGTTCTTCGCCTGCGTCATCGAGTAAATACGAATGCTCTGTGAGCACCTGCACACAAGTCGAAACAAACATCACCACTGCACTGTTCCAGGTGCGTTGTCCGATACGCTTCGCTGAGCAGGGTTTTGAGAAGATACCAGCGCTGCTGATTTGAATCTTCAGCGATGAACGTGAAACTAGCGGCTTGAAGTTTTTACTCAGTAAATTATCGATACGCTTTTCCTCTTTACTTCAGTGCAACGTTACGTCTACAGCCTGTTTTAAAAATGAAACTAATTTAAACAAAATTCAGGAAGAGTGTTATGAGAAACAGTGCCAGCAGTTGAGCATTTGGGGGTCTTCACAATTGCCACCATTATAGCGAACAAACAAACCGAATTATTTTTCCCAACCCCACCCTTTCAAAAGTGTACGAGAAAAAGTTGGCTAGGTCTCAGGCAAGTGTAGCGTCTGTTCGAAGCAAACCCATCAAAGGTTACACATATATCTAGCTAGCCTATTGGTCATGAAGCAGTCCGTAGGCAAGGCAATAACACTTTTCTTCCATTGGTTGCCAATACTGTACTTAGAGGTTGCAGAGCTCTTCCCAAATGTGTGGGGTGTGCAGAGTTCTAACTTTGTTACAAATACGACATTTTTCTCCTATTTTGAACTACTGCTTCAAACTATTGGTACGATCCTTAAAAGTACCCAGTTATCCTAAAACAACAAGGCTGTATGCAAACGCAATCCTTTGACGGAGAAAAACGTACTAGGAACGGCCTCTCTCAATGTAAAATGAAGTTTCTGAAGAAAAATTATCTTTAGGTAAAATTGTGCTTTTTTCCCAAATGCCAAGAAAAGCTGTTTGAAAATATTGACGCAAATAACCAACGGATTTTCAAAATATCCACAGCATTTAAAAACAGCAAATATAATAATGCCGTCGATATCGTTTAAGTGCTCAGTACTCTTCCTTTGACGACTGCTCAATGGTCAATCGTAGATGCAGCCATTGATTCTCGTGCTAATGCCATCGTTTCATAAATCAACATCTTTAAAATTTGAAAAAGTGTACGCGCACATTCAACTCCCTCATTTCTAGCATACGGTTTGTACTCTGGTGAAAATGTTGAAATTCGTGAAGGGACCCCCTCACAGTGTTGTCTGATCGATATCTGGCAAGAAAACTGCTTACGGTAGCTTTCTTCCACTTACAAGCCCTGTGGATACACTCAACCAGGACCAATCGGAAGTTCTAGTGGATAACAGAGCAGCAGTGAATCAAATTTAATCACGTAATTGATTTTTAAGTTCAGCTGATTTGTTCAAATGTTACTAAGAATTTCAATCATTGTATGTAGCTCGATTGTTCAGAAGAGGCTGCTTGTAAATTTGCGTTTTCAAGTGTTACGATATTGGGCGTCAAATCGAGCTAATCGTTCTATTTTGAAGACCCACAATTAGAAATGTCTGCAAATAGCTAGAAGAGCAACCTAAGTGCTCATTACATCACTGTAGTTGAAACTACAGGAACAGTTCCTTTCGCCTCGGTTAGGAGAAGGAAAAATATTTAAAAGCGTCTAAATAACTTCGAAACATAACCAACGCTACACGTTTTTTAAACAACGGCAACTCACATGGATTTCAAACCCATTCTGCGGGAGACGTGCGTATCGAAAAAATTGATCAAGTTTTCGATAGTTTGATTAAAAAATGGAAACAGTAAACACTCTAAAAGCATAAAGCAAGTGGTCAAAGGAGTATCCTGAATTGGCAGCAGGACAAAAACAGAACAAAATTGCAATCTTTGACTACCTTGTGTGATACTTTCGGACAAGAAACTACGTGCAGGAATCAAAATTATTTGCAATCAAATTCAGAGTTGCCGAATGTGGTTTGATCAGATTAATAAAAAGCTTTAAGTTGTACGGGCTACTGTAAAAGGTATTTGCATTAGAGTCTATGCTCCAGGAATTTATTCGACCAACGTTAAACACCTTTAAGTCCTGCAGCAGATTTCTGAAATTGTGTCAAATTCTTAGTACTGGCGACGAAAATTCGTTTCTTGATTCAAAAGATGTGTAAACGCGCTACAAATACAAACACTTATTACAAAATTTCGTGTTCTTCTTGCAACCAAAATACGGCAAAAATTCAGGGTAGTTTTTTTTTACATTTTTTACAACCCCAGGCCTAACAGAATTGGTTTCACAACTGAATAGTAAGTTTAGATTTAAGTCTACTTACAGATTTGTTCAAAAGTTTAAAATCTCCTGAAAAATTAAATACAATCAAAACGGTGAAACAACTGGCCCGCGGTCATGAAAGTGCTATGGTCAGTGATAAAGTAGCCACAGCGAAAGATGTTACCTGTAAACACTCACGAACCACAGACTCATCGGTTTCGAACATCAGTATTTGTTTCACGTGGTCGTGAGCGAATTTGCGAGCACTTGAATCCAGTTCAGCATCATTTAAATACTTCCGAAGCTTGATGAGAGTTTGAACGCGTACAACCGGGGCAGGATGGAGGAGGCCGATCGACAACACTGCAAGATTGTCCTGAGATGCACAGACGATGAAGTTTTCGCTTCAAGCAAGACTCGGTTTATGCAACCAGCGCAATGCAGCTACGTCCTGCCGAGCAGAAATTTAACCAAACACAACCCCAATGCATGACTAGTACATAAGTTAAAATCAGGTTAGTGAGCCATAAAACGGATAGTAAACTAGACAGTTTCTTTCTACATATTGCAGTTATATTTTGTAGCAAGACTTGTGGTGGGATAGGGTTTCTACGTATTGATTTGTACTTTGCTAGTACTACGTTAAGAAATGTGAAAAAATATCACTGGAAACGAAAGAATCACGGAAAAAGTAGCAGGCACGTTGAGAAACTACAGTGGACGACGAAGCGCAGACCCATTCACTATGAAAATGAAGCTTAACTTGTTGGTAACCTGAAAAACTGGTTTTATTCTCTCAGTTAATGCACAAGCCGTTGAAACAACACAAAGGACCGGGTAAAAAACGCTTTCCAAACTGAGGTGGGAAAAGAGGGATTCAATCGAAACGACCGGGCGGACATAATGGGTGGTGGACGACTGACCTTTGGGATTTTGCTTCCGACAGATTCCGCAACGAAACTCATGACATCATCGTCCTCACAAGCGGCGTGTTTGAAATGACTGGTGATGGCGATATCGAACTGGGCAGAGTATTTTTGCTGGAAGAAGGAGAGGAGATGTTTGAACGCTGGCGACCTTTCACGGAGCTGACCTGCAGACACCGGCGGGAAGACTTTCCCCAGCAGCAACCTGTCACGTACATACACGTTTTCAGACTCTTGAGTGCGCGAATGCCGACTGACTAACTTCAATCATGGTCACAGTTTTAAGATTCAACAGAAAAAGAAGTATTTTTAAAGGAGTTTGAGAAGATCGACGAACTATTTGAGTGTTAAAAATGAATGAGCGACTTATAGCACACGTTAGTCCGACACCCATCGTGGTTGGTATAAAAAGGATTAAAACCTGTTTTTTGATTTTTAATACTACCCTGAAAAAGTATTTTCATTTGCAAATGGTGAGTATTGCATTCCATAGCATGTACATGTAAATAATAAAAAATGCAGTCTTTAAAGTTTTGCGAAAACAGCTAATCTGATATTCTTTTTTTGAAACTGACGTTATCTTGATGAAATTTCATATAATATTTATATTCAGTGATTATAGGCTTGGATTAAGTCTTTGTTACTGAAAATTAATTTACCACCTGAAAAAATTCAAAGTTTTCTTGATTTCAAGAAACTAGTCCTTTCGACCCGTTTTTTCCCTAACCAGGAAACTCATTTTTGTTTTGCTATTTGCTAAAGCCAATCCTGGATTTTTTACAAGAATCTATGAATCAATTGCATTTAAAACTATCAAACGATTTGGCTTAGCTGTATGATATTCATACAGTTCACTCACTGTTTCATTACCAAAATCAGCGAGACGCTTTAGCAATAAAAACTAAAGTAATTTGTGTATTTTCGTTGTTTTTGCATTGTTCCGCTGAACTAAATCCGTGCTTTTTGTTGCTCTGATATGTGTTGAACTTGGAGTGTTGTTTGGCAAACTTCAGCTTGTTTTGTACATTGGTTGTACACGTTTTACAGTATTTAGTAGCAGCCCGCTGTTATCAGGTGACGTGTCCTTGTGTAGTGTTTCGCGCTAATTTCAATCAATAAAGCGAATTGGTGGCTACTACTAAATATAGCAATTTGGGTTTATTATAATAATGAATATCGAGATAATCATTATCATTATAAATTGACTTTGCTACCGTTTCAAAGTTAAAATTGAGTTTCTTATTGTTCAAAATTACATTTTTCACAAAAGCCAAAAAAATTTTTTTTCAGCATACGTACCCGAAACCAGAGTTTTGAGATTTTGTCTTCAGTTGGAAACACTAGCAGAAACTGAAATGTTGTGAAAATGTTGTGCACGACATATTAAAATAGGTTTGTGCTGAGACAAAAGGTGCGTTAATTGCTGGCAGCACGCTAAGAGTTATTTGTAATAGTTGTTGTCTCAACCTTCCATCTAATCAAATAGAGAAAGCGAAGTGAAACAGTTTTGAATCATTTTGGGACCTTGAATGCAAGTGGTTTATGATACAAAAAAGTAACATTCACTCAAGCCTTGTACCTTTGTACAGTTTGCTCTACTCAGTACTTATTTTGTCCAAGACCTACAACATTAAAATATCCGATGTGTCCAGACGACATGACTCATGGATGACGCAATATAAAATTGAACATTGCATTGTTAGGCGACAAACTCATTGTCATTAAGTTAGAGTAGATAATTTAACCATCTTTGCATCAGGCTAGCCAAGAGGTTACACGCTAAAGTGTCCTTCATAAAATTTAGATGTAGGTTATTAATATCCAGTCAATTTTAAGATTGTCAAATGAATGCCACGCCTGACCACTTGATCTGACTAAAGTTCTCTGTACACATAAGCAGCCGATGAGACTGTCTTTAATGCTTTAAACAATGAATTTTGACTCACACAGTTAACAAAAGCATGTTTTACAGGTATTTTCAATATGGAAAAATGTGCTTTTAGTGGGTGCTGTTGACTGTTATTTTTGAAAAGCCGGGTGTTTTTTTGAGTTGGGTAGAATTACAACAACCCTGCCTCCAATCTTTGCAAATTCAAGCCCAGACGCACAGATGCCGCCCCACAAAAGGGCTTTACGATACAACCCGGTGATAAAGGGTTGCCGGGCATGCCAGTGGAAAAGCGTGGCGACTGCAATTCAAAGCGAAAAAGTTTACCTGGCGAACTTGGTTTGAAGAGCTGGCGACAACTGAAGGCGAGTAATCAGATCGTAACAAACCGAATCGACTTCTGGGCTGTCTGAGGAAGCATAAAATGCGCCAACCATGTCAGCAACTTGAAACTTAATGGAAAGAGTCAGTTTGCTCAGCTCAAGGACACAACATATTATACTGTATACATATATATATATATATACGCAAATACATGCGATATTACCTGACATTTTACGCACAACGTGGTTAAAGAGCATAGTCAAAAACTTTTCAGTTTTTCCACCACTGCTGAGTTCGGTCACAGTTTGCGAAAAGCAAGAAAATGATAAGAAGTCGTCCCATAACCTGCAGAGAAAACAACTGAAAAAACACGTGTTTATCCTTCAAAAAATTATAGTAATCATAACATTGTCTTTTCGCACAACGCCACGCTGAGGGTTACGAATTGAATGACAATGCTGAGGAAAACACACGATATAAAGAAGACGAAGTCATCAATCAACACATGCAACTTCAGCAAACCTACGAAAAACACTGTCACATCTGTGCTCATAAACGTAATCATTATCAAACTGTTGTTAGCAGTCAGTTTTCCACTAACATAGGTCAATAAAGACTTACCGGAACTCTGTCAATAAAAATGTAACAGAACGCAAACGATATAGTCTAGAAATCAAAGTTCGATCCCGTTTCCATGTGGAGTTGAAACAAGTGCGACCGAAATATCATCGGCTGTTTTGAAGTGTTTTCAGTATTTTATATACGTCAGTAATTTATATAAAAAAGTTTATCAAGGTTCACACTCGAAGTAGCTAATTATTAACATAATAGATCCTGAAGCAGTTGACCAATCGGTAAATGGTAACTAACAGCTCCTCAAAAATTTATTTTTACAAAACCAGATCATTCAAAGATCAACAAGATCGTTGACATCATTTCAACACGCATCCATAGAAAAGGCTGCACAGGAAAGGAATTGCAACATCGCAAGAACTATTGTTACCGACGCTCTTTGCAGCGATGGTTTCTACAAAAATTTGGTAATGATTTATATTATACGAAATGAGATTAAATGCAATTATTTGTTATTGGTGTAGCAGACATCAGAAGTCCGAAATTATACGGGTCGACCTTCCGAGGGCCAAGTCTAAGACTAGCACAAGGTAAAACAACGTGTGAAACCGGGACTGCAAGCAGAATTTTCAAATTCACTTTTTGAAGCGGGAGCTTTATGATTTTGCTTCGTTTTGACATTTATAAATCACAAGGCATTGGCCAACGCACATTACAACACGTTTCTGCAGAAAACCATAGGTCTGTCACCTTTCAGCTGCGAACTGCGTTTCGTTTGATACCGACCGCAACGTCTACCCAGTTGTTCAGATTTGGAAAAATTCAGGGCCGTCTATGGAAACAGTTGCAACTTCTCATATGAGCTGGAACCGCAACTCTGTCACATTATAACTCAGTCCGAGCCGGGCCCGAAAATTTTTAACATTTTCTGTCCTATTCCGGATGGGGGCAGACAAACATTCCTGTCCTCAATATGCAAATTCCCTTCGCACACATGCAAGATTTTACGAAACAAAGTTTAAATTATGTGGGGGTTGTACACAATTCCATGCGTACTTCTGAATAGAGACCGATATATCGGCCGCCAACATTTGGCTTTTACCGATATATCGGTATCGGCCAAAATGGCTGATTTTATCGGCGTCAGTACGTGTTGACAAAACGCTGTTATATTCCTCACGCATGCAGACAACTTGCGCAAGAAAACACAACGAAGCAAGTCAAGACAGTTATCTTGCAGCAACGATAACAGGTGCGTTTTCATAAACAAGCAGACAGATGAACCATGAAGCACACGTCGCCGACGCAGCCGAAACAAGAGCATCATCACTAATCAGATCAATTAAAAATCATAGCAACACACGTGAAATTGCTGCAATTTGAAAAATTTAAGCTCATAAATCCTGATTTGTGAAGTTTTTTAAAAAAAGGTAAGGTACAGAATACATTATGTTTTTGATAATGAAGCAGAAAACAAGATTTAAAAATTTGGAAGTATCGGTTATCGGCCCATTAATGGCCGATATATCGGTATAGGCTCCAAAAAAAGCCATGTCGGTAGATTTTTACCTCTGAACTCATATTTTGTGCCCATGTTCATAGTTCCACTTTGTGCCCATGTTCATAGTTTCATTTTAAATAATGCATAAAGTGTCCATTAAATACAAGGTAAGTCTTGCCGCATTATTTCGAAGCCTTATCTACTGTATGGCGTAAACGTGACGAAACCGTTCTAGAAGTCTTCAGGATTTAACATTTTCACTTTATTTTTGAAATCTGGATAAAAATGAGCCAACTGCGCTCCTGCTTGTAGCTCAGAATACACGGCAGCCTCGTCACATACGAGAACAGCATCGCAATCATATTCCATACCTGTCAGGCAAAGCCGTAAGACTCGCTTGTGTCTCACACAGCAGAACAACAAGTTGGATGAGGTTTTTCTCGAGATGTGGTGCACAGTGTTTCGTGCAGTGCTGCACTAAATTGACGACCGCCTTTTTCTCGAACGAAACAACCACCGATAGCTGCGAAACGACCAGCATTGCAAACGACTGAAATTCATCTGATCGCGACGCGAAGCTCTGAAAAAACAAACATTTGTCAAAACCTGTATCAACAAGACTAACAAAAGTTTTGCCTGCTATCTGGGAACATCGAATGAAGTGCTAAAAATACTACACCGTGATTCCGAATATTCAACGGAGATTTTATGCTAAGATTTCGAAGAACGACATTTCCAACCAAAAATGCACATTAAAATGAAGCTAGAGACTCCTCGATATAGATGGCCGTGCAGGAATTTAAAAACGCTCAGCGTGGTCGACTCTGATTCACGCATAAGATCAGAGCTACGCGTCAGGATTCGTTGAATTCGACTACTGATGATTGTGAATTGACAGGGCCAGATATGAAGTTTCTGGCAGCTTGTGTCAGTGCAAGTTCACAGTGTTATGTGTTTTCGCATGCACTTTTTTCAAAACTNTTTCAGCATAGCATGAGTTTCCACAAGCCAACCATCNCCGGTCCCATGCACAGTAATGCATTTATTGCTATTTTTTAATTTTTATCCTCCCATCAATACGAGTTGAGGTGATTATGTGCAAGGCTGTTGGATAAAAAAATGAAGACAAGCTTCAAACTTACTACACATCAATCAATACCTTCATGAGAATCGGAATGATGGTGGATAATCTTTCATTCGACACTTTTTTCAAATTTTGAATCATTCCAAGTAGCACACCAGAGAAGAAGCTCACGTGGTGACTGAAAGAGTCGCGGCCTTGGAATGAAGACCTCACCTGATACAAAATATTGCACGTAATGTTAAGTTGCTGATTAACGAAACATGTTGATGTTATGAATCATAATACGTTATCGCATCACAATAAGTTTAGGGTACGCACCCAAGCATGCTGATGTGCATTTTACGGGGTTTCAAACACGTATTTATGCTACCCCTGACAGCATATCTTACGAAAGACGGAGTTTATCTAATACCCGCGGAAAACACAGAAACAACGGGCGAAATACCTTAATGGTGGCAACAACCATGTCGCAGACAAACTGGAAGAAACTCGCGTCTTTTGTGCAACACAAAGCCAAGTTTTTCGTTGAGAAAGGCGAATTTCCCTCCTGCGAAGAAAAAAAGGTTTTGCCCGTGTACTTCGCTTCAATATTGCAAGATGGATAAGTTAAGTCGTGAAAGTAGCTACTGTACAATACATCATGTATGAGTGCAAGAACATACAAGTGATGTAGACCGACGTCTCAGTACTTCAACAACTTGGCTTGTATTTAACAATGTTATTTAAAGAATCAATTCCTCACATTCCCAATTCTAAGTACGACATTTGGTGCAAACAAATAGAATTTCGTGTGACGCCGCCATTTTCTCTAGATTTTTAAGGCAAAGTAAAGTATACAGGCGAAGCTAATATATGCGAAACTTTGAGCAAATGTTGCTTGCGTGCAAGATTCTTTCTATTGCTCATCCGTAAACGTTTAAAATACTTTTAGCCGTTTCGCCTTTCAGCTGATTAGAAATTCATATGCACTTTAGGAACCCAAAGATCGCTTATCTGAAACTGCAAAAAAATGTAAGTTAAATGCACGATTTAACTCCGCTAAGCTGTACAAAATGGTATTGCTTGTGCACTTGGTTCAATGCAACCATAAACTTCAACGATGTGTCGATACTGGCTTCCTTATGATACTTCCATCGCCTACTAAAAATTTGAATCACGATGATGAATGACAATAGTTGTGTAGTGATACTGAAAGAATGGGCAATACATACAATAAGCATGCTAAATAATTCTGGTGTTAAGTATTAACTTCTCTCCTTGATCTATTTCTGTTTGCAGATGGTAGTCGTTGTCTGAAATGCTGTGATATATTCATTGTAGTTAGACAGTAGGTTAAAACTGACCTGCATGCTTCGAAGCCAAGCCCATTTCGCAGAACTCTTTTGAGGCTTCAGTATTTTTAAAGCACAGGTGAAAACATTTGTGGCATGGTAAGGTAATATACATCGCAGTAGACCAGTAACATTGAATGTGTGGACATGAAACCTGCAAAATATGGTATATAGTTACATGAAAACGTAGCATATGTTGGGGCAACATGCAAACCATAACAAAAATGGATGCACTGTAATTAATGTAAATTTGCACTAGCCAATCTGGCAATAAACTATGACATCAGATGAACACACACATTTAAGCTATAGACATTAACATCATGCACTAGCCAAAAAGTGCAGAGCTGTCCATTTCCACATCAGCAGATCAATCAAGATACAACCTAATGTATCGGACACTACTTAGTACTTACCTATATATCAACCACTCAATGCATTTCTGAGCAGGTCTTAACAAAAAGTACTGAGAAACGTGCAGCAAAAAAAGATCAATTGTTTTGTCCAGTTCTGCATTGAAATCATGAGTCTGCATTGTTCTTTCCATATCTTTGATTTTTTCACTAAACAGTTCATCATGGAAAAGTGGATGAAATCCAGGTTCCAGCAAGCAAATTTCTGCAAATCCATTTGCACCTAAAGAAACACAAAGTTAATAGTGTAACAAATTTAGTCCTTGTTCTATGGAAAACACAATTCACTGAAATCCCGCATATGTTAATATGAAACATTTGTAAGGCAACAAAAAGTGAGGTTTTGTTTTATAACACACAATCAGGCAACTGAGCTAGGCAGCTAGGTTGCTAATTTCAATTCAGTTAAGTTAACAATTTCAGCATTAACTTCAACGGTTTAGAACTTTTAACAAACATATATTCTGTTCTGTACACTGATGGGTGCAAAGAGGTAATAAGCAAACTCTCAGCCCACTATGAGAGAGTTTTAAAATACACATAAATTTCTCTGTGGTGGTTTAAGAAGTGAACCAACTTTGTATTTACTACACTGTATTATCAAGTTCACATCATGTCAGTGTAATAGCATTAAAATAGCAACTGGAGTCTTCTGAGTAATTTTTTACTCATTTCCAAGCTGTTTCAGGTCTGATCCAGCATTTTATAAGCTTACATAGGAAACTGAAGTAGGATCAGTACATTTAGTCCATCATTTCATTAACATCAAATAGAGACAACCTAACCAACCCATAATCAATTATGTAATTTCTTGTCACAAACATAGCAGTACTACATCACCATAACTGAGTTGACCATGCTGATTCAGTCATAATCAATGGCAGGTATTTAACCCTTTAATGACCACGCGCGCCAACGTATCGGCCATAAATCGCCAGCCGCTAGAGCTAGAGAGCTGTTCAAACCCTCTACGGATTCAGCAAATCTTCTAGTTGACATTGAAAAAATAACATTTTTCATTTTGGGTTTGAGGTTTTCTGGGGGTAACGTCACAAGTAGGGGTGTTTTGCGTTATTTTGGCCATCTTTGCCTGGCCCTGGCGCTGTCCCAATGGGCCATTTTTTGGACCCAAAGTTTAGTTGAAAACAAGGTCAAAATCCGCGTGTATAGAGCCCTTGATTGACTTCCCAGCATATCGGGAGCGAAAATTATGGCTCGTAAACCAAAAATTGACC
>JGI24021J15306_10001211_pt1 | contig 24378 bp, 15 predicted proteins | sample Ectturendosymbi1_FD_15306 | JGI IMG/M metagenome (IMG submission 15306) | reverse complement strand
AGTTAGGTTTGAGTATGATTAGTGCTGTTCCCATTCAAAACAGACCTACTGTACCACTCGAAATAGACCACGTTCCAGTTCAAACAAACCAGTTCATAACAGACAATTTCATAACAGACTCGTCCATAACAGACCACTTTCACAACTGACCACGTTCATAAGAGACCACACGTTTACAACGGATGTAAAGGTCTGTTTCGAACGGACACCAATTGCTGCACAGATCAACAGAGCTACGTCAGGGAGTTTTCAAAAAACATGTCACGGAATGAAGAATAATTTCGCAAAAACTTATATGTTGTACTTCGTCAAGGGAACTCTCAATAGAAGAATTACTGGAAAAAAGGTTTCGTAGTCTAATACCTGGGTACTGCAGGCTATCCCAAGACAAGGAAGGGAGTGTTAACTTAAATCAATGACTCAATCATGTAACTGCTCTGGTCTAACACAACCTTAATTCAGAAAGTGGAATACACTCAGGCATGAGTAACATAACCGTTCAATCTGAAAGTGAATATGTAATTGTTGCGTCAGGTCTCCATAGCCTGCAATTTGAGAGCACTATTTTCTTTGGGATGCAACAATTTGTTAAAACTGTAGTAACCTGCGAAATAGGCTACACTATGTTAGAAAGTTGCTTTGAACGTTTGTGCAAATCACTGTCCCCCAGCCGGCCCGAGACAGTTCTGCGCTCCTGACAAGTTTCCATATTCCGGTAACAATGACACAAATATTAGGGACATGGAAACCAAGAAAAAAGTGGATTTTGTGCCCCCTAAAGGTTGCCATCCAGTGGAATGGCCGGCCCTGAGTGTTCCTTATTAGGCCTGCTGGTAAGATCCCGCCATCTGTCAACTACATGCTCATCCTAAAAACATAAGCTTGAACCAAAACTAGTACAATACAATCAGGGTAGATGTTAGAGTTTAGGGTAGGAGGCAAAAACCCAGAAAGGAGCCCCAATACTACACATTAAAGCTGTCGAGAGGATCCCTTTGGCACTTTGCACATCATTTTTGCTGCATATTTTGAAAAACTTGTGATTTGCTTCAGAGCTTAGTAAATGTGACTCTACAGCGGTTCACACGCTTTGTAACGAAACAATACAAAAACTAAATCCGAAACTGTCAAAGGGGGCCCCGCCGCATTTCTAAAACAGGCGTCCTAAGCGAACCCTAGTTCGCCTTCACTAATATCCACCCCTGAACATAATGAATGCAATACACAACTGCAACGGTAAGAATACCGGTTGTGCTTTATTGGAATTTCAGCTGATAAGTATTCACAGCAGGACAGATGTTCACGAGGTTGACGTAATTTCACAATCAATCCACAACACTTGCTTTTTCTAGTGGTAGCGTATTTCCACGATATGGTCGATCGAAGCTGTGTTGGAGAAACCACATAGAAATATGACGGAGATAGCCTGAACTTCACAAATCTATCCCTGCTCTGGTTTTGCTGATGTGACATACAATGTTTGTATGCGCAGATCTAAAAATTCGATCCTTGCGGCAGACTATTGAGGCTGTTGTTCGCGACTCCATAACCACTCCTCCGCGACCCACTTTGAGGTCGTGACCAACCGGTTGGGAACCACTGCTTTAAGAACTGTTANAGCCCATAATTTTAGGCATTTGAGGCAATTCTGGCTTTAACTCGCCTACCGANCACGCCAGAGAGTTANTAAAAACAACATAGCATNCGGATTTTTGTGAACTTTCTGATTAACAAATAGCAGGCACCTCAGCATTTGAAAGTTTGCCCCAAGTCACAGTGCCTTCATAAGGATGTTACACCGCCTGGAAAATTAGCGGTCAGAGCACATGCTTTGTTGCGGAGGTGTAGGAATGTCACACTGCCAGGCTAAAATTGTCGGTCTTTGAAGGGAGCACATAGACTGTTGCAGAGGTGTAAGTAAGACATGTAAACTAGTATTGATGTTGACGATTAAAGCAAATTTTCCATGCGCTAGTTGGGCCGCTGTTTGGAAATTAACCATAGGTTGTTTTGCTGTTGTGTAGATGGCCCATACACCATTTTCTATGCGTTTATGAAGCAGATTTGTATCATCTTTGCAAAGCGTTAAGCAATCGTAGCTGCAGCAAGTCAAGTTCAGCAATATATATTTCGATGGGGTTCGGTTAATAGCACTTTTGCATTTTTTATATTGAAACAAATTTTTTTGGTTTGGTAAAACAACACATTTTTGTTTGTTTCATAAATTGACTATTCTTTAGAATCCTTGTTTCGTCTGGCCTAGTCTGTCTGCCTGATCATCACCTCTGATTAGCCTAGCAGCCCAAAAGTTGTATTCACCCCTGACTTAAGCAGAAAAAGTTTACAAACATTTGAGCGTACACGCAAGGTTATGATCTACCTTCAGTCTCAAAAATCCAAACCACGCAATCTGTTCTTATGCATGTTTCGATAATAATCCACAGTTTGAATCAATCCGTGAACTTTACCTGTAACGCTACTGCTGTCAGTAGAAGTAAAATTCGAAAATGATGCTTGAAGAGATGGGGGAGTAGTTACCGGTGCTGCTGTAGCTGCANAGGTAAAAAGTTTGCATTAAAGCGTTTTTAAGTTTATTAATAACGCCTCNCGCTACTCCACTGTGCGNAGTAGCTTTATTGTGGTGAAAAACGTTTTCGCGTANGCTTACTCCTTTTTGGTCATTAAAAATTCGTCCTTTTTCCTTGGCAACTTTTGTCTCAATATGCACCACGAAAGCTACTGTTTCATCAGAAATCTCTAATCATATTTGCTGTACTAAATCCTGAATATTTGAACTTGACACAAACACGGAACACTCACGTGTTGGGCAGCAAAATCGAATTTTGTAATCAAGACAGTCTCCTGTATTATCGGAGTTGATACATGAAATGCCGTGTGTGAGGTTGACTTGAAGGACTTGATCAACTGTGTCGAAGGAAGCATTCGTTGAAACGACTCGAGCGTCAAAAGATGTTGGATTTCTGCACATTTCGCCAGGATGGTTTCGCAATAATATCTCGGTGGTTTCGTAGTCTCCTGTTCCAGTGGGATTGTCGCCATCGAAAAAGCGTGTCCAACTACCAGTTGTACATCGGGGTACTGTTAAAATATAGCATGAGACCGCTGGAATGTAGAAATTGTAAAAATATAGGTTTGAACACTGATTAGTAATGAACAGAAATTATGAAGTAGTAATTTGCAAAAAAATGTACTTTCGATCTGAAAAGTTGCCAAATCATTACAAATTAAGGGTGGTTGTGTATTGCAAAAACTATGCTTATTTCTTCCACATGGAACCGTTTTAATTAGAACATTACTTGTAATATTCTCGATAAAATCATGACGATTGTGACGAATCAAAGAGAATATAAGGAATCCCGAAACTGAAAGCTACAGCCGATTGATTATTCCAATAATATCTGCATTTTTGCGGCAATGAACTGAAATGCAAAAATATGAATTTTGATTAACTAGTCTCCAGAAAGGCGGGAAGTCTCATCAATCAGTGCGAAACATTCCTTCAAACCCCATCCATACAGCTATTTCAATTTCCTGTTAAAATTTCATCTCTTCCGCGAACAACAATTTTAATATGTCTTACGATGACGCCTTTTATGCCACGCGTTTTTTTCTGGTAAAAGATTCACATTTTTGATAAGTTTTACAGTCTTCCGCTTCATCATTCCTTTATGCTAACATTCTGACTTTTCGCCTTTTTTTCAGTAATGTTATTGGCGGGATTTCTATATTAATTCATGCAACAATACATTGCACATTACAGTAAAGCCGAAGGGCTTTATATAAAGCAGAAATGCAAATATTAAGCCTAAGTTATTTTCATTTACGAATGCATTCAAGGGATTTTTGGGTGTAGGAAAGTTTCTTTGCAACAGAAACTCTTTCATTGGACAAATATTTTCAGCTGCAGGGAAAGCATAATTGCAAAAATTCAGTTTTTGAAAATCAAATTACAATGCTAAAATATTTTACATTTTTTTAGTTTCAAGCCATTTAAAGAACGTTCTTATAGTTTAAACCATGGATTTTCTACAAGATTTGAATATTGTTATCTACAGAATTGCTGTCTTGGAATGATTAGGATTGCTGCAAGGATACACTACAGGCAGGAATGTACTCCTTTGGCAAATGAGATTTCGCTTACGATCGCATAGAACATGCCCTGCTTTATAAAATATCATATTGGAAATGTAGAGATGATTGTTGAGTATCGCAACAGAAAATCAAGGATTATGAGAAAATTATTTTTTAACAACTACTGTACAGTCATCATGACAGAAACAGTTCTTACCATGTGGGCAACAGAATCTGATTTTGTAATCCGAGCAACCGAACAAATTTTTGGATAGTTCACAGGAAAGCCCATACGTTAGATTGGCTGTGATTATTTCTCCAGATGTTTCGTATGAAGCGTTGGTCGACACCAATCGAGCGTCAAATGCCGTTGCGTTGTGGCACATTTCCAACGGGTATGCGCTAAGCAGCAATGTTTTGGTTTCATAGTCACCAGTGCCAGAGGGGTCATCCCGGTCAAAGAATCTTGTCCAAGTTCCACGAACACAAGATGGTGCTGTGAGAGAAAAAACAGAGCAAGGTCATTATCAATATGATCCAATCATTCTGCAATCAGTTTTGTTCTATATTGAAGAATTTTTTCTTTTTAACTTGCGGTATGATTGTGTTCGATTGAACTGACGTTTTTCAATTTATGTGACGACATCCTTTCCAATTTTCAAATTTCTAATCACCGAAAAGAAGCCGCAGGTTTTCATACATGCTCAAATGAGACTATCGCAAATATACGACTTAAAAATCTTTTGCAAATAAATCGGCGAAAGTCCGAAAGGGTTCAAGTTTTTATTCTTACCAGCTGCAGATGGAGTCGATGTAAGTGTTGAAGCGGTTGAAAGGGGAATGCTGGTTGGAGGACGTGCCGCTGAAACAAGATTGTTGCATATGAATGTCTCATATTGGTCACAAAATGTACAGTATTTCGAATCACACGCAGATTCGTAACGTGTGCAACGGGTATAAAATTAAACGCAGTTGTTGTGCTAATAAAATAAAAATTTACCAGAATCTCTTCCGACAATGATGGTGAGCAGATTTCGCATAGTGTCTCGTATTTCGTAGTTCCACACTTGAGAACCACTGGTCCTGTGATTAAAATAATTGTGTGCATGTTAAGATTTCCCTCAACATGTTTGTTGCAAAATTAGTTACAAACATTATGGTTTTAAGAATTACTAGAAATTACGCACACATAAATGTACAAACAAACAGGAGAGATTGACATTTCAGAAAAATATACATTAAAAAACAATTTTAGTGGTTTAAAACTCTTAAGATATCAGGGAATCTTTCGCAATGCAAATGATGAGGTATTTATTTCTGTGCTCGCTTTAAGCGTGAATGATATATTTTGCATCCTTCAATGAAGTATGAAGCACCATATAAAATGTTTAACCTACCCACCAAACTCTGTATGTGCAATATCAAAGAAAAATATTTGTCGTTCCATTTTGTTTAAACCTTGTTTTAAGGTAAACATTGCTTCAAAAGTTATTTTTATTAATTCCAATTGTAATAAAACGAAGATTTATGATTCATATAAAAAGATTCAAAATTCTTGAGATGCTTCTTTCGACAAAATTTTGCAGCTGTAGGTTTGAACACGCCAGAATTTTTTGCGCATGCTGTTTATAATTTAAGACCTTGAAGCAGTGGCTCCCAACCCCTGGCCACGAACCGGTGACGGGCCGCGGATCACTTGGCACTGGACCGCAAAATTGCTAAATATGTGCTGGTGGTGACACCGTTTGTTTGGGAGGAAGAGGATAGGAGGAGAGCTTGTGAGTCTTAGCGAGCACACAAACATGCACCAGCCTTATCTGATGTTTTAAACTGGCAACTTCATTTCAGATGTTGAAAATAACAAACATCGTAGAATACTCCCGGGCCGCGGTGAAGTTGTCAAGCGTTGACCAGACCGCGGTTACAAAAAGGTTGGGGACCACTGCCTTAAAATGGCCCCAAGAACCACTTGAGTGGCGCCTGAGCTGACAACTTTAAAGATTAGGATTAAGTTTCCTTTTTACTTGGATAAAAGAGTGTAGCCAAACAGTGCATTTGAAATCACTCCTGAAATCTGAGCCCTGTTGTCCGTGTTGTCTGTACTGGTGCCTCGACGAACAAATCTTAAGTTTGGGTTTGTAGAATCCTGCAACAACAAAAATGGCATCCGATTTGTAAAATAAATCCAGTTTATTTTTCTTGGCGCTAATTGATACGAAGGAAAAATTATTGAGCACGAAAGTTGAAACTACAGGTTCTTCACCAGTAAATTGTGTCTAATACTACCTTCCAAAAATCGTAAAGAAATTGAAACCTTTTTCTATACCAGATTTCATTAGCCAACTTATACCCAAAGGCGTGGCATAGTACTCAACAAATAGCTTCAAATTTTTCAAATACAACTTATCTAGACAACAAATTACATTGCAACAACTGTTACTAGCGATGGGTAGTGTGTTGGCAAAAGCATAAATTCAAATTTTAAATTTCGACAAAAATTCTCACATTTAAAACCCTGCAAACCCTTCAACAAGATCTTTTCAGCATCAATTCCACAAATTAAAAGTGCATTAAACACTTGTTTACTCACTCACAAGCTACGTTCAACCCACATCTTCAAAGAAAAACGTTTGCTCACCGGATTAAGGTTAACTACGAAGAAAACTTCGCACACACTTGGATCACTGGCACCGTACACCTGAGCACCTGCATAGCTCAGTGTATAGTTGCCAAAAAAGACAACATCACGGAATGAAGAAACGGATCCACTGCCATCTGCCCCAAGGCCGGAAGTCACCTAAAAATTAAACAAAAACGCAAGCCGGCTGTTGGTTGTGTAAAAATGTCGGTCATATACAAAGTATTCGCAAAAATCTTCCACTTTTTGCATTAATCAATAATGGCATAACACGTTAACAAAGTGCACCCACAACAAAACTGTATTATTTAAGTATCCAATATTTCTTACACATAGTTTTTTTATCTAAATGCGGGCATGAGTCAAAATAGTGTAAAATAACCAAGAGTTGTTCATGAGACTCGGACTTCAAGTATATTCTATGTACCTTAATCCCGTATGTGTGACGAGCGCGGCTGTTGGTTCTGATGTAAAAGTAAGCCAAGAAAGGGTGGCGAGCAATAGATTTAAAAGTATAAGTTGGTCCACTGAAACAACAAAAGTGAAAACTTTATAGCTTTTTCAGGACGTTTTTCATTTAAGAAAGAGTAGCATCATTAAATGCGTTTTCAAAGTCTTGTTGACAAACCACATATTTCAATGCTATGTAGAAGTACTTTTATTTAAATGTAACTGCTTAGTTAACATCCAGATCAGCACCAACCACGTTGCAGCCAGTTGCACGTGGACCCCTTTGCAATCACACGATATAGCACGACAGTGGCGGATCCGCAGCTGGTATTTGAGGGGGCATTTAAAACAAACTGCCAAAACACTTTTCCTAATTTTTTGCTAAAAATGGAAATGCACTAAAGGGTACAGATGTTAAAAGGAATGCTTCTTCAGGAAAGCGTTATCAAGGTTTAGAGTATTCCGTCAAATTGCTGACCTTTCTGATTCCGCCACTGCTGCAAAAGTGCAATGATTTTACTGTTTTCAATTTTTGTTTATGTGTGTTGAATTCTCACAAACCTGTACTGAGATGGGCCTACTACGTATTTTTCGCGTGAATCTGTAGATAGCGTTTCTTGTGAAGGTTCGAAACATTGGCTTTGCACAAATATCACACATAAGCAATGCCAGTTGTACAATGACCTTCTGTATGAAAGGCATTTAATGTGTTGCCTCACCGATGTCCAGCAGTCTTCACTTTGACAACAGCTAGGTAGGGTTTATCAATATTTCAATTGAAGTGACACGGAACCTAAACTCACAGATATTTCATCTCTAAGTAAACTGTTAATTCCAAACGTATCCGTCATTGAGAATTCGTGTGAAAGAATAATAAATGAGACCTCAACTTTATTAAGTTTCAATGTGCAACCTAATGTAGGCAAAGCTAATAAAGTAAAATCAACAGATTGAATAAAACCGTCTTTACCTGTACGTTTGATTGTACGTTATTCTCGTCTGTCTGGTGTCAGCCCAAAACGTAACCTTCACCACAAAAAGAAAATATGAGCCACAAGCAAAACAAACAGTATTTTTGTGTTAAAAGCAATTGTACAGAAATATACACATATATCACTTTTCACCAAGAGAAAATCCAGTATGAATGCGGAGAAATATCTTTGATAAAAGATACTTCTCCCAAAACAATCAAAAGCATTTCTAAAAAAGATAAGCGGTTGGATCAAAGATAATACATACAATATTTCCGTTATCGTACATATCGCTCCCACCATCAACGATTTGGTATTGAGAACTGCCTGATTGGTCGTAACTGTAGAAATTAAATGAGGAAATTTGTCCGGTCAAGCTGGCCAAGTTTCGCAACCGATCATCCACCGTTGTTGCCTGAGCTAAAATCAAACATGTAGCACAGTGAGAATCAGCCTTGTAACATGTTTACTTTACCTTTTTTTGATATACAAAATTTGCTCATCGCATGTACGCATTGTTGAAAAGTTATATCACAGGTTCATCGTTAACAATCCGCATTTCTTCAACGTTCTGTATTAAAAACAACAGCTAATTATTTTTGAAACAAAAACAATAATTTTAAAACAAAAACAACGATTCATTAATTAATCCTAAACAACAATAAATTAATCTTAATACAAAAACGAGTAACTAATCCCCTAAGGGAGTATTAATTGATTATCGACTTTTTGGCAATAACTTGCCAACCACTATTATAGATGGCCAATCAAAGGCTCTAAAGATGGGGATTTTCGCCTAATTTATTTTAAAAGAAAAAACAAGTAAATTGCCACTTGATCTTTTTCCTCAGGCTCTGATTACGTCATCCAAAAGTCCCCTCACAACCACCAATCGTGACGTCAGACTAAAAGTTCAAACCCAAAAGTTCCCGAATTTAAATCGAACCTAGGAGACTGTACGCTTCTTCAGAGGGTTTAGCAGCTCACTGGCTCTATCGGTCTGGAAGTTATGACTGGACAAAGGTCCAAGCCACAAAAGTGGCCTTGCGGTCCTAGAAAACAATGACACAACAACTAATATTTGATGTTTTGAAAAATCGATTCGACTCACTAAATCGATAATTAATTGAAAGTGGACAGAATTCAATGTCTTAAGTAATATTAATCTTTTTCTGAGTGGTTTTGCAAAAGAATAAAACACAAGCTTTTTTATATGATAATTTAAAGTGATTCGGAATAGCTGCTGCTTCGGTGCTTTGGACAAACAAAGATTGACACTGAGGATCTATATATATATATATATATATATTTGTTGACAAAGCAATTAGCTGCAGAAAACGAAATATTCGAAACCAACTTCAGTGTAATCGCATAGCGAACCATGTAGCAAGCAAATATACAAAGAAACAAGGATTCAGCAAGGCAACCTCTCAACGAACCGTTGCACAATTGGGACGTAACACAGCGTTTAGAAATTGTAACAGTTCTATGCTCCCTGGCTGTTTCCAACCACACCAAATCGAACTATAGCCAGTCCATTATATTGATCTAGAACAAGGGTCGGCAACCTACAGACCTCCAAATAATATCATCCGGCCCGCATCCCCTCTGCAAATGGTATTAACTGTATGGTCCCCCTATTTGTATTACATTTTGTGAATTTGCCCTCCTTGCAACTTCTTTTATTGCATACTTATTACGAACTACCTGCGAGAAACCGCACTGTACTATAAATGTACTAAATGTCATATTTTGGTCTTTTGTTGTGAATTGTAAAAATCAGGAGTTAATCTGATTACAATTCAATAAATTCCCAAGTATAATCAACATCACATACAGCAAAATGAAGGGAATTGTTGGTAGAAAATTAGTACGACCCGTCATATCTTGCAGAGTTTGTTTTTGGCCCGTAACTAGGGAATGGTTGCCGACCCCTGATCTAGACCATTACACTGTTTTTGAAGCCTGCCTTTGTCATGCAGTGAGTGCATGTGTGACTTTGTTGAAACTGATTGATGCGTTTGTGAAGAACTTGCAGGAAACTTAATAATTAAATCATCATTTAAAAATGCACATTGAAACAGATAACGAAAACGAAATGTTTCCTTCAAAACCCGTTATTTTCATCTGACTTACTAATGGAAGGCCGCGTTGGCACCGATAAACCAGGAGAAACCGTTGGGCTTCCACCTGTGAAACAATTTAAACGGCATATTAATAATCGAGCGTAAGAGTACTGGATCAAAATTGCAATATTTGTACAAACATTTTGTAATAATAGGTTAACATCCAAGAATGTTTTTGTATAAACATCTGTTTGAAAAAGGGACAACCTCGTGTTAGAAAATTTTTTCGTCGTATTTGATGATTTTCAATAAAACTTGTATGCTGAAAAAGCAGAAGATAATCAAAGCAATCGACCTTCGTTAATGGCAAACAGTAATAAAACACGTTGTAGCTTCTTGGCCACCTTGTTACAAATCTGCTTGCTCGGCTCCGCTCTCATCCATTTGCGACAATTCAAACTTGCACATAACTGTCTTTCAACAGCTGTAAGCCACAGTATTGACGTACGCAAGTGAATACATTGCAATTAATTTCACATGGAAACTACTTTCATGCATTTCACACATCTTCAGTGCTGTAAGCAGTAAGAAAACTTACTAGCGAAATGCTGACACTGAGAAAGAGTTGGAAAATAGGACGCACGAACTGCGGTTAGGAACACAAAACAAGAGCGGAAAATTTAGTTTTTTTAAATGCTGACCGTACCAGAACCCTTCATTAATAGTTGATAATTTTGCTGTTTTCCAGAGTTCATGAAAAGCTGTAAAGTATATTCTTTCAAACTTCAAATATAGGAGCTACAGTTAAGGCTAATATGCAAAATTATTATTTCTTAAATCTCAAACGCAGCATCAGGCAAACAACATCTACCTACTCACCAGGAAAAATGATTCGGAGAAGACTTCGCATAACGCTTTGTATTTCATAATCATACAAACGAACACCACTTCGCCTGCAAACACAGAGGTTATTGTAAAGTAATATGCACTTCAAGGAGCCGCACTATTTCTTGTGAAAATAAAACTTTCGTTTCATGCATTTGACAACCTTATTTTAGTGAAAGATGCAATTTGAAACGGCTTAACTTTTAAAAACTGTAAGGGCAGTTCATAACAGAGCCAAAAATAGTGCATGAAATATATCGTAGGTGTGTCTCGCAGAAGAATTCGCTTTGAATCTGATCGTTCTAAACTTCACAAATTAACAATTATTTTCAAAATGATAGCATTTATGTGAAAAATATTCACACGTTTATATTATTTTTAGAAGCAAAAACGTATGTAAGAAATAAACCAATATTTCAGCCAAACATATTAACCCATTATTTTAAGCATAAAATCTGCTAAGACCTTTTAAACTCACTTTGACAATAACGTGTATCCGAAAAGAACATTTGAGAGTGATCCAGAAACTTGTGCTCTGTTGTCTGTAGTTTGTCTGTCAGTACTACGGGCTGCAACTTGTAAGTTTGGATTAGAGGATCCCTTCAAGTAAACCATCAAAAGATAAAAATTAATTTGGTAAAGGTCTTCGAAAAATGTCAAGAAACATTTAATGCGATGTTCTTAAGAAAGCTCAACTTCATAAAATCAAAAATTTCAATAAAATTTTAAACGATGCTCTTTAATAAGAAAACTCTATTACAAAAAAGTTCAAGACGTCAGTTTATTCCAAACAAAATCATGCAGTAATGCAAAATGGGCTTAGTTGCAAAGGCATTCATTAAGAAAACGCCATATTTCATAGTTGTTCTGGAAACGATTTGTCTTTTAGTTATAGACTATCATCAACGCTTGATACACGCCTGGATATTCATATGATAAAACTGCTTCTATTCGATTCTGGCTCCAAGTCCGCAAGAATTGCTGTAACCATTTGCAGTGAAATGGCATCAACAAAAAGCAACTCAGCGCAGAAAACCATCATATCATTACAAAAATCAGAGGCATCTACCGACAAGCATTATTACCAAGCCCACTTGCACAAGAAATTGAAAGAAGCTTCCAGTGTAGAGAACAGAATGTTCGACTAAGTGTCGCACATGTTAATACCGTTGACATCACTGAACAAAATGAAAATCCACATTTCTGCACAACTAGTAATTTTTCAAATAGTAATTTTTCAGATCATTAGATTGAAAATTATGATTAAATTGTGTGGAAAACGGTCATTATCATTTTGTGCATTGCAGCGTACCCAAACAGGGCATACACGAACCATATTTTCTGCGTGGAAGTCTACCAAGTCATTACCGACCAACCTTTCCTTGAAAAGATCCATAAAAATGTTTTTGATGATGATAATTTGTTTATGCTGTTTCATGCGCAACTTAAATGTTATATGTCGAGGAACGTTTAAGAAGACAGCAAATTAAATTGCAGCAAGAATTTGCTTGAAAGAAATAGCTTCCTAAGTGAAATCAAGGCACGACAAATTGAAAGCAAGTCTCTGCCTAAAGCTTTCTTACGCATGGCTACTTTCTAATGTCAAAAAGTATCTGTTAATTCTAATCCTCTGAAACCAAATTCATTTTCGATAAACCAACATATTTTCAAAATGAATTTGCAATTCCCGCAGAAGCTTTCCACGTACGTGGGAAATACATTGTGATTCTGTTAAAATAGTGTTTCTGATCAAATATTTGCTGTCACCATTCACTCGTCAAACACATTTTCAGCAACGCGTTGCAACAAATGCGAAAAATGAAAAACTCAAACAATTTCATACCCTACCCTTCTGATAACAAAGCATGTAAACTTACCGGATTAAGGTTAAGGACAAAGAAAACTTCACACACGCTAGGGTCGATGGCGGAATAAACTTGTGCACCGGAGTAGTTAATGGTGTAACTTCCATAAGATGCTACACCATTCAGTCTGGAAAATGTTCCACCTCCATCCGCCCCAAGGTTGGAAGTCACCTGTGCGAATCGTAATGCAGTCGTTTATTTACGAACGTACTGAGAGCGCCTTTACTAATTTTTTTGACAACTTGGATTAAGATTTGTGGTTAAAATGTGAAAAACATAACCATCCACACCAGAATCATTATAAGATGTGAAGTGTATTCACTCACAAGGTAGAAAAGGTTATATTTCAAGAAAACATTCATTTGATTATACTTATAAAAAAGGTATGCTATAAATGACTTATAAATGTGAAAAATATTTTGCTCGTATATAACAAATTACACAGACATGCGAAATTGTAGTTTTGTTGAAAGAGTTGTAACAGATCTAAAAAGCAAGAATTCTTTTGGTACAAATGGACACAACTTTGCCATTACGAGATTGCAAACAGTATTTCAAACGTTTAGTGCAAACATTTATTCTTTGGAGTATTGTTACGGTGAATTATTTAACTTCAAGTCATGATGCGGCTGCGACGTCTTTACAGATTTGCAAATACAGCAGAATCCACCTTCGTGTTGGCGTTGTGTTGCAGTTAGGCAATATGTTACAATAAGTTGCCATTTCACATGGAACTGAAACAACTATTTGCGTTTCTTCATTTGACAAATCTTGACCAGGGTTTAGTCATATGAAACAATAAAAAGTAATTTTTCACTTCGAAAANATACCTTGATCTTATATGTACGATACGCAGTGTTGTTCTCATGAATGTAAAAGAATGCCAAGAAAGGATGAGTAGCTAAAGATCTNAATGTGTATGATGCAGTCCTGTCAGCAAAACAAAACCTTTATGCTTTGCTTTTCATTATCATTTCTGTTTTTGGACACTTACAAACTTGTAACATGCTGAAAACCAAGCAACTCCTTTATGGAAACCATCACTATAACAAAATAAAATTTGGCATGCCACATTAAAAGCATATTTCAAAATTATAATCAAAAATACACAGTTAGAAACAAATGCCTACAACTTCTTTCAAAGACTGCGATGCGACAAAATATTGGAGATCCAGTCGAAATATGATATTTGTGAACGTATGGAATGAACCAGTAGATTACAGTAGTAACAAAGAAAAAAAAAACTATCAACTTTGCTCCTTCAAAGTATTCATTTTCTTACTAAAACCCATAAAGATAAAAGTAAGGAAAGCTTACACACAAACAATAAGACTTCGTGCCCTGCGTTGACCTGCTTTGACTTTCGCCACCAGCGTGCTGGCATTTGGTTCACGNCAGTCACATGCGTTTCAAATGCATACGCTGAGGCTTGNTTGCCATTGCTACAAAATGAAGTTTGTTNNCGCATTCTGCCGATATTCTGAACTATACGGCGTGTTCTTACAACCTCTAATTGGACGCGTCGCCTTGCCAGTAGCGAAATTCAAATGTATTTATCTGACAGCGACGTATTCCATAGGGATCTAGGACATTTCGGCGACGCCGATTGATGGTCGTAAATGTTTTATACGAAAAAAAGTGTTTTTGAAATATGCTTTTCATGAGCATTTGGTGGCCGGAAATCCCCCACCCAGGAAATTATCACGTTATAGAATGTGCGATGAAAGGATTCTTCGAGTGGTTCAGAGATATGCCAGTTATGGCGTGACCGGATATCTGCGCGAGTTTGCCCACAATTTCCAAATGGACTAGTTCAATTTCTGATGCCTTTAGCTGGTATTTGTGTGGTATTTATTTGTGATCTTGTGTTAACGTGTAAAAAAAGAGAGTTAAAATTGAAAAATTTACTTATCAAAGTTTCTTATCAACTGATTCATCGCCGAAAAGTCCATCGCCGAATCGACATCTTCGAAACGGCGTCGCCGGAACGGCATCGCCGAAATGTCCCATTTCGTTCCATAGTGTTAACCATCGCACCTTTGTTTGGATTCATTAAGTTAATGTTACTTTTGCAGTAAGTTTTGAAGCTTCAGTGAATGCACTTAGTTGAGTAAGACTTTGATTTCCAATTTAAGTTTGTTCAGTTGGTGTTGCGTGATTTTTCACTACAGTCTGAGGTTGTTTGCTTTCTGCCCTTGTTTTAGACTTTCTATGTTTCACATGTTAGCATTGCTTACAGAGGTAAGGACTGATGATGCGTAGTGCTATGTGAAATCGGTTTCGTATTAAAAACGTGCGATTGATTCCTTGCTTGATTCAACTGTGGAGTGAAGTTACTTGAAAGAAAAAGACATTCAGATATTTTGTCAATGTAGCAAAAATTTTTAATTTCGAAAAAAAAGCAGACATCATAAGCTTAGGTAAACAACAAACCACAACCGAAATTAAACTATTGCAAAACCAAGAAGCTTTGGAACACCTTAGATCATTGGTTCTATGGGTAATTACCCACATGTGGGTAATGACAAGGCAGCAGGTGGGTAATCAGCTGAACCTAAATATTTTGAATTACTGGTATAATAAACAATGTTTCATGTGCTCTTTCCTTTTTTCAGCTTTCTAATCGTAATTCGCTTTCATTTTAGCATTTTACGATGCCTTCTAGCAATCTAGTATTTTCAGACTTGTTTCCACATAGTGATTTTGATTGTCCCGTGTTGTAGGCCTAACCAATTTTTGTGACGTAACAGTTAGATTTTTGGTGCTGCTATGCTGGCTAGTAGTCTATATGTGAGAAAGCTAGAAAAACAACTTAGAGCTGAGTGTTGATTAAGGCAGCGTTGTGTGTGCTAGTAGTATACCGAGTACAGTTAAAGTTAGTGTTGAGCAGAGAGTGCTATATTTTGTCAAATTAAATTTTCAGTTGCAGAGAAAAGAATGGCTAAAGCTAAGAGAAAATATAACGATACTTTTCTCGACTATGGAATCACTTTCATAGAGAGAGGTGATGAGCAGTTGCTCCAATGTGGCATTTGTTTCAAAACCCTCTCTAATGCTTCCATGAAGGCGTATCAACTGAAGCAACATCTTTCGAACACCCACCCGCAGTTCACTGACAAAAACAGGAGCTTCTTTGAAATGAAAGCATCCGGCTTAAAAAAATGAAATTGGACAGTACAAGACAATTTCAGACTCATTCAAAGGCAATAGTGACTGCGTCTTACGCAGTTTCTCTTCAAGTAGCTAAGACCAAAAAAACACATAACATTGCTAAGACGCTGATTAATCCCTGTCTTGTAGAGTGCGCTGGTATTTTGTTGGGTGAGGGAGCAAAATCAAAGGTCAAGCAGGTCTCCTTGTCCAATGACACTGTAAAACATCGTATTGCAAATATGGCCTGTGATATCAAATCTCAACTCATCGAAAATATCAAAGCTTCACCTGTGTTGGAATACAGCTTGATGAGTAGATTGATTCTGCAAACTTCTCTCAATTAATGGTTTTTGTTTGGTATATTCACAACAAAACTATTGAGGAAAACTTTCTTATTTGCCACCCGTTGAAAACAACCACAAAGGCTAGTGTAGTGCTTAAGCTTGTGGATGACTTTTTCACAGCAGAAAATTTAGATTGGAACAAACTTGGAAGTGTCTGCTCGGATGGGGCACCTGCTATGCTCGAGGTGCGATCTGGCTTCTTGACACTTGTCAAACAGAAAAATCCTAAAATAATTGGAACGCACTGCATTATTCATCAAGAAGCGTTGGCATCAAGAACTATGTCACAACCACTTAAGCAAGCACTTGATTGTGCTACTAAAGTTGTCAACTACGTAAAAGCGAGTGCTCTGAATACCAGACTCTTTCAAAAATTATGCCAAGATATGGATGCTGAATATGATTCTCTGTTGTTTCACACTTCTGTGCGTTGACTCTCAAAAGGAAACATATTGATTCGGCTTGCGCGTTTATTACCAGAAGTTATTGAATTTCTTAAAATCCAACATAAACAAGGATTGAAGACTGATATTGCTGACGTAATGTTTCAAAACAGGTTGGCATTCCTAGGGGAAATATTTTCTCATTTGAACGAACTGAACCGCAATTTGCAAGGTGTCGCCGCAAGCATACTGGGACTACGAGATAAGATTGCTGCTTTTATTGCACAGCTTATACTTTGGAAAACAAAAATACAATCTGGACAGAGAGTAGCAGTGTTTCCAATGATGAATAAAATGAATGAGACCAACGGTATAAACAGCATTGTTCAAAGTGAGGTTGTTGACTACTTCAACAGCTTGATTGAAGAATTTCATCGTTACTTTCCCGGTGTTGAACACGACACACCTATGATGGCATTAAACAAGGAACCCTTTCAAAGATTCTGTTGAAGATTTTCCAAATGAACAAAATGAAGGTGAAGGTATTCAAGAAGAGTTTTTGGATATGATTCATGATTCAACTTTCAAGGCTTCCTTCGAAGATGAAAACTTGGAAAAATTCTGGGGAATGATGTAGAAAGCATATCCAAAAGTTGCAGAAAAACCACTAACATTGTTGACTGTGTTCCCCTCTACTTACCTCTGTGAGTCAGCATTTTCAAGTGTTGTTGCTGTTAAAACAAAAACTCGAAACAGATTGTTAGATCTGGACTCAGATTTCCGTTGTGCTATCTCCAAAATCGCACCCAGTATTTCATTGATTGTAGACAAAAAACAAGAGCAAAAATCTCACTGATTGTGTTGTATAAATGTTGACTTCTTGCATTAAATTGTTCTTTTTGATAAATAGCATTGTTTTATATTGAGTACGCAGTTAAAGTAGATTTTGAACTAGCAAAATAAATAAGTTAGATTTTGGGAAATTGATATTTGGTCTAAACAAAAATGGGTAATGAAGGAAAAAAGGTAAAGAACCACTGCCTTAGATTATAATAAACCCATCGAAAAAGACTAACTTCCTAAGGAAAGATTAAGAAGAACAATTTACTGAAAAAAATTTGTTTAAAATAAATTTTAGTTTAAAATCAAGCAATCTGGCATAATTTTGATTGAATGAAAGAATGCAGCGGCAAGCGCTTAAGCCAATGTATCGCCGAAAATAAAATATTATTTGTTCTGTTTCGCCAACACGCCTGTTGTAACACACAATTCAAAAAATTTAAAAACAATGTAAGAAAATTTAATGTGTGTATCATTTACATAAGCTGTAATTCTAAACGTTATGACAATTTATTTCAAATTCATAACTCAGTAATGTCTCATAAATACGTCATCACTGATTCATCATTCTGTCCTTTTGACTTCAAAACCCATTCTTTTGACCACCGTAGTGATGATAATAAATATTACGAAAATGCCTGTGACCATGTATTTAACGTCTGTCGCAATGGCCGTTAAGTATTTCAATATCCAGGAAAACATTTTATTACGAGAACGTATCCGGACCGTGAAATATTGCTCAATAAAAAAAGTTAGGGGCCACGTTAATTTTTGGTAATTGCAGTCTACAAGAATGAAAATATGCAGAACTCACGCATATGTTTCATTGTAATTGATTCTCTGCGAAATCCCATCCACTTCGTACGTAACCTGAAATAAACACCTTTAGTCTCCAACGCCAAGGTCATGTTTGTGACTTGTGAAATACAAAAGACATGTCTTAGAAGTAATTCAGCCAATGTGCACAGATGATTTATAATTTTAATTATGCAGTTCATTTAGTACCATGATTTTTTCAGTTTAACGTTTTTTTCCCTTCACCTTTGCATACAACCAACTTCCAACGAACTTTGTTCTAATTCTATGAGTTGCAAATAGTTTACCTCAAACACAAATTTGGAGTCAAGTGTAGCTTTGAAAAGCTTGTTTGCATCAAAAGCACAAATTGAACAGAAATGAAACGCAGCTGAAAATTGTGCACAATTCTGTGATAAAACCATTACAAATATACAAAAGTTTTAACCAATACTTAAAGAAGGAAGGTTTGAAAGATATTATCATTGAAATAGAGATTTTGCGTATGTTTTAAANTAAAAATTACGTTTTTTCAAAGTAAGCAAGAGTTCAGACTTGGTTATAAACCCCAAAACTCTCCTAGGAAAATATTTCATGGGAATGGCGCTAAGTAAGAAGACTGAATATTGTAGTTAAAAACATACTTGTTAAAAACGTTACAATAACACATTGTTAAAGACATTGTCAGCATAAATATTAATGGTTTATCCAATTTAATTTCCCAAGAGCCGTTTCTGCTACGAGGGGAAGAAGCTACATTGCAACAACAAGGAGGTGTTCGAGTTTCGTATTAATTTAAATCTAGGTTTCAAGGCTTAAATTTTAACAGGAAAGTGTAGCAAGTCCAAATTTACCTGTCCAGGTTTCAGATGACAATAAAATGTGATGTTGTTTCATTGTGTACTATTGTCATAAATAGAGGATTATGTTAAATTTACAGAAATGCTTTGACAACAGCGATAAGGTCCATCAGAGTCAAGCTGGCAAGGAATAAAATCATCTTGTTTTCAGGATACATTTTAATTTTTTCTGAGTACGCAGGACTATCACTGCATTCAATTAACATCATTTGAAAACAGAGTCGAATAACTAGAAAGCACGTGCACCATTTTTCATCTTACCACATTTCCATTGTCGTACATATCGTTCCCACCATCATTTATCCGGTATTGCGTCGATCCACCTTGGTCGTATTGATAAAAGTGGAAAGATGAAATCGCTTGCGCCAGACTTGACACGTTGACTTGTTTTCGCAGCAACGGGATTCTACTATCTGCGAACACACACGAGTCAAGCTGCGCGTGCTTGCATTTATCTTGTACTGTTATCAGCACGTGATACATATGAAAAGTATCTTTTGCTTTGTTTCCGTACTTACAAGCCACACAAAAGCAATTTAGGAAACCCAGTTGACACTGAATGATTATTGTCCTTTCATGTGAAAACATTGCAACTTCACACTCAGAAAATCACGTTTCATCTATTGCTACTTTTGGTGAATGCAGCCATTGAATCAAAAATCAAGTACTCTATATAAGACGGCGGACAAGGATATTTTCCATTGTAAAACAAAAGACAAGACAAAAATTAAATAATCATAAGAATATAAATCATATTTTCGAACAACTTCTTACTAGTGATATTACAACAAATATTGGAAATGTTTTTACAGACACTTTGCTAAAAACTACATGGTGACGCGTGCAAAAATAAATAAGCTTCCTTCCCGACGTTTCTTAACTTTCTTTTGAAAAGAAACCAGTCACCGTCAATAGCCAAAAGTAAAAGAGTCCTTTTCAACCACAATGCTATTATGATTCAAAAACCTGATTAAACAGAATCCGCTCACAATCAGAATTTTTTCGCACACCCGTTCGCAAACAAAATTTTTTCATGTTTTTTTTAAACAAGTCACATGAGCAAAAACATGCATTGAAGTGCATAAATTAGAAAATATATTCTACAAAGAAAGCGTTGACTGCAAACTATGTGTAAAACCTTCTGTATGTGTAGAGTCTGTAGAAGCTGGATCGGTTGAATGCTCTGCAAAAAACAAAAGCAAAATGTTGCCGAGTTGTAAAAGAAACAACCGAGAAAAGATTGAATCAATATCAATCATCCGCTCGATTTTATTTTAATCACACAGAATGACTCACTGTAGTTGGATTAAATATTTTTTCCATTTTTGGATATCATAGAATTTATGCACTTTGAAAACCTTTAGGTGTGCAAGTCATTCTACATAGCTTTGTTTATATCTGCAAGGTTTTCTGAAGAGCTACTGTGTCAAATGCGTTGGTAATCTAGTGTTGTTTAGTGCATCCTACATCTATTAGTTACAGCATGTTGTTCACTCATGTTTCGAAGTCTCCACCACAATCATGTATTGCTTCGAATAACCCGTGTAATCAAGTGTATGTGAGGCAGCTAAAGACCATGTGATCTTCTGCGTGCTTTGCATTAAGGAATGAAAGGCGTTTTTTCATTCAACAGTGTCGTGTTTGGTTATTTTTTGACTTTTTAACCCGAAACGGTTACCCATTCATTACTGTTACAAGTGTATAATCCAGGAAAGGAGAGTTACACTAGACCGCCAACAATTTTTCCACCTGATGGTTGATGCATTGATGATGAAAGCGCTTTTGTCCATGACCTGAATTATCATTAATTTTGAAGGTGAAACGCTGTCTCCTTTCCAAGATTCATATACAATTTGAGCCTGAAGATGTTTCAACTTAATTGTCAGAAAATAAAGATTCCAAAACAAAAATGCAATCTGTCACTGGCCACTTGGCTGAAGAAACATTGCTTTGCAGCACCTTTTCAACAAAAAGCAGCCCAAAACAGTCAACAAATTTTCTTTCATGTACTTCTTCTTCAGCTAATTTTGCACTAAAAGTTAGAAGCACATAGGTTGGTAGAAGTACTTATGAAATGTGGAAAATATAGAAAACATTTTGGACATAATAGCAGAGAGCAGAGATTTATCTATGAACGCAAACAACATTGGAGAGATCAAGCACAAACTTGTGCACTCGCCACCACATCAATTTGTCGTCATCACGAAGAAGTGCTACATAACGACCAAAAATGAAGTCATTGAAAAAAATTTATGCTGAAGTGAGCGGTTAACAAAGTTAGATACAGCTGCGCAACACTGAACAAATGCATATGAACTGTTTGAAATCAAGGTATTTGCTTTTTTGCAAAAATGATTAACCTGACGTAGACAAATTCTTGAATTCTTTCTAATGTAATGCAAAGTTTGCTGGACGTTTGCAAAGGTTATAGCAGTTGTTTCATAAAATGTTGTATGGGCTTGTCAAATATTGCCAGAATAAGCAGAACATCGTGGATTTTTGAAATTTTACTCCCAAACCCATAAAAAATTTGACTGTCTGGGCGTTTTCATGTCCGTTTTGCAAGGACAATAAAAACTAACTCCTACTTGTAACACAGTTCAGCTGTTTCACACCAAACAGTGGTGAGCAATTACGCCTAAACCAATGCGAAATCCCTTCCAATGTACATCTTAAACGAAAGTATTTCGCTCCTTTTTTCTGTAAACGTTAGCGATGCCAATAAAAAGAGAAAATATGCGGTGCGCAGTAAAACGACGAGTCTTAATTCAGACATTTTTTCATACAACTTTTACTGCACCTCCACGCAAGATGCGGCTAAGCATGATTGACATCGTATTTCGTACTTGGTCCGTTCGCAGCTGCAACTGTGATGACCTGTTTACAACAACCTTTCATCATGCTACATATATATCGAAGAGAAGATGTTCTTTCCGAAAATCTGAACATTTCACTGAGACAGATGCATATATATATATATGCTCAGTCGCAGTGGTGGACTTAAGGTTGAGAGGGCCCGAAGTAAGGCTGAAAACTGGGGCTCTCTGATGACGTCATCATACTCAGCCAACTGTGATAGGACCTTTTGATCAAGACTAGGATTGGGCTATGCGGGCCACGGTGTCATGCACTTCTCTATGCCGCATTGGGGGTTTTGGTTAGGGGAGGGGTAGAGCTAGTTTTAGTGTTAAAGTTTCGAATAATGGTTAGGTTTAATGCTAATTTTCCCGGAAAATTTGGCGATAAATCATTGGCGAGCTCTGTGTAGTGTTTGTAAAAATTTGCCAGTATTCATTAACTAAAAAATACAATATTGAACAAAGAATATTAGATTTCAATTTACAATAAGCTTTATCAAAAGGCAAACTGGATTTGATACAGATAAACGGAGTACAAAACAGGCATGTGTCTGTCTGAACACCATAAAACACTTCGGATTTCATATGCACTACATGTGAAGCAGGGACCTTTTTCACGGTCGCCAAGACTACATTATGAGAAGCTTCATTCTCTGACTGTGAAAAAGATAGTCATTTGGCATAAATTTTTGCTCTTACTTAATAGATTTTTTTCAGAACTGTTTTGCAGCAAATGTTCACTCACAGTCTTTAAAAGGTACAGTATTGAAGTTGGTTTGAAGTTTTTCCTTATTTATATATCAGAGATGCTGGTGGGGGCCCTGTGAAAGCAGAGTACCTACACATTGCAGTTGCTGTGGGCCTTTGAAAGCAAAGTAATTATACGCTACAGTTGCTTTTGGGCCCCTTTGAAACCAAGATACTTACACATTACAGTTACTGTTGGGAGCCCTTTTGAACGAAAAGTACTTTGAAAGCAAGGTAGTTCCACACAGGAGTTGCTATTGAGGGCCCCTTTGAAAACGTAGTACTTACACATTACAGTGGCTTTTGTGGGCCACTTTGAAAGTAGAGTACCTGCATATTGCAGTTGCTGTTGGGGCCCCTTTGAAGACAGAGTACATAATTATGATGCGCATCAGAAAATATTATATGAGCGGATAATAAGTGTTTCACCAAACTATTAGAAAAATTTACGTGCGAAACACCTCGAGGGGGGCCGAGGCAAGTGCCTCGCTAGCCTCCACTTAAACCAGGAATTCCGAACCTTTCTTTGGCCATGTACCCTTCAGCATTTCGACAGGTGAGCATGTGCCCCTGAAATTATAGGTATATTTAATTATAGACAACAATATGCATATAGTGATGTTTTTAAGTAATATTCAGTGATATATGTGTAAACATTTGGAAATAAAAGGTATTTTCCCTTCTATTGCTAAACTTAAATGCACTCGTTCAAATAGGCAAATGTACCCCTAGGGGTACATGTACCCCCAGGTTGGCAACAGACATGGGGAGATTACACCACGAATGTAATCGATTACGATTACTTGCCACAGGCTCGATTACGATTACGATTACCAATAAACAAAATGACAATGTAATCGATTACGAGTACATTGAAAGTAATCACGATTACAATCGCGATTACATTTGTCATGAAACTTTCTCACAAAGAAAACAAAATCCATTTGCGCGGTTTCACGTGAGTATAATTTCAGACAACATACAATATGAATGAATGCAATAAACGAAATTACTAATCTGCAAGGGTTAAGCACCGGAAAAAATGAAAATCACCGTTGACTGAGATGTTTGAGCAGACAACAAACCAGTTGTGTAGGTAGAAGTTTGAGCCAAGGGAAAAGACTTAGCTGAGAGAACCCCGCTGGCCACTGTGAGGGGCCCACTAGCCAACACTCAGAAAAAAACTTAAGATATGAATGTGAATCGGGATGTGAATGGGTATACTAAAACTCTAAATCAAAGATAACTACTCCGCAGACTACTGCGCACTTTAAATCACCTTAATATAATGAGTTGGAATTATCTCGCAAAAATTTTTTTCTGTCTTCAATGCAGTTACTAAAGTTACTTAGGTACTTTTGTAGTAGTGTTCTTCATCTTAGACCTGTCAACTGTATTGTGCTTCATTAGAATATCGAGCCTTTAAAACCC
>JGI24021J15306_10001210_pt1 | contig 24384 bp, 15 predicted proteins | sample Ectturendosymbi1_FD_15306 | JGI IMG/M metagenome (IMG submission 15306) | reverse complement strand
CTCTGACGGCCTTCCGTTTAAGCGATTGAAATTGGATGAAGACAGCACTGTGGGAAGCAAAGGTGATGTAATAGTTTTGTAAAGCGTGTATTAATGTTATGTGCCTTTACTTAGATGAAATCGTCATCTTAAGGAATTTGAGCGACTAGGGATGGCAAAAAGAACCAACGAATCACGCTTCTTCAACTAATGTTTCGCTGATTCTGAGATAAGTTGATCAACTGACTGTTGTAGAAATCGTAACTTGCTTATAGAAGGAAAAATTTTGCATACTGCTTATACACAGTTAAATTAAATAGTTTACATTTGGTGTTATACATTTCAAAGTAGAGTTGATTTGTGCACGGCTTATTTCAAATTCGAAAATGAAAAAACTACAATGTTTGTGGCATTCGATGCAAAACTGGATTCGAACTTCCGTAATGTGACATTTGTGTCGTTAAGCACAAAACAGCGAATTTGAAGCGTATTATATTTTATTTGAGCAGGTGATGATTGCAACGCAATGAACAACATCACGCAGAAGTTACCAAGCCCACCGAGACGAACTGGTATTTGGGATCACATCATCGAGCTGAGAGATGCTTGGATTGCAAGCAAAATCCAAAAGAACTTTGCTTTCAAACATTTTTCAAATTAAGTTCACCACATTGTTTTAACTGTCTTGTATGTTTAGTTTTGGTATGCATTTACATAAGTGGATAGGAAATTTTGTCACTGAACGTTTTTCCTGACTCTTCAAATGTAGTAAGGCTACATTCCTTGCCCCTCTATCAGCCCATTTGTGTACATGTCTGTATGATTCTATGTTTTCATGTTCAAACGCTTGCAACACCAAGTTTGCAGCAATCAATTGAAAACATAGTTCTAGCAAATTTGGGATTTAATGCAAGCCGTTGTACAGTTGAAAATATATGTCAGTAATATAGAAAACGTCATCATTTTTCTGGGTGTCATTACTGTTTCAATAACATTTTAGGCTTCTCTATTGTGGGCAGTGTCTGAAACGTTAGTTTGCCTTAACGTTTTTATTTTTGATTTCACATTACCTTCCCTACGAATAAAAAGTTTTGTCAAGTAATCAGAGTCCGACCTGCACGTAGTCTGAAGGTGTTACAACTTTCACCTGATGTTAACTGACAGTTGTCTATCCAGGCCCGTAAACAAGGGGCGCAGGGGGGAAATGCGTCGGACATAGTTTACAACTATTGGACATGGTTCAAAAAATTTGGGCCCCTCTCAGAAAACTCTTCGCCCCACCTGGTGTCCTAAGCTGGTTACGGGCCTGTGTCTTTCCTACACCAAATTTAAACTCATTCTGCTGCCACGGGAAGAGTCAGTAGCAAAATGTAACGTAAGTAGGAAGATGCTTTTGTAAGTGCTGGGGGTATTGACGCTACCATTACTTACAAAATAGCTTGCAATCTGTTTTCTTGATAAAGCGCATGTGACTAAAATGAACCTAAAGTGAATTTTTTACCAACCGATTGTCATTTGTTTATACGGTAATGGATTAAAAAAGACTTCAACCATTTAGGCAAGAATGGCTAGATTAGCGGTTCCCAACCTTTTCTGAGCGACCCGAAACTGAGTTTGGTGAACACCTCGCGATTTGAGCCTCAAGCAACGTATGTAAAAATAATGATTGTATGAATGATTTTTGGCAGTAAGTTGCAAAGTCGTTTTTAATGTCATAAATGTACTCTTTTCTCAAGTATTCACGCTGCAGACAGACACAGACAAGCAGTGGTAACGTTGAAAATACACAACTCCGACTTGGATCTTTGGATCGCCTCGGTGCAACCCATTTTTTATCCCTTCGCCACCTTTGTTTAGGTTTCAACCCATACTTTGTGACCCCCTGAGCTAGATCAACGAACCAACCGTTGTGTTAAGCTGCAGCGACAAGAATTCCTTAATTTTAGTGCAGAGCAGTGGTGATAACCAATTGTAGCTTCTTTTTCGCAAATACACTCTTTGTGCAGACTGAGTGGGTCAAACATGTATGCACGTTTGTTTAGAGGACATGTGTAACGATCCCCAATTTACAATATTCTCTATATCATATTTGTGACCGGACGTGTGGCCTAATGGTTAGAGCGCTCGCTTTATGTCTGGTAGGTCGTTGTTCGCGTGGTTCGAATCTCGGCCGGGTCGTGCAAAGACCTTAAAAATTGGAACTTGCTTCAGTCTGGCCAAGCGCTCGTCATAATGACCGCATTGGGAAATTCTCCAATGCGGATGCAATCTTCGTCGGAGTCCGGTCGTGTTGCCTACTACCTTCCCATCGGAATAACCTCGTCGAAGACCAAGTGCGTGTGCGGTTGAGAAATGGGCGATCTCTTCAAACTAAACTAAACAAATCTCTGCCCGGGCGCTCGAAGGACAATTCTGTTGTGCATTTGTCTGTACTCGCAATTGCGTAGTATAAGAACTTTCCGCAAAATGTTCTCGTGTCTTCGTCGTTCTGATCGCCGCGAAAGCGACGGCATGGGCCATGTATGTATTTGTGAATTGTATCAACTCCGAATAGCTATCTCATAACCTTATCGTTTTTAGGAAGCCGATTTTAGAGCAATTAAGTAGCGTACAAAAATGCTACCACAGTCGCATTTCATAGCGTTTAATGACATAAAATAGAAACATTTTCAAAACAAGTTGAGGGACTCTACAGCCTTTACGTTTGACAGCTGCATACGTTAACCAGTCGCTGAAGAATTGGACAAGATCCACATCTTATATTCGTGCAAGTCTTGTAGACTTATTTCGGGAGTCGGTGTCTTAGAGTAAGCTTGCTGCTCGGCTTCCGCTGAACGTGCGTTATGGTGCATATCAGAGGCGTGTAAATACAAAAAGCGCAATTTTAATGGCGGTCACGATGACTTCTTGCTGAATTGTAATATTGGCTGCTAAAAGCATACTGCTGATCTTGCATTTATAGCATTGACATTTTCACAAGTATTTTTGCAAGAAAGTATTACGAGCAAATGGTGGCTTTCATCCAAAGTAGAAGCTTGGAACTTTACTAAAAAACTTTAAAACTTATCAATTAAATGAAAATAGACTTTGTATTTACCGGCTTAAATCTGAACCTAATTATTCAGAAAAAAAGCACCAGAAAGATGCACGTTTTATAGATAATGCTTGCAAAAACAATGGGCATCAAATATTTCAATGTTGAGACTTGAATGTTGTTTGCCCCCCCTTTTATCGATATTTCTAGCTACGCGCCTGTTCTGAATAGCAAATTTATTCCTGTAGCCTATGCAATTCAGTGAGAATCTTGGTGCAGAACACAATCAATGCATTTCCACGCTGCTAAGATTAGGTGCCTAGACACTGTATTCTAACATATTTTGTTCTTTACTCCGTGGCCCACACGAAACTATGCTGTGGCCAACAGGTTGAGAAACACTGGCTTAGCCAGAGTGAAAGGCTGATTATGTCTGCTGTAAAACTAGCGAACTACAGTTTCACAGTTTCCTTATAGCAGTGCGGCTGAGTCTCCTGTTCAAACAAGCTTTTCTTTGAAGTATTTTCACAAAACTAGTGATACGTGATGGCTGCTTTCATGATTTATTATGCCTGATCTATACCAAGAACAGTTTTGCTGTAACGACTGTGATCGCTATGGCTTGATGAAACGCTAACTAAACAGTCTTTAAATTTTGAATGATTCAACAATTTCACTGCAGTAAATTTGCTCAAACCATTTGTTTGTTGTGCTAGTTTCAGCTATTGCTGCTGGTGTCTCATCTTCAGCAGACATTACATTAGTATACCCTTTATGCATAAATAATGATTACAGTACATACCTGTACGTCTGCACTAAAAATTCAAATGTAACTGGACAACTTTTAACATCAAGATATGTTATGCTGGTTCTTCCTTTGGGGATCTTAAAAAAGTAAACTCTACTGCATAACTTTACAGAGTCTTTTCATCAACGCCAGCATAGAGTATCGCAAGGGCAGATTTTCTTTTCTCGTGTGCACAATCCTTTCAATTTAGCTTACCATCCAGTTATGGCATACTCTCACGGTCCTTCTAGAATTGGCCAAGCGACAGTTTCCCTGATGAAGCAGCCTTAATGTAGTGATTATGGTTAGTACCCTTGCAAACCCTACCACAAACAAACCCCACTTAAGAGCCATTGCCAAGTGAGTTTATCCAATTTCAGCAACCCTACATTCAGAACTTGCTTGCATACTAAATGCATATGACCATAGAGATTAGACTCGTTTAGAGACAGCAGGTAGACACGATCCTGAAACTGACGCTTAGTCTTAAATCACAATATAATTTTCACATCAGATGGAAATGCGTGATCACAACTTTTCCCAGTTTAATCCAAAAAATGCATTTTCCCTAAAAAATCCCTATAGATTCATCAAACCCCAGACGTTTCGCCAAAGATTGCTGAAATTCCCAATCTAGGAACAAATTCCCCAGAAGTGGGTAGCCTGCAAAATAGCACTAGCCGCTGCTACCTAGAACAGGGCTTCTCAAACTATGGGTCGCGACCCCATTTGGAGCCGCGAAATGTGATTTTGGGGTCGCGAAACAAATGGCTTGACAAATCGGATATACAAGTTTTTGTAAACTTTGCAAGAAAACTAGAAGTAGGCCTGCAATGAATTTACTTGTGGTCCCTATTACAATTTTAGGGGCAATACCGTGCTTCATGCCGTCAGTTGTTTACTAGGATGTCTGCGTGAGCTATCAAGTGATAATAATCAACCAAGCACAGCAATTTCTGCGTTGTTACATCATGATGTTTCCACGTTCCATTCCGGGGTACGAGTATAATCGTACTTTATGCCAACGCTTGCCTACCGGTGTACGAGTATACTCGTACTTCCAATCCCATGCCAGCAGTTGCCTCCCGGAGCGCGAACTCCTACTTGCACCGTGGGGTGCCAGAGATTGCCTCCAGGAAACGCGAACTCGCGTTTGGCAGAGCGGGATGCCAGAGGTTGCTCAAAATCTCAAATCACAAACATAACTTTCATCATTGGTATTCATAGCCAAAGTGGCCAATAAAAGTAGCCTTGGCCAAAAATGTTCGTGAAAAACAAACTTTCACCGTTGGTAAACTTGGCCAAAAATGACCAAGACCAACCAAAACTTTCACCATTGGTATCCTTGGCCAAAAATGACCAAGACCAACCAAAACTTTCACCGTTGGTATCCTTGGCCAAAAATAACCAGGAAAAAACAAAAACTTTCACCGTTGGTATCCTTGGCCAAAAATGCTCAAAAAACAAAAACTTTCACCATTGGTAACCTTGGCCAAAAATGACCAAGAAAAAACAAAAGCGGTTTGCCAGTTATCGCAAAAATCGGTCACGGTTGGAAACCTTGGCCAAAAATAGCCAAGGTTATTTTTTGAAAACGGGTGAAATTCACATGGGGTCAGTGTTGGTGTGACATACCAACAGCGTGAACATTCCAGAGTAACTTTTCAAGCAATGAACATTGCAAATGTTTTTATTTGTTTCAACTTGTTGCTTGTGTGCGCAAGAAATTTGGCAACGGCAAAAAGAAAAAAAAACATCTCGCGAAAAGGCAGCTCCACTGAGATCATTGGTATTTTTACTCTCGCAAGAACCCCTTCAGGGATCGCAGAAGCCAATATCTTGACATTGCTGCACGATTTTTGCGATAACTCGCAAACCGCTAAAGTTGCGTCCACCAGTAAGGTATTGTAAGAAAAGTTTTTTCACCGCGCATATTTTGAGGTAGTGGCGATAGCTTTGTGGCGTCATTGGCGAACTCAAACAGGTGAAAAACTGAAAAAGCAGAGTAGTCAAAACAAAAGCAGTGGGTATGTTCAAAAATCTGTAGAAAGATCTACAAACACGTTAGAAAAATTCATTCGGCACAGAATATGTCGGCCAGGACCCAAAGTTTGTAAATATATTTATAAAAGGATTGTGGAATTTTTTTGGAAAGTGCAAAAATAAATTTGTTGATATTTTAGGGGAGTTTTGGTCATTTTTCACATGTAAAGTGTCATATCTCCGGTTCCAAACACAAAAAAAACTGAAAGTTGCAGTACATTTTTATAGCTGCGTCCTACAACATCCTAACAAATTTGAAGCAGAAATACTGAGAATAAAAAAAGTTATACCAATGATCCAAAAAATTTCTGACAAGTTGCCAAAACTTGAAGAAAAGTTGACAAAAAGTTCAATAAAACATTTTGAAAAGTTTTGACTTTTTGTTATGAGTTGTATTTTTGCATTTTTCCAATGCTGCACTCCGAAATGCAGTATCGGCAGCGATTTTGCCGTAAAACCAAAAAAATCGCTTTTTTCAAATTGCCTGTTTTGCCCCAATGTGCTTTTTTTGCCGCAACATTGCTTTTCGCCAACCCTAGAACAATGGTAAGTGACTTGGTATAGTCCTTGAAAGCACTCGAGGCCAGGTATAGTCCTTGCAAAAAAGCTAAAACGTTGGCGTGCAAATTTTTTGATAATCATCAAGAACTTTCCCAAAAAGGCAAGAAACAAAGCAAAAAAGCGAATTTTCTCATAAATTTCAAATGCAAACATACCTTGCTGTTAGACCTATCTGAAAGATCTCACGAAAACCTTTCTTGCAATGTTTTACCTGTCGATATACCTTCAGTGGTTCGCGAGTGGTTCGCTGAAAAAAACCCGAACAAGACGATAAATCGTTTTTTGCGGTCCCTAAAGGGTTTTAAAACTTTTCAAGCTATGAGCATTGAACCAATGTCTTTGTTTTTTCAACTTTGTGCTTATTTGAAATTTGGCAACGTTGAAGCGGTTGGTAGGATACGAATTGAAAAGAAAAAGCATCTCACAAAAAGGCAGCTTCATTTACAACATTGGTAGGCTTGGTTTTCGCAAGGAACAAACTTTTGAAGTAATTACAGTATCTGCTAAGGCATTGATGGTTTATATCTTTCCAAGCAATAAAGATTGCACGAATGTTTGTAATTTTTCAAATTGTTGCTTGTTTGCGCACGAAATTTCGCCACGTTGAAGCGGTTGATAGGCTACAAATGCGAGAGAAAAAATATTTCGCGAAAAGGCACCTCCATCGAGAACACTGGTGGGTTTGAATTCTGAAAGGAACAAAAAACGCAGTAAATACAGCATAAACCAAGGCGTTGATGGGTTGGAAACTATCCAAGCAAAGAACAATGCACCAATTACTTTAGGTTTTCAACTTCTTGATGATTTGCACGTGGAATCTGGCAAAATTGATGCGGTTGGTAGGCCACAAATCGAAAGAAAAAATCTCACGAAAACGCATCTCCACTGAGACCGTTGTTAGGTTTGGCTTTTGCATGTATCATGAATTGTACGCAGCCACATCAGCCCCATTCCACTCGACGGAAAGTGCTTCGCTACCGCTTGGTGTCGCAGTGCGCACACCCACCACATTGAATCAACTATGGCCGCACTGCCAAACCGTGACTGCACGGCTCTGCCCTACACCATTAAAATCTGCCGATCCTGGCAAGCATCCGAACCTGCTGAATGCTGCCGCAAAAGAACCATACTCTCCCTTCCATGTTTCCCTTTGGAACCCGGACGCCTACTCCACCTCACACTTACCAGTTCATCTGACGTGATGAAGCGGCAGCTAAATTCAAGACACACATGCCTGGTGCGCACAGAACTGCGATTCTATGAACAGCAGCGCTGCGTACTGATCTGACCAAACGTGGAACACGGAGTGAGGTGAAAGCAACGTCAGACTATAGTCAGTGATTTCCTACCCAACGTCAGTAGCTTACCAACCCCACGGCAATGTCTCCCCAAGGCCAGCATGGGTCAGGCTCAACCGCCATCGTATTAGTGTCGGGCGGTTCAAATTCAAGATGTACAAATCAGTGATGATCGGGCTGGCATATTTCACGATCCAGATCCAATTCTGAATTTTTAAAACCTAGTCCTATCCAACCATAGTCAAAAACTTAAAGTGAATTCCAAGTCCGAAAATCTCAACCGATCACAGCTATGCAAAAATAGAAACGCCGCAAGTCATTTCCATAAACTTAGTCCAGATCCGGTCCCGATCCTACCCTTTTGAAATATGTTGCAGTTCGGATCCAAAAATATCGCTTTAGCCCGGATTAAGTCCATTCTAATGTTCAACTCTGGCACAAATGGATCTGACTCCATTTCCGCCTGCAATTGTGCCGTCGAACCGCAGATCCTATATTGTCCTGGAATGTCCCAAACACCGAAATCCCAATAGGGCATATGGTCTGGCGTTTCCGATGATGAAACCAAAAATTACTTGCTCAATGCATGCCCCAAAGTCTGGCTGTGTGGTATGTGAAAAAGTTCCACTCAACCAACCACCACACCACGCGGAACGGTGCAGCCACGGTGCTGTTAAATCACCAACAAAAAATAGTTCCAGCCCAGCCACAGTGCTTAAGTGGATGTGCGCGTACCGTAAGTTTCGAATGTCTGGTTTTGGAAGTGCACTCACTGTCAAGTTTCGCCCGTAGGTAGCAGGCTGGCAGCTATCTTGCACGACGTCATTGCGGCTGAAGTTCTGCTGCGGAAAAATTCCTGAGGCTTTGCTCGTCGATGCGTGACTTCGTCAATTGTACGGGTTGGGTGCGTGCTCTGGCCAGGCTCGAGTTGTTCAGCAGCAGTCATTAATTCCGCTTTCTAACGCTGTTCTCATCACGCCAAGCATCAAGAGTAGGACCTTGGAATTTTTCGTCCTGTGCCGAAAACATCTGCTTTGATATTAGGTCGAAACACTTTTTCTGATACTTGATTTTCAGTATGAATACAGACCGCGAAAAATTTGCGTTACTAAAGTAATGCTGTTACACAAACTTTGTAGTAAATATTATGAACGCATGTCGATAATATTTCCCACCTTTTGTCACCACGGAGCAATAAAGATCACACAGAACTGCTTTTGCTTTACCAAGGCAATCCGTGTATCAGTCTCCTTGTTGCGCCTTCACTCAGGGGCGTAAAGACGGGGGGCAAGGGGGACACAACTCCCCGGGCGCCGGATCAATATGGGGGCGGCGAATCACTGCTGGGGCCGCCAAATGTCTGCTGGTGGCTCCGAAAAGTCCCAACAATTTCACAAGTACTTTCTTCAATACAGTAAATTTCCTTCCAAAAGGCCTCAGGTTCGAACATGAGGGCGCCAAACTTGCTACTTGCCCCGGGCGCCGCCTAACCTCGTTACGCCCCTGCCTTCACTCACTCGTGAATTCTATCCCAAGGTACTTGAACGTATTGACCTGCTGCAATGTATTGCCACTTACTCTATGTGCAGCCTACATTGGTTTAGCTTTCTGGAAACAAACAATATCTCGGTCTTTTTAGTGCTGATATTCATTGGTCGCACGCAGCTGAAAACCGGTCAAGTGCATGTTGGAGACCCTGTTCAGAGGATGCATGCAGTACCTAATTGTTCGCAAAAAACAAACGGTTGATCCTCCAGCTTTCAACGCCCTCTTCGACTCGGCTGTGACTATCTATGCAATTCATGTAGGATACAAAGAGGAGTGGTGGCATGACAGCACACACCCTTATCGGAGTTCAAACCCCGAGGAATAGTTGTGATTTAACTCCGCCAACGTGGATACAAATTCCTCTCCTCAATACAAATCCAGTGACTTCGAACTAGTAAAAGGCGGCCTTCAACACCGTATTCCCGCAGTACCCCCCAAAGTTTTTCCTGAGGAACTCGGTCGTATGCTTAGTCGAGGTTAGCAAAACATGCGTAGACATCTTTGGCATGCTTCCACGATTTCTCAAATATTTACTAAAGAGTCAAAATTTGGTCTATAGTGCTGCAGCCGGGACGAAAACCGCACTGCATCTTCCAGCTTGGGTTCAATTATCTCGCGGAGCTTTTTTCACGGCACTTGGCATACAGTTTTCCAGGGAGACTTAGGAGAGATTCCCGGTAAATAGTTCAGTCACTCCTGTCTCCTTTTTTGTGTATCCATCGGGACGATCACCCCAAATTGCCAATGTTTCGGTTCAGTCCCAGAAACCAGGCAACTTGATACACACAATCGGCCAAACAATTCCGTATCGATTTAATGTCCGAAATACTCCTAATATTTTACATTTCGGAAAACATTTCATCGTGAGGGTTGCGGACTTTCGCCCCTCAGCGTGTCGCGAATGCAAAGAAAATTCGGCTTCATTCTGAAGCCAGGTCGTGTAAGCTTCATTCTTCAATGCTTTAATAGCACCTTTCACGACCGTGTCCGCCACGGGACTATTTTTTGACATTTTTCGTCACACGGATTCATTTCCGACTATATACCCGAGCAGCAGCTCTGTGTGTCCCCTGTACAATGGAGGAGCTCTCGCAACACTGACGATACATTGTTTGCACCTCTGTACTCCAGGGCCTCCCACTTACTCTATACGACCTCCTAGTCCTGCACGTTCGTGTACGCTCGGTTGGCCCTTCAAGACCTAAGCTGAAAATCACATCTTGGTGATCGGTCCACAGTTCTGCTCCCTATCGGACAAGAACATCCAATACTGATCGGAACAAGTCAGCCAAAACTATGCAGAAACAAATGAGTGACCCTTGACCCAACGAATCTCTGCACCAAGTGTAGCCTACTTGTGCAAATCTCTGTGTTGGAAGAACGTGTTTATGATGCCCAGTGCGTTGTCATGTCACAGTTTTGCAGCAGTAGCCTTCCGTTATCATTTACGTCAGCATCATCATGTTGGCCAATGACACCCTTCCATAACCCCGCATCGTTCCAAAAGTGTGCACGGAAGTCTCTCAATTTGATTGAAGATTCTTTCACTTCAATCCTTTTCAGTGTGTCACTAGTTTCTTCCACGAATTTCGGGTACATTGCTTGAGTGTGGGGCGTGTACCTGTATCAAACACAGGGATCGGTCTAACAACTGAAATCTCAACATGCACAGCCTTTCTCCTCGTGGGATGCAGTCATCTATACAATTTGCATGCTGATAGCTAACAAGTATCATCACCCCAGCATTGGCAAACTTTGCTGACACAACGCCGGATTAGAAGAGTTTCCACCTATCGTCCAGCTTTACAGTGTTAGAGTCACGATGCTTTGCCTGTGAGATTGCCAACAACATCCAAGGAATATTGTTTGGCTTCCTCGACCAGTTCAAGATTGCCGTTTACCAGTGGCTTTCAAGTCCCCCAGAGTAAAAGCATTCTGTGCTGTCCTAATTCGCCTCCTCAGATGAGTGGTTGGCGCAGTGTCGGGCTTCCTTTTGTGGATAGCTGATGAGGAGGCCGTCGTAAATTTTTCAAACGGCCTCTCTGCCTAAAGCGCTGGCGCAGACCTTGATCACGCGCGCGATGGGCGATGCGCAATGGTTTTGATAAAAATTGCGCATTTCATGGTAATAAGTGTCCAAATCACACCGTTGCACGGGCTGGTCACCACAGTTCACACAGAAACTTTTGCGTTATCAGGGGGTACTATAGGAAAGGCGTTGTTGTGAGCACATTTGTGTAGGAGAAGCCTTGCACCGAGTCTACTGCAAGCCCGGTGATGTGGCAATCACTGTACCTGGGATAGAGAGGCTATGTATTGTGTTATCGCCTTTCTTGACTGGACAGGGCGGACGATGTTTTGATCCGTTTTCTGCCAAAAAATGAAAATTGACTGCGAATGGCTGAAACACTTCCAGCAAGCAGATTTTCAGAAAAAAAAAATTTTCTTAACTTTGACGCCAAGTGGAATAACGACAACACCAATCGTGACAACTTTCGAGACTTCATGTTATCAATCTTTTATGGACGAGTCTCTTGCAAGTTCATGCATGTTACTACGTATTTTACAGGGGTGGGCAAACTGCGGCTCTTTGAGCATTCCGAAAAATTGTATACATATAGATATTTTTTTATTTATTTCTGTTGCAAAGTGTAGAAATATTGTAAAATGGTACTGTAGTAGCTAGCGTGCCGTACAGTATTACTTTTGTAAATCGTTCCAAAATGGCATATGTCACAGAAATGTAGATTGCAAATTAATTCGTGTATTCAGATTTTTATGTTTCAGCTCTTTGTAATTGGGTTTTGCGATATGCGGCTCGAGCAGGTTTGGCCACCCCTGGAGTCTATTAAAATGCATTTTCTCCAGGCCAACAACGTATTACTGCAGTTGAGCATTGAGTGATGCTGAATCCTCGCAGCAACGCAAAATGATTTCACTTGTATATGAAAGTCATTGTCATCTTTCAATATTTTCTTACAGCTTGTTTCAGAATAACTTGTTGTGTGTGGAAACGGAGGGGGGCTTCAAAAATGTTCAACCACGGATTCTCTCTATCACATCTCTCGTTGGTGAGATCTGGACTTATGAATAGGACAAATTCTTTCTTTCACTTGATTTTTGTTGTCAGTTTTATCTGGTAACATATGTATGCGGCGGTCATTGGCACATATTGTAGAATGTAGCTAGCTGCATGTGGCTGCATTTTTTTGTTAATTAATGGTCCAAGCCACTTACAAAAACGGGAACCTTCTACAGTTAGTGCGCACTGCAGCAGGAGGCAAAATTTTCCAACTGTTTTCGCATTATTCTTCTTGAACAATTTACTAATGTTAATTTAGCAGATGCAAATATTGCTAGCACAACACTTTTACGATCGTATGCAACACAGGAATTTGATGGCCAGTTAAACTTCACAAACTTATCAGTTTTTTAATGGGATCCCATAACTCACCATTTACATCACCTGATAGACAACTCCAGCATCAAGATCAGGCTTTCACTTTGCGAATACTCTTGACAATTAAATGTAAAATATTCAACAGCAGCTATGCAATATTTCATCAAGTCAACCGAGACCAGGTATAGGCCTTCGGCATCACTCGAACATTTGAAATAGACGACGACGACCACCAACGCAACCAGCAATTCACAGCCACTGCGTGGAAGTNCTATACAACAAGATGTTAATTATTTCTCTGCCAGAGTGGAACTGCTGGCAAACTGGCAATCACGCATCTCGAAATTGTTCTGCGGATCTGTTCCTAACACTCCAGATTTTTTTCTGATTTCAAGTTGCACAGGACTGTGGGCAAACTTTCAGTTGTCCACTCAACTCAGTAAAAACCTTTACCGATATTGGGCTTTGTATGAAACGTTACCCAACAAGCAAAGGCACATAGGCCCACACAAAAGCACATAGGCCCCCACACACTACAAAGCGAGAAGGTCGCCGTCGATATTTGTGTCAGTTTCTTTCAACACTTCTAAGAAGTGGTTTGGTTGCGAGCAGCACAAAAACAGCCGTGGAAAAGTATTTGAAATGTAAAAAGTAACCAAAAATTTCATGGGTAAAGCTTCAATCGTGAACGTCTGCAGAAGTATTTTGAAAAGAGCAAAGTCTACGGAAGTTTATATCTGACAATGACAAAATGGACCTTATGAAACCAATGACGCAAGACAAAACTGAGAGCAGCACAACTACATTCAGGACTTCAAGACTTTAGGAATTATATCTTAAGTGGGCAAACACAGCAACATGTTTTCACTGCTGCGTTCATCCCTGGCATCAAAATAAATTTGTGGTCGAAACATTTCTGAACAAGTTCAGGATGAAAGCAAAAGTGGCATCAAAATAATGTTACCATTTGTAAACCTTCCAAAAGAAAATAAAGTGACTGATAAACAAGTAAACAGCAAACGTTCGGCATGACTATGAAACGTACAAGAAACGGACAGCGGTTTTGCGCACACACATTATTATCATGGTATCACTGGCAGAACGTGCAGTATAATATGATGATATGATCCATTGCTGCGACATATTGTGGCACAAATTTTTTCTACCAGTCAATTCTATGTAGGATCATGCATTACATCTCATCTGTGACGTAATAAACGTTACCAGCCTACAGCTGTCAGTCAGTTTGCCTCAGCCTATTTCTGTTGAGTACTTCACTTGCAGTATTGGATAAAAACGAAAGACAGTAAAATTGCTATTGCGTTGTTGCTTGCACTAGCATTATGCAGAAAGTCTGTTTGACTATGCCCGAAGTTCTTTTCGAAGCTGGACTGCAACTGCTAAGAGCCAGCATAAACTGGATTCACAACATGTTGAATGGTGTGGTGGAGTTTGACAATCACGTCGGGGAAGATGTTGATCTTCCACTTGATCTGAATCGTCTCAGAAGATATGTATTCATCACAGGCTTCATTCTAATCATGGAGATGTTCGTCTTGTTTAGAGTATTTGGATACATGAGAAAGGAAGAATTGGGGTAAAGACGTAATAGATCGAGATATCAATTGCAGTGATTAATTGTGATGAAGTTCTGCTCATCAACTCTGGTATTTGATAATTTACGTTGCCCACAACACAAAGGCTGAGTTTTTCAAATTATAGAAGATAAAAACCGCTGATTTTAAAAGTTTTTTTTCGAACTTCATCTGAAATATGGCACCAAATTATTCTATTAAATGATTATTAAAGTTTCGAATAGGGTGAACCACTGGATTTGCTGAGGACGAAATTAATCTGGAGCAGATGATCCAAATGTTTTCCTGCGTTTCCATGCAGTTGCACGTCCATATAGGAGCTCGCATTGACAGTTGTTTGGTAAATGAATACTTTGTTAAATGATTTGAATGTTGAGTTAAGACGTGCTACACATTTGTGTTCTACCGGCGGGAGTAAGGGGAAGCATAGTTTGTAAAAGGCGCACACTGACCTAGGTCATCGGTTGATATGTGCAGGCCCTGTATAAACGTCCATTCATACAGCTTTAAACGTTACTTTAAATGACAAGATTAAAAGAAACTGTACAGCAATTCCAGCCATTCAATTATCTTGAAATAGGAATGATGTGAATTTCACTCATTAATTTCTGGGATTTAAAGTTTAGCAAAGTCATTGGGAAATTTCAAGAAGTTTTGTTACAAAATTTTATAAAAATGAGACCAAATGATTTGTATATCCTTCTTAAAGGACTTTTTTAACGACCCATGGCTCAGCTTTCTTTAAATGGCAACATAACGTCAAACGAAGTTGAGCTAGCTTTCGTGATGGTTTAACTTGAGGTTTGGATGAGATTGAATGAATTGCCAAAATGTGTTGACACACGTAAAACTTGGAAGCAAAAAGCAGGTGAAAATGCTTGTTTTTATGTCTGTTACGAAACATCTTCTATGGTTTGCAACATAATCTACTTAGGTGTATGAAATGTTTTTTGTAAATTCAGGTTCACATTCTTTGGAAACAAAGTGATAGCTCTCGATGACATCAGCCAGGTAGACATTTTTCTCCAATACATTCAGTGTTTCTGACAAACTTGTTTTCTTCTCTTTAAATTTTCACGTCGCATCAGTTAAAATTATTATTTGTTGCCATACCTGTTGTTTTATGATACGTTACAAACTTCTTTAATCAAGTAAACTTTTCCATCACAAACATAGCAATGTTTGCTCAAAATTTGTTAAAGCGTGGATATAACTATTGTATTCTGTACATGAAAAACTTCAATACGGTGCAGATGTTTTCAAAAGATAATCAGGCTCTTGAACGCTTGGAAAGCAGTTTTTATAATAACGTCAAAGCTTTCCTGCAAACCTTATAATAAATCCTAGCGCGTTATATCTTGCTTTATTTTACAAGGAATCTTATGAGGGGTCTTCTCTTAGTGAACAAGAAGCTTGTGGACAATTAGGCGGAATTTGGCAAAAACAGCAGACTGTGACACCAACCCATCATTCTTCAATATCTGCTGAATTTGCAGCGAATGTGAAAAGTGATGAACAGGATTCAGGTAAACGAGCCATAGCACTGGCACAAATACCTCCAAATGGATCTCAGATAAACTGTTCGCTCCCGGAATGTTCTGATTTGTTGTCAAAACAACCTTTTTATTGTAGCGAGAAATCAGTCTCGTTGTCTGCGTCTAAGGTTGTCATCACAAGCTTCTCCGGGTCTCACAGTCCACAAGGAACAAAAAGCAAGAAATCAAAGAATGAGGATCTCAAGCCGTATTACCAGGAAGTGATTGAAAGTTTAAAGGTGGACAGAGATAATGTTCATTCGCTCACAGGGCCAACAGAACAAGATTGGCTGGAATATTTTGAAAAAGAAACTAGAAAAAAGAAAAACAATAAGCGGAAGACGAATTACTCCAGAAAAAAAAACATTAAACCAGTCAAGTGTGATGCACGTGCTGGTGTCAGTAACATAGAAAAGAGAGGGGGGGTTCAGACAATTTTTGCTGATTAAAGAAAAGGCTACGCGAAAGTTTTGAAACCTTGCGTCAGCTGGAACTTTAAAACCTCGTGCGTTCGGGGTTTGGACAAACTTGTATAGAATTCGAAAATGCCGCAGACATTATATTATGACCTTGTAAGCGAAAACAAGGCATTTAGTCAAACAAACCTCGGGTCCTATCATAGTCGTGCAGAAAACGTTCATCTTCTGTACAAGGGCGCAACTTCATATTTTTTGCAATTTCATTTATGTTGTGTTGCATAAGTTTGACCTTTCTGCCAAACTATTCGTATTTCATTAATAAAACGTATTTTTATTTAATTTTGTGATGAGTGACCATTTCGGATGTGACGAGTGTGTCCACTGATGAGTGTGATGAAGGCATTGTGCTCAACCTGGTGGCCAAAGTTTTGGTCCGTGTTGTAAAAGCCGTTCACAAGGCTGGACGGCGCCGGGTTTACATGGTGGGGCGTGGTGGGAGGCCCCATGTGCGGATACAAACTGTCCAGGAAAGGGGATGATCGATGTAGTCACTAGAATTTCCACACATCATTAATATTATGACGTAATCTTGTGACGTCACATTTGTTAACTTAACTGTAACAAAATTTTATGATGCAACATGGTATTTGACAATGATTAGCATTTCTGAAACTGTTGCCAAACCAGTCGGAAGCATCGCATTTTCCTTATTGTTAATATTTGCTTGAAAAAAGTTTTGAAAATTTTTCGAAAAACTTTCCGGGCGATCCAACGTTTTCATCATGTCAAAACGCCAGTCCTCTCTCAGCAATAAAACTACGATAGAAATTAAACGTTACGGGCAGAGGTGATTTCCCATATTGTTCGTACTGATTGACCTCACTGGCTAGTTCTGTGTCAATTCTTCATAGCGACGAATTTTATCTGCGACTAAATGTAATTGTGGCATCGTTCCATTGAATGCTCGTGGCTCCTGCGGCGCTCAAGAGCGTGCTTCCAGTCCTTCCAGTCGATTGAAAACGTGCTTCCAGTTGAAGGGGCCCAGTGGGACCCTTTTTTTAAGTTTAGCACCGTGGCTCAAACCTCTGGCTACGCCACTGATTATAGCTGTTTGAAATAAGAAATGCGAAAAGGAGGATATTTTGACATTTTTGAATGTCCTCGGAGATTATTTCATTTCTCATGAAAAAAGTGGACATGTACTCCAAAAAGAGGACGCATGGTAGCCCTACTTAACAATGCTGCTCATATGAGACCTGTGCAAATCTAAGTGAGGCAGACGCAAAATTCACCTTTGAGAAATATCCGCAGTTAATGCTGGCTTTTCCTCCAACACGCTTCAGCAAAAAACCCTCTTGATAAAAACTTGTCCTACTACCTATAAAGTAGAAAGCGTCGGTATAGGTAAAGATGATAAAAGAGATGTCTGCAGCCAACCTATTATTGTTTCACAAAATTCTTGAATGCTTTGTCCAATGATAGGCCCACGGACCGAATTTTAAGGCCCGAGAGCTCTCTCAGTAGTGATTTAATGTTGTGTGTATGTTACACGAGGTAACTGTAATTTGAACTAGCATAACAATTTTTAATAAAAATGTACTATATTAACGGCGTTAGAGTACACTGCAGAGAGCTTCTGGAAATTTTTCAGCAAAGATAGATTTCCCAAAGTGAAGGATTTCGCACTAAAAATGCACTCGATGTTTGGAAACACACACATGTTTGAGAGTACATTTTCCACGATGAAGCAAGTCAAATCTACAAACACAAATCGAAGACAGACGAAACACTGGACGATATTTTCTGACTTGCGCCCACTAACATTGGCATTGATAAAGGAACGATAGTATCAGAAAAGCATCGACCACAGGCATCATACTGACAGATATTTCTAACAAATTGCTACAGTAGTTCTTATTGTGTAATTATTGCAATGACGCACTCTCTTCTTTTCCCTTTTTTAGTTTTTAATCTTGTCAATCTGCCGTTTTACACTTCATTGTGTTAGAAGTGGCCCGCAAGTTGTTGCGTTTTTTTTAAATGGCCCGTAAGTCAAAAGCAGTTGGACCACGCTGCTCTATCACAAATGTCTCAAGCAGGCATGGAGTAGCAGGAAAGTGTCTCTGTGGTGGAAAAAACAAGAGTGATGAATATTTTGCAGAGGCCGCTGCAGCCCTCAGCTGAAACAGTTAAAGATGAAAGATAGCAGACACAGGGCCGGATTTAGACATGTGGAGGTCCCAGGGTAGGCTTTGTGTGGGGGCCCTCAGTACCTTAAGGAAATAGTATTCAAGGTCAAGGAAATACTAGTGTCAGTTAGCTGTAAATACGTAATCATAAGTAAAGTCGTACATTAAACTTAGTTAAAAGATTGTACAGTTTGGTGAATGCTGGGCTCTAGAAAAAGTTTAAAAAACATGTTGTTTGTTCAATTTTGATAAGATTAAGATTCTTTCAAAAGTATTATGCTGTACATGACCATGTAAACAAAACAACCTTCAACTGTTGTTCCAAAAAAGGCACAATAACAATATTTACAGACCAGGCACTTTGAGGATGCCATACTCAATGCTCTTCCGTGCCAGGTGAATGGGTATATACTTCATGTTACTGAATGGGCGTTCTCCAAAGCAGTTATTAACCATGAAGACTTAGTATATCCGAAGCATTATTCCCACATTAGGAAATGTATCCACAATTTCTTGTCCAGCAGCGTTTAAAAAGGAAATGTCCCTTGTCTTTCTTTCCATCTTCGTCATCCTAAAACTGTGTAAAGAAAGCTACAAACTGCACACGCTCCACACCCAGTGATTGATCAGACCATCTTTTATATTCACAAACCAGTTTTACTGCAGATTCTCCGATTTCAGTATTTCTTCGATTTCATTAGATTTTTAACTTTTTTCATGATTATTCACATTATATGTTAAACCAGCCTTAACTAGGGGGCCCACGGTTCATGACTGTTGAGGCCCCCAGTTTGTGAACGCCCCTGGGTAGGTGCCCTTTGCCCACCCCTAAATCAGTCCCTGGGCAGACAAAGGCTAGGAAATATGCATAACTAGTAATATTACCCAAAAACAGTTACTTCTGGATAAATTTTTCGACAAATTAGTTACCTGTGCATAGGCTAAAGGAAGCCAAGGTATTTTGCAGTACCATAGTTGCATCTGGCAAAAACGCAGTATTGCTAGGTCATCCGTATTGAAATGTTGTTCGTCCTCTTTAACTATAAGACATCGTTTATACGCAAAAAGGGTATTGCAAAGATGACTTAAACCCAATCACACCAACACCGCCTGGCATATCAGGAAATACACATCGAGTACTCTGGTTCTCGTAACAAGAGTGTCATAATGATGATCTCATGCACGTAGAAAATCAAGTCAATGCGTGGCTGCTGGTAACTTCAAAACTGTGAACTCACCTAAAGGTAAAGTTGTTCGTCTGGATGTTAATGAAATCGGTTTATCGCTACCACTGTTCTTAATCTTTGTGAGTTAAGTTGATATTCATAGTTGTGCTGAAGTGGGTGTCACAGTGAAAACCGAAAGCAGGCAAAATCAGCCCTTTGTAACTGGGATTAAACTTCTGGTATTCGACCACGATCCTGAAAATGGCACTTCATCGATTTTGCAGCTGATTGCGACGTAGTGGGATTGAAAACCATCATATTAAAATGCTTTATAGCGTTAAAGTTTCCATCAAAGCTTGATAAACATGTTCATCAAAGGTATTTTGAAGCGGGAAACAAGTGGAAAAGCCGATCCGGAATTTGCTGGTAATTTATAGCAGTTGATCTCTCCAAACAGCCATTGCAATCTTTAAAATGGCTTTACTGGTCAGTAAACACACCTCATTTTCAGGATTTTCACCCTCTGTCACCAGTGATTGCGTGAGTTCAGTGTATGACTTGATTTGAATCGACTGGAGTCATGAATGTCTTTGGCTCAAGTCACGTTTCGAGAAGATGATGTGGTGATTAGACCCTAGCCACACTGTTTGCAAAATGACTTGAATTTAATCGAGTCGATTGATTTTTACCAACTTTGATTGAATTGCAGTGCTCTGAATCGGGAATCGGCACGAGTTACTTCGTGGGAATTAAAATCAGCATTTAAATAAAAACAACTGATGAAGTCATTTTACCTTCTTTGATTTGGGTGGGCCTGCAGCTGCCTGTTGATTGACTCGAAGTGAATAAAAGGATTTGTGGCTCGACTCGGCTTCGAATCTACCAAAATCAATTGTTCAACTTGTAAGCATTTCGAAGGACTCGTACTTCAGATGCTTGTGACTCAAAGAATTTAACTCGCCCACATCATTGTCCATCACATAGCAACACTGAAAGCGGTATCGCCTCTCTAGCAACCCCTTCCACGGTATGCCGATAAAGACAAACATGTATCTAAGGATAGAAGTACATATTACTCTGAAATGACATGTAGAAGAAAGAGTTGGCTGTGGAATCATAACGATCAAAAGCTGAAAGTCAAGCATCAAAATTGTACAAGGATTTGTGTTCATAATACATACGTTTCATTTGGCTGAAAATGTTTTTTGTCATTTTTTCTTTTTTGCACCAATTTCGCCAGGTCATGTTTCGTGGATGATGGCTGAAATACTGTAACGAGGTTGCAAAGATAAAAGAGGCTGAGATACAACTTTTAAGAAGCATTTTTTAAAACATTTCATCAGAGCCAAACTGTGGCGAAGAAAAATACAATAATTTCTGAAATTCCATCTTTTGGTAGATTTGCGTATCCCTTCTTCATAAATCTGTTCGGTGGACGCTCACACATGTGTCTTACAGGTAACCTTACCAGGATACAAACACGTAATCGAAGTTAAGATCTAGCGAAATTATTTTTTCAAAGGCCTCGCTTGATCGAACTTTGGTGTGGAAACACCGGGTTGTCACAGGTCAGACCACTGTAAACTGTAAAATGTTTCATAATGTTTTAGGGAGTGAAGTACGATTCACCGATGTCGGTACTAATGGCGATTTTTTCGTATCAGATAGATGCGAAACAACCAAAACCACCAATAATTTGCCATAAAAATCTAGTATTGTTTACCGAGAAAGTCACACATTTTGACAGAAACGCAAATATGTAAGACTGAGAGGCCAAGCAGAAACTACGAAAAAAGAGTATTTGGATTCTAAAGATTACTGAAATAATTTCAGTTTATCTTTCCAGTTAACGGATGTATGTGGCGCAAAATAGGGGTTGAAGAAACTGTTAGTCACAAATGTTAATTTTTGCCAAGCAATTTTTGCTCCCTTGCAGTGTTCCCTGTAAGAAAATTCTACACTGAGCAAACGTTTGTTTTGTTGCGCACAAAGCCCATGCAACTGCGCAACCATGCAGACACGCAATCAGTGAAGCGTTCCAGCGTTGAAAGGGTTATGCGATGTATATACCGTATTAATTTAGAATGTTGGAAGTGCGCGGAGATCGAATGAGATAGCACTGCGCAAATTGTCCGGTGGTACTGCGCAATTGCGCACCTTGGAGGGAACACTGCTCCCTCGTCAAAGTGGCGCCCAAGGCACGAACCATGCCTGCCATTCCCTAGCTACGCTACTGCTGAACGTTTAAAAATGTTATACTAAAAGAGCTGAAAATAATCAAAAGGGCATGAACAGATTCAGTAAAATACTGTCAATTCATGAAACATTTCTTTTAACTTTTTTTAACAAGCAACATGTTTTTTGCATGTTTTTGAGGTTGTCAGTTAGGTGATACGTTTTACAGCAGTGTTGCCCAACTAGTCGATCGCGGTCTACTGGTAGACCGCGCACTGTTCCTACATCGGCAGCGAGGGCTGTTAGAAGAAATTAAAAAATTAGTTCTATTGTGCCTTGTATTTAACCGTCCATTTGCCTTATAGTGTTTGCAAAGATTTCTTCTCTGAGGCAACGTGGCTCCTTCAAGGCCCACGGCGGCCACGTTTTTGCCCAAGCTTTGCAACGCCATAACTCGCCAGTCGATTGAGCTAAAGAACTGTTCAAACCATCTACGGTTTCGACAAGTCCTCTAGTTGAGATTACAAAATTTTTTGAGTTTTGGGTTATCTGTGGTGGACGTCACAAGTAGGGATGTTTTTGCGCTTACTTTTGGCCAACTTTACCCGGCCCTGTGCGCCAATCCAATTAGCCAATTTTTGGAAACTAGATTATCATCACAGCTTGAAAGTAGGCCTACACTTTATAAGCATCATGTTCAAAGCATCTTGTCACAATTTAAGAGGAATTTTAACCAACTTTGCATCCTTCGAGGCTGTAGCTAGCTATATGTGTTATCCGTTTGGTGCAGGTATTGATGTTGGTGACATTACCGCCAAAGTGAAGCTACTTTTGGAATTGGAAAGCTCCACTCTTGACGAACCTCCGTTCGTGAGTAAATAACATTGAGGTCAAAGTCAGATCGACATCCAATCCACCTTGAGAGCATGAAGTGTTCTGGAAACTATTTGTGGCGGAGAAGTATCCCAATCACAAAAGGTATGCCTTGAACCTGACAGCTCATTTTGGATCAACTTGTATATGCGAGTCTACTTTCTCGCACATGAAAATCATGAATTCCAAGCACAAATCAGCAATGACTAAGAGCCACCTTGCAGCCTGTCTACACCTTGCAACCACTCGTGACCACGAGAAGCTATCCTCTTCGCAGTGCCAGGTCTCTCACAAAAGTAGAAAATAATTTTCTTTTTTCAAACTCAGAAATCCATCTGTTTCATATCGATATATTGATTTTCTGTTTAATTTCTGTTGCTTATCAAACAGATTGGCGTGTGTTTATGTGTTTGAGAAAGGAAGGGTTTGTGATATGAGGTCTAGTGGTTGTGTGACAGCAAGAAAAAGTGGTGTGAAAAGATACTGTAGGTGCGGGATTGCGATGTTGACACTGGATTGGTAGTTCTCGGGATGGTGACTGTTTGAAAAGACCTTGGGTCAAAAGAGGTTGGGCACCACTGTTTTATAGCATGTATCGATCAGAAACATGCAAGTAAAACAAAGTATTGCCACAGTTACTTCAAACTTTGTCCACTACTACCTCATTCTTGAGGCGGATTTAAGTCAGAAATGGTTAAACATGCAAGTTGCTGTAGCTCATTTAACTGTAAAAATTGTTTTGATGGCACTATAGACGTTCTTGGGTTTGTGTCAATATTTCAGTGTTTCAATTAAACTTTTGAATGCAATCTATTGTCACACTTCAGCTGTTGCAAATCAATGCGTGACGAAATAGTCTTTCTGACTGGTTACAAATATTTGATTTACGACAGTGTTTCACGTGGAACAGGAAAATATGCATTTTTGGCTTGAATTTCGTGGTTATTAGGACTTACTTAAATGCTGTTTCAAGCGGATTACTTGAAAACAAAAACTCAATAAGTCTGACTTCAGAAGAATGTTGGGAGTGGCATGGTGCACAAAGAAGGCTACTTTGCAAGGAGTCGAAACTACTTAAATCTTGCTTTGAAAAGCTTTTGTAGTCTATTGTACTTCATGAAGCACCAAGGTGTTACTTAACCCAGGGGTGTCAAACTCGTTTCAGTTCAGGGGCCACTTCAGGCAAATTTAATCTCAAGCGGGCCGGACCAATGTAATCACTGTATGACACCCTGGTTATAAGTATTGACAACTTCCAACTGTTTTCTCAACTTTTATGCACAAAGTTCACGCTTATCAGAAAATGATTATTAGCACATAAAGTTTTCAATTTCCCCACGTAAATAAAAAAATACCTTATCATTGAGAAGACTGTCAACTGACGGTGATCAAGACCTCTGGCTCGGACGAAATTAACTGTCCGGACAACCACTTGCATGACGTGATCCATTTTCAACAACTTGCAACACAATGCCTCCTGGTGCGAAATACAATGAAATGTCCACAATTCAAGTCCTCCACTTACAACCTGTACTTTTCTCTAAATTTTGTCGCAACACCTGCTTTTTTCCCATCACTGATGGCGCGCTATCTGTAACAATACTGACAGCACGAGACCAGTCTACCCCAACCCTGTTTAACATTCCAACGAGAGAATTGAAAATATAATTTGTTGTTGTGGTATCCATCATAGGCACCAGCCCTAGGAACTCTTCAGTGACAGACAAAGTCTCATCAACGCCACGAATAAATATGGCTAGTTGAGCAACGTCCGAAATGTCC
>JGI24021J15306_10001206_pt1 | contig 24400 bp, 21 predicted proteins | sample Ectturendosymbi1_FD_15306 | JGI IMG/M metagenome (IMG submission 15306) | reverse complement strand
ATAAAATAAGAAGAGTGCATGTATAGAAAAATGTGCATATTATGTCAACAAACTTCGCCAAAACGTTGGTTTGGAAACAGGACTATGACGTCATTTTATGACGTCACAAACAACGCACAGCAAATACAAATGACTACTCTATGCCGCTGAGTAAAACCCACTATGAAAAGTTTCTGCGTACGCCACTGACCATGACGCATTATTTGCTCTCTTTTTAAAACTCTTACGAGCAAAACTTTTCCTCAAGAGAGTTCCGAGGCATTTTTGAACTTAAAATTTAAGTCTGCATTACGCAGAAAAAAAATCTTCACCAGAATGTTTTAACAGAGTGCTTTGAAAAGCATTTCTGAAAAAGGACATCGCTTTATTTGGCTTCTCAAAAAAGAAACTTTTTGGCACTCTCCCACCTCTTTTGAATAAGCCTACGGATTTCATAACAATACTCCTGGAAAAACAGTTCAAAGATAGTCCTTAGCAAAGTACTCCCAACCTCTCGTTGCAGAGAATACGCGCTGGGGTTTAATTGGCACACACACATTTCTTTGTGGAATTCAATTTAAATTTTTAACGGGGTAGGCCTAGAGGTTAAATTGTTTTCTCTAACTTGAAAATGACATAACAACAAAGAAAGCTTAGCCACTGACCTCTGTGAAAGGCTGAATATTGAGCAATTATTTTTTAAAACCGTTTTTTAAGGAACTCCTTCTTGAAAAACTTCATAAAAAAATAACCTATGCAAAGTCTCGAGACGAATATCTCCAGACCGAGACCGAAATCCTTCGAGACAGAGACCACCGAGACGAGACCTGAGATCTTCGAGACCGAGACTCCAAAAAACGGGTCTCGAGACTCCATCACCGCTAATTTCACAGCGATTTGCGACAGCTTTCCACTTAATATCTGTGACTTTCCTGTTAGAATCAGAGCAAGGTCGCTGTAATGTTACCACTTGTTTTTAATAAAATCAAAGACAGGTGAGTGTTGACCAAGTTTCATGTTTAATATCCAAACAAAGAGATAGACAACTTCATTGCTCCAAACAATTCCATTCCAAACAAAGAGATAGATAACGTCATTGCCCCAAAATCAACCAATAGTTTTGAAACTCATGGTCATTGCCAAGGGCGTAACGAGGTTGGATGGCGCCCGGGGCTAGAATCGGGTTTGGTGCCCCATTTTCCAACCTGAGGTCTTTCAGAAGCAAATCTACAGAATTGAAAAAAGTCCCTGCGACATTGTTGGGACATTTCAGAGCCCCCTGCAGTCAGTCGGCGTCCCCCGCAGTGATTCGGTGCCCCCATGTGATTCGGCGCCCGTGCAATTGTTCTCCCTTTGCCCCCTCGTTATCCCGCTGGTCATTGCACCAACTTACCTGAACGGTCAATAAACCAAACTATTATCACGGTATCGCGTGGTGGCAGCCGAGTGCTTTGCCAGTGTCACTTAGGCCCAACGGATATCCCGGTGAATTGCTGTCTGTGTGACACTGTAGTTCCACGCGCGCTTTTCGAAAGCCACAACTCTGGTCTACTGTATGTCCATTGTCTGTGTACGGTTCGTCGATTTATTCTGAGCGTTAGCGACATAATTCTTGTAATATTTCACGTCACTACACTTCTTTTATGATTCTAGTTTTTTTTGTAACTACGATTTCGGTATTTGCTGTTGCATCATGCAAACTGAGATGCCACGAAACTGACAAATTTACAGTGAGTTACAGTGGTCATTCACATTCTCACAATCCTATTTCCCACTGTAGTTAATAAAGTTTTCAAAGTAAGGGGGAAGCGCCTATGTGCTTGTCAGAAACATTTTAGGTGAAGATTGTCTACTGAATAGGTTGTCAATGTAACTCATCAGAGAAAAAACAGAAGAGCTTTACTATTAACCTTTATCGTTTATCAAACTTTATGCAACAAAAACTAAAAAGGATTCAGTATTTGCAGCACAGAGCACTGCTTTTACAAGGCTTAGCCTAGTACCTGCAATTAAGTTCACCATTTGTACAAACTGTTGTAAGTTAATTTTTAAAACCCTCATTTGGCAACAACATTGTCTTATTCAACTCAGACAATTCACTATGCACTATAGGCTAATAAAGAAACTGATAAAGAAAAAAATGAGGAAACTTCCTTCCATCCATGTCCTATTATAAGCTTAGCTCTCAGCTTGTTGATAGTGGTGAAGTTGTATTGTATGTCATAGACTCATATGATATGTGTTTGAAGCAGTCCCGTTGCCACAGGGAAGGGTTGGGGGCTTAGCCCCTGTAAACAAAGCTGTTGTAGTCATTGCAAATAATAAAAGTGGTTAGGCCTAGTTGTTTGCATTGTAAAAGAAACTATTGATTGTTTTGTGGCAATGTAAGTGCAATGCATTGGCAATTCTTTCTAACATACGTACTCAATGGAGAGTTATAATTTGCAGTATTGAGTTGGAGGTAACTATGGATACGTCTGGCCTGATGCAATTCAAATAAAAGGGCCAGTTAGTCATTCCAATGGTGTGAATCTCGTAGCCTAGCTAGGAGTTATGCGCTACGGCTGCTATGCCAATGGTTTTCGGTTTGACTCTCGCTTTGCCAACTTTCGTTTTTCACCTTTACGGGTTAGTGATAATGTTAGGGTTAAGGTTAGGTTGAGGGTTTATCTTGTACATTTAATTTGTTTCTATCAAGTCTACTACACTCTCATCGTGCGTTACTATTATGTCACAGGTGGCATATGAATAAGTTTTCAAATTTCAAGATCCACCGGCATATTATTTATAGGCACTGCCTTTTGAGTGTGTAAACTTTTACATGCAAGCAGCAGCTTTTTTTCATACTTTAAAAATTTGTTATTGTGGAAAATTTTTATTCTGTAAAAAATGAATCAGATGAAAGATTTGTTTTATTGTTAGATTGAGGTTGATAAAAATACAAATCATGCCATGAAGTGAAAAGTTTGAGATTTTTTCCAATTTTGCAAAACGTGAGCTGCTGAGGTGCCACAGGAGACACAATGATCTACTAACAAATAAAATGCAACTTGAAAGGGGGTGTAATGAAAGGTCAACTATGTGTAATGCTTTTCAAAAAAATTTTTCCTTGTAACCAAACAATGATTGTGAATTTTAAGCCTCACATCAGGCATCATTACATATGTTTTTGGACAAAAGTAACTGCTGCTTTTAATGCAACAGATGCAATCCTAGTTATGTTCTAATGTCATAGCTTCATGCCATACGTAATCAGCTTGTCATTTGCAGTGATTGTGATATACTCTGCAAATATTCATATTTTTTTTCAGATTATAACACTGCAGACCTTGATTGCTGTTGCAAATATCTGACGTTTGTTGTTTAGTACTGTTTTCATTTTATATCTCCTGGCCAATTCTTAACCAGCTTGCCAGTTTTTGTGCCTGTGACACTTGTTTTTGCAATTAATAAATATTGAAAATCTGTTTTTTGAAATTCTTACAAAATTTCTTGAATATTTGAAATGTATATCTCAATGTATAAAACTATGATGATCTTTCAGGTCTGTTGTAGTTGCCATAATGTTTTAAACAAAACATATTTTTTAATTTTTTTATTGTAAATAAAGATCATTACTATGCTCACTAATCCTGGATTAGTCTAATGGCTACAATTCACTAGCATGTTTCACAGTGCCGGTTGATATCTAGGGCACACCAACAGACTCACAGGTGTGATTTTTTTCTTTTGGATTAGTCTTTTATGATTGCCAATTGCACTGTTTGATAATGACATATAATTCATCTGAAGTGCCTCTTCAGGTCACCAACAATAGCTGATTTCGTAAACCCTGTGGATATGAAGGTACTATCTATACTTCATTAGACCCAGTTTTGCTAGTTGAAGGCTTGTTGGTATTTATCAAACCTTACATAAAAATCATAATTCCATAAGGCACACTAGGCCAGAAGAAACAGTTTCCAAAGGTGTTTTTTAGTTTATTACATGAGTCAAACATTGATTTCATTGAAGACATTGACAGTAGGCACACTACCTGTGTAACACAGTTTATCAAAGAAACAGATACAGAACATTGTTTTGAGACTGTTCGACATTCAGAAATGCTATTTCTCGATTATTCTAAACACATGTACACATATTAGATCACTTCATTTGTAACTCACATATGACTCAGACCTATGCCAAATACAGTGGGATACAAATATACTGTAACCTACATTCAGAACACAATACTGCGAAATCTTACACTAGTAAAAGCCCATGACGTCTCCCAAACTAAAAGCCCATGACATGTTGTTGACTACTTCCACCATGTTTGTAAACCAGCAATAATGAAGCACACAGACTCATGTTGTAATGGTTTTCTACACACAAACAGAAGCATTAAATTGCTGCAGAGCATAAGATCCACAATATCAATATGACTACAGCATTGCCAACCTTGAACAAATAAGTCCCTTGAAATAAACCCCAGCACTAGCCATCAGTAACCTCCACATGGACAGACTTAAAACACACACTTAATCATTATATATGCCATAATGCTTAGAACCCAAGCACTCAACAGTGGAAGGTGGCAGAACACCAGCATTATAATGACTACACAACCTAAGCCTACCTGTGACCACCCATGCACAAAATCTGCAGACATCTTTCTGAGTGTTATGGTATTCACAAATGGAGTCATTGTGATGTAAAGTATCAGTGCAGTGTTGCCAAAGGAGCAGAATATTAGGATTGTATTAAACACAGAACTGCAAGTTCTGTAACAGAACAAATTCCAAAGAGATAATAAAGTACTAGATGAGGTGTTGATCTAGTTCTAGCACTGTAGCAAGTGCACTAAGGCCTGATGCAGTTATAAATGACAGAGTGCATTGGTCCATCACAACGAGTGAAGCTGGTTGTGACCCAGCACCCTCCTTTGCAACGGTCTGGATCATCCTTTAATAATCGTTTTTTGTGTGCATTGCTTGTTGTCCTTTTTCACATGGCTTTTTCATTTACTGCAATGCGTTTTCTTGTTAGTTTTTCTAGGGACACCAGACACAATGACCTTCCTGTTTTTATCAGTGTCCCAGCAAACTGTTTATTTTGGAAACGTAAATATATTATCCCCTTTTTGGCCAATATACTACTATTACCACTAATAGTCCATACTGGAACACCAGAGGTTGCCAACCCTTCAATATATATATATATATATAGAGAGAGAGAGAGAGTCCTGCATCGATTGAAATTTTATGTTTGCTCCTGACCTGCACCTGCAAACTTCTAACTAGTGATTGACCGATGAGGATTTTTTGGGACCGATACCAATATATCAGCCATTCATGGACCGATAGCCGATGCTGATAACCGATACTTCCAAAATTTTTACATTTTGTTTTCTGTTTCATTATCAAAAACATAATGTATTCTATGCCTTACCTTTTTTTCAAATATTTCAAAAATTAGGATTTATGAGCTAAATTTTTTCGAATTGCAGCAATTTCAATATTTTGCTATGATTTTTCATTAATCTGATTAATGATGATGCTTTTGTTTTGGCTGCAGTGGCCGACGCCTGCTCCATGGTTCATCTTGTCTGCATGTTTATGAAAACGCACCTGCTAGTGTTGCTGCAAGATAGCTGTCTTAACTTGGTTCGTTGTGCTTACTTGCGTGAGCTATCTGCATGCGTGAGGAATATAACAGCATTGTGTCAACACCTACTGAGGTCGATAAAATCAGCCGTTTTGTTTTGGCCGATACGGATATATCGGTAAAACCCAAATATTGGCCAGGCCGATATATCAGTCTGTCTCTACTTCTCACCCACACCCGCTCTGCTGCACCCTTCGTACCGGTGCCCGACCCGCACTGTTTCTGTCCCAAACCTGCAGCTATCACTATGTGTCTAAAAACAACTAAAAGCTCATGTGAGGTGTTTCATCACTCTTGACAATTTATTCAGTGGTTCATTAAAAAGGCATCAGAATCTCTTAAACAACACTGTAAAGTAAAATTGTGAAACTTTTTAGTCAACCTTGAACGCTTGTTTCTTAGCTTTAAAGCAGTGTTCAAAAAGACTGTCATTCACTAACGAGCTCTTAATTTAAGTTTACTGTTCTGCTGTTCACAACATGCCCAACCATATTAAACACTCGTTCACCAGCAGCACTAGTTGCCATCATGTGGAACATGTTTCTTGCAAGATTGCTGAGAGCTGGAAACTCCAAGCTGTGGTCTTACCACCACTGGAGAATGCCGCTGCACTGGCTTGTACCACAAGCTCTCTGTAGCATTGAATTTCTTGCCACTTTCACATGCATGGGGTGAAGATTCAGTTACCCACACTAAGAATTTCTTATCCTGCACTTGATTTGCCCTGAGCCAATTTCAACCCGTGACTGCTCCGCACCTGCATGCATAGCTCTGTGGGTTCTCACACATACAAATGTGGGTACCGGCAACCTGCATGGGTTAACAGGCTCTGTGCAGAACTTAAATATATAAATCTCTATTCACTAAGTGCTTTGTTTAAGTAGTACCTGTATTTCTTCGTTTCAAAAATGTTTGTGTTTTGTAATCAAGGTGAAGTGGCTGAAACCACATGCAAACTTGCATATTTTCAACGTTCCTTTTTTCAATTTTATTCAATTTTTTGAATTATTCCCCAAAAGAACTTGCATTAAAAATTAAATTAGCAACTTCCTGCCAAAATTCATCCATACAATCATTATTTTTTTATGTTAAAATACTCTGTTTAAGACTTGGGTCATGATGTATTCGCCATGCTCAGATTTGGGTCCCCCTTAAAAAAAGTTCATAAACCACTGTGTTAGATAGTTTAATTTTTCATGTTGTTGCTGCTCATAATTGTTCTCTGCCAGACTGCCACAGTATTGAAAGGGCTCTAAATTCACAGGTAAAATAAAATTCCCAAATATGCATGGGAGATTATTATTTCAATAAGAGGTGATGATGCCAACTTTGTAGGTGAAATATTTTCTCTGTAAGATCTTAGTGTCTGATTCTTTGCTGAGAAAGGATTTCTTTGGATAGATAGTGGAAGATTAGGGGTGATACTTACTTGAAAAAAGAATCAGTCAATGTTATTTGGCATGTCCGTGGAAGAACGTTGGGCAGTGGTCAGCAAGCTGGGGTTGTTTGGATTTAATCAAATGTGTAGTGCAAGTAATATTATATAAAGAAATGAAGAATGCTTCAGCTCCCTGTGATACTGATGGCTGGCTGATATTTTTATGATGATGATCATTCAAGTTCCATACAGTTGTAAGGCAAAAGCAACTTAGGCAAGCAGTGTGATGTTGATATGTTTAGATTGAAGTTGTATGTTTTTTTGTTATATGGTTGCTTATCAACATGACTATGACTAGTGAATACTTTAATTTTGTATCTGAATATGCTTGAAATTTTAAGCTGCATTAGATAATCTGCAGATTGTTTCATTGTGGCTGTGTATATAATGAATATGATGTGAAATGTCCTTTGCTCACCACATTAAAAATTAAGAAAAGTTATGAATCTGATATTGGAGCTGTTTGTGTCATGGAATAGCAGTGTTGATTTTTATGCGATGAGAGTGTTTCATGGGCTTGATTGCAGGTTTGTGAAAGAGGGTTGTATGACAAATTTCATTTGGAACAGGTATTCGGTCTACTTTGTTTTGAACTATTGCAACTTAAAAACTAAAGATCTAATCCTTGATAAAAATCCAAAAGCTTTCGAACACGTAATATGTCAAACGCCAATGCAAGATTTGCCAAAGGTTATTTTGCTCTCTCTGTGAGTCGTCCATCGTTTGGTGTAACTGTAAACGACGGGTCCCTAAACTAAATATCTTTAGGAATAGGTATACCTGGCGTTGGAAAAGTTTAGAACCACTGGTTTAAATAGTCTCTTTTAAGGGAGATTGTGTTCTTTAGCTATGCAAGGCAATCAGTCTCTGTGTGGGAAACAGATAGGCATACACATTTCGACATATTTCTACACTCTAACCGTCAGTGAAACTGAACCTGACCCCAACGTATTGACTGTGTCTTTCTTTGGAATTCCTTAGGACATTTGAAGTGTGATCTACTGATGAAGCAACTCAGTAACCGCTAACCGTTGCCAGGTCTTTTGAAAATTATCTGTCTAAGCGATGATCTTTCCCGCTTGATGTTTTTCGGCATACACCAAGCCTTTTAATCGTTCAGGTCTTGAAAAACATCTCTTGGTTCAAGTTAGCATCAAGCGTAGATCACCCGAATTGCATTTTGCTGTTAAACGTTTCAGTGAAATGGCTTGTGAAGAAAAAAGATACCTACAGAGGCTGTCGGTCGTCACATGGCCATGCTGTCTGCGGAAATTACAGCGGAAAAAGGTTCCATCTCTCATGTAATTTGATGCATGCGTTGCGAAGCTGTTGAAGCTACGTTTATGTCAGAGACGTAGCTGTTCGAAATGTGTTGAAATCATGTACGTAGCGGGGCAACATGACTCCGGACGTTTTTGCATGCACAAAAACATGGTTTCTGCTTTTTTGCATCACGTGGGGTCTGTTGTAACTTGCGTCAACGCTCATATGACGTTCACTCGCGTTATTGTTTGAAGAATGGATAAGTTATTCTCTTGGAATTGGACTGTTCTAGGCGAGCGATCATTATTTTTGTCGGCAGGTGTGCACGAAGCGCTTGACCATAATAAGCAACAATACCTCTTAACTGTCGGGAAACGCTGTTCCGTTCAGTTTAGAGTTCTATCGCAAACTGCTGCGCAATTAAACCGCCTTTGTTCAGACAGATTTATCCGGGAGTCTTGTCGAGATCTTGCTGAAATCTAACTTCATCTACAGGTACCAGTGATTTGTTGTAGCCTGGTATTCCCTGTGATGCAAATTGTCATTGACGAGCCACATCGAACAATACTGTAGCTTATGTAGCATCTTTTCATTCTTAATGTCGATGAATTAATTAGACAATGCTGTTTGTAACTTATAATTCTCTGCAACTCAGTGAAACGTCAGGTTCAAAAGATATGCCCCTGGTTTTGATCCTCGTCCCGTGGATTGGTCAAAATTCTTGTCAAAGATACATTTTTTTGTAAATGCAGTTTGTCTTGTATGATTTGCTGGCACGGTATGTCTTATGCTACTAGAGCTGACGTTTTCGCTTAGTGCTTGATATTCTCGATGAACTTTGCGTTTCGCCCATGCGATTTGCAGCAGTTGGAAACCGTCTGCGCGATTTCCAAAGCTTCGCAAAACTGACGTGTGTTTGAGTTCTGCGCCATTGAATCAAGGGGTTGAATGCTCAAGGGTTGAAGTCTTGGAGACGTATTTTCATTTCCACTTCGTCCTTAAACTACCCAGGTGTTTGAGCTGGCTTGGTCGAGCAATGGTTTCTTTTACAGCACTTCATGAGCTGGCTTGCCTAAAGGGAATGCAGAATGCATGTGACCGACACCAGGTTTACGGTACTAATTACTGTGTTGTTCGCCATGCTCAACTGATGAAAGCATTAAAGCGATCCGTTTCAACAGCTGGAGTGACACTTTTATCAGGGCGAGGCTTAGAATATCTCTCCCTTCCGAAAATAGTCTAGTGGTCCCTTGCGTGACAAAGATGGTTGTGCAAGCTGTCCAAACTTTGGCTTGTCGATTTTTTACTGATGGTAAGTTTGCCGTTTTGCACCATACGACCATACAGAAAAGTATTCTACTTTGTCTCACTCTGCTCTTGCCTGGGATATCCAGCAAAGATCCTGGAACATTTGCTCGCTGGTGTTTGAGCCGGGCCGCGGGTATTTCTCCACACAGTTCTTTCATGTTTATGGAAATACCGCCCGATCTTTACTTTTCTGTACGCTTTTCAAAAACACTCTTGTGTAGTGCTAACAATAACATATTTGATTGTCTGATTTTAACTGTGTTCGTGAACTTGTTTCGGGGCGCGCGTGAAGTTTGCAAAAAAGATATGCGGCGAAAACAGAACTTTTCGCGACAATCGCTAATACCCCGACGAGACAACTGCTGGAGCGTTCGTTCGTTTCTTGCTGGAGAAGTTTTATGTGATGTCTTGCCGCCAGCTTTGTTGATCTCTCGACCATGAGATGCGCGGCTTTCCTAGCTTTGTCTATCCTTCTTGCAAGCGATTCGCGCGTGGTCACACAGCTGCGGGTCCGAGGTAACATTTATGATGTGTGGGGACTGATGTTTGAGAGCGGCTGTGACTTACATTGCAAAGGAGTTGCGAACGAAGATAAAGCGAAAGCGGGCTCTGGAGTCAATTGCTGCCTTAACCCCTTTTTTGCTGCAGGACTGGGGAAAAAAGCCGAGTTGTTCTAAAAGCCAGTGTTGTCCGCTGTCAACTGTCTGTCTTTCACTGACTCGACAGTTGCGGTTACTTCACGTGCTGGAGCATCCGACGTCGTAAGGTATGCGGGGGCATTTGTTCATAACTTTTAAGAGTGTGACTGAACAAAGATTTTTGGTGAGAAGTTACCTACTTGAGATATAATCGAAAAGCGCGTTGAATGTATGTCTTAAAAGCTTCTTTTAAAGTGGCGTTTTATATCAGCTGTTCTTACGCATAGTTGCGCACATGGTTTCAGACTCGTTTGTTTGGATTCCTGAAACAAAGGTTGCACAAACATGTGAGCATACTGTTTTTCGTGTATGATCTTCTACTTCTTAGGGACGCGCTTAAGATTGCGGTGTGCATCCTTACCGAGTTTCAAAGCAAGAAGGAAAATACCAGTTTCTTAATGGAAGGCTGGTTTCAGTTTCATGTCAGAAATTGCCCTGAGGTTTAACATTTCCAAATGTTCTGCTGCAGCGATTTTCCGTTTCGGAGTCTGTTTTTTTTCGCTGAGACATTTCGGTCCTTTTTTTCTGAGACATTTGGTCTCTGAGACATTTCAGTCATGTGTCTCACAGCTGTATTAAAATTCGCCGTAACAGTGTTTTTAGCCTATATTTTCAGACATCTGGCCGAGATGACTAATTTTTTTCGGTCATTCAAAAACATTTCAGTCTACCACCGAAAAAAAAAACGAATTCGAAGTGCATTAAATTTGACATTTCATTGACTCACATCTTTATATGAAATGCACTACTTTTTGAAATGAGAAGGACTGTGCTACCAATTTGCCTGCTGTGGTTGTTGTGCTGTGGTGATTGTTTCCTAACGAGTGTTTAAAAAATCGATACATTATGTAAGTCGTGTAGCCACAAATCTGCACTTAGAATTAGCATCAGCTACTGCTGATGCACAAACTAGGTGCTTTCTTGAAACAAGACTATTTCTGGGTAAATCGACTACATTTTGTGAAAAAGCTTGAAAAATTATTTTAAGGGTTGTACAAGCGATTAGAGCGTCTGAAAATTTCGAGGGCAGCTTTTTCCACTTTAGATAGTTATTTATCTCACATCAGCGGTTGTTTTATTTAGTATCAACTGCTATGCTGACAAATTTTTTCGTCAGTTTTCGCGAGGTCTGCTACAGAAGAAAAAGTGAGTATTTGTTGATGGATAGACAAAGAGCGGTATCTTCCTTTCCTAATCTATCGGTAAATTGAATATGAAAAGATAGAGCATAATGCAGGAAGCCAATCCTCAGCATTGTTTTCACACAGCTGCAGGCAAAACGGTTATTAGTGTAGTGTCGCATGTGGAGCCCCAAACAGCTTGCCTTTTGATGCAACAACGCTTCCAAAACTCTTGTCTTTGATGTAACAAAGAAGCAATCAGATCGTTCGTTTTACAGCGGCGTGTAAGCAACGTGATGATGCTATGCATTGTTTTCGTCGTTTTTTTGTACCTGTGGCGAATCAGCTGTACTTGATATCGGCCGACGCATCTCTGCGCCTAATTTCGTAATTTTTGTAGGGTGTGTAATTATTCAATAGTGATCGAATAAAAGTGGACTCGTTAGACAGTGGGACAACTGGTTATTTTACCCTAAAGTACGCAAGTTTTTCTTTCAGGTTGCTCTTTTCAATCTGCCTCTCAAAACGTTGTTTTAAAGCGGTATTTTACCTGCTCGTCTCGGCCGACTTGTCTGCGGCGTTCTGTTAACAAGTGCTGTTCAAGAAGTGGCTGATTGTTTTTTTCGTACTAATGAGTCACATTGCAAGAACGTTTCTTTGTCTGGGCTTTGCCGTTACAAAAACAAGAAGCGAATCGTTTTTGACGTATTGCAATAGCCAGCTGATTGTTTCACTCTCGCTGCGTCACTATCGACCTGAAAGTTGTGAATGTTCCATCGACTGACTTAGGAAGCAACGTAGTCACGCATTGCGACAGGACATCGGGTTTCCGATGTAGTCAGAATCAAAATCTAGTTTGTAGAATCCAGCGGCACGTATGCGGTAAGGCTGGTATGCTTTAAATATTGTACTGTACAAGTGTGGTTTACATTAACACCAATATTTGTCACAGCAGGTTGCAGCGGGATCAGCTTGGAATGCCTTTGATGGTGGTGATTTTTTTCTGCTGTGGCGTTGCGCGCCGCGAGGATGTCTACGAAGTGTTTCCGTTTGGTATTTTCGGTTAGCCGCTTTTTTGAGGTCATGTTTTAAGACGACGCTGATCAGACGACATTGGTTTGAAAATTTACATCTGTTTCAGGCCATAATTGGTAAAATCGTATTGCTGGTATTCCACTAAAAGTTGCATTAGCAAGTTTATAGCTTGGGAAAGATGGAAAGGCGCGATCAAAACAGGAGAAAAAACGTAAAGACGCCGAACTGTCTGTTGCAATTACTGAGTTATTCGGTGACAATTTTGCTATCTCTCGATTTTGTGCTTCGCAATGAGAAACAATTTCGTCGAACATGTGCCTGGAGGAAGCAGTTATCAAATTGCGAAAGAGTTACGCAGCAAGAAAAAAATTTACATGAATGTCGGTTAACAAAACATGTCATGCCACCAAACTCAGGGCATGTAGAAAAAATTGTTAGCCGCATGCTGGCGTCCAAGAGTGAACACGCTGTGGTCGCTCCCAGAAATGATTTGCGATAAATTATAAGGATTCTAGAAACATGATTTGGAAAACGTCTTCCCACACTTTTCCAGTTTCAAGGTCAAGTTAATTTACTTAGGAACGACCCTATTATATGTGACTGTTGGAGTCGCCTGGACATATAACGTTTTGTAAGTATTTTGTTTCAAGTCGATGTAAAAACATGAATGAAATAGCATGGCAGGTCAAGTGTTATGATGAAACTTCTTTTCAGATCCTATAAAAAGTTCCTGTTTGAGGCACTCCTTTACGTCTTGAAAAGGAAGTTTACGCTGGGAATGACTGAATGTTCACGACAACGCAACATGTTTAGCAGTTAACGTTTCTATGTATGCGTGGACCAATAGGACTAAGCAATTGATTAGGCGGTGTGATTTTGCGTAGTGATGTAGTTGCAAACTCGGAACAACAAAGTTGTGGTGGATTGACCATTCTGGTTGTATTTGTCTTTGTCCTGCTGGACTTACCGGGACGTTTGATGTTAACGTTTTTCTTTCTAAAATCACACGACCTCACTAGAACTTTTCATTGCAAAGTTCTGTCTGACCTAACTTGATAAGAAAGAAATCAGGGAATGACGCAGTGTGCTGTGATTAAGATTCACATGCAGGTGCCGTGTGGGAATCGCCCAACAAGGCCTCTCAACTATTTGGCTGATGTGCTATGAGCTGAACGTCGTTGCATACTCCCGTCGCATAGCAACGTCGGAAACAAGCATTGTTCTCTTGTCCTCGCATTGAATGGAAGCGTCAAAATTGACTAGGTTTTTCAGCAGTCCTGAAAATCCTAGCAGTGTGCGCGGAAACGTCAAGAATTCCAAACCAATATCATACTTTCGAATCAAAGGCATCCGCATTTTATCTCAACATCTCGAGCTTCGGTATCAAGTGATAACCGCATGCACGGACAGATGAAACTTTTGCTCGGTCTCCGGGCAGCACTTTGCGGAGCGTTGTGGCGACTGTTACGTTCTCATAAAGATTGATTGGTTAGATTTGTTCGTAAGCTAGGCAGGGGATGGTCGCCCGGGAATTGTTTGCCTTCCCTCGTGATTTAATGTTTTTTTTTATCTCCATTCGTGCGGACTATTGCAAGGTCAGTCGGTGGCGTTTAATTACTTTGTTTTGCGCCATGCCGTGGTGTGCGACGCTTAATTAAGTTAGGCGGTGTTTACAGTCGTCAAGGTTGTCGAAAAGTATGTTTCGGCTGAATGTAAAGTACTGTGTCTGTGTTAACTCGCGTTTTTTATGAACTGGTGAAGAGTATGCCGTGGCGACCAGGCTGACCATGACCGCTACTGATCTCGCTAATTAGTCGTTTGAAACAAAAAATTATTATTTTTTCGCTCGTTTGAAAATGAAAATTAATTTTACGTGGATTGTCACAAATTACGAGGCTCGCTATCGTGACAAGTGGAGCTCCTGCCGAAGGGGACTTTTTTTCCAAGTTTTCCATTTAAGGTGAGTCAGTGATTTGCAAGATCAAGGATGGGGTTCACCATGATTTATTCAACGTGGCGGACAGGAGGTGAAGGTCGTGATTGTGTTTGCGAAATTCGATTGATCTTACACGGCAGTAGAAAAAAGTCCCCATTTTCCTTTTTTTATCTGGGTTTTGGTTAGTTTTAACGGCTTCGTCGAAAAGCTGTTGATACTTGTAATCAGGTGTTGGAGAAAATAGAATCTCAAGTGCTGCGAAACAATGGGTTTCGCACAAATCGACGGTCGTCTTGCAAGACATGGCTCGCTCGCGCGGTTGTTCACTTAAGGGTCAGCTATTGTTGGAAACAAAAAAGATAGCAATAAAGTCGCGGGTGCGCTGCTCTCGTTCTTGATCAGTCTGCGTCTCGACGTAATTACTGTAAAAGACAAGGCCCTCGCTTTCTTGAAAGAAACTTCGACTCTTCACCGACATCACCCGATGTCGTGTCCCGTCAGGAGAAAGAAAACATTGATTAAACCAGACAAGGTTTGCGGTTGACGTGGGGCAGAAGGGAGAAATCAAGATCATGGCTGTAGAGCAGGGGTCCCCAACATGGTGCCCGCGGGCACCATGCCGCCCACACGGACCACGTGGGTCGCCTGCGGACGTGTGCTGAAAATAGCATTAACATGATCAGTGTCTTCACATTGATGAATATCTTTAATTTTTATTAATGATAACATGTTTGAAGACTAGTTGAGCAAATTCTCACTTCAGAAATGTGTGTATCGAATTGACAGCCCTTCGCAGAAATCTATACTAAGGAGTATCTCTCAGTATCGAAAAGGTTGGTGACCCCTGCTGTAGATAACAGTAACGTGCACGAGATAGCCAGGTTTTTCGCTTATTCCAAGATATTTGTTTTGCGTTGTGCAGTGCTCTTTTTTTGCCGTGGAACTCAACATTGTGCTTATTGGCTGGTAGACTGCTACTCCTGTATTCTGTTCATGTCTTTTGGTTGATCTTTTCATTGCTCGGTTCGTACCAGGAAACATCACACGACCTGCTATTGCGAGAAGTGCGGAGCAAGCGCGAAAGCAAATTCGCGCTGTAAGAAATTCGCAACTCCTCCTGTGCGTATTGCGAAATCGATCCATTGCTTTTTGCTGTCAGCATCAAGCATCTCTGGTGGATGCCACCGCGCGTCTGCTTCGGCGACGTTGGCTTTTGCGCAAAAGCGTTAAATCAATTTTCGGCACCGCGCGAGGACCGTTGATTCCTGAAGAGTTTTCAAAGTTTCGTTAATCTCCCGCATTAGCGGGAGGTTCTGACGCGATTTTTCCCACAGCTTCGATGCTATGCCGGTAAATTGATGTCGGGCCGCTGGCCAGGGGTGTCTGGCATGTTGCGAATTCGGGAACGAGTCGAATTTTTAATTCAAGTTGGGTGACGCTTGTCGTCCGACGTGCAGGACTAGACGTTACACAGTTGCGACTTGTGTGGTTCGTAAAACGGAGCTTCTCACAGCGACACCACTGCTTGCCATTGCGTGCTTCGCTGCAGCCTGTTTGCTCTGTAAAAAATCAACGCGCTTTTACAGTACCGCTGCAGGAAAAAATTGAGGAAATATTTTTCAATAGCTTAGCTGCAAACCACGGTTTCGAGAGTCCAAGCGGACACTGAATAAACGAAAAGCCGAAGTTGTTGACACAGTTGTCGAAAGCAACCGGGTGGTAGACGATCTCTTTGTACTGTATTGGATTGCATTAAGCTAAAGGTCAGATCTGCACCGCGTTAGTTGGTCCTTCCAACAAGCGAAAGACCGCACAGCCAGCTTGAAGCCTCGCTATTGTAGAAATTGATGCATTGTTCTCGTTTTCGATGCCAGTGCAAAGCACATAGCAACGCGGCGTTGGTCATCCATCACGTTTATTCCAAGGACCTTTTTTCTGCGAAGCAGTCAGTTGGGCGAGTGAGAAAGCACTTTTAAGTAACCTGGAAAATCTGAACTTGGCCGAGTGGAAAAAAATAGATTTAACACTCTGAATGTATCGGTGTTTTGCACCCCTTCACAGCGTGATAAAACCTGGTGCGGTTGGATAGTGCTTGTCTTTTTGTTAATGGGGCCATATCGAGGTTTTATTAAGTGTGTAGGAGCCGCAACGTGCTTTCTGCTGTAGTCTTCAAGCAACGGCAACTTCTGCGGCAGAAGTACAAAAGAAATAATGTGAAAGCGTGGTCCTCACTGAAAGTATGCGGTAGGTGAGTGAGCGAGTGCAAGGCTCGGCAAAAATCAACCGCAATAAGCGCTAGAGATTAGTCTGAGAGAAGCTGTGTGGACAAGATGTGATTGCGTTTTCAATTTTATGAATGTCGATGGCGTGGAAGGTTCTGCCTCTTAAAGATTGTAACGTCGACTACTTTTTCTTGGATGTCGCATCAAGAAAATTGAGAATTCGCAAATTCGCATGGAGAACTTGGTTTTCCTGCCGCGGTTGGACACTACGAGTTCTTCGCCCGTGACGCAACTCCAGATGACGTGTGCCGTTTTGTTCTCTCTACCTCGGTTAACACATGTTTCAGTATTGCGAGAAAGTTCTGTCTAATGTCTGTTACGTGTCTTCTGCTTTCTGGGGCGACGCGCTCCACCGGACCTGCTCGCGAACATTCTCTTGCACCGTAACGTGACATGACCGTCGAGTTTCTTTCGTGTCGTGAGAACGCTCGCCGGTGAACGCAGTTTTTGAACAACAAAGATTGGGAGACGCCCTTGAAGTGGAAGCGGATACAGCGTCTCTAACCTAGAGCTACAAGCCGTTTGTCCGGCCCAGTCCGCTGCTCGTTTTTTTCCACCTGCCTTTCACGTCCACACTCGGCGCCTCGCAGCGAAGACAATGCACAGCAACTGCGCAGACATTGTTACGCGCTTGTCGTCGTCATTGCACCTCGCGTCGTGAAGGCAATTGCACCTCGAACCCTGGTGGCTTACAGGGTTTTTGTCGCTAAGAATTGGATGCTTTATTCGGCTAAAATTAACCTTTGTCGATTACGTCACATTTGCACGGTTTATTAGGTGGCAACTGCTTTCCCCCCCCTCCATCGGAAAAGCAAAAAAATGGATGCTTTCCAGATGAGAAACCTGTTATGAATGTTCTCCTTTGTGTGATCAAGAATCTTTCGGTTTGAGAAGCGCTACTTGATTGCTCAAGTTCTGCTTCAAGAAGGGTGTTGATGCCGGGATTAGTTTTGATGTGCTTTAAAATAGTGTTTTCCGTCATTGTACCAACTGACGTCTACACCAGGATTTCCCAAGGAGTTTGGACCGGGAGACCCCATTTGTGATTTTTGTTTTTTCGGACGCCAATCGCATCATTTTTTTCTGCCCATCCAGCGCAGAAAGACAGAGCAAAACGAAAAATAAATCACACTGAATAATGTTTTATTGTAGAAAACTGACAACATCAAATTGTTGTCTCTTTTGAGATGATCATAGTAGGTTTCACATTCTGAATCATCATCGCTGTCATATACGTCACTTCACATTTTTTTCGTTTTAAGAATTTATCCACAGCGCACGCGACTTTTTCACATATTTTGCATTCTAACACTAAATTTCAAACTTGATCCCACAGTATAAGCTTGTTTGCATTTGTGAGAAAACAATGAATCAAGAAACGCCAGGACAATAGTCAACTTGACATAGCAATCAACTTTACAGTTATACGCAACTACTATTAACTGCACAGTTAGCTACTGCTTCACAGCTAATTCAATCCGATAGTATATTCGCAAAATCAAATTCTCTGACAACTTCACTTGGTTTCACACCTTCACGTCGCAACTAACTCTTCACTCACGAATTGTTGCTTCAGTGACTTTTACACACGCAGCAAGGTTTGTAAAATATTGTATATCGCCACTTCCAAAAAATTCCGTTAAAACCTGATAGGATAACATTTTGCATTACATCATCAGTTCACGTATTCGGGTATGGTTTTAGCAAAGCGTGAACATTCCCAACTTGGGTTAAGTCACGTGGATAATTATTACGTCATAGACGCGGAATGCGAGAATCATCGTAAACAACTTTTCCACTGCGAATTTTAAGATGACATAACAACCGAGATTTACGGCTGCAAATGCTTGCGCATCACAGCGATGTATTTGTGACAGAGCACATACTGCCCAAGGTATACGTTCGACTTGTTTTGGTGTTTGTCATATCGTCACGGACCCCTGTTTGGGAAACGCTGGTCTACGCTACGTCCAAGATCCATGTAAAGGTGAAGTCACATTCCATCGTTTTTCTGACTGTTTGTGGCTGATCGACTTGCTTTTTCCACCTATTTGCTTCAGTGTTCCCATTGGTCATGCTGTGGTTATTTGAAACTTTTACGGACGAAAGCACTTTGCTGAGACCGATTGTCGTTGTGGCCGAATTCAGAATTGTCAGCTGTCGAAACTATCGTTCTTTAGGGAATTCCAATTTCCTGCAAATGCCATGAGTAGGTTTTATAGCCTGTGTTTTGTTTTTTGCGGCTGTAGGTTAACTGCGTGCATGAAGGGTCTTATAAATTTTTTAATATTATTTGGTTTCAAATAGAGTCATTTCACAGCGTTTAAGAGACGGTTATGAAGGGGCAATTCGTAATGTAGATTAGTTAAGTGAATGTCAAATCGTCGTTTAGCATCATAAACATTTGATGTGCATGACTGCGAATGCACGATGGAAGACAGTCACAAGTGCACGAAGCCAGAGAAAACAGTTAATAGGATTGTGCGTTGCTTGTCTACTTTGAAAACTACGTCGAAGCTTTAAGTGTTCCGTTTGACACCCACTAACTTTCAGCTTTTTTGGCACCCAAGGATAGCAACTGGCACATTGAGCACACTGCACTTCGAACTATACGAAACTTCGAGCTGGACAATCAGGACGAGTGATTGCACAAAGCGAGGTAATGAAGAACTTCTGCATTTTATCAACTAAACCAGTGGTTCCCAAACTGGGGGTACATAACCCCCGAGGTAATATGCGATTTTTTTGGAGGGTAACGCGGAACCAAAGCCACAATGTTGTTCCATATTATGAGCGATCACTGCGAAATATTGAGGGTACTAAGACATAATCGCCATCTTGATTTGGGTAACGGCTCGAATAAGTTTGGGAACCATTGAACTAAACGTAAACGCACCCTCGCCTCTGATCACCTGCATTGTTATTTACTGTAATTCCGAAGTTTACCCGATTCTAACATATGCCGCCACTTTAACCTTATTGCTCATGGCTTGATACCGGAAATCGAAGACATTGCTGAAAAAACGCAAGCAAGCAGTGTGGCGCCGGTAGGTACGGTCAGAACTCGGTCCGAAAAACAAGAAAATCCGAAACATTGAATCGGTCGAACCCTTCAGTCACTGTGGTCACAGCTCGGTTGGTGCTTCCATCACCGCGTGAGCCTGCGAGAAACCTTGGATTGAGCAACAGCCATTTGAAGATTCGCGCGCTTGCGCTGAAGCGTTCTGGTTCACAGCTTCTTCGTACGTCACTGAACGCGGGGCGCACCGGTCGCATTTTTTCGTACTGACGCTGACGCCCGGCGAAAAAGGCAGCCAAGCGTTGCTATCCGCTGTGAAGAGCTCCACTCCGGCGTTCGTTGCGCTTGTGATCGTAGCTAGGTTCCTAGAACCGTTGAGGTTTAAGGTGTTAGCCGTAAATCGCACGCAGGTTCGAGATGTTCTTTGAACCTAGATTAGGCGATAAAGTCCATGACCGAAAAAAGCTATGTTGGGTATTGACAGGCCTGACTGTTGAGCACACAGCAGGTTACAATAACATGAATGGCGTAGTGATTGCCGCTGTTTTTAATTCCGATTCAGGAGGCAATGTTACAGTTGGCCAGGACTCTCTCGATCGTGGGAAACACGGTAAGCTGACGCGTATTTTGGAATCATTGAATTATAAAGGTTTGGCCAGATTGAATGTTATTTACTGCAGCCCGCAACCTTTTTGTAAGGAATAATGGGGAATTTGAACTCAAAGAACAAACTACGCTAAGTTTAAACAGAGAAAAGTTGCTTCAGATTTGTAGGTTGGGGTGATGCCTATTTTGTGCTCTTATTTACATGCTTATTTTAAATTTGAGGACCACGTTAGCAGAACACAGGAAATGCAACAACATTTACTCACTACCCGACACAAATGAGGCTCTAGCAAACACCGGATCATTATTCTGTACTGTATAATGTGTAGAAAACAAAGGCATATTCAAACAAAGCATTATACGTTTAAAGTGAACAGGTAAAATGTTAGATGAAATGCACACCGCTGAGCTTGTGATGCTGTGTGTAGCTTGCTAGCTGGCAGTGGCAGCTACTTGACTCAAGAAAATCAGCATTGACAAATAGCTCCACTCAAAAATATAAAGTGGACCAAAATACGTACTTCAATTAAGTCAGCATTTTGCAGCAGTTCCAGGCTGTTGTGGCAAACAGAGTGAAAGATGCTGTCTAATTCGTAATCCCATAATTCTTTAACTTATAGAATGTTGTCAAATCTGTCGTTGTCAAATCTGCCTTATCTCATAAAGCTAAGTGTGATTAATGGAAGTATGTCATGGCAATGTGGATGATATGTTTATATTTTTGAGACCTATTACCTTAACTCGCTTAATAACCAATCTCTGTTTTTATGTTTGTTTTCCTTTATCGCATTTGATTACTTCTGTTTTTTGAACTTTTTGCAACCTGTTGCAATATCTGAAGTCTCTGACTGGTTGATATAATTACCACCCTTGTATCTCCATCTTAGTCTGCGTTTACTTTACCCCCTGCCGGCTTAATGTGCGACTACGGTACTTCATAGCGCGGTTCATGGGTAACTGTGCTGACTTCTTCATGGTGTTTATTGTTAAAAATTGCCTTTTGCCATGCACCTCCACTCTTTTGCATGAGTATAGTTAAAGGACAGCAAAATAAATAAATTGTCTTTGCATGGACAAAATTTCAGGCCACTCAAAACCAGCAATCGACCGATGATAGTGACTTTTACCAACCCAGATTACTAAAGCACTCGTCGACAGATCAAGTTTGCATGCGACCTGCATAGCACATGTTGCTTTGTTGGGAACTTGAGATTGAGGTCTCAAATCTCTCAAAGGATTTTACGCGTTATTTGTTCTTTGCAGAGCGATTGCTGTTTAAACTTAAACGGCATCTATTGCTAATGAAAACCTGCAGCACATCGTGAAATGTTTAATCCTTTTGCAAAGCATTCTTTAAGATGCTGACGCGCCAGTGCTGTTCCTGTATTGAAAAAATGTAATGCATATTGCACCATCTACCCCAGTTTGTGCAAAAGCTCCTGAGCTGTTGTTTACATTTGACGTTCCTGTACCATTCCACAACCACCCCTGCACTGCTGACTGTTGCGAAACACCCCCCACCACAATAAGTGTCCGTGATGCCTACTTTGCATAACGATAACGTGAGCGGTAATGTTGGAATTTATGTAGACTTCAGTGTGCTGTCGTTTACCGAGTTGTATCCAGTGGAGTGCTGTGGACCTGCCTCGGTTCGCTGTTGCTGAATGTAGCATCGGGCGACATGGCGACAGTGCACTGTCAGAATGCGATGCGTTCTTGAGCGTGTGTGAAGTGTGTGGAGAACTCTTCAACTGCATTTTCTCACTGTCGTCCAAAACAAATCATTCACGGGAAACCTTGGAAAAGTTCATGTAGACCAGCTATGTCCGACCGAAATTGCTTACTGAGCCAAAAATTATGTTACTATCTGAACCAGGACCGCGCGTTCAATGACATATTAGTGAGGGCCGCGCCTTAAATGACTTACTTTGATCTTAGCAAGCTAAATTTAGTTTAAGCTAATGTACCGAAAGCGTTCGAATCCTAACTGCACTGGTAACGACTGTTTGGCACCTTTAACCGCTCCGCAAGTGTGATGTCATAGACAAGTTTGGTGCCAATGAAACAAAGGTAGAAATCCAGTAAAAGGTTTTGCACGAAGGTGTCAGTGGACATATATGGAAATCTCCCAGCGCGGAGTGCAGAGACGTGATAAAGTGGCACTGAGGACCACCTGCATCGAAAATTGTCAAATTTAAGATTATCAAAACAAGGACAGATTGTCAATATGCAGGTTACTTGTACTACAGCGAAAACCTTGGACTGGGCCACACAAAACCTTGGACTGGGCCGTGGGAAGGACATAGCTGATTTGGATCTAAAAACAACCAACGTGTGTAAGGGTGCATGACAAAGGACAAAAGCATTTAACTTTGCCCTGCAGGTCATACCAACAATAAATTTGCTTTGTCTTGGTAGCAAAAAGGTCATCAAGCGCTTAGTCCGAACCGTCTTCCATCAAACACTGGTTTGGCGTTAGTTGTCGGGTTTTTTCCAAGCCCTATAATAAAGAATTATAGCAAGAAACAACTTTGTGGGAATGGTTGCAAATTTGCTTCGGAAACAGATCCCGTTATATTCAGCAGCACTGTTTCTTTGTCATGGTTGTCACCAATTTTTGATTCATTTTATTTCTTGCCATTACCGTCGTGATGTGTGCTAATTTTTTTAATGGATCGAAAGCACACTGTTGCGAGGAGCAATGCATTAAAAGTTTCGATAGGGTGACTCAGCTGATGCGCTGTGAAAAGCGAGTTATATGTTTAAGCGAGGATATACAGCATGTTCTACACCAAAATTGCTAATTTATCTCAGCCCAAGTGCCAACTATTAACCGTTGGTTGTTAGGGTTAGTCTGACGGGGGTAATGCACGAGGCCTCGCACTCAACACAGCCCGGTTGCACTTTACACCTGTGGACCTATCCTACAGGACGCAAGGTTTTAAGTTAATAAAGTATCATCAAACCAATTCAGTTGTCACTGTTAGCCTGTTGTACCGTATTTTGGAAGCAAACGCAAAGCAGGAAAGTTCTATGCTGCTATCTAGCCGCAGCTAGGACTAGTTTAGCGAATTTGGTATCTCATTGGTGATGTTATTGTTTACCCATGCTGATGATCACTTTTCGATTGGGCTTAGCACAGCAAGGGCAGCTTGGTCAAAGTGTATACTGAGTGAGCATTTTCTGCTAGTTACATTTTTGTAAATTCGAAGAATTTCTGTTTGACGTAGTTTGCACGACCTGTATTTTTAGATTTTGCTTAAAATTGCTTGTTTTCAAACCGTGGTGTTGGGTTAAGTTCAGTCCCGTGGGCTTTGCCACCCCAAACAAAGCTCCAAGCCCCCCGCCCCAATTAAAATATGAAACACTATAAATCAGTGGAGTTTTTATCTAATTTGCAGAATGTGAAGCCCCCTTTCACAAACGTAAAGCACCCCCCCTATTGAAGACTTTCTGGCGTCGGTTTTGGTTAAGTGGTGACAAAACAAGGGTGAGCTAACATGGAGACTAGGTTGAGCTCTATTACCGCATGTGGTGGGGAGCTTCTGAGGATTTAGAGAAAGGAGCGTATTTTTACCGAAGCCTTTGATTTGCTGCCACTGTTCAAGCATTAAACTTGTTTCTTGTTTTCAGAAAAAAAAATTTGTTGCAACGTCCTTAGTTTTTGACTGGAAGTAAGAAGTTGCAAAATAGGAAAATTGGATTTTAGCAATGATAGCGGTTCTGCGTTGACGCAGCACTGTCAAGTGTTTCCGCGTCTGAAAAAAAAAGCAACAAAACAATTGCCAACTGACCGGCGCGTCGCCATCGTCAATTGAGACGAGACTCCATGACCGATTCCGGCTTCTCCTCCGCGGCCTCTTCCCGTTCCGCTCCGTCAATTATCAAGCCTGGCCTGTTCAGTTCTTTTTGTCGCGCGCAGCAAAGCACGTGCTCATCGGACAGAGAAAGCCAACACGCTGCAGGAAATCTCGGTCTCCCGAAACCCTGCACCTACGCAACCTCGTCAGGATGTCCCTCGGTGAAGCCCAGCCGGTATGTACGTCGTCGAAGCTCTTAGCTTTAG